>Ga0265338_10000073_pt1 | contig 181521 bp, 167 predicted proteins | sample 42126metaG_FD_193579 | JGI IMG/M metagenome (GOLD analysis project Ga0265338, IMG submission 193579) | Rhizosphere microbial communities from Carex aquatilis grown in University of Washington, Seatle, WA, United States - 4-21-26 metaG | ecosystem: Host-associated > Plants > Roots >... | reverse complement strand
CAACCGTCGCCGTCATCGAACCCGAACCGATCGAACTCGCGACCGAGACACCCGAACCGAGCACCGAACCCGAACCCGCACAACCAACCGTCGCGGTCATCGAACCCGAACCGATCGAACTCGCGACCGAGACACCCGAACCGAGCACCGAACCCGAACCCGCACAACCAACCGTCGCGGTCATCGACGTCGCGCCGGAAGCCGCGGCGGCCGCACCACGCGAGCCGATGCAGGGTCGCTGGCGGCGGTTCGTCGAAGAAGCCCGCACGCGCCCGCCCGCTGTCCCGCACGCGCTTGCCGAGCCGACCGAGCGCGCGGCCGCGGAGATCGCGGAATCAGAGCCGGCAACGGATCGGCCCGCCTCGCCGTGGCGCCGTCTCACTCCCGACACGACCTCGCGCCCCGATTCAGTGATTCCCGCGGCACCGGTCACGAGTGCGCAGATCGCCGACTACGCCGAACCCGAACCGGAGCTCGAGGCGATCGCCAACGCCCCCGAGACGGTCATCGACCTCACCGTCGGTCGCGCCGCCGAAGCCGGGACCGATGACGATCCCGATCCCGACCCTGACCTCGACCCCGACGACGATCCCGGCGGAAGGCCCATCGGCCGATGGGACCGGCTGGCCTCGGAGTCGACCCCACGCAACGACATAGCGACGCGCCACCAGCCTTCGCCGAACTCGGTCAACGGTCGTCTCAACCGGCGCCGCCGCGCCGTGGCCGCACGCCGCGTCGAGCTGCCCGTCGCGCCGGTTCTGGTCGACGCCGGCGACGACACCGAAGTCGGACACGAGGTCGAAGTCGCACCGGTCTTCGAGAACGCGACCCAGCCCGCCGCGGAGTCGGTGACGCCCACCGCGAACGGCGATGCAGCCGTCGACGAGATCGAGCTCGCCGTAGAGCCGGCTCCGGCCGCGCGCAACGGCCGGCTTCGGCACCGCGCCAACGGCATCCGGCGCAGCATCGCGATCAGTCCCGACCCGGCTGGCGTGGAGCCCGAGGGCGCCGCCGACGTCGACCATGGGCCGGAGACCGCGCACGAGCAACCCGAACCCGTCGCGACCATCGAGACCGAAGAAGCCGCGGTGGTCGCGGTTGAATCACTCCCGATCGAGCCGGAGGCCGCCGCCGAGGTCGACCAGCTTGCGGACCTCGAAGCCGAGCCGATCGCCGAGATCGAAGCAACCGTCGGACGGTGGGACCGACTCTTCGCCGAGCCCGTCGCCCAAGCAAGCGTGGCGGTGTCGCCCGAGTCGGCCAAGAGCCGGCGCCGTCGCAAGAAGGAGGCGCGCCGCGCCGAGCTCCTGCTCGACGCAGTGACCGCCGACACCGAGACCGAAGCGGCGGCGACCGCGACCGCCGAACTCACCATCGAACCGGTCGCCGAACCGGCCGAAGCAGAAGTCGAGATCGAAACCGGCGACGACACCGACGCAACCGTCGCAGCCGAGCCGGAGCCGGAGCCGGAACCCGAGCCGGTTGCCGAAGCCGAAGCCGAACCGATCGAGCCGGAGACCGCCGTCGCCGTCGAACTCGCAGTCGAGATCGACACGGTCGCCGAGATCGACTCCGGGATCGAAGCAACCGTCGGACGGTGGGACCGACTCTTCGCCGAGCCCGTCGCCCAAGCAAGCGTGGCGGTGTCACCCGAGTCGGCCAAGAGCCGGCGCCGTCGCAAGAAGGAGGCGCGCCGCGCCGAGCTCCTGCTCGACGCTGCAACCGCTGACACCGAGACCGAAGCGGCGGCCACCGCGACCGCCGAACTCACGGTCGAACCGGTCGAAGCAGAAGCCGAGATCGAAACCGGCGACGACACCGAAGCGAAACTCGCAGCCGAAACTCCCGCGCCGGAGCCGGAACCCGAGCCGGTTGCCGAAGCCGAACCGGTCGTAGAAGTCGAAATCGAGATCGACACGGTCGTCGAGATCGACACCGCGGCCGAGGTGGCTGCCGGCCGAGCGGATCGGCTCGCAGCCGAGCCCGTCGCGCACGCGAGCTTGGCCGTCTCGCCCGAGTCGGCCAAGAGCCGGCGGCGCCGCAAGAACGAGGCGCGCCGCGCCAAGTTCCTGCTCGACGCAGTGACCGTCGACACCGAGACCGAAGCGGCGGCCACCGCGACCGCCGACCTCACGGTCGAACCGGTCGAACCGGTCGAAGCAGAAGCCGAGATCGAAACCGGCGACGACACCGAAGCGACACTCGCAGCCGAAACTTCCGCGCCGGAAACGGCGACCGAACCGATCGCCGATCTCGAAGCCGAAGTTGAAGTCGAAGCCGAGCCGATCCTCGAGACCGAGCCGACCGCCGAAGTCGAAGTCGACCTCGAGCCGATCGCCGAGACCGAACCGACCGCCGAAGTCGAAGTCGATGTCGAAGTCGAAGTCGAAGTCGAAGTCGACCTCGAGCCGATCCTCGAGACCGAACCGATCGCCGAACCCGAGCTGATCGCCGAACCCGAAGTCGGAGTCGGCGAAGGACGCTGGGACCGGCTCGTCGCCGAGGCAGTCGCCCGGAAGGTGAGCGCGCCGGTCGTCGTGCCGTCGGAGACACCGACCAAGCACCGGCGCCGTCGCGTAAAGGCCGCGCGTCACATCGAGCCGGAGGTCGCGGCCGAGGCCATCGGCGCCCGACTGACACCCGACATCATCGTCGGCGCCGATCAGGAACCGGCGGTAGCCGACAGCGACGCGATCATCGAGACCGCGACCGCGATCGCGGTCGGCGAGCCGTCGACGGAAGTCGAAGTCGCAACCGCCGCCGAACCCGAAACCGAACAACACCTCGAAGTCGTCGCAGCCGCCGAACCCGAAACCGAACAAAACCTCGAAGTCGTCGCAGCCGCGGTCGAAGTGGCTGCCGGCGATACCGAACCGGCTGCCAGCCGGTGGAACCGCCTCGTCGAGGAGTCGAGCGCTCGAGCGGAGGCCGCGACTCCGGTTGTCGAGCCGACCGCGGGCACGACGAAGCGCCGGCTCCGGCGCGAGAAGAAGGCGCGTCGAGTCGAGGTCACGCCGATCGCGGAGGTCAGCGAGGAGATCGCGCCCGACGCGTTCGCCGAAGCCGCGGAAGCGCAGCTCATCACCGATCCGGTCGCCGAGGTCGAAGTCGCCGCACCCGAAGCGATCGAAGTCGAAGCCGAACCGGCAGTCGTCGAGGTTGCCGAGCCGGCGGCCGAGAACGAAGTCGGCACCGAGGAGGTCGCCGGGCCGCTCGAAAGCCGCTGGGACCGGCTCGCCGTCGACGAGCCGGCGGCAGCCGTCGCCGAGTCCGAGACGGCCGAGACGGCCGAGACCTCCAAGCGCCGCCGTCGGGTCAAGCCCGCACGCCGCGTCGCCGCGCCGGCCGCGATCGAGACCACGGTCGAGATCGGGACCGACACTCAGCCGGAAGCGGGGCCTCCCGCACCGGTCATCGAGATCGCCGCCGAACACACCAGCGAACCGGTTGCCGAAGTCGTCGAAGTCGCCGCAGCCGAACCCGAAGTCATCGAGACCGAAGTCGCCGCAGCCGAACCCGAAGTCATCGAGACCGAAGTCGCCGCAGCCGAAGTCATCGAGACCGAAGTCATCGAACCCGAAGTCATCGAGACCGAAGTCGCCGCAGCCGAACCCGAAGTCATCGAGACCGAAGTCGCCGCAGCCGAAGTCATCGAACCCGAAGTCATCGAACCCGAAGTCATCGAACCCGAAGTCATCGAACCCGAAGTCATCGAGACCGAAGTCGTCGAGACCGAAGTCGCGACAGCCGAAGTCATCGAGCCGCCGGTCGTCGTCTCCGACGCGCCGACGGTCGACGTGCGGCCGGAAGTCGGCCCGAAGGCCGAGCCGTCCGGCGCGACGGGCCGTTGGCTCCGGCGGACGAAGCCGGGCCGTCACGACCAGCGGCCGGCAGCCGCCGAGCTCGAGCCGGTCGTCGAGACCGACACCGAGCTGGTCGCGCCGATGGCGGACCTGTCGAACGAGCCGATCGTCCTCGAGCCGACCTGGAACCAGACCGAGGACCACTGGCGCCGACTCGTCGCCGAGGCCGCGCTCGACCGCGTCGCGACCGAAGACGACGCGTCGACCGTCGAGATCATCCCGGCCCCGACCGCGAAGGTGATCGAGGGCCGGTGGCGACGGCTCGTCGCCGAGGTGGCAGCCGGTCAGACCGACGACGCGCTGGCGGCGGCCGTCGACGACGATGACGCGACCGAGATCGACATCGTCGAGCCGGTGACACACGCCCCCGCGGTCATCGATCTCACGAGCGAGGTGCGCTCGAGGCCGCTCGCTGAGGCGAACCCGATCGAACGACTTCCCCGAGTCAGCGGCGACATGCGAGTGATGATCAACGCACTCCGCCGCAAGGCCCGCCGAGACGACGACGAGGAGTACCCGTCGGTCTCGACCGAGCTGGAAGTGTTGCCCGGACGTTCGAGCACCGGACCGTACTCACGGCACTATCGCCAGGTCGACCCGTTCGCTCGCCGGCCACGCCGCGACGACGACACGTCTGACGACGAAGTCACCGATCGTCGCCGCGAGGCGTGAGGAAACGCACGACGAGCTCGTGACCGCGTTCGCTCCACTCCTCCCGCGTGATGGCGTAGCGAATGTGGTCCTCGTAGGTGCCCTGGATCTGTAGGAACCGCTTGGCCGTGCCTTCGTCGCGCAGGCCGAGCTTCTCCGCGACGCGGCGACTCGCCGAGTTGCGTGGCACGATCGCCGCCTCGAGGCGGTGCAGCCGCAGCGTCTCGAACGCGTAGCGGACGATGAGGACGACGCCTTCGGGCACGTACGCGTTGCCGCCGAACGCCTCGTCGATCCAGTAGCCCACGTAACCCATCTGGAACGGGCCGCGCTGCACGCTCCCGAGACTGACCTCTCCGGCGAACCGGCCGTCGGCGAGGAAGAGCCCGAAGCCGTACGCGGCATCGAAGTGGCGTTGCCGCTCCCACGCCGCGCACCGGGCGCGGAACGCCTCGTAGTCGAGCGCGGGATCCGCGCTTCCCGGCTCGGGCACCGGCTCCCAACGTTCGAGCCACTGCCGGCAGCGCAATCGCACCTCGCGCCACGCTTCCCAGTCTTCGGCCCGCAACGGCCGGAGAAAGACGCGCGCTCCGATCAGCTCGGTCATGTCAGTCGCTCGCCGCGATCGCCTCGAGGGTCGCGGGATCCTCGAGCCCCGACAAGTCACCGTGCGCGTCGCCGGTCACGACCGAGCGGATCGCCCGGCGCAGCACCTTCGCGCTCCGCGTCTTGGGCAACGCGCTCGTGAACCGCACCTCGGAAGGCTTGAACGACGGACCCAGCGCGTCCACGACGCACTTCGAGATGTGCGCGCGCAACGCGTCGTCGGCCACGACGCCGGGGGTCACGACGACGAACACCCAGAGCGCCTCGCCTTTCAGCTCGTCGGGGATGCCGACCGCCGCCGCCTCCAACACCGATGGGTGCGCGACGACCACGGTCTCGACCTCGGCCGGCCCGAGGCGCTTCCCGGCGAGCTTGATCGTGTCGTCGGACCGACCGTGGAGGAACCATTCGCCGTCAGCGGCCACACTCGCGAAGTCGCCATGCCACCACACGTCGGGCCAGCGCGACCAGTACGTGTCGAGGTAACGCTGCGGATCGCGGAAGAGCCCGCGCGTCATCGCCGGCCACGGCTTGGTACACACCAACTCGCCGACCTCGCCGCGCACGGAGTTGCCGGATTCGTCGTACACGTCGACAGCCATACCGAGCGCGGGGCCGCCGAGCGAGCAGGGCGAGATCGGGGCGACGACGTGAGGCGACAAGAAGCACGCACCCACCTCGGTACCACCCGAGATGTTGATCACCGGACAACGCCCGCGGCCCACCACGTCGGAGTACCAACGCCACGGAGCGTCGTTCCACGGCTCACCGGTGGAAGCGAGCACGCGCAGCGTCGAGAGATCGTGGCGCCGCACGGGATCGTCGCCGTGAGCCATCAACGCGCGGATGAGCGTGGGCGACACACCGAGCACATTGACCCGATGGCGTTCCACGAACGCCCACAATCGATCGGCAGCCGGGAAGTCCGGCGCTCCGTCGTACAACACGAGCGTGCCACCGTTGGCGAGCGTGCCCACGATCTCCCACGGGCCCATGATCCAGCCGATGTCGGTGAGCCAGAACAGGCGCTCGCCGGCGCGCAGGTCCATCTGGAACGCGACTTCTTCCGCGATCTTCACGAGGAAGCCCGCGTGCACGTGCACCGCACCCTTGGGGCGACCGGTGGTGCCACTCGTGTACGCGACGAACAGCGGGTGCTCGCTCTCCACCTGCTCCGCGTCGAACCGGTCGGGCTGGTCGCGTACCAACTCGTCGAGCATGACGTCGCGGCCGGGCGCCGTCGCCACGTCGACCCGCGCGAGCCGCGGCACGATCACAACCGTGTGCACCGACGCGACCTGCGCGACGGCGAGGTCGGCGGTCTCCTTCATCGGCACGGTCTTGCCTCGGCGCGTGAAGCCGTCGGCGGTGATCAACGCCACCGCGCCCGCGTCTTCGAGGCGGACGGCTACGGCATCGGCGCCGTACCCGGAGAAGATGGGAAGGAACACGGCGCCGAGCTTCGCGATCGCGAACAGCGCGGCCACCGTCTCGGGGAGCATCGGCAGGAACAGGCCGACTGCATCGCCCTGCTTCACGCCGCGCGCCCGGAGGCCGGAGGCAATGCGATCGGTGAGCGAACGGAGCTCCAACCACGTCAGCGTGCGGACCACGCCTTCTTCACCCTCCCACACGACCGCGGTCTGATCACACACGACGGGGTCGTCGGCGAAGCGATCCACGCAAGTGGAGGCGATGTTGGTGCGGCCGCCGACGAACCACTTCGCCCACGGAACGCCGTCGGTCGTGTCGAGCACGGCTCGGTACGGCTCCGAGAAGCGAATGCCGAGAAACCGTACGACTGCATCCCAGAACCACTCGGGATCGTCGATGGAGCGCGCGACCAACTCGGGAAAGTCGCCCACTCCCTCCGCCGCCATGAAGCGCGCGACATTGCTGTTCCGGAGCAACTCGGGATCGGGACGCCAGACGAACGGAGGATCGGTCACCGGCGTGGAATCTACCCGTGGTCCAAGAGCCGATAGCGTGCGCCGCGTGCCGGAGCCGACCGCCAGTTCAAGTGTGGACGACCGCCTGGTGTGGGTCGACCTCGAGATGACCGGCCTCGACGTCGAGACCGACGTGATCGTCGAGATCGCCTGCATCGTCACCGACTCGTCACTCGCGGCGCTCGACGACGGGATCGAGCTCATCGTGCACGCCGACGCGGACGCGCTCGCACGCATGGGCGACTTCGTGCGCGAGATGCACACCAAGTCGGGACTGCTGCCGAAGATCGAGACCTCACCGATCGACGTCGGTGCGGCCCAGCTCGCCACGCTCGAGTACGTGAAGCAGCACGTTCCCAAGCCCTCGGTGGCGCCGCTCTGCGGCAACAGCATCGGAACCGACCGCCGCTTCCTCGCCCGGTACATGACCGAGCTCGACGACTACCTCCACTACCGCAGCGTCGACGTGTCGTCACTCAAGGAGCTGTGCCGCCGCTGGTACCCGGCGATCTACAAGAAACGGCCCGGCAAAGCCGAGCACCACCGAGCCCTCGACGACATCCGCGAGTCGATCGAGGAGCTGCGCTTCTACCGCGACAACCTGCTCATCAAACCCGACACCGGCGAGGCCGGCTCCTAGAGGAGCTCGTCGAGGGCGCCCAGGAGGGTCGCGACGGAGTGCTCGCGGGCACCGTGGCCCATCAGGCCGATGCGCCAGCCCTTGCCCGCGAGGTCGCCCAGCCCGCCGCCGACCTCGATGTCGAAGCGCCGGAGGAGCTCGCCGCGCACCTTGGCGTCGTCGACACCTTCGGGCAGCCAGACCGACGTGAGCTGCGGCAAACGGCGCTCCTCGGCGAACAGCCGGAAGCCCCGCTCGGGCAGCGCCGACTGCAACAGCGACCCCACGTGCGCGTGCCGCGCCCACGACGCCTCGAGCCCTTCGTCGAGGAGCACTCCGAGGCCGGCGTGCAGCGCGTACAACATCGAGATCGGCGCGGTGTGGTGATAACGCCGTGCGCTCCCCACGTAGTCGGCGATGAGCCCGAGGTCGAGATACCACGACTGCGGCGGGTTGGCCCGGCCTCGGATGCGCGCGACCCCGCGCTCGGAAAAGCTCACCGGCGAGAGACCCGGAGGCACGCCGAGGCACTTCTGGGTCCCCGAGTAGACCGCGTCGATTCCCCACCCGTCGACCTCGACCGGCACCCCACCGAGCGACGTGACCATGTCGACGAGCAGCAACGTGTCGGTGTCTTGCATGGCCGCGAGCGGCGCGATGTCGTTCTGCACCCCGGTGGAAGTCTCGGCGTGGACGATCGCGAGGACGCGGGCGCCCGGGTGCTCACGGTGCGCGTCGAGCATGCGCTGCGGGTCGATCGCGCGACCCCACGGCGACTCGACCCGCACTACCTCCGCGCCGCAGCGGCGCGCGACCTCGCACATCCGCTCGCCGAACACGCCGTTCACTCCGATGATCACGGTGTCGCCGGGCTCGACGAGGTTGACGAAGCACGTCTCCATGCCCGCGGAGCCGGTGCCGCTCATCGGCAGGGTCAAGGTGTTCGCGGTGCGGAACGCGGCGCGGAGCCGATCCGCGATCTCGTCGAGCACCACGAGGAAGTCGGGATCGAGGTGCCCGAGCACCGGGCGTTGGAACGCCTCCATCACCTCGGGGTACGGGTTCGACGGGCCGGGGCCCAGGAGGAGACGTTCGGCGTGCTTCATGACCGGTGACGCTACGCGATCGAGCGAGCGAGGCCGTCGAGGATGTCGGCCTCCGACACGAGCAGCTCCTCGTACGCCCAGTGCCGCATCACCGACACGACCACGATCACTCCCCCGACGATCACGTCGACCCGGCCCGGCTCGAGCCCGGGGTTGAACCGGCGGCGCGAGATCGGCTCGGTCGCGAGCGTACGGAAGATGTCCTCGGCCGCGGCACGCGACAGGCGCGAATGATGAATCCGCGCGCTCTCGCTCGCGTCGACACCGAGCTCGATCGCGCCCATCGTCCAGACCGTGCCGGCCGTGCCGATGAGCGTCTTGGCCTGGCCGGCGCCCCCGAGCGCTCGGTCGACGTCGGCGAGATGGTCGCGCACGATGCCGACCGCGACGCTCAGCTCTTCCGGCGTCGGCGGATCGGAGCGCAAGACCTGTTCGGTGAGGCGCACGCACCCGACGTCGACGGAGATCAGGCCCTCGGGCTCGCCGGCACCCACGATGAACTCCGTCGAGCCGCCGCCGACGTCGACCACGAGGTAGGGCTCCGGCTCCGTGAGCCCGGCGGTCGCGCCCGAGAACTCGAGACGCGCTTCGTCGTCGCCGCTGAGGAGCTCGGGCCGGACACCGAGCAGCTCCTCGACCGGGCCGAAGAAGTCGTTGCGGTTGGCGGCGTCGCGCGACGCGCTGGTCGCCGCCGCGCGCACCCGCGTCGCTCCGTGCTCGGTGATTGCGTGCGCGTACTCGCGGATCACGGCGATGGTGCGGGCGATCGCCTCCGGGTCGAGGCGGCGCGTCTCGTTCACACCCTGACCGAGGCGCGTGATCTTCGTGCGGCGGTCGACGGTGGTCAGCTGCGAACCGTCGACGTCGGCCACGAGCAGCCGGCAGGAGTTCGTGCCGATGTCGACCGCCGCGACCCTCGTCACCGGCCCTCGCCTCGCGCCAGGCTGGCGGCCACCCACCGACCCACCGGATCGTCACCGCCGGCAAGATGCCACGCGTAATGGGCGTGCAGGCACTTGACGCCGCGCTGCGTGCCCCCCACGCCGCCGTGCGGTCGCGGCCCGGCGTGGTGCTCGGGCAGCGCGGCGTTGCGCTCGCGCGCGTAACGCTCGTGCGCGTGGGCGAGCTCGTCGGCGTCGACTGCGGCCTCGGCCGCTCGGACCCCGCCCGCGGACTCGATGCGGGCGACCTGCGTGACGAGCACCCGATCGACGAGCCAGTACCGCGTCGGCATCGGCGTGCCGTCTTCGAGGAGCGGCGCGTTGCGGATCACGATCGGTTCGCCGGCCGCGTCGCGCACGGCGATCTCGAAGGCACCGCGCGGCGCTCGACCGAGCAGGACCGTGAGCGCAGCGACATCGGCAGCGGTGGCCACGCCGCCGAGTCTAGGAATCAGCCGGCGGGCGTCGCCGAAGGTTGCTTCGCGGGCGGCACCACGGTGTACGCGTGCTCGCCGGGGAACACCATGTCGAACTGGGCCCGCGCCAAACGCTCGATCTCGCTGGGCGTCTGGAGTCGCCGCGTCTCGCGCCCCATCTCCTTGTTCTGCGCCTTCAGCACGGCCAGCGCCTGGCGAGCGTCCCGCACCTGGCGCTGCTGCGCGAGGTAGGCCCGGGTCGGGAACACGAACAAGAACATGATCGCGATCAAGGCCAGTGAGGCGACGGCGATGCGCGTCGGCCGTTCCCAACTCGCCCGGCCGCCGGTGCGCGAGCTCATCTCCTCGGGGCTCATGGCCTTCATGGCGCACCCTGGCCCGACCGGGCGAACGCGCGATTGCCGGGGTAGGCGGCGGCCTCGCCGAGATCCTCTTCGATGCGCAGCAGCTGGTTGTACTTGGCCACCCGATCGCTGCGAGCGGGCGCCCCGGTCTTGATCTGGCCGCACCCGGTGGCAACCGCGAGGTCGGCGATCGTCGCGTCCTCCGTCTCACCGCTGCGGTGCGACATCACCACCGTGTAGCTGTTGGTCATCGCCAGCGAGACGGTGTCGAGCGTCTCGGTGAGGGTGCCGATCTGGTTCACCTTCACCAGAATCGAGTTGGCGACGTCGGTGTCGATCCCGCGCAGCAGTCGCTCGGAGTTGGTCACGAAGATGTCGTCGCCGACTATCTGCACCCGATCGCCGAGTGCGCTCGTGAGCGCGGCCCAACCGTCCCAGTCGTCTTCGGCCATGCCGTCTTCTACCGACACGATCGGGTAGCGGTCGCACAGGCCGGCGAGGTAGCTCACCATGTCGGCCGAGCTCAGCGTCCGTCCCTCGCCGCGCAGCTCGTACGAACCGCCGGTGTAGAACTCGGTCGCCGCGGCATCGATCGCCAGCGCGATCTCCTCCCCCGGCTTGTAACCCGCGTGCGCGATCGCCTCGACGAGGAACTTCAGCGCGTCCTCGCTCGACGGCAGGTCGGGGGCGAACCCGCCCTCGTCGCCGACCGCGGTCGAGAGCCCGCGCTCCTTCAACAGTGACTTCAGCGCGTGATAGGTCTCGGCACCCCACCGGAGCCCCTCGGCGAAGCTGACCGCGCCGACCGGCAGGATCATGAACTCCTGGACGTCGACGTTGTTGTCCGCGTGAACGCCACCGTTGAGCACGTTCATCATCGGCACCGGGAGCACGTGGGCGTTCACGCCTCCGACGTACCGGTACAGCGGCATCCCGCACTGCTCGGCCACCGCCTTGGCCGCCGCGAGCGACACACCGAGGATGGCGTTGGCGCCGAGCCGGCCCTTCGCGTCGGTGCCGTCGAGCGCGCACAGCGCGGCGTCGAGGTCACGCTGGTCGGCGGCGTCGAGTCCGACCACCGCGTCGCGGATCTCGCCGTTGACGTGCGCGACCGCGTCCTGCACTCCCTTGCCGCCGTAGCGGGACTCACCGTCGCGGAGCTCGACCGCCTCGTGCGCGCCGGTGCTCGCCCCGCTCGGCACCGCGGCCCGGGCCCGGGCGCCGGACACCAGCTCGACCTCGACCTCGACGGTCGGATTGCCGCGTGAATCCAGGATTTCCCGAGCCGCGACGTCATCGATGATGCTCAAGTCAACTCCTGTGACGAGTGGTGCGAGGGTAGTGGGTCAAACCCGGGCAATGGGAGCGAACGCGCGTTCGTCGTCGAGGCGTCTATGGACCACACGTCGTGTGGTCCAGAGACGCCTCTCGGTATACGGGCTGGTCAGGGGAGGTGCGCGGTCATCCAGGCGAGTTGCGCGGCCGACCAAAGTCGCGTGAGCCCGCAGTCGAACATCTGGAACGCGTGCGGCATCTCGGGGAGCACCAGGAGGTCGACGTCGACGCCCGCGGCGGCCGCGCGCGTCGCGAACAACAACGAGTCGTCGAGCAGATGGTCGCAGGTGCCGACGCTGACGAAACAGGGTGGCAGCCCGCGCAGATCGGCGTACGCCGGCGAGATCTCGGGCGCCCGCCGCTCGTCGGTGCTGCGGCCGGGGAGGTAACAGTCGCCCACGAGCTCCACGAAGTCGGGGCTGAGAATGTCGAAGCCGTCGTTCGGGCGCGCACCGAGTTGGCTCGGGGTGCCGCCGAAGTCGTAGACGCCGTACGTGAGGTTGAGCCCCGCGACGCGGTCGATCGCGCGCAGCTCGTCGCGAATGCGGAGCGCCACCGCCGCGGTCATGTACGCGCCGGCCGACTCACCTCCGATCAACAGTCGCTCGGTCCCGAAATCGGAGCCCGCGCTCGCGAGCAGCTCGCGCGCGACGCTCACACCGTCGTCGGGGCCTGCCGGCCACGGGAACTCCGGCGCCTTGCGGTACTCCACCGAGACGACCGCGACACCGAGTTGCTTCGCCAGCATCTGGTTCGGGATGTCCATCATCGTCGCCGAGCCGGAGATCATCCCGCCGCCGTGAAAGTGAAGGTAGACGGCGCGCGGCGCGCCGTCGGGCCGGATCACGCGGCACGCGACACCGCCGATGTCGACCTCCTCGGCCTCGGGAACCGCGAATGTGACCTTCGCCATCCCCTCACGCGCCGCCGCGACCTGTTCCGAGACCGACAAACCCGGCGGTGGTTTCGCGTCGAGCAGCATCGACTCCCGACCGGCCTCGATCACCGCGCGCGCCTCGGCCCGCATTGCCTCGATCTCGTCGGACCACAACCGGAAGGCTCCCACGCGCCTCCTCCTTACGAACGGGCAGTTACGAGCCGGTCGGGCCGAACCGCTCGGCCAGGCCGCGGAAGATACTGATGATCTCGACCGGGATCGGGAAGATGATGGTGGAGTTCCGCTCGGTCGCGATCTCGGCCATCGTCTGGAGCGTACGCAGCTGCATGGCACCCGGGTTCGAGCTCATCGTCTCGGCCGCCTCGCCGAGCTTCTGCGCCGCCTCGAACTCACCGTCGGCGGCGATCACCTTCGCGCGCCGCTCGCGCTCCGCTTCGGCTTGGCGGGCCATGGCCCGCTGCATCTGCTCGGGGAGGCCGACGTCGCGCACCTCCACCAGGTCGACCTGCACGCCCCACGGCTCGGTCTGCTCGTCGAGCGCGGTCTTCAACTCCATGTTGATGCGATCGCGCTCGCCCAGCAACTGGTCGAGCTCGTGCCGGCCGATGATCGAACGCAACGAGGTCTGTGCGACGAGTTGCGCGGCGTTGAACCAGTTCTGGATCTTGAGCACCGACGCGACCGGATCCTTCACCCGGAAGTACGCGACCGCGTCGACCGCGACGGTCACGTTGTCCTTGGTGATCACCTGCTGCGACGCGACCGGAACGGCCTGGGTCTGGAGATTGACCTTCCGCATCTTGTCGAGACCCGGGATGATGAAGAACAGGCCCGGACCCTTCGCGCCCACGCACCGACCGAGGCGGAAGATCACGCCCCGCTCGTACTCCTGCACGATCCGCAAACCTTGCACGAGCACGATCAGCAAGACGATCAGGATGATGCCGATTGCGACGCCCAGTGCCGCCATGAGAACCTCCGTCGTCGAGCGAGTGCCGTATCCGTCGTCATTGTGACAGGCGGGGCCGCGCGCGACGTGCCGGGCGCCTCAGACTCCGGGGAACGCGCGGCGGAGATCGTCGAGGTCGGCGGCCCCTCGCACCGGTGGCGTGTGATCGGGATCGAGACGCCCGTACACGAGGCGCGCGAACGCCTCGGCGGGGAGCCCGAGATCGGGCGCACGACGGGGTTCGGAAGGTGCCGGTGCCAGCGCGAGTGAATCCTTTCCGAACGAGAGTATGAAGTCGCGCTCCGGGTCGAACGTGCGGATCGCGATCTCCCGCTCGGTTCCGTCCGGCTTCCCGACGTACCGCACGATCATCTCGAGATTTTCGACGACGAACGCGGCCGCGTCGGACGGCAGGGTCGCGTTCGGGTCGAGCACGACTTCCACGTCCCAGGTGTGCAGCGCGTGCTCGTTCAACCGGGCGCGGAGCAAACCGGTGAGATCGAAGGTGATCGGTCCCATCGTCACGCGGACACGGGCTTGGTCGTTGGCGTCGAGCGCGGCGACGCGATCGAGGAATGCACGATCGACGACCAGCGCGTCGGCCGCCTTCGCGTCCGGGTCTTTCGCGTTCCACTCGTCCCACACGGATTGGGCGAGATCGCCGGGGAGATCGCGGCCGGCGAGGCCGGCGTCGAGATGCGCGAGCATGATCACGCCGGCCGAGCCGACGTGCGACAGGACGTCGGCGACGCTCCACTCGGCGGGATACGCGTGCGCCCGGAGCTGGTCGGGCTCGAAGCCCTCCACGATCGAGCGCAATCGAGTGACCGACGCGCCCAAGGCAGTCAGGAGACCCGTCACGCCCTCGCGCGTTCCCAAAGATCGTGCACTTCAACCGCCGGCGCGGCCGCGAGGTCGATGCCCGTCTCTGCCGCGAGCTGCTCCATCTTGCGGAACCGGTCCTTGTACCGCCGGGTCCAGCTCGCCAGCGCCGACTCGGCGTCGATGTCGTGCTCGCGACCGATCGCAACGACCGCGGCGAGGGCCGTACCGAGCTTCGCCTCGAACCCGGCCGTGTCGCCGCTGGTGAGGTCGCGCACCGCGACCGCAAGATCGGTGTCGGGAACGAGTCCGATCGAGGCGCCCTTGCGGAACAGCTTTTGCGCGGCGATCAACGCGGGCAGGCCCGCGGTCACTCCGGCGACGAGTGACTGATCGTCCTTCTCGGTCTTCTTGATCTGCTCCCAGTTGGTCACGACCTCGCCGGCGTCTCTCACCTGCACGTCGCCGAACACGTGGGGATGCCGCCGTACGAGCTTCGCGTGCACCGCGCGCGCGACGTCGGCGACGGTGAACGCGCCGGCCTCCGACGCGAGCACCGACTGAATCATCACTTGGAACAACAGGTCGCCGAGCTCGTCTTCCAGCGCGTCGTACGCGCCGATCGGGATGTCGCCACCCGGTGCGTCGGCCGGCAGCTCCTCGATCGCCTCCACGACCTCGTAGGCCTCCTCGAGCACGTGCCGGCGCAAGGAGTGATGCGTCTGCGCGGCATCCCACGGACATCCGCCCGGGCCGCGCAACCGCTCGGTGAGCGCCAACAACCGCGCGAGCTCGGGGCCCACCGCAGTGTCGCCGGTGTCGACGAACAACGAGGTGAGATGGTCGGGCTCCACGTCGCGGTCGAGGTCGGCGAGCGCGACGGTGAAGATGCGCTCGTCGGGAAGGCCGAGCCGCTGCAGCACGGTGACCTCGTGATCGGCCGGCAACGAGTCGAGCAGCGCGAGCTTCACCTCGGAGCACACGAGCCGGGAATCGGACTGCGCGATGAGCATCGGCCCGCTCGATCCGGCCGCGTCGATCGCGAAGGCACGCGCGTCGATGACGCGCGCGCCGTGCATCGGGTCGATGCCGAGCCGCCACCACGCGAGGTCGACGAAGGAGATACCCGGGATGAGCTCCACGTCGATGCCCGCGGCGCGTACGAGCTCGACGCTGCGCTCGGCGATGGTCGGGCTCCCCGGCACGGCGTACACGATCTCACCCCGCTCCCGGGCGGTCTCGACGACGCGATCGGCGATCGCCGCGTACACGGTGTCGAGATCGTCGGCGCGGTCATAGAGCAGATCGAGCGGCTCGAGCTCGATCCCGTCGCGCGCAAGATCGTCGACCGCAGGGTGGCGGGCGGTGCGCACGAAACGGATCGGCACCCGCACGAGCGCGGCGCGCGCCGCGGGGAGCAAGAGGTCGGCTCCCGCCGGCCCGAGCCCGACCACCACGACGCGGGGCTTCACCGGCATCTACGGACTTCCGGTGTTGGCACCCGGGTTCGCGGTCGGCAACGTCGTGGCCGCGGCGGTCGTCGTGGTCGTGCCCTCCCGACTTGTCGCGGGGGTGGGCGCCTTCGGCGGAGTGACTTCGTACACGCTCTGGCCCTGCCCGTTGGCCGTCAGGCCCCACTTCCCGAAACGGGGATCGAGGTGCACCTTCGACGACTTCAAGAGCGCGTCGATCGCGGCCTGCGCCGACGCCTGACCTTGCTGGGCAAGCGCGGTCAACACCTGGGAGCGTGAGGCCGCGTAGCTCGAAGTCGCGCGGGTGACCAGGATCACGTGGTAGCCGAACTGCGAGTGCACCGGCCCGACCGGAGTGCCGATCGGTGCCGCTTCGGCCGCGGTCTCGAAGGCGGGCACGAACTCACCCGCGGTCAGGCAACCGAGCACGCCGCCCTGCGCTCCGCTCTGGGTGTCGGTCGAGTTCTTCTGCGCCAGGGTTGCGAAGGACGCGCCGGCCTTGAGTTGGTTGAGGAGATCCTGCGCCTTGGCCTGCGTCGCGACGAGAATGTGCGCGACGTTCTTTCCCGACGCGCAGGCGAACTGCGCCTTGTGCGCGTCGAAGTACTTCTGGCCGGCGGCATCCGACGTGTCGGTGTACGACTTCAGCAACTCTTCGGTGCGCGCCTGCCGGTCCGTCAACGTCGCGCGGAACTTGGCGTCGAACGCCGGGTAGATGGTCGCGGCCGGGAAGATCTGCACGACGTCCTTCGCCGCCTGCGACTGCGTGGTCGACGACACCTTGAGGTGGCGCGACGCGAACAGCGCGTCGATCGCCTGCTGGTGGATCAGCTGGGTGAGCCAGATCGCACTGACCGACGTGTCGGCCGAGACGTCCTTGGTCACCTTGAACTTGTTCTGCGTCAGCCAGGCCGCGAACGGCTTGTTGGCGACGATCTTGCCGACCTCGTTGAGCAGGCTGTCGCGGGTGACGTGCTCCTCCTGCGCCTTGCCCTTCACGGTGAAGGTGATGGTCGCCGCGTCGGAAAGGGTGCTCGAGCAGGCCGAACCGACCAGCGCGACCACGGCAACCACGAGAAATAGCGCGAGGGGACGTCTCATCACGAGGAGCGTACCGGGGCCGCCTCGGCGGGAGCGATCTCGCGGAGCAATCTGAGAAGCGCCTGCGGAATCGACACATCGGGAGTCGCCGCGATCGGCACGATCACCGCATCGGCCAGTACCTGACTGCGCGCCGACATGCGTTGCAGACGCGCCTCCTGCGACTTCCTCAGCTCCCAGCCGTCGATGCGCGCCCGACCCTTCTGCACGGAGACCGCCCTGATGTCGAGTCGCAGGCACTCGGCTCGCAGCCGCGCGACGTCGAGCAACACCGCGGCCGGAGGCGGCGGCGGTCCATAGCGGTCGGTCCATTCGGCGAGCACGTCTTCGACGTCATCGGAGCTCGTCACCGCGGCCAGCCGACGGTACGCCTCCATCCGCACGTCGTCACGAGCGATGTAGTCGCGCGGGAGGTGCGCAGTTACGGGCAGGTCGATCTGCACCGACTCGGCCTCCTGCGGCGGCGCGTCGGTGAGCTCGCCGACTGCTTCGGTGACCATCTCGACGTACAGATCGAAGCCCACTGCCGCGATGTGACCCGACTGCTCCGCGCCCAACAAGCTGCCCGCGCCGCGGATCTCGAGATCGCGCATGGCGATCTTGAAACCGGAGCCGAGGTCGGTGAACTCCCCGATCGTCTTTAGTCGTTCGTACGCCTCTTCGGAGAGCTTGTGATCGCCGGGATACAACAGGTAGGCGTACGCGCGTTGACCGCGCCGGCCGACCCGCCCGCGCAACTGGTACAGCTGCGCGAGCCCGAGCCGATCCGCGCGGTCGACGATCAGCGTGTTCACCGTCGGCATGTCGAGACCGCTCTCGACGATCGTCGTGCACACCAGCACGTCGAACTCGTGCTCCCAGAATTTCTGCACGACCCGTTCGAGCCGGCCTTCGTCCATCTGGCCGTGCGCGACCGCGACCCGCGCCTCGGGCACGAGCTGGCGCACGTCGGCGGCGACGTGCTCGATGTCCTTCACGCGGTTGTGCACGTAGAGGGCCTGGCCCTCGCGCAGCAGCTCGCGCCGGATCGCCTCGGACACCGCGCGCGGATCGTGCTCGCCCACGTACGTGAGAATCGGTTGGCGATCCTCCGGCGGCGTGTTGACGAGCGAAAGGTCGCGGATGCCCGTGAGCGACATCTCGAGCGTCCGCGGAATCGGCGTGGCCGTGAGCGTGAGGATGTCGACGCTCGTGCGCATCCCCTTGATCCGCTCCTTGTGCTGCACGCCGAACCGTTGCTCCTCGTCGACGATGAGGAGCCCGAGATCCTTGAAGCGCAAGTCTTGCGAGAGCAACCGGTGCGTGCCCACGACGATGTCGACCGTTCCGTCGGCCACGCCGTGCACGACCTCGGTCTGCTCCTTCGCGGAGAGGAACCGAGACAGCATCTCGACGCGCACGGGATAGTTCGCGAATCGCTCACGGAACGTCTGGCCGTGCTGGCTCGCGAGGAGCGTGGTGGGCACGAGGATCGCGACCTGCTTGCCGTCGAACACGGCCTTGGCCGCGGCGCGCAGTGCCACCTCGGTCTTGCCGTAGCCGACGTCGCCGCACACCAGGCGGTCCATGGGGATCGATCGCTCCATGTCGGCCTTGGTCTCGATGATCGCCTTCGCCTGGTCGGGCGTCTCCTCGTAGGGGAACGACTCCTCGATCTGAGCCTGGAACGGACCGTCGGGCGCGAACGCGTGACCCGGTGTCGCGAGGCGGCGCCGGTAGAGCACCACGAGCTCGCCGGCGATGTCGCGCACGGCGCGGCGCACGCCGGTGCGCGTCTTCTCCCAGTCGGCGCCGCCCATCTTCGAGAGCTTCGGCGTCTCGCCACCCGTGTACTTCCGGATAAGGCCGATGTCCTCGGAGTCGACGTACACGCGGTCGCCGCCCTTGAACTCCACCACGAGCCGGTCGCGCGTGATGCCAAACATCTCCTTGGTCTCCATGCCGAAGTACCGACCGATGCCGTGCACGCGGTGCACGACGTGGTCGCCCTTCGCGAGCCCTTCGTAGTAGTCGGCGCCGCGACGCGCGCCACGCGGCCGGCGGTGCACCCGGCGCCGGCCGGTGAGATCGGCCTCGGCCACGATCGCGAGCTGCACGCCCGGCAGCAGCACGCCGCGATCGAGCGGCGCGACCACGAGGTGCACGCCGGGTGCGAGCAGCGCCGGGCTCGACTCGCCGATCGCGGCGATGCGATCGACGGTGACGCCTTCGCCCACGAGCAGCTGCTCGATGCGCTCCGCCGACCCGCTGCCCTCCGCGGCGATGAACACGCGGTAGCCCGCGCCGCGCAACCGGTTGAGGCTCCGGCCGAGCGCATCGGTGTCGCCGACAACCGGATCGAACGCGGTCGCAGCCAGCGACGGCGTGTCAGGGCCGTCGGGCGTGTTGAGCACGGGGACGGTCTGCGCCTTCGTGTGCGCGAGGAGCCGCTCGAACGGCAACGACAAGCGCGGCGTGGTCTCGGGGTCGAGCGTCGCGCCCCACGTCTTCTCCAGCGCCTCGCCGAGCGCGGCCTCCTCGTCGAGCAGCTCCTGGGCGCGGTCGCGCAACCGGCGCGGCTCGAACAGCGCGACGATCGCGCTCGTGGGCAACAGGTCGGGCAAGAGGTGCTCGTCGGCGCTGAGCCACGGCAGCCACGACTCCATGCCGTCGAACGTCTGGCCCTCGGCCAGACGTTCCCACTGCTCCGAGCCCCACGGCTGGGTCTTCATCAGCTCCGCCGCGCGCGAACGCACCTCCTCCGTGGGGAGCAGCTCACGAACCGGGAAGATCCAGGCGTCGGCGAGGTCGACCGTCGATCGCTGATCGGCCACCGAGAACTGCGAGAGCCGGTCGACTTCGTCGCCCCACAGGTCGATGCGCACCGGGTGGTCGGCTGTCGACGGGTACACGTCGACGATCGCGCCGCGCACCGCGAGCTCTCCGCGCGCCTCGACCTGGTACTCGCGTCGATATCCCATCGTCACGAGCTGCTCGACGAGCGCGTCGCGGTCGAGCTGCATCCCGGCCCGCACGACGACGGGCTCGACCGCCTCCACGTGCGGACCGAGCCGTTGCGCGAGCGCGCGCACCGGCGCGACCACGACCGCCGGCAGCTGGTCGCCGCCGACGCGCAGCCGCCAGATGACGCGCAGGCGGTGCCCCATCGTCTCGACCGCGGGCGACACCCGCTCGAACGGCAATGTCTCCCACGCCGGGAACAGCTCGACCGCGTCGGCGCCGAGGTACTCGCGCAGGTCGGCGGTGAGTCGCTCGGCCTCCGCGGCGGTCGGCACCGCGAGCACAACCGGCCGGCGCGCGGTGGTGGACGCGAGCGTCGCCGCGAACATCGCGCGCGCGGGCACCGGAACCGCGACCGGACGCGACGAGCCGCCGGTCGCGGCGGCCACGACCGGATCCGCTCCGAGCAGCGTTGTGAGCCCGGCGAGGGCTGGTGAATCGGTCATGTGGGCACGCGCGTCGACGCCCGGGACGCAGGCGCGACCCGGGGTTCGGCGTTTCAGACTACCGGCCCGGATTTCAGCGTCCGTTGTAGCGGTTCATCGCGGCGTCGGCGCCTTCGGCGAGGATCGCCTCGACCGCGTCGGCGGCCTCCTCGATGGTGACGGCCATCTGTTGGCGGTCGCGCTTGCCGAAGCGGCTCAACACGTGGTCGGCGCCGTGCTCCTTCGAGCTCGGCTTGCCCACGCCGATCCGCACCCGCACGAACGAGTCGTCGTGCAGGTGCTGCTTGATCGAACGCAGCCCGTTGTGACCGGCGAGACCGCCCCCGACCTTCACCCGGAGCACCGCCGGTTCGAGATCGAGCTCGTCGTGCACGATCACGAGCTGTTCGGGCCCGACGCCGAAGCGCCGCACGAGCGGCGCGACCGCCTGGCCGGAGTCGTTCATGTAGGTGGTGGGCACCGCGAGCGCGAGGCGCTTCTCGCCGACGCGAACCTCGTCGACGAGCGCGCGCTCCTTGCTCTTGCGCAGCCGGGCGCCGTGCCGGCGAGCGAGCAGCTCCACGACCTCGGCGCCGACGTTGTGCTTGGTGCCCGCGTACTCGGCGCCCGGGTTGCCGAGCCCGACCACGAGCAGATCGGCCGGCGTTCCGGTGCGCGCGGACGAACGCGATCCGCGCCCCAGCACGCGCGTCGCCTACTCGGAAGCTGAGGTTTCCTCGGACGCGCCGGCGGCGGGAGCTTCTTCGCCCTCCGCGCCCTCGGCGGCCTCGGGTGCCACCTCGCCCTCGCCGGCCTCGAGCCCGCGGGGCACCGAGATCATGGCGATGAGGTCGTCGGGGTCGTTCGTGACGAGCACGCCGGCCGGCAGCGCGAGGTCGCCGACCCGCAGCTGGTCGCCCAGCACGAGGGTGGTGACGTCGTGCTCGATCTCGGTCGGGAGCTGACCGGGCTTGCCCTCGACGGTGAGCGAGTGCATCAGCTGCTCGAGCATGCCGCCCTGCGACACGCCCTCCGGCGAACCCAACAGGTTGAGGCGCACCTCCGCCTGAATCGTCTGGTCGGCCCGCACCCGCACGAAGTCGACGTGGATCAGCGTGCCCTTCACCGCGTCGCGCTGCACCTGGCGGGCGAGCGCGAGCTCGTTCTTGCCGTCGAGCTGGAGCGTGATGAGGGTGTTGGCGCCGGTGCGCGAGGAGAGGATGTTGCCGAGCTGGTGCGCGTTCACCGTGACCGAGACGCTCTCCTCGCCGAGGCCGTAGACGACGCCCGGGGTCAGGCCCTCGCGGCGCAGGCGTCCCGCGGGACGCGAGCCGGAAGCGGTGCGGAGCTCGGCCGGGAGCAGGGTGTCGGGCATGGCAACAGTCCTCGTGAAGAAAGCGGAACGTCAGATACTACCGAAACCCGCCCCAGACCCTCATCTGATGTCGAAACCGGGCGCGGCCGGTGGCTTACACGTTGTCGCCGCCGAAGAGCTCGCTCACGGAGTGGTCTTCGAACACGGCGCGGATCGCGTTGGCGAGGAGCGGCGCGATCGAGAGCACCTGCAGGCTGTCGAACCGCTTGTCGTCGGCGACGGGCACGGTGTTGGTCACCACGACCTCCCGCACGCGCGAGTTCTTCAACCGGTCGACCGCCGGACCGGAGAGCAGCCCGTGCGTCGCCGCGATCAACACCTCGCTCGCGCCCCGATCGAGCAGCAGATCGGCCGCGCTCACCACGGTGCTCGCGGTGTCGATGATGTCGTCGACGATCACGCACGTGCGGCCTTGGATCTCACCGACCACCTCCGTCGCGACCGCGACGTTGTGCGTGCCCTTGGGCCGCCGCTTGTCGATGAAGGCGATCTCGGCGTTGAGCCGATCGGCGAACCGGCGGGCGAGCTTGCCGCCGCCGGCGTCGGGCGCGACCACGGTCACGGGTCCGCTCGGGAGCTCGCGCGCGAGGTAGTCGACGAGCACGGGCACCGCAGTGAGGTGATCGACCGGGAAGTCGAAGAAGCCCTGGATCTGACCGGTGTGGAGGTCGACGGTCACGACGCGGTTCGCACCCGCGGCCGTGAACATGTCGGCGACGAGCCGGGCCGTGATCGGCTCGCGTCCCTCGGCCTTGCGGTCCTGGCGCGAGTAGCCGTAGAAGGGCGACACCGCGGTGATGCGCTTGGCCGACGCGCGCTTCGCGGCGTCGATCATGATGAGCTGTTCCATCAGCCGGTCGTTGATCGAGTCGGCGTGCGACTGGAACACGAACACGTCGGCGCCCCGAATGTTCTCGCCGTACCGGCAGTAGATCTCACCGTTGGCGAACGTCGAGAGCGCGACGTCGCCGAGCGGGACGTGGAGGTGTTGCGCGACCTCGGTGGAGAGCTCGGGGTGACCGCGACCGGCCACCAGGATGAGGTTCTTCTTGGTGACGAGCTCCATCGGCCTCCGCCTCACTCCTTGCCGTTTGCGTCCTCGCTCTCCGCATCCTCGCGCGTCTTCGGCCCGGCGGCTCGGGAATCCCGCGCGGGCACGCCTTTCACGAGGCGGCCGGCGGGTACGTCGTGGGTGACGACCGACCCGGCGCCGGTCTCGGATCCGGCGCCCAGCTCGACCGGCGCGACCAGCGAGGTGTGGATGCTGGTGTGCACGCCGTCGCCGATGCGGGTCTTGTGCTTGTCGACGCCGTCGTAGTTGGCCGTGATCGTGCTGGCGCCGAGGTTCGCGCCGGCGCCGATCTCGGCGTCACCGACGTAGGAGAGGTGCGGGACCTTGGTGCCCTCCCCGATCTCGGCGTTCTTCAGCTCCACGAAGGTTCCGGCCTTGGCGCCGTTGGCCAGGCGGGTGCCGGGACGGAGGTACGCGAACGGGCCGACCTGGCAGTCGTCGCCGATCTCGACCTCCTTCACCACGGAGTTGGCGACCACGCTGCGCTCGCCCACCACGGTGTCGACGAGGTGGGAGTCGGGACCGACTACCGCGCCGGCCGCGATCGACGTGCGCCCCTCGAGGATGGTTCCCGGCAACAGCCGCACGTCGGGCTCGAGCACGACCGTCGCGTCCACGTAGGTGCGCGTCGGGTCGACCATGGTGACGCCGTCGATCATCCAGCGGCGGTTGATCCGGCTGCGCAGCACGGCTTCGGCGTCGGCGAGCTGCGAGCGGTCGTTGACGCCCTGGGCGACCGTCGGATCGTCGGCGGGGACCGCGATCACCTTGTGACCGGCGGCGCGCAACACTTCGATCGCGTCGGTCAGGTAGTACTCGCCCTGGGCGTTCTCCGGACTCAGGCGGCGCAGCGCGGGCGCCAGGAGGTTGCGCCGGAAGCAGTAGATCGACGTGTTGACCTCGTTGACCTCGCGCTCTTCGATGTCGGCGTCGGCGTGCTCGACGATGCGCGCCACCCGGTCGTCCTTGTCGCGGATCACCCGGCCGTAGCCGGTCGGGTCGGCCGCGTGCACGGTGAGGACCGTCGCGGCGGCGTCCTGGATGCGGTGCTCGGTGGCGAGCATCGCAATCGTCTCGGCGCGCAACAGGGGATGGTCGCCGGGGAGCACGAGGATGTCGTCTTCGGCGTCGAGGTCGTCGAACACGCTCGAGGTGAGGGCGACGCTCACCGCGTCGCCGGTGCCGCGCTGGACGCGCTGCTCCACGAACTCCACGGGCACCTCGGTCACGAGCTCCTCCTGGAGCGTCTTGACCACGCGCTCGGCGCCGTGGCCGACCACGATCACGACCCGCTCGAGCGGCAGCTCCGCCAGCGCGTCGACCACGTGCAGCACCATCGGGCGCCCGCACAGCCGGTGCAGCACCTTCGGCGTACCCGAGCGCAGGCGCGAGCCCTCGCCGGCGGCCAGCACCACAGCTGCGAGAGGACGGTATTGGCTCACCGGCACTCCCTCCTTCTCGGTCGACGCAGACTCCGCCTGGTCTTCATCGGCTCCTGATCCAGACTCTCAAGTGGGTGGCTCGGGGGGAAGGTTTCGAACCTTCTCTTAGGGCTTCAAAGGCCCCTGTGCTGCCGTTACACCACCCCCGACTCCGATAACGCTACCCATCGAGGCGGGGAGTCCCGGCGACTTCTTCGACGGGGAACGCACCGACGCCGCCCGCGTCACGGCCCCGACCGGGAGGTTCCCATCCGGTGCCTGCTATCGTTCGCAGCCGCCATGGGTTCACTGATCAAAAAGCGCCGCAAGCGCATGCGCAAGAAGAAGCACAAGAAGCTTCTGAAGAAGACCCGTTGGCAGCGTCGTCAGCAGGGTAAGTAACCAGCTACGACCCCCCGCGCCCTCAGAGCCGCCGGCGCACGCCGGCGTCGACGGTGCGGCCGACCACGATCTGACCCTCGACGGCCTCGGCGATGCGCGCCCGAACGGTCTCGGCGTCGGCATCGGTCCGGGCGATCACGGCGTACGACGACCCGCTGCCGGCGAGCAGCGCGGGCGCGCCGGCCGCGCGCTCGATCGCGGCCTTGAACGCGACGAGCCGCGGCTCCACGTGGTGCGCGGCCGGCTCGAGATCGTTGCGCAACGGCGGCAGGCCGTCGATCTCGACCTCGGTGCCCCGGGGTCCGCCCAACTCGTCCCACGCGCGGTACACGTCGGCGGTCGCGCAGCCGTAGGGCGGCGTCGCGATCACGACCGCGAGGTCGGGCAGGATCACCCGCGCCAGGTCGTCGCCGACACCTCGCACGCGCATCGCGCCACCGCTGCGCAGGCAGAAGGGCACGTCGGCTCCGAGCGTGGCCGCGATGCGCTCCACCTCGAGAAAGTGCACCGCAACTCCGGCGACGGTGGGGGCGCTCGCGAGCACAGCCGCCGCGTCGGCTGATCCACCGCCGAGCCCGGCTCCCGGCGCGATGCCCTTGTGCAGCTCGATCGCGACGCTCGCACCGAGCGCGTCCGCGGCGCGAAGCGCGAGGTTGGTGGCGTCGGTCGGCACGCCCTCGGCGTCGGCGCCCGTCACCTCGATCGAGGCCACCAGCGCGGGCCGGATCACGAGCTCGTCGTGCGGCTCGCTGACCGGTACGACCAGCATCTCGAGATCGTGGAAGCCGTCGGGTCGGGTCCCCGTGACGTGCAACGACAGGGTGAGCTTCGCGAACGCGTCGACCCGAGCCTCCGTCGGGAACCCGGTCACCTCGGCGTGCGCGAGCGCCGCCCACTGCGCAAGCGTCAGCGTCTCGGCCCGCGCGCTCGGGTCGATGCCGGCCCGCTCGAACACCCACTCCGCCCGGTCGGGAGGCGTGAGCTCGAACGAGTTCTCGAGCGCGCGCCGCAGCATCTTGCGGCGGGTGGCGAACCCGGCGCGCACGAGCTCGAACATGCGCTCGGGGTCGGCCACTCCGACCGGCGGCGACGCGTGCCGTTGCAAGCGCACCAGCGCACTGTCGACCTTGGGCTTCGGCACGAACACGGCCGGCGGCACCGTCCCCACCACGTCGGCGCGTGCGTAATACGCGACCTTGACCGAGACCGCGCCGTACGCCTTGGTGCCGGGGACCGCCGCGAGCCGCTCCCCGACCTCGCGCTGCACCATCACCAGGAAGCGATCGATCATCGGCGCGGTCTCGAGCGCGCGCATCACCACGGGAGTCGCGACGTTGTAGGGCAGGTTCGACACCATCGTCCATCGGTCGTGATCTCCGAGCAGCTCGGGCCAGTCGACCTCGAGCGCATCGGCGACCACCACGTCGACCTCGTACTCGCTCACGACCTCGGCGAGCACGCCCGCGAGGCGCCGGTCGAGCTCGACCGCACGCACCCGCGCGCCGGCCCGGCACAACGCGAGCGTGAGCGAGCCCAAGCCGGGCCCGACCTCGACGACGCGATCTCCGGGTTGCACTCCCGCGAGCCGCACGATGTGCTCGGCCATGTTGTTGTCGGCGAGGAAGTGCTGCCCGAGCGCCTTGCTGGGCCGCAGCCCGTGCGCCTCGAGCAGCGCGCGGATCTCGCTCGGCGTCACCGCTCGACGCCGAACACCCGCGCCGCGTTCGTGCGAGTCAGCTCCGCGATCTCCTCCACTGCGGCGCCGCGCGCCGCGGCCAGCGCGGCGCCGACGATCGACACGAAGGCCGGCTCGTTGGTCTTGCCGCGGTGCGGCACCGGCGCGAGGTAGGGGCTGTCGGTCTCGACGAGAAGGCGTTCAGCGAGCGCGATCGCAGCCGCGGCGCGCACGTCGTCGGCCGTCTTGAACGACACGATGCCGCTGAACGACAGGTAGCAGTCGCGGTCGAGTGCGGCGCGAGCCTCGTCGGGGCCGCCGGTGAAGCAGTGGAAGATCGTGCGCGGCGGCAGCCCTTCGGCGTCGAGCACGCGGAACGTGTCGTCCCAGGCGTCACGCGAGTGGATCATCAACGGGCGATCGACGCTCTTCGCGAGCTCGATGTGGCGCCGGAAGGCAACTTCTTGCTCCGCGCCCGGCGAGTGCTCGTAGAAGAGGTCGAACCCGCACTCACCGATCGCGACGCATCGCTCGGCGCCGGCCAGCGCGACGAGCCCGTCCCATTCGGCGTCGAGCTGCAACGCGTCGTGAGGATGCAGGCCGACCGTCGCGTACACGTCGGGGTGACGCGACGCGAGGTCGAGGGCCTGGCGTGAGGTCTCGAGACCCGTCCCGACGCACACCATCCACTCGACCCCGGCCTCCTGCGCGCGCTCGACCTGCGCGTCGGCCTCCGCGACCTCGAACCGGGTCTCTCCCAGCTCGAGCTGCAGGTGACAGTGCGCGTCGACCCAGGCCGTCACTCGACGTCTTTCCGCGGGAACAGCGGCGCGCCCTTTTCGAGCTTCGAGCCCACGGGAAGCAGGCCCCACTGCGACGCAGCCGGCAGCCGCTCGGCTTCGGGGCGGCCCGGCAAGCCGAGTCGCTTCCAGAGCTCCGCCGCCGCGTTCGGGATCACCGGCGAGGCGAGCAACGCGACGATGCGCAACGCCTCGAGGCAGTCGCCGAGCACGCCGTCGACCGCGGCCGAGTCGCCGGCCTTGTGCAGCGCCCACGGTGCGCGATCTTCGATGAACGCGTTCGCCGCCCGGATCAGGTCCCACACGGAACCGAAGGCCGACGCGAAGTCGAGCCGGTTCATCGCCGCCGTCATGCCCTCGAACGTGGCCGCGGCCGCGGCCACGAGCGGACCGTCCTCGCGTGCGTCGGGCACGACGCCGCCGCAGTAGTTCACGGCCATGTTCAACACGCGATTCGCGAGGTTGCCGAAGTTGTTCGCGAGGTCGGCGTTGTACCGCTGCACCATCGCCTCGTACGAGAAGTCACCGTCGGGCCCGAATCGCTGATCGGCCATGAAGTGATAGCGGAACCCGTCGACGCCGAACTCGGCGACGAGATCCGCGGGCGCGATGTTGTTGAGCTTCGTCTTCGACATCTTCTCGCCGCCCACGAGCAGCCACCCGTGCGCGAACACGCACCGCGGCGGCGCCAACCCGGCGGACATCAGCATCGCGGGCCAGTACACCGCATGGAACCGCAGGATGTCCTTCCCGATCAGGTGGTAGTCGACGGGCCACCACTTCGCGAACCGTTCCGGGTCGTCGGCGTAACCGACCGCCGTGCAGTAGTTGAACAGCGCGTCGGCCCACACGTACGCGACGTGCTTCGTGTCCCACGGGAGCGGCACACCCCACGAGATCGACGTGCGGCTCATCGAGAAGTCCTGGAGCCCGCCCTTGATGAAGCCGAGCACCTCGTTGCGTCGGGTGTCGGGCTGCACCGCCTCGGGATGCGCGGCGTAGTGCTCGAGGAGGCGGTCTTCGTAGCGCGACAGCTTGAAGAAGTAGTTCTCCTCCACCACGAGCTCGACCGGCCGGTCGTGGATCGGGCAGTTGCCGCCGATCAGCTCGTCCTCGGAGTAGTAGGCCTCGCACGAGACGCAGTAGAGGCCTTCGTACGTGCCGAGCTCGATGTCACCGGCGTCGTAGATCCGCTGCAGGAACTCCTGCACCGCCTGGTGATGACGCGGCTCGGTCGTGCGGATGAAGTCGTCGTACGCGATGTCGAGCGCGTCCCACTCGTCGCGGAACACACCCGCGACCGAACGAACGAGATCGGCGGGCTCGAGACCCTTCGCTTCCGCCGCCCGCTGCACCTTGAGACCGTGCTCGTCGGTGCCGGTGAGATAGAAGACCTCGTCACCCAGCAGCCGGTGCCAGCGCGTGAGCACGTCGCCGGCCACGGTCGTGTACGCGTGGCCGATGTGCGGCACGTCGTTCACGTAATAGATGGGGGTCGTGACGTAGAACCGACTCAAGTGGTCTCACTCTGCTCTGGGGCCGGACACCATTGTGCCGTCCCCTACCCGCGCACCTCGACGATGTCGCCCAGGCCGATCTCCCAACGGTCGAACGAGCCTCCCGTCGCCTCGATCGCGAAGTACGCGTGGAACACGTAGCGGGAGATGCGACCGGGCCGCATGCGGCTGATGTGCAACACGAACCCGTAGCGGTCGCAGAACGCGACGTCGATCGGGAACTGCATCCCGAAGGTGTGCACCTGGCGGCACGGCCGCAGCACGAGCACACCGTCGACCTGGTCGCGGCCGATCAGGCCCCGGCGCCGGACCTTGCGCGTGACCGCGACCTCCGCCGACGCCAACACGTCGTCACCGCGCACGAGCCAGGGCATGCAGTCTCTTCCCCGCGCCGGCTACACGTTGAAGCGGATCTCGAGCACGTCGCCGTCCCGGACTTCGTACTCCTTGCCCTCGACGCGCAGCTTCCCCTCGGCCCGGGCTTTCGACCACGAGCCGATCTCGAGCAGCTCCTGCCAGTCGATCACCTCGGCCCGGATGAATCCGCGCTGCAGGTCGCTGTGGATCACCCCCGCGCACTCGGGCGCCTTGGCGCCGGCGCGGAAGGTCCAGGCGCGTGACTCGTCGTCGCCCGTCGTGAGGAAGGTGCGCCGCCCGAGCAGGTGGTACGCGGCCTGCGCCACGGTGTCGAGCGCAGATGCGGTGACGCCGTACATCTCACGCATGTCTGCCCGGTCCTCGGGCGCGCACGCCGCGATCTCGGCCTCGATGTCGATCGGGACCGCGATCGCGCCGGCAATCGCGGCGCCCGCGTCGTCGTCGACCTTCTCGCCGAGGTTCAGCACGACGAGCGTCGGCTTGGTCGTGAGGCAGAACACCGGCGCGAGACGCTCGAGATCACCCGGCTCGAGCTTCGCCCTCGACAGCGGCGTGCCCTCCGACAGCACCGCGTGGGCGCGCTCGAGCGAAGCCACCTCGGCCGCGATCTCGCGGTCGCCGCTCTTCGCGGCGCGCCGCTGACGGTTCAGCCGCTGCTCCACGCTTTCGAGGTCGGTCATCACGAGCTCGAGCTCGAGCGCGTCGAGGTCACCGGCGGCGTCGGACGCGACCCCACCGTCGTCGAAAGCACGGAGCACCACCAGGATCGCGTCGCAGTTGCGCACCGCGCCGAGCACCTTCGCGCCCAGTCCCTCACCCGGCTTGAGCCCCGGCGGGAGCGCGAGGTGCACCAGCTCGAAGCCCGCGTGCACGATCTTCTTCGACTGCGACATCGCCGCGAGCCGCTCGAGCCGCTCGTCGGGAACGGTCGCGATGCCGACGGCCGCTTCGTACTCGCTGGGCGCGGGCTGGCCGGTGAGGGCGCTGAACAGCCGGTTGGCCCCTGCACCGGTGAAGCCGACGAGCCCGAGGTTCTCCATCGGGGCGAAGGCTAGCGATGCGATAGCGTGTCTTCCTTATGAGCAAGAAGACGAAGAAGCGCAAGCTCAAGGCCCGCCGCAACAAGGCCAACCACGGCAAGCGGCCGCGGGCCGGCCGCTGACGCGACCCTCGCCCTACTCCGGCGCGTCGCTCAGCGCACCGCGTCGTCGAGCCAGCGGGCCGCCTTCTCCAGCGCGGGTCGCGGCGCCTCGTTGACGACACCGACCACGAGGTCGGCGATCGTCGCCGCCGCGAGCTCCGCACGCCAGGCGTCGTCGGCGCGGCTGAACACCTGATGGATGCCGCACGGCAGGCGGTACTCGCGGGCCGGAACGGCACTCGGCCCCCGCCGCCGGATCTCCGTGCAGCGGAACGCGGGCTCGTCGCCGTCGATCGCCTCCACCACGTCGAGCACCGTGATCTCCGCAGCCGGCCGCGCGAGCCGGTAGCCGCCGCGCGGGCCCTTCACCGTCTCCAGCACGTCGGCCCGCGCCAGCGACTGGAGGTGCTTGGCGAGATACGCCGACGGAACGCCGTGGTACTCCGCGAGACGCGCGGCCGGGAGCGCGGCGCCGTCGGGGAGCACCGCGAGGAGCACGCAGGCGTGCACTCCCCACTCCACCCCGTCGGACAATTTCACAACACGGATAATACCTGTCCGGAATAGCCGCCCGGCTCCGACGCCGGTGTCGCTACCATCCGGCGCCGATGGCAACCGGCAACGAGGTCGACCTCCTTCCCGACGCCGAGCAGCACAAACTGCTGTCGGCCACCCTCGAGCGGGTGAACCGCGCGAGCAACGCGGCGCGGGCCGCGGCGCTCCAGCGCAACACCTTTGCCGGCGCACCCCTGCGCGAGGTGGTGAAGGAAGAGGTCGAGCGGGCCAAGCTCCCCGAGGGGTTCGTGAAGCCGGTAACCGAGCGCGTCGAGCGATCCCTCCAACGCCGCGCCGGCAAGCAGCCGAAGTTCTCGACGTTCCAGTCGCTCACGCTCCCGGCCTCGGCGTTCAAGTGGAACACCTCCGACCGCGTGACGATGCTCACTGCGTCCGGCCGGCGCACGATCGCGGTGCGGGTCGACAAGAGCCGCGGTGACCTGCGTCCCCCGCTCGCCGGCCGGCCGGCCATGCTCGTGTTCCGCAACGGCGAGTTCGAGTTGATGGCCGCCGACATCGAGCGCGACCCCGACGACTACTGAATCCGTATTTAGCCCTCCAGGCCGCCGGATCCGCGTCTCGATTCCATCGGGCTGGGGCGCTTGGCGATCGGCTCCACCAACAGCATCTGCACCGCGCGTCCGATCGGGCCGCGTTCGTCGTGGAGTCGCGTCTCGGCGAGTCCGACCCCGTGCGGGTGCACCCACGACCCCGACTCGAGACACACCCACTCGCCGAACGGATGACGGTGCAGGGCGATCGTCACGTCGGCGTTGATCCCGGTCGCGTGCGTGAACCGCAACGGATTCCCGACGCCGCTGCCGAAATCGGCGCACGCGGCCGCGCGTGCGCACGGTGAGAGGTCCTCGCCGGCCACGACGGGACACCGCAGGCGAAACCACCCGATGCCGGGACCGGGCTCGCTCCAGTTGCCGCGCACGATGCGCACTTCGTGGGCGTTCCAGTAACCGACGTCGCTCGGTCCGAACAAGACCTCGGGCCGGTTGCCGGTGTCCGGCGGCGGCGGCGCCTCCGCGTCGAGACCGACCGAACCACTCGTGTCGACGTCGCCGCACCGCAACCGGAGCACGGTGGCGCGCGACATCTCGCGTTCGTCGTCGTCGAGCAGCGCGGCTTCCAGCCACTGCACTTTGCGACCCGGCCTGATCGTGCGCACGCGCATCGTCAGCGGCTCGAGCGGAACCGGACGCAACAATTCGACCGTGATACGAGCGACGAAGCTCGCCGGCCCGGGATCGTGGGTTTCGCAGACGTGCGCGAACAGCGCACTGGGCGCGCCACCGTGCATGGCTCGGGGATCCCACGGACCTCGAGTGAGCGGTGTCGGGACGTAGCGATTGCCGTCTCGCTCGAACAGCGCGCCGTACTTGTCGATCGGGTCCTCGGTCATCGACGAGATCGTAGATGGCTCGCCCGAAATCGAGCGCCCAGACTCCGCGCATCGACGCTCGCGTTGACACGCGCGCCGGCGCTGCATACCTTCGACCGCGATGGCGGCGGGATCGGGGCCGGGCTCGAGTCACGGCGGGATGGCGTCCGGCGCGCCGTCGAGCCGGATCGTCGTCGTGACCGGTGGCGCCTCCGGGCCGGGCGAGGCGATCGTGCACCACTTCGCATCGAGCGGCGATCTCGTCGTCGTGGCCGACGCCGACGAGCTCCTCGGGCGGCAGGTGGCCGACAATCTCAACGCGGCCGGGCTCCACGCCGAATCGGAGACCGTCGACGTCACGATCGAAGGCGAGGTCGCCGCGATGTTCGACGCCATCGCCGAACGGCACGGCCGGCTCGACGCGCTCGTGTGCTCGGCCGGGGCCGGCGCCCACGCGCCGACCGACGGTCTCGGTACCCACAACTGGCTGCACGCGCTCGACGTGAACGTGAACGGCTCTCTCCTCTGTTGCAAACACGGCATACCTGCGATCGCCGGGAGCGGCGGCGGCGCGGTCGTGTTGCTCGGCTCGTCGGTGGACGCGACGAGCGAGCCCGGACGCGCGGCCTACGAAGCGTCGAAGGGCGCGCTGATCGACCTCGCGCACCAAGCTGCGGTCGAGCACGCGGCCGCGGGCGTGCGGGTCAACGTGGTCGCGGCATCCGGCACCGACGCGGACGCGCTCGCGAAGGTCGCCGCGACCGTCGGCCGCGTCTGCGCGAACGGCGCCGATTACGTCAACGGCGCGGTCGTCCCTCTTCCCTAGCCCTTGCGAACGGTTCGCCGGCGCTACCAGGGGTCGAGTCGGCGGAGGTACGCGAGCATCGCGGCAGTCGTCTCCTGCGGGCGCTCTTGCTGGGTCCAGTGCCCACAGTGCTCGATCACGATCTTCTCGAGGTTGGGCACGCGCGCTTCCATCCCGTCGGCCATCGCCGGAGTGAGCACCACGTCGCCGGCCGCGGAGATCATGAGACAGGGCACGTCGATCGTGCGGTCCGCGATCGACGCGGTGAGCTCCCAGTTGCGGTCGAGGTTGCGGTAGTACTCGAGCGGCGGTGTGAGCGCGCCCGCGCCGCGGAACGCGCGCTTGTACACGTCGCGCACCTCCGGCGGGAACGCGCCGGCATTCACCGTCGCCGGTCCTTCGAACATCAGGTCGACGAAATCATCGTGCGGGTGCCCGCCCCACGAGAACACCCACTCCGCGATGCCGCGATCCTGGAACTGCACGAGATAGAACGGGCGGTCGGGCGAGAGACTGCGCAGGATCTGCACCGGCGGCGCGGGCGGACGCGGGAGATCGGGAGTGTTGACGCCGATCACCCCGGCGATCCGTTCCGGATACTGGCGCGCCATGGTCCAAACGAGCAGTCCGCCCCAGTCGTGGCCCGCGATCACCGCGCGCTCGGAGCCGAGCGCGTCGACGACTCCCATCAGCGTGGCGTTTATCCACTCGCAGTCGTAGGTCACATCCGGCTTGTCGGACTTCCCGTAGCCGGGCAGGTCGGGAGCAACGACGTGGAACCCCGCCGCGCCGATCGGCCCGAATTGATGCCGCCACGAGTAGGCCAGCTCCGGGAAGCCGTGCATGAGGAGCACGAGCGGTCCGTCGGCCGGGCCCGCCTCCAGACAGTGCAGGCGAATGCCGTTCGTCACCACGTAGCGGCCGCGCATCGCCCCGACGCTAACTGCAACCGCGACCCAACGCGGCGCCCGCACCCCTGTCGGGCCTCGGGCGCGAGCAGCTACCGTTCGCACCAGCCGACAACACGAGCAGGCGCGATGAGCGACAGTCCCCGTTTCACGCAACACATGACCGACGAAGACGCGCTCATGTGGCTCATCGAGAAGGACCCGATCCTCCGGTCCACAATCGTCGCCGTCGCTCTTTTCGATCGGCCGCCCGACTTCGAGCGGCTGCGGGCCCGCATCGACCGCGCGACCTGCTTGATCCCGCGTTTTCGCCAACGCGTGTTGTCGCCGCCGTTCCGGATCGGTCCGCCGCGATGGTCGGTGGAAACGACCTTCGACCTCGACTTCCATCTCCGGCGGCTGCGCCTCCCGGCGCCGGGCACCGAACGAACGCTCCTCGACTGGCTGCAGCCGTTGGCTTCCGCCGGCTTCGATCGCGCGCGGCCGCTGTGGGAGTTCACCCTCATCGAGGGCCTCTACGACGCCGACGGCACCGAACGCGCGGCCTTCGCCATGAAGGTGCACCACACCGTGACCGACGGCGTCGGGGGAATGGAGCTGCTCTCGCTGCTCGTCGACCTCACCGCCGACGCGGCGGAGCCCGACGACACGCCCGCGGTGCCGGCCCCGGAAATCATGGACGCGCGGGCGTTGGTGCGGGAATCGCTCGTGCACTCGTCGCGCCGGATACTCGGCGTCGCCCGGCGGGCTCCGGGCATCGCGACCCAAGCCGCGCTCGCGACGATGCGCGATCCGCTCCACGCCGGCAGCGAGCTCGCGCGCACCGCCCTCTCGATCGGTCGCGTGGTCGCGCCCGCACTCGAACCGATGTCGCCCGTGATGCGCGATCGCGGCCTCGGTCGGCGGCTCGACCTCTTCGACCTCCCACTCGACGATCTCCGGCGCGCCGCCAAGCTCACCGAAGGCAGCCTCAACGACGTGTTCGTCGCGGCGATCCTCGGCGGCCTGCACCGATATCACGAGCACCACGGCGAGTATCCCGAATCGTTGCGGATGACGCTGCCGATCAATCTCCGCCACGAGGGCGACGACGCGGGCGGTAACCACTGGGCGCCGGCGCGCTTCGCGGTCCCGGCGACCATCTCGGATCCGCGCGAGCGGGTGCAGGCCGTCCGTTCGCTGGTGCAGCAATGGCGCGCCGAACCCGCGCTGCAACTCACCGGGCAGCTGGCCGGCGTGCTCAACCGGCTCCCGACGGCAACGACCACCGCGCTCTTCGGCGGCATGCTCAAGTGCTGCGACTTCGTCGCGACCAACGTCCCCGGAGCACCGGTCCCGGTCTTCGCCGCGGGCGCCCGGGTCGAACGCCTCTACGCCTTCGCTCCGCCCGGCGGCGCGGCCGTGAACATCTCCCTCATCTCGCACTGCGACACGTGCTGCATCGGCGTGGTTACCGACACGACCGCGGTGCCCGACTCCACGACGCTGCTCACGTGCCTGCGCGCCGGCTTCGACGAGATGCTCGCGTACGCCTGAGGTCGCTCACGGCTGCTCGTCGGAACCCGGGAACGGATTCAGGATGCCGATGATCGAGACCTTCCGACTCCCCGGATCCACCGCGATCGACGCGCACGTACGCGCCGCGTCGAATCCACCGGTCGGCGCGGCAATCGTCCAACCGGAGAACTGACGCTTCGCGATCTCGGTGTTGACGATGTTCTCGGCCTGCTCGAGCCCGGTACACGCGCCGGACACTTGTGCGTCGATCGAATCGACGAATCGCTCGACGCGATCGTCGCCGGAGCTCTCGGGCAGATCGAGTCGAGGGCACACGCTGCCCGACTCGCCGGGAAACACGCCGAGGACTCCCGACGGGAGCACACAGACGTCGAAGTCGGGCGCGGCAGTTGCGCCGAACCTCCCGCCGGCCCACACGGTCGCGCACGCTTGCTCGGGATCGCCGCCGGCAGCGACGACCTTGGGTCCGTGAACGCTGTCCGACCCGAAGCAGACGGGTGCGATCGACAGCGACGTTCCCTGTCGCCGCAACGCCGCAAACCCAAGGAGCAACAAGGCCAGCAACGCGATCGCGATCGCGACGAGGAGCACACGCCGGCGCACCGCGCGGGTGCGCCGGGAGATCACATCGGCGAACAACGCATGCGCGGACGGCAACGAACGCCGGCTCACTCCCGCGCCTGCGGGAACGGGATTGGCTCGACGCAACGCCTCGACGATCGTGTCGCCAGACTCGTCGTTGCTCACTGCTCACCCCCCGCGTCAGCCTCGAACGCCCGTGCCAATGCTTGGCGCGCCCGGGTCAAGCGAATCGCGGCTGCATTCTTCGTGCAACCGAGAACCCGCGCGATCTGTTCGCTGTCCAAGTCTTCCCAGAATGCCAGCGCGAGAATCTCACGATCTCCTGGGCGAAGCCGTTCCATTGCGTGCAGAACCCGTTGATTCGAGTCGTCGGAACCAGGACGATCCAAGAACAGATCAACAGGTCGTTGTCGAATGCGATCGAAAAGACGAACGCGGCGCCGCGAACCTCGCCACGAATTCGCGAGCATGCGGCGCGCGGTGCCGAACACCCACGCATCGGCTGAACGCGGGCTTGCGGGAACGTCGCGAATTCTGCGCCAGACCGCCAGAAACGTTTCCGCTACGACGTCGTTGGCGGCGTCCTCGTCGGGTACGCGCCGTAAGACGAACGCCCACACTCGGTCGTAGGTCCGGTCGTAGAGCTCACGGAAGCGCTCCTCGTCGCGCTCGTCGTTCCCGCTCAAACTTCCCTCGCGATCACGCCACCACGAACCGCAGACGCCCGACCCGGCACACCTGCGCACCGTTGCCCGTCCGGCGGGCAATGCTACGGTCGAACTGTCGCATTCGACGGACTTGTGCAGCGCGCACTACTCGGATTGCCGCTCGCCGTGCGAACGGTCATTTGAGCATCTTCTCGAACGACATGAAATTCTGAGCGGCGTCCCGGACACCTGATTGTCCGAACGTTGTGATAGTCGACCTCGATGCACCACAGGCCGCCCGCCGGGTAGGCACGAGCCCCCGGCCGGCCGGTCGGTGGGTCGCGCCATGGGTTGCGGCAGCCGGGCCCCGAGCAGGCCTCGGCGCGGTGACGGCTCCGAGGCTTCTCGTATGGTTCGTGGTCGGCGAATGCGTGGTGCCACTCGGCCGTACCGAGGTTCACCGCGCCGGCCTGAAGCATCCATCGGCGAGTTGTGCAGCGAGCCCGTCGCGGTCGCCCGTTTCGCCCCGTTTGGCGCGCAACTACTGTTGCGCGCGGTCGGCGACGGACGACCGAGGCGGGCGAGGTCCTCGTAACGGGCCGGGTCTCGGATGCAACCGAGCCTCGCCGCCGGGCGGTCGGCCGGACACGAACACTGATGCTGTCGGGAGGCGGATCTCATGACCGTGATCAGGCCGACACCCCTCGGACGGCGCCGCGTGCTGCTCTTCGACGGCAACGACCACGCAGTCGCGAGCGCGGCACCCGCGCTGGCCGGCATCGGCATCGACCTCGTTCGCCTCGAGTCGATGGACATCGACGCCGAACCCGAGCTGCTCGAGTCGACCGACCGCGATGTGCTCGCGGTGGTGGTCGCGGCCGCCCGCGGTCGCGCAACGGAGACGACCAGCCTCGTGCAGAACCTCCGCGCCGTGCGCTGCCTGCCGGTGCTCGTGCTCGCGCGTCAGATGCAAGACGACGTGCTGTTGCAGGAATTGCTGCCCGCCGACAGCCGCGCCGCCGAGGTCGTCCCGCTCGAGCTCGCGCACCAGATTCGAGCCATCCTGCGGCGATCACCGTCGCGCGTGTTGCGCTTCGGGCTCCTCGAGATCGATACCGGTAGTCGTGAAGTTCGCGTCGGAGAACAGGCGATCGAGCTCTCGCGCCGAGAGTTCGACCTCATCGCGTTTCTCGCGTCGTCACCGGGGCACGCGTTCACGCGACGCGAGCTGCTGCAGGCGGTCTGGCACTCGTCGGGAGAGTGGCAGACGCCGTCGACCGTGACGGAGCACGTCCGGAGGATTCGCATCAAGCTGCAAACGCGGCACGACCTCCCCAACTGGCTCGTCACCGTGAGAGGCACCGGCTACAGATTCCAGGTTTGAGCGTGCGAGAGCGGCCTCGAGGTCGGCGCCGAATAAGAATGGGCCCATGGGCCCGGCGCGCGCACACGACAGTCACGTCGCCGCGTGGCGCGACCGCGGCTGGGTACTGATCGAAGGCCTCGTGCCGACCGACGAGATCGACGCGGCCACCCGCGATCTCCGCGAGATGTTCCCGACGGCCGAGGAATATCACGCCGATCCCGCGGGCGAGCGGCTCCGCCGGATCGGACAGCCGGCCGAGGCGAAGGCGGCGTACACGTGGCCCGCGGCCGGTCCCGGCTTCCGACCCGACCAACATCGTTGGCAGGCGCTGTTCCCGTTCGCGCTCCCCGAGCTCAACCGCTTGTGTGTGCATGCGGCCATCGTCGACTTCGCCGAGCGGGCGCTGCAGACGCGCGATCTCCGCCTCTACCAGGCACTCGCGTCCGCCAAGTACGCGGGCGAGACCAACTACGAGCAACCGATGCACACCGACCGGAATCATTCGTGGCTGCCCGCCCGCAACGTCGCGCCCTGGTGGCACCTCGAGACCTTCCTGTACCTGTCGGACGTGAACGAGGGCAACGCTCCCACCCACCTCGTCGCGCTCCCCGACTCCGCCGGCCGGGCCACGACCGTGCCGCTCGCGATGCCCAAGGGAGATCCCGAGCTGTATGCCGCGGAGCTCGCGGCCGCCGGCGTACGCGGCTCGCTGCTCGCATATCGCACCGACGTGTTCCACCGCGGAGTCGACCTCACGGCCCCCGGCGCCGCGCGTTTCATCCTCGGACTCGGCTTCAAAGTCGCAGGTCACGACTGGATCGGGTATCACACGCAACAGTCGAAATCGACGTCGCCCGCGTGGGTGCGATTCGCAGAGGGTTCCACGCCGCGCGAGTTGGAGCTGTTCGGCTGGCCCCCGCCCGGTCATCCGATCTGGGACGCGGCGTTGCTCGACGAGACCGCCGAGCGATATCCCGACCTCGACCTCGACCCGTGGCGCGCGGCGTTGTGAATTCGAGCGGAGCGCGTCGGGGGCCGCTCGCTATCGTGAGCCGGTGAGCACCGTTCTCCCGAATCCCGACCGGCCGACAATCCGATGATCGAGATACCGGCCGCGTTCAGACCGCGCGACGGGCGCTTCGGCTCCGGACCGTCGAAGGTGCCGCACGAGGCGGTCGCCGCGCTGTCCGACGCCGCGCCCGGGTTCCTCGGCACCAGTCATCGCAAAGAGGGCGTCCGTTCGGTCGTCGGGCGCATCCGGCACGGCCTGGCCGACCTGTTCTCGCTCCCCGACGGCTACGAAGTGCTGATCGGCAACGGAGGCTCCACGCTCTTCTGGGACGCGGCGGTGTTCGGTCTCATCGACCACAAGAGCACCCATCTCGTGATCGGCGAGTTCTCCTCGAAGTTCGCGGCCGCGGCCAAGGCCGCGCCCCACCTCGACGATCCGCAGGTCTGTGAGACCGCACCGGGTGATCGGCCGAAGCTGCCCGACCACGTCGAGGGCGACGTGTACGCCTACCCGCACAACGAGACGTCGACCGGGGTCATGGTGCCGGTGCATCGCCCCGACCGCGACGACGTGCTCGTGCTGGTCGACGGAACCTCGGGCGCGGCCGGGATACGGGTCGACCCCTCCGCGTTCGACACGTACTACTTCGCGCCCCAGAAGTGCTTCGCGAGCGACGGTGGATTGTGGCTCGCACTGTGCTCGCCGCATGCCATCGAGCGCATCGAACGCCTCCATGCTTCGGGGCGTTGGATGCCGCCGACCCTCGACCTCTCCATCGCGCTCGAGAACTCGCGCCTCGACCAGACCTACAACACCCCGGCGCTCGCGACCGTCTTCCTGCTGAATCACCAGGTGCAATGGATGCTCGCCAACGGCGGCCTCGAGTTCTCGGCCGGACGCTGCGACACCGCGGCCGGGATCGTCTACGGCTGGGCCGAGGCGCACGCGCACGCGACACCATTCGTCGCCGACGCCTCGGCTCGCAGCCACGTGACCGCAACCATCGATTTCGACGACGCGGTCGACGCCTCGGCCGTCGCGAGCGCCTTGCGCGCCAACGGCATCCTCGACGTCGAACCGTACCGAAAGCTCGGCCGTAACCAACTCCGAATCGCGCTGTTCCCGGCGATCGATCCCGACGACGTCGAGCGCCTGACCCACGCGATCGACTACACCATCGAGCGACTCGGCAAGTAGCTACCGCTTGCCCACCCCACCGAACGAGGTTCCATGCTGCTGCTGCACGAGGTCCACACCGTCGCGGGTCGCCACGAGGACGAGTTCGAGGCCGCATTCCGCGACGGTTGGATGCCGACGCTCGGCCGCGACGACGACGCTCGCCTCCTCTACTTCCTCAAGCTCGCTCACGGGACCGGACGCGCCTATCACCTCGTGACGATTACCGCCTTGCGCGACGGCGTGGCGTACGAACGCCTCGCACAGCGCGTCCAGCGCGGCGATCTCCGCAGCTGGGCGGCCGACGTCGACCTGCTCCGCCACGAGGTCGCCGGCAAGCTCCTCGTGCCGGTCGACTGGTCGCCCATGCAGGACCTCGACCTCGCAACCGTTCCCGCCGACGGCCGCGAGCACGAAGCCGCCCTCTACATGGAAGACAGCGCCTGGCCCTACGAAGGCGCCCTCGACCGCTACCTCGAAAAGGCGCGAACGCACTACGCGCCCAGCCTGGAGCAGCGCACGGCCCGGTCGCTGCTCACGTTGCTCGGCGTCTTCCAGGCCGCGCTCGGGGCACCGCGACGGCGCGAGGTCGTGCTGTGGCAGCGAGTGGACTTCCCCGATCGGTTGCCCGCCCTGTTCACCCGGGAGCTGCCCGCGCACGTGAAGGGCCCGGGAACCTGGATGCACGACGCCCTCGAAGTCCGCGACGACTGGGAAAGTCGCCTGCTCCGCACCACCACCTGGTCGCCTCTTTAAAATCTACGCGGGTACGACCTGACGGTCGGTACGCTCGCCGACGAGCATCAGGATCGTCGCGAGGCCGGCGAGCACGAACACCGCCGTCCACGGACGCGGCGGAGTCGGCGGTTTCGCCGGCGCCGGGACCGCGAGCACCGTGGTGATCTGCTGCGGGATCCCGTCGGCAGTCGAACCGACCACGGAAAGCACGTCCTGGCCGGGAGCGGCGTCGGACGGCACCGACAGTCGCATGCGCGCGGCGCCGCGGGCATCAGCTTTCGCGCGCGCGAGCACACCCTTGGTACCGGTCATCACGATCGAGACCACGCCACCCGGCCGCCATCCCGTCGACGACACTTCGATCTCACTCGAGCGCGCCGGCGACTGGTTGCTCACCGTCACTTGACCGAGGCTCGCGGCGGCTCCGGCCGGCGCCGCGAGGAGCAAGGTCGCGAGCGCGCCGAACACCACAACCCCCAGGGCAATTCGCCTCCGCACGGTTCCTCCATGGATCAACGCCGGATGCCCGAACCGGCGTGATGACGCTCAAATCAGTTCCTGGATGAGAAGCAGTTCCCCGCCCTGTTCGCAATCGCAGCACCTCGACGCCACTGACGCAACTCGTGTTCGTCGATACCGTTGGTCAGGAAGCAGAACGAGACGCCCGAATCGGGATCGGCCCACGCGATTTGGCCCGCGGCGCCGTTGTGACCGAACGCCCGGGCCGACACCGTGCGCCCCATTCCGCGCATGTGCGACCGCTCGTCGTCGCCTTTTACGACCAGACCGCGTGTCCGGTTGGCCGGCGTTCCCATGAAGTCGGGATAAGAGTTGCGAACGGTCGACGTCACGTCGGCGAGCACTTCCGGCTTCCACATCTGCAGCGGGTCGTGCAGGATCGCCTGGTAGAACAAGGCGAGATCAGCCGCGGTCGACACACCCCCGCCGCCCGGCACTCCGACCGCGCACACCGCCGCCCGGTTGAAGTCGAGCAGGGCCTCGGTCGTGACCTCGGTCATCGGGAGCTGCCGGATCCCGATCGCCGCTTCCAACTCGTCGGGCGTCGCCGGCGCCCCGGTGCGTACGAGGGGATTGATGTCGGCTTGGTCCACGGCCGGGACACCGAGCTGGAGGCCGGGCAAGCCGAGCGGCTCGATCACCCTGGTGCGCACGAACTCGCGGAAGTCGGAACCCGAGGCACGTTCGATCAGCTCGGCCAGCACCCAGTGCGCCGAGGTCGGGTGGTACTCGAACCGGGTCCCGGGCTCCCAGTTGCACCTCCAATTCGCGAATCTCGCCAGGCGCCGATCACGATCGTCCCAGTCGGCGGCCGCGAAGGGTGCACGCGGGAAGCCCGAGGTGTGCAGCATCACCTGCTCGATCGTGATGCCGGCCTTGTCGTTGGTCGCAAACTCCGGCACGAGCTCGCCGACCCGGCTCGAAACGTCGATCGCGCCCTCGCCCATCAACATCCAAATAGCGGACGCAACAATGGGCTTGGTCGAGGAAAAGATGACGTAGCGAGACTCCGGCTCCGCCGCGCCCAGCGTGATCCACACGACCAGTTCGCCATCTCGCGCGAACGCCAGCTGGCACGACGGAAGGCGACCTTCGTCGATCTCGAGTTGCGCCCGCGCGACGAGGTCGGCGAGCGCGTCCTCGTCGATCCCGAGCTCCGAAGGCCTACCGGACACCCTTCGAGAAAACGGCGCGTCGACCATCGACGCGGAGGCTAACTGGGTGTCGCCTCCGCCGCACGACGCGTCGCCGGCCGGCGGGCGGCCGGAGATCGTTGACCGCCAACCCAACCTTCCCTACCCTCACGTGCAGCGGTCAGGAATCCTTGTCGGCCGCGGGCGGATGGCGAGGAGGCCATGAGACTGATCCGAGTGCTCGTCGCCCTCGCGATCGTCGCGTTGGTGCCGATCCTCACCGCAACCGCCGCGCAGGCTCAGCTCGCCGGACCCTGCACCGGGACCGGCACCATCGACGGCAAGGTCTACAACGCGAAGGTCGTCGACTCCGTCGAGGTCCCCCGCTCGGCGTACGTGCACTGGCGGGGCACCGTGACCGGCAGCGGCAAGCGCAACATCGAGGGCAAGGTGTACCTCAAGCTGCCGCCGCCCTTCGGGAAGGTCGAGCTGGGCAACGGGAGCTGGGACGGGCCGTCGAGCCGCTACGCGAACAGTGGCGTCTACTTCTACGACCTGCCTTCAGTGTTGGTCGGGCCGAAGTTCACGCTGTTCGGCCATCACGCCGAGCGGGGCACGGTCGTGTGCACCGGTTCGATCGAGGTGCAGATCACCGGATCGAGGCTGAAGAACCCCGCGTTCATCGCATCCCTGTTGCTCACGATCGTCGCGCTCGTCAACGTGAGTCTCGTGATCCGCGTGAGGAACAGCCGCATATGACGCGCGGCCGCCCGATCCGGGGCCTGTTCGGCGGTCTGTTCCTCGGGATCTGCATCGACCTCGATCTCGTCTTCGCCGGCGTCGTGAAGCTCGAGAGCAGCCTGCTGACGATCCTGCCGGCCGTGCTGCTCGTGATCTTCTTCCTGCTGGGCCTCTGGGCGCCGATCGGCCGTCAGCACCGGGCCGCAGCGCCGCCGCTCCCGACTCCGCTGCCGCGTCCCTCGGCCTGGCCGGAGTACGCGCCCGTGGAGGGGAGCAAGACACCACCGTCGCCACCGCCGGGCGACGGTGGCGACCCCCAGGCGCCGACCTCGTCAATTTGACCGGAGCCCGGCGCGCGGGTGGCATGAGTCATGGACTTCAACGACTCACCTGAGGAAGCGGCCTGGCGGAGCGAGTGCCGCGAGTGGCTCGAGGCCAACGCGCCCGCCGTCGCCGGATCCGACGACGAAGGAACGATGTTCGAACCGGGCGGCGCCGAGTATCTCGCACGCGCCCGGCGGTGGCAGGCGCTCAAGTTCGACGCCGGGTTCGCGCGCATCACGTGGGAGCCGGAGTTCGGCGGTCGCAACGGCACGACGATGCAACAGATGATCTTCGGTCAGGAAGAAGCGCGCTTCAACGTGCCGACGGCGGTGTACGTGATCGGGCTCGGCATGATCGCGCCGACGCTGCGCGCGTGCGGCACTCCGGAGCAACAACAGCGATATCTCACGAAGCTGCTGCGCGGCGAGGAGATCTGGAGTCAGCTGTTCAGCGAGCCCGGCGCCGGATCCGACGTCGCCTCGTTGTCGATGACCGCGGTGCGCGACGGCGACGAGTGGGTGATCAACGGGCAGAAGGTCTGGACGTCGGGCGCGCAGTACTCCGACTTCGGCGAGATCATCTGCCGCACCAACCCCGACGCCGAGAAGCACAAGGGCATCACCGCGTTCATCGTCGACATGCGCGCGCCGGGGGTCACGATCAAGCCGCTCAAGCAGATGAACGGCGGTGCGTCGTTCAACGAGGTGTTCTTCGACGACGTGCGCGTTCCCGCCGACCACGTGCTCGGCGGCGTGCACGAAGGATGGACGGTCGCGATCACCACGCTCATGAACGAGCGCGTGGCGATCGGCTCGGGCGGCGGCGGGGGTGCACGCGGGTCGGTGCACGACCTCATCGATCTCGCGCGCCGGCGCGGCGTGAACACCGACCCGCTGATGCGCCAGCGGCTGGCCGACCTCTACACGAAGAGCCGCATCCAGAAGTTCTCGTCGATGCGCACCCTCACCGCGGCGCTGAAGGGCCAAGTGCCGGGCCCGGAGGGTTCGATCGGCAAGCTGTTCGGCGGGCGGATGATGACCGAGATGGGCGAGTTGGCGATCGACCTCGTCGGCGTGGGCGCCGTCGCTCGCGGCGACGACGACTACCGGTGGCACCAAACGTTGCTCGGCGCCCCGGCCGCGCACATCGCGGGCGGCTCCGACGAGGTGATGAAGAACATCATCGGTGAGCGCGTGCTCGGCCTGCCCGGCGAACCCCGCGTCGACAAAGGTGTCCCCTGGCGCGACGTGCTCCGCTGACCCCAACGATGGTTACGGGGTGTGTTCTTCGGCCGCGGCTTCGACCGGCGTCTCGAGCACTTCGCCGCCCGCGCCAACGGCGACCTTCTCCAACGGCGGTCGACCGAATCCGTTGCCCGCTCCGAGCGTGCGCATCAGCGTCGCGGCCAAGCCCTCGATCGCGCCGCCGCCGCCGGCGACGAGCACTTCGGGCACGACGGTGATGTGGCCGTCGGCGACCGCGTTGGCGACCGCCACGAGCGCGGTCGCGGCCTGACCGAGCGCCTGCGTCTGCGCTTCGAACCCGGCGGCACGCGCGAGGCCGAGCGCTTCGGTCGCCTTCGCTTCGGCGAGACCGATCGCCTCGGTCTTGGTCGCCTCGGCCCGACCCGTGAGCTCCACGTATGCCGCCTCACCACGGGCCTGGGCCTCGCGGGCCTGCGCCTCGTTGTCGCGGATGCCGATGCCGACGGCCGACGCGGCGAGCTGCGCCTGCATGTCGGCGGTGCCCTTCGCCCGCTCCATCTCGACGCGTGCCATCTGGGCGCGCTCCTGTTCGGCGAGCGTCTCCTTCTCCTGATTCGCGATCTCGCGTTGCGTCAGGACGGTCACCAACTCCGCGGGGAACTCGACGTCTTGGATGTAGACGCCGCGGGTCTCCACGTCGTACGCGTTCAGATACGCGGTGATCGCCTCGTACGCGCTATCCTGCACCTGGGCGCGTGTCTCGATGAAGCGCACCGCCTCGAGGCTCTGCAACGTGTTGCGGAAGTGGTTGCCGACCGCGGCCTGTAGCACCTCGTTCACGAGGTTCTGCATCGTGCCGACCATCGAGATGACCTTTGGCGCTCGCGTGTCGGGCACGTGGATCTGCACCTGGAGATCGATGCGGAACACAAAGCCCTCGCGGCTCTTCGCCTCGATGGGTGAGAGGTGCGCGTCGAGGTTGTGCGCGGTCGACACCGCGTTGGCCCAGTTGAGGGTCAAGATCGAGGTCGGCACGATCTCGGCCGCGTACACGCGTGGGTTGATCGGGTACTTCCCGGTGCGCAGCGGCTCCTGCCAGATCCCGCGGTGCCCGGGGCGCACGATCGATCCGAACTTGAACTCCGCGCCCGAGGTGTCGAGCGTCGGCAGCCCGACGTAGGCCTTCATGACCGCGACCTCACCCTGATTCACGACGAGCATCGGCACCATGTCGACGCGCACGAGGAACGGATTCAGCAGGTACGCGCCGTAGAGCAACGGGTCGTGTTGCAAGCCGATCTTGCCGCCGGCGTCGAGGAAGGCCTGGAAGTTCTGGTAGTTGTTGTGCAGCGTGTTCTTGCTGCCGAGCAACACCTCGATGATCTGCGAGTCCACCGTGTTCTCGTCGAGCTCCATCGCCGCGATGTCGTCGTAACCGCCGAGGCGGCTCGCGATGTCGCCCAGCGGAAGCGGCTCACCTTCGAGTGCGGTGACGATCCCCACGACGTCTTGCGGGCCGACGGGCGCGATCACCACGACTTGCAACTGCTCCGGTGTGAGCCCGAACGTCTCGGGGCGCATGACCCCGCCCGCGCCGCGTACGCGCTGCACGAGGTCGGGGGACACCGAGAGGCCGTACACCTTGCGCGACGTGATCACCATGAACGCGACCGGATGCATCGGGAGCAGCGTTCCCGGAGGCAACACGAGGCGCTGCACTCCCTTTTGCCCGCCGCCGTTGATGAACCCACTCAGGTCGGAAAAATTGCCGAACTCCGGCTTGTACACGCCGCTCTTCGCGCCGATCGGCAGCTGCGCACCGACCTGCGCGATCACCACGCCGATCTCACCCGCCGGAACCTGCACCCACGGGAACTTCTTGACGCCGAAGATCGGCCACAGCTTGAACCGCAGGCCCGGCATCAGCAGTCTGGCCTGATAGCCGGCCTCCCCTCGAAAGCCGATCGGGTTGTCGTTCGACAGCTTTCCGAGGCCGAATCGTTTCGTCACCAGGCCGACCTCGGTCGGCCCGATCGACTTGATCGACAGCAGTGCGACGATGACAACGAGCGCGACGACGACCGCCGTACCAACCACGAGTCCGAAGCTCATTCCCCGCCTCCTCGACCCGGTGCGAACGCACCGGCTCTTTGCGGTCCAACACGTAGCGGCCGGCCGGAGCTGCCCGGTTTGGCGGGAATATGCGTAATCCGACCCGCGCGATACGGAATTGTGCTCACCCTACGCCCGTTGCAATTCCGTTGCTCCCGCCGGTCCGCCGGCGTCGATCACGTTTGGGCGTGCGACCCGACCTTCAACCCCACTCGGTCCCTTTGCGCAGATGGCGCGCCAGCCCGAGGAGCAATCCGGCCGCGATCCAGAACGCGCTGCCGAGCAAGGGCCCGGCGCGTCCGTTCACGACGAAGAGCGCGCCGAACCCGAGCACCACGAGGATCATCGCATTGAACATGCACAACGTCCCGAGCACGATGCGCATCTGCACCGACACGGGAGAACCCCGGCTATCCGGCGGGGAGCACGATCGTCTGGAGCTCCGTGTAGGGGCCGATCCCTTCGGGTCCGAGCTCCCGCCCGATCCCCGACTTCTTGAACCCACCGAACGGGCTGTTGAAATCGAGGATCATCGACGAGTTGATCGCGACCACACCCGTGCGGATGCGAGCCGCGATCTGCTCGGCGTGTGCCGGGTCGGAGGTCCACACGGAGCCGCACAACCCGTAGTCGGAGTCGTTGGCGATCGCGACCGCGTTCTCCTCGTTGTCGTAGGGGATCACCGACAACACCGGGCCGAAGATCTCCTCCTGAGCAATCTTCATCGAGTTGTCGACATCGGCGAACACCGTGGGCTCGACGTACCAGCCGCGCGGCAGGTCGGCCGGCCGGCCACCGCCGACGACGACCCGTGCGCCCGCGGCCTTGCCGGCGTCGATGTACCCCTCCACCCGCGTGCGCTGGCGTTCGGCGACGAGCGGACCGATCTGGGTCGAGTCGTCGAGCGGATCGCCGACCTTCAACGCGCCCAGCGCGCTGCCGAGCGCGTCGACCACTTCTGCGTATCGCTTGCGCGACACCAGGACGCGGCTCTGCGCGCCGCACACCTGACCGTTGTTCATCACGCCGCTCTGCACGAGCTGGTCGAGCATCGCCGCGTCGAGGTTGGCGTCGTCGAGCACGATCGCGGCCGACTTGCCCCCGAGCTCGAGCGTGCAACGCTTCAACTGCCCGCCGCAAAGCTCGCCGATGCGCATACCTGCTGCGGTCGAGCCCGTGAAGCTCACCTTGTCGATGCCAGGGTGCTTCACGAGGTACTCGCCGGTCTCCCTTCCGGCGGGAATGATGTTGATCACGCCTTCGGGGAAGCCCGCCTCGATGATCGCCTCGGCGAGCGGGTAGCTGTCGAGCGGAGTCTCCGGCGACGGCTTGAGCACGAACGTGCAACCGGCCAGCAGCCCGGGGCCGAGCTTCAGCGCGGCGATGAACAGCGGCACGTTCCACGGCGTGATCGCGGCGACGACGCCGACGGGCGCGCGCCGCACCCGCACCGGCCCACCCATCATGCCGGTGCGCGTCTCGACCCACTGGTATTGCGTGGCGAGCGCGTTGTAGGAGTCGAGCACCATCGTGGCCGAGAACACCTGGCCCATGATCGACCACTGCTTCGGGGAGCCGTTCTCCGACGAGATCGTGTCGGCGATGTCCTGCGAGCGGGCCTGTAGGGCAGCCGACAGCCGGCCGATCGCCTCGCCCCGCTCGACGGGGGTCATGTGCGGCCACGGCCCGGAGTCGAAGGCCTTTCGTGCCGCGGCGACTGCGCGGTCGGCGTCGGCGGTGGAGGCGTGGGGAACCTGCCCGATCACTTCCTCGGTGGCCGGCGAGATCACCTCGATGACCTCCGAGCCGGACGGCGCGGTCCACTCACCGCCGATGTAAAGCTCCTTGAACGTCTGCATATCGACTCCTTGGTGGACATCGCTCGAGAACGTGCCAACGCTAGCGGCGCGCCGACGCCGCCAGAAATCGGTCGCGCCGAGCGTCAGGGCGGTGGTCGGTAATTCGGATGTCGGGGGTCGTCGGGTAGGACCATGGGTCGTGGGCCGTCGCCTTCGACGAGTGCCCAGTTGTGTCGGGTTTTGAGGTCGTGGTGGTGTTTGCAGAGCGGGTCGAGCTCGTCGACGCGTGTGCGTTTGGTGTTGGCCATTCGTAGCGGTGGTCGTTTTGGAGGCGTTGGGTGCGGGTGCAGCCCAACACGGTGCACGCGGCCGACTTCCACCACAGCGCCACTTGTTGGGCCACGGTGGCGGAGCGGCCGAGGTGGGTGACGTTGGCGACGTCGACGCCTTTGGTGATCACGAGCTTGAGGATCGCGTCGCCCAACAGGTCACGGCCGACCGACACCGGGATCGGTCCGAGCCCGACGATCTCACAGACCTCGTCGCCCTCGACCCACCCGCGCCGCAACGCCGCGTGATCGATCCGGATGATCCCGAGATATCCGGCCGGCGTTGCCTTCGCCTTGGCCGGCGCCGGCTCAGCGTCGGGCTCGACCGGCGCCTCGTCGGTCGCCGACGTGTCGTTGGCGGCGCGGCGGGCAAGCTCGATGAACGCGTCGAACGCGTACGCCTCGTACGGCTCGCGCCGGCCCTCGGCCCGAGCCGCGTTGAACAGCTCGTCGACGATCGGCCGATGCGCGGCCCGGAACGCGGCACCGGCCTCGACCGGCCCGCGGACAACCACGTTCCAGCCGCCCTCGGCGTCGGTGAACTCCTTCAACGACCTGGCCTTACGGATCCGCGCTTGCGCGGCGTCGCGATCCCTGGCCCGCGCCCGCAAACACCTTTCCTTGATCTCGGCCAGCGGCGCATCCTCCGCGCCGTCCTACAACGCTTGCTCGGCTTCCGGCGCGACCTCGGCCGCCGCCGCGATCGCCTCGGCCTTCGCGCCCGACAACCTCCCCGACCGCAACGCCTTCTCCGTGGCGGGGAGCTTGCGGACCCGCTTCGAGGTCTCCAACTGGTTCCGTGCCGCCGTCACCGATGTGCCCGCGATCGCGGCGAGCTGTTCGGCCGCGGAGCGGTGCCCGTCACGCTTCCACCGGCCCGCCTCCTCCACCCGCCGCGCCAACAACAACTTCGTCGATGCCGCGCGCCGTTCGATCGTGTCGAGCGCCGCCCACAGATCCGTCTCTTCACACAACGGCACCGCATCGGGATCGATCCGCCCGACCAACACGCGGAAGAAGTCGTCGATCTCGCGCACATCATCCGCGAACAAGCGGCGAGTCGATGTAGCAGTGACCATGCATCGAACCATACAGAGGGGGTGAGACAGAAACCCCCCGAAAACCTCGACAAACAAAGACGAATTCTAAATATCTCGAAACAATTCCGAGCGAACAGATCGCAACCCGGTGCACGCACCGACGTGCCGCCCGCGCAATTACTCGCGCACGCGCATTCATCCGCGCACACGCGCCGACGTGCCGCCCGCGCACCCACCCGCGCAACCCACCCTCGGTCGCGTCGTTTGTCGTTTCCGCGAACGCGCACCCACTCGCGCAACCGACCCTCGGTCGCGTCGTCTCCGTGATCAACCGGCGATCGAGTCAGAGCTCAGCGGCCCAATCTCGTTGCTCGACGATCTCGCGCACGCGCGCGAGGAACGCGCCCGCGTACGCGCCGTCGAGCGCTCGGTGGTCGAACGTCAGGCAGAGATGACCAATCGGCGCGATACGCAGGCCGTCGCGATCGTCGGCGACCACGCGCTTCGCCACGCCGTCGGTGGAGAGGATGCCGACCTGGGGCGCGTTCAGCACCGGGAACGAGACCCACGTGCCGGCCGCACCCGGATTGGTGACCGTGAACGTGCCTCCGGCGAGATCGTCGGGCCCGAGTTGCTTCGCCCGAGCCCGCGTCGCGACGTCGCGGATCGCGGCCGCCAGCCCGCGCAGCCGCATTCCGTCGGCGCCGCGCACGACGGGTACGACGAGCCCTTGGTACGCGAGGTCGACCGCGATGCCGAGGTTGACACCGGCGGGCACGACCAGCGCCTCCCCGTCGAGGGTCGAGTTGAGAAGCGGAAATTCACGAAGCGCGTCGACGACTGCGCGAGCGACGAACGGCAACGCGGTGAGCCCCGACTGCGATCGCACCTTCTCGATCCGCGTGTAGTCGACCGCGACCGCGACCAGCGCGTGCGGCGCGGCTCGCTTCGACGCAAGCAACGCGGCGGCCGCCCGGCGGCGGACGTTGTTGAACGGAACAATGTCGGAGCGCGCGCCGAGATCCGTCGCCAACACGTCGGCATGGGTGACGCGTCCCGAGCTCCCGGAACCGTTCACAGTTCCCGGGTCGACCGCGCGCTCGGCCGCCGCTCGACGAACTGCCGGCGACAGGAAATCACGAGCGTCGCGCGCCGCGCGGCGACGCCACGGCAACACTTCGTCGCCCGGTCCCGCGGAAGCGTGCGCATTGGTCACCGCGAACGAGGGTACGCCCGTACACTGCGGCGCGAGCGCGAGAGGAAGGCGGCGACATGCGCACAGTCGAGCGCACCGACGGCGACACGTTGGCCGAGGCCGTCGCCGACCTCGAGTTGGCGCTCGTCTCGCGCAGCCTCGACGACCGCGAGATCACGTTGAGCAGGCAGAGTCGCGCCTTCTTCCAGATCTCCGGTGCCGGACACGAAGCGTTGCTCCTCGGCCTCGCCCGCCATCTGCGGCCGGCCTACGACTGGTTCTTCCCCTACTACCGCGACCGAGCGCTCGCACTCGCGCTGGGTGTCACCCCTTACGAGATGCTGCTCCAGGCGGTCGGCGCGGCCGACGATCCCGCCTCCGGCGGCCGCCAAATGCCGTGCCACTGGGGCGCGCGCCACCTCAACATCGTGAGCCAGACGTCGTGTACCGCCAGTCAGTGCCTGCCCGCGGTCGGGTGCGCCGAGGCCGCGCGCTACATCAGCCGGCGCCCGCAGCTCCCGGGCTGTGTCGCGTACGGCGACGAGCTGACCTACGTGTCGCTCGGCGACGGCGCGACCTCCGAAGGCGAGTTCTGGGAGTCGCTCAACACGGCGTGCCGCCTGCATCTCCCGGTGCTCTACGTCGTTGCCGACAACGGCTACGCGATCTCCGTTCGGCTCGCGGACCAGGCGCCGGCGCCGATCTCCGAGATGGTGCGTGGGATCCGAGGGTTGCGGATCGTGAAGATGGACGGCCGCGACTACTTCGAGGTGCGCCGCAAGGGCGCCGATGCGATCGCGCACGTTCGGGCGGGCGCGGGTCCGTGCCTCGTTCATGCGCTCGTGACCCGGCCCTACTCCCACTCACTCTCCGACGACCAACGCAAGTACCGCGGCGCCGAAGAGCTGGCCGACGAAGCGGCGCACGACCCGATCGTCGCGCTCGAGCAGCAGCTCGTCGCACGCGGAGCGATCACCCCCGACCAGATCGAGTCGATGCGCGCCGACGCGACCGAGCAGGTGCGCGCCGCGGCAGAAGCCGCGCTCGCGGCGGCTCGCCCCGAGCTCACCCGAGTGCTCGAGCACGTGCTTGCGCCCGCGACGATCACCACCCTGCCCGCCGACCCCGAACCAGAGGCCGACGCGGCTCCCGTCACGATGGGCGAAGCGATCCGCCTCACACTCCACGAGCAGATGGCGAGCGACGAGCACATCCGCGTGTTCGGCGAAGACGTCGCCGACGCCGACCCGCACCTCATCGAAGAGGTGCCGGGCAAGGGTGGCGTGTTCGGCATCACGTTCGGCCTGCAGCGCGCGTTCGGCGACGCCCGTTGCTTCAACACCCCGCTCGCGGAGGCGAACATCATCGGACGCGCTGTCGGCCAAGCCCTACGCGGGCTGCACCCCTGCGCGGAGATCCAGTTCTTCGACTACGTATGGCCCGCGATGAATCAGCTGAAGTCGGAAGCGGCAACTACTCGCTGGCGCTCGAACGGGGCGTTCACATGCCCGATGGTCGTTCGGATCGCGATCGGTGGATACCTCCAGGGAGGCTCCATCTGGCACAGCCAGTGCGGCGAGTCGATCTTCGCCCACGTCCCCGGCCTGTTGATCGCGTTCCCGTCGCGTGCGCGCGACGCCGCCGGTCTCTTGCGCACCGCGTTTCATACGGACGATCCGGTGTTGTTCCTCGAGCACAAGCACCTCTACCGGCAGGGTTACTGCCGCGATCCGATGCCGCCCACCGACTGGATGTTGCCGTTCGGACGCGGGACCTACGTGACACGCGGCGACCGGGTGACGGTCATCACGTGGGGCGCGACCGTGCACCGGGCGCACCTTGCGGCCAACGAGCTCGGACCCGAGGCGGGGGTCGAGATCCTCGACCTGCGTACGATCGCACCCTGGGATCGCGAGCTGGTCGCAGAGTCCGTTCGCCGCACCGGACGCGCGCTCGTGGTGCACGAGGACACGATCACCTGCGGCTTCGGGGCGGAGATCGCGGCGTTCGTCGCCGACGAGTGCTTCGAGTACCTCGACGCCCCGGTGTGGCGCTGCGCCGCCCCCGACGTGCACTGCGCGTACGAGCCCGAGCTCGAGCGCGCGATCCTGCCCCAGACCGCCGACATCAAGCGCGACCTCGAATCGCTCCTGAAGTACTAGCCCCGAGCACGAACCGGTGTGACTGAGCGGTCTGTGAGACCGCTGGCTCACGCCGGTTCGAGAGGTTAGGGCTCGAACGGGCCGCGACCCATCTGCTCGCGCACCGTCACGACCGGCGGGTTGGTGAGCGTGCGCCGCTGCCAGTTGGCGCCGTCGACCACGAGGGTGTGGCCGGAGATGAACCGGGCGTAGGGCGACGCGAGGAATGTCGCCGCCCAACCCAGCTCCTGACGCTGGCCGACGCGCAACGCCGGCTGGCACGCGTCCTTGTCGTCGGTGCGATCGAGGTTCCCGCGAATGTCGGAGGTCATGTCTTCGTGGGGAAACAGGCCCGGCACGAGACCGTTCACCTGGATGCCGTACGGCGCCCACTCGACGGCCAGTGACTCGGTCAGATTCTTCACGCCGGCTTTGGCCGCCGCCGAGTGCACGAAGCCCGGGCCGCCGGTCCAGGCGTACGACGCGCCGATGTTGATGATCGAGCCCGGCGTACCCGCGGCGATGTGACGCCGGCCGAACTCCCGCGCGCACATGAACGTCCCGTTGAGCGTGATGTCGACGACCGTCCGCCACGCGTTCGGCGACATGTCCTCGGCCGGAACGGGAAAGTTCGCCGCCGCGTTGTTGACGAGCACGCCCGGCAGGCCGACCTCCGCCTCCGCGGTGTCGAAGGCGGCCGCGATCTGCTCGGCGTCGCGGATGTCGCAGGCGACGGTGACCGCACGCGCGCCGATCGCTTCGATCGCGTCGCGACCGGCCTCGAGATGCTCGGGCTTGCGGCTCGCGATCACGACGGCCGCCCCGAGTCGCGCGAACTCCGCGGCGATCGCCTTGCCGAGCCCGGTGCCGGCGCCGGTGACGAACACGGGAACATCGGTGAACGTGCCGGCCGGCAACGCACTCGCACCGACTGCCGGTGGACGGGGCAGTCCGATCAACTCACTCACGGTCAGCTCCCGGTGAATCGCGGCGGACGCTCTTCGGCGCGCGCCGCCCGCAGCTCGGCGAAGTCGTCGCTGCGGTTGACGAACGTCTGGTAGATCAACTCGTCGGCCATCGACGAGCGCACCTGCGGCTGCGACAGATGGCGGATCACCTCACGTGCCATCTTCACCGTGACCGCCGGCGACGCGGCGATCTGCTCGGCCATGTCGCGCGTCACCGCATCGAGCTCGTCGGCCGGCACGATCCTGCTGACGATCCCGTGCGCCAATGCCTCCTCGGCCGACATGACGCGGCCGGTGAGCACGAGATCGCTCACGACTCCGGGGCCGCACATCTCGTAGAGGACCCCGACGCCGCCGGTGTCGGGGATCACGCCGTAGCTCAGCTCCGGGAGCCGGAATCGCGTTCCCTCGGCCGCGATGCGGATGTCGCACAGCAGCGCGCGCTGGAACATCCCGCCCATCACCCACCCTTTGCACGCGACGATGACGGGCGCGTCGATGTCCCAGAGACGCTGCACGCCCCGGTGCCCGCGTCGCATCAGCTCGTGGTGCGACAGCTCGGTCTTTTGCGTACCGATCGAGCCGGCGTCGCGACCCGAGGAGAACGACTTGCCCTCACCGCGCCAGACGACAGCGCGTACGTCGGATCGCGAAGCGAGCTGATCGAGGATCGCGAACAGCTGCGCGTCCATGTCGTCGTCGAACGCGTTGTGCTTCTCGGGATTGTCGTTGGTGATGGTCGCAACCGCACCATCGACGTCGAGCCGCACCCGCGCCGCCGCGGCACTGTTCATGGTGCCGAAGTTAGCGCGCGCCTGATCAGGGACGAGAGGGTGTGCTCGGGCGGATGCCGCGGCGGAGGAGCTGGTCCTCGTTGGTGAACCGCTCCGCATCGCGCACGGCGCGTTGCTCCCGAACTGCGTGGAAGCATTCGTCGAGCTCGGCCTCGATGGCGGTAAGGCGCGCCTGCATCACCGCGGTGCGACCGGCGTTGGCGCCGGCGGCCCCGAACAAGGCCAATCGCTCGGAGGCCAGCTTCTCGACCCGTCGTGCGGTATTCGCCTTGTCGTCGGACCGATCACTCATTGCAATCCCTTTCGGCGCGGAAACCGCGACCCACGCGGCCTGTGGAGCCGAGAAGTAGTCGAGCCGGGGCCGCCACACGTCTTACGCCGAGTGTGGTCGCGCGCCCGGATCCTTCAGTCTAGTGCAAGAAATGGGCTGCCCGATCCGTCCCCGCGACGCCTGCAGGGGCCTTGGATACAGTTCGTTCGGCGAATCGACCGAAACGGTTGGTCGGTCGCGATCAGAAAAGAGCGTTTCTGTGGCACAAGGCACGGTCAAGTTCTTCAATGCGGACAAGGGCTACGGCTTCATCTCGCGCGAGTCGGGTGACGACATCTTCGTTCACTACTCGAACATCAGCGGCGACGGTTACAAGTCGCTCAACGAAGGGCAGCGCGTCGAGTTCGACATCGCCCCGGGCAAGAAGGGCGACGAAGCGCAGAACGTCCGCGTCGTCTGAGCTCCACTCAGCGTCGAAGAGCCGCCGGCACGCCTGCCGGCGGCTCTTTCGCGCCGGTCGGGTGCTGCTTACCGAGGCCTTACCTGCCCGGCCTATGCTGAGCGGGTCGCCCGGACCCTGCGACCTCGGCGCGCCGGCCAGTGCGGCCTCGGCGGAGCCTGGACTTCCACGGCCTGCACCCGAACACCCGGCGACAACATGACTACAACGCTGAATCCGTCCGTCGTTCCTCCGCGCGCGCCCGATCCCGAGCCCAGCCCCAGCGGCGTCTTCTTGGGTCGGGCGATAACCGCCATTCTCGTCATCGGACCCGCGATCGCGCTCGGCATCGCGGTGCCGCTCCTGTGGGGCCGCGTCATCCATCTCCACGACGTCGTGCTCGCCGTCGGCTTCTATCTCCTCAGCGGCTTCGGCGTGACCGTCGGCTACCACCGCCTCTTCACGCACCGCAGCTTCAAGCCCCGGCGCGCGCTCAAGATCGCGCTCGCCGGCGCGGGATCGCTCGCGATGGAAGGGTCGCTCATCGGGTGGGTCGCGAACCATCGCCGGCACCATGTGTTCAGCGACCGTCCCGGCGATCCCCACTCACCGCACGTGAGCTCCCGCGGCGTCTCCGGCCCCCTCCGCGGCTTCGCGCACGCCCACATCGGCTGGCTCTTCGGAGCCAACGCGACTTCGGCGGCGCGGTTCGCACCGGACTTGGTGAGCGATACCGACGTCGCGATCATCAGCCGGCTGTTCCCGCTGTTCGCGGTGTTCTCCCTCGCGGCGCCGTTCTTCCTCGGATGGGCCTGGTCGGGCACCATCGGCGGAGCGCTCACGGCCCTGCTCTGGGCCGGCGCGGCACGCATGATGCTGCTGCACCACGTGACCTGGAGTGTGAACTCGATCTGTCACATGTTCGGCAAGCAGCCGGCGTCCGACAAGGACAAGAGCACCAACTTCGCGCCACTCGGTGTGTTGTCGTTCGGCGAAGCGTGGCACAATTTCCACCACGCGTTCCCGCGGTCGGCGCGTCATGGTGCCCTGCCGCACCAAATGGATCCCTCGGCCGCGGTCATCCGACTGTTCGAGCGAGCCGGCTGGGTCACCGACGTGCACTGGCCGACGCTCAACCAGATCGAGTCCTGCCACACCTGACCGCACACTCGTAACCCGGGTGTAACACCCGTGCTTGCCTTTGGGTCGCCGACCTGCGATGGTGCCACCAAGCCGTTGCATTGTCGCGATTGCAAGGGGGACGCATGGCCACCGACGTATCGTCGGCAAAGGGCGGGGCCGTCGAGAGCAAGGGCCTGAAAGACGGCGCACTCGGGCTGGCGTCCGCGACTGTGGTCGGGGTCGCGTCAACGGCGCCGGGCTACAGCCTCGCGGCGACGCTGGGGTTCGTGGCTGCCGAAGTCGGCTTTCGCTCTCCTGCCATCATGTGGATCGCCTTCATCCCGATGGCGTGCATCGCGGCCGCGTTCTTCTATCTGAACCGAGCCGACCCCGACTGCGGCACGAACTTCTCGTGGGTCACGCGCGCGCTCGGGCCCCGTAGCGGCTGGATGGGTGGATGGTCGAGCATGATCGCCGACCTCGTGATCATGCCGAACCTCGCGGGGATTGCCGCGCTCTACACCTTCCAGTTGTTCGGGTGGAACAACGCAGGCTCGACCAACTGGGCCACGCTCGTCGTCGGCATCCTCTTCATCATGGCGATGACCTGGATCTGCGTGGTCGGCATCGAGCTCAGTGCGCGCATGCAGATGCTGCTACTGGGTACCGAGCTTGCCATCCTGGTGATGTACAGCGTGTGGGCAATCATCAAGGTGTACGCAGGACACGTCCACGGATCGGTTCATCCCGCGCTCTCATGGTTGAAGCCGTCGGGCTTCGGAGGCGTCGGTGGCTTTACGGCCGGGATACTGCTCGCGGTGTTCATCTACTGGGGCTGGGATACGGCGGCCAGCGTGAACGAAGAGTGCGAAGACGCCAACCGCACGCCCGGCCTCGCATGCGTGCTGTCGACTCTCATCCTGGTCGCCATCTTCGTGATCGTGGCGTTCTCGGCGCAAGCGATCAAGGGCGCGGACTTCCTCGCTCAAGGCAACAACGCCGACGACGTTTTCGCGGCAACGGGCAAGATCGTGTTCGGTTCCGGTGCGCTGGGCACAGTCGCGCTGAAGCTGCTCATCATCGCCGTGTTGAGCTCGGCCGCGGCGAGTTGCCAGACGACGATCCTGCCCGCGGCTCGGACCGCCCTTTCGATGGCCGTCCACCGTGCGTTTCCGCCGCGTCTCGGCGAAGTCAGCCCGCGTTATCTCACGCCGGCGCGATCGACATGGATCTTCGGAGTCGTATCGAGCATTTGGTACACGATCCTCGTCCTCGGCGCTCGCCTCGGCGGGGGCGACGTGCTCGACTGGTCCATCGCAAGCGTGGGCCTCATGATCGCCTACTACTACGGCCAAACGGGCATTGCGTGCGCGATTTACTATCGGAAGTACGTGTTCAAGAGCGTAAAGAACTTCTTCCTCGTAGGTCTCTTCCCCCTGATCGGCGGTATCTCGCTCGGCGCCGTCTTCCTCAAGTCGATCTGGGACATGACCAACCCGGATTACACCGACCAGGGCACGTCGTGGTTGGGAGTGAGCCCCGTATTGTGGATCGGGCTCGGCGTTTTCCTCGGCGGTATCCCGTTGATGTTCTGGTGGAATTCCAAAGATCATGCGTTCTTCCGGGTGAAGACCGACCCGGTCGACTCGCGCCCGCCACCCGAAGGCGGCGAGCCGCTGCCCCAGCTCGTTCCGGAAGGGGCGTCCCGCTGATGGCCGGAGAAGTTGTGCTCGGGTACGACGGCGAGCCGGGCTCGCGCGCCGCGCTCCAAACTGCGGTTGCCATCGCAGCCGCGTTCAAGCGACCCCTCGTGATCGCGTTCGGCTACGCACCCGCGCCGATCGGCGGCGAGGTCGCCGACCTGTCGCGCGCGGTGCAGGACCTCGGTGAGAAGATCACCGCCGACGCCGTGGCGGTCGCGCACGAGGTCGATGCCTCCGTCGCGGTGCAGGTCGAGCTCGTGAACGATCGGCCCGCGGAGGCAATTCTGCGCGCCGCCGACCAATACGAGGCGCTCGCGATCGTGGTCGGCGCCGCCGGACGGGGCCCGATGGCGGGTGCCCTGCTCGGATCGGTGACGTATCAGGTGGTACACCGTGCGACGAGGCCCGTCGTGGTCGTACCCTCACCAGAAGAGTCCTGAGCTGAACAAGGAGCCTTCCCATGGCTGACAAGTCGCCGAAGAAGAACAACAGCAAGAAACCGGGGAAGTCGCTGAAGGAGAAGCGAGCCGACAAGCACGCGAAGAAGGACGAGAAGCGCCCGGGTCTGTAGCCGGGCGCGGCGCGATGACCGCCGCGGAAGCCATTCGCAACACGTTCGCGTGGTTCGAGGTCAACAGCGGCTGGGCTCAGCCCGACGACGACAATCTCGCCGAGTGGGTCGCCGACGGTGTGTGTCGGTGTCCCGACGACTGCATCGTCGCCCCCGACGGTTGGTGCGAGCACGGCCTCGCATCGTGGTGGCTCATCGTGCAGACGCTCGACGATTGAGCCGACGCGTGATGCACGGCAGTCGATTTCGCTACAGCGTCGTGTTCCCTTCGCAGGTGCCGCCGTCGCCACCGACGCCGTCACTCTTGGTCCCGTCGGGGCACGTCGTGTTCGACCACGTGACGCCCGTGAGGGTCGCGCCCGTGAGATCGGCGTGGTAGAGGTTTGCGCCGGCGAGGTCGGCAAAGCTGAGGTCGGCGCCACCGAGGTTCGCGCCCGGGAGCTTGGTGCCGACCAGGTTGGCGGCGGTCAGGTCGGCGGCACTGACGTCGACCGCAGTGAGGTTGGCGCCGGCGAGATCGGTGCCCTTCAAGGTGGCGCCCGTGAGCGTGGTGCCCGTCAGATTGGCCTTGGAGAGGTTGGCTCCCGTGAGGTCGGCGGTACCGAGGTTGGTCCCGGAGAACTTCGCAGTCGCGAGGTCGGCGAAGCTGAGGTCGGCGCCCGTGAGGTTGGCCCCGTGGAGGTTGGTGCTCCCGAGGTTTGCGCCGAGCAGCTTGGCACCCCTGAGATCGGCTCCGGTGAAGTCGGCGCCCTGGAGGTTGGCGCTGTGGAGGTCGGCAAAGCTCAGGCCGGCGCCTTTCAGGTTCGCGCCCGCGCCGACGAGGTAACCGTTGGCGAGCAGCCAGTGCGCCGGGAGCACGGCCGGACTCCCGACGATCCGGCCCGACGAGACACCGGTCAGCGTGGCGGCGGCGAGGTCGGCGCGGTACAGCGTCGAGCCCGCGAGGTTTGCGCGCGTCAGCACGGCGTGCGCGAGGTTGGCGACGGTGAAGAAGGCGCCGGTCAGATTGGCGACACCGAGATTCGCGTGCGCGAGGTTGGCGCCAGTGAGATCAGCGCCGCTCAGATTTGCGTTCGTCAGCTTGGCCGTCGTGAGGTTCGCGTTCGTGAGCTTCGCGTTCGTGAGCGTCGCGTTCGTCAGGACCGCGCGCGTGGCGACGGCCAGCGTGAGATTCGACCCGGCGAGGTTGGCGCGGGCGAAGTTGGCGCCCGTGAGCCGGGCCGCGGTGAGATTGGCGCTCTTCAGCTGGGCACCAGTGAGCGTGGCGCCGGTGAGGTTGGCGCTCTTGAGGTCGGCACCTGCGAGGTTGGCGCCCGAGAGGTTGGCGCCGGAAAGGTTCGAGCCCCGGAGATTGTCTCCGGCAAGGTTCGCGCCCTTGAGGTTGCAGCCCGCGAGCGATGCAAACGGCTTGCGGGCGCTGCAGTTGGAGCTCGCGCCGGCCGGGGCGGCCGGCGCGAACATCAACGAGAAGCACAGGGCAGCTGCTGCTATACAGCCGGTCCGCCGGCTCCCGCTGACTGGTACATGAGCCATCGATCCCCCACCCGCGCGAGGGTCGACGACCCGCGCGGAACGGTCTCCCGCACCCTGGACACTAAATAGGTGGCGAATCGCTTACTAGTGCACAACTCAGGTGAGCGACCGAAGTACCACGTTTCCGGGGCTTTTGGTGCATTCTCCCGCAATTGGACGCGGCGCTCGACGAGTTTCGTCAGGATCGCCACCCCATTGGCTCGGCCGGCGCATCCGGCGGGGCTTGCAGCGCGAGGTGCCACCAGCCGACGTCGCGCCACGCTCCGTGCTTGAACCCGGCGTTGGGGAATCGACCGATCCGAGCGAATCCCAGCTTCTCGTGCACACCGACGCTGGCGGAGTTGGGCAACGTGATGCCGGCATATGCAGAAACGAAGCCAAGGACTCGCAACTCGTCGAACAGCGCGCCATAGAGGGCACTCCCAACCCCGCGGCCGCGCCATTGCTCAGCGATGTAGAGCGAGACGTTGACCGCCCAGCGATACGCGGCGCGGTCGCTGTGAGCACCCGCGTACGCGTAGCCGATGACCTCGTGCGCAGCCTCGGCCACGAGCCAGGGGAACCGCTCGGTCGTCGCTCGGATCCGCTCGCCGAACTCGGCGACCGTCGGCGCGACCGCCTCGAACGAGATCACCGTCTCCTCGACGATCGGCGCGTAGATCGCCCGCATCGCCGGCGCGTCATCGGCGTTTGCCGCCCGCACCGCGAACTGATCCTCCACGACGCAATCCTGCCAAACGAAGCGGCCGGCGATCACGTCTCGTGCGACAGCAGCTCCTCGAGCAGACCCTGCACCCGACGATCGATCTCGTCGCGGATGGGCCGAACATCGGCCAGTGACTTTCCCGCCGGGTCTTCCAACTCCCAGTCGAGGTAACGCTTGCCCGGATAGAACGGGCACGCGTCGCCGCACCCCATCGTGATCACGACGTCGGCCGCCTGCACGGACTCGTCGGTGAGCGGCTTGGGGAACTCCTTCGACAGGTCGAGACCGACCTCGCCCATCGCCGCCATCACCGCGGGGTTGATCGCGTCGCCGGGCGCGCTGCCGGCCGAACGCACGCGTACACGCCCCCGCGCGTGATGATCGAGCAGCGCGGCGGCCATTTGCGACCGGCCGGCGTTGTGCACGCATACGAACAGCACTTCGGGAACTTCGCTCACGAGGCCTCCTCGGCCGGCTCGGGCTCCACGAGATCGGCCGTGTGGAGCGTCGGGTGCCAGAAACGCGCGAGGCCGACCGCGGCCAGCGCGCCGACGATCTGCATGACGACGAACATCGGCGCGCTGCTCGGCCGGATACCGGCGAAGGTGTTGGTCAAGGTACGCGCGATCGTCACCGCGGGATTCGCGAAGCTCGTGGAAGATGTGAACCAATAGGCCGCGGCGATGTAGCCGCCCACGGCGTACGCGGCGACCGACGAACGACCGGACCGGACGATCCCGAGGATCACGAGCAGCAACCCGAACGTCGCCACGACCTCGCCGAGCCACAAGCTGCCCGCCGACCGCGTATGCGTCGAGAGCGTGACCGCCGACAGCGAGAACATCAGGTTGGCGACGATCGCCCCGACGCAGCCGCCGACGACCTGGGCCGCCATGTACACGCCGGCGTCGCGCGTCTTGGTGCCGCCGAGGAGCCGGTCGGCGAGGGTCACGACCGGATTGAAGTGCGCGCCCGACACCGGCCCGAGCGCGAGGATCAGCGCGACCAGTCCGGCGCCGGTCGCGGTCGAGTTCTCCAACAGCTGGAGGCCGACGTCGCCCGGCGAGAGCCGCTGCGCGGCGATACCCGAGCCGACGACGATCGCGACGAGCAACGCAGTGCCCACCGCTTCCGCGCTCGCGCGCCGGGCGAGGTCCCGGTCGATCATCGGGCTGCCGACGAACCGGTGGCCGCGGCCCGTTTCGGGAGGCCGGCACGCAGACCCTCCTCGACACCCGCGAAGTCGTGCGCGCTGAGCCACAGTCGCAACAGGTGACGCTTGCGCTCGGGATCGTCGAAATCGTCGTAGGCCTCGCGCGAGTGGAGGATCACGGAGTTGTTGAGCAGTTGGAGATCACCCGGCTGGAAGTCCATCTCGACGTGGAACTCGGGGTCGTTCGCGATCGTCTCGATCAGGTCCATCGCCGCGCGCTGATCGTCGGTGAGACGCGGCACCTCGGCGTGGCGTTGGGCGTCGCGGATGTACCAGCCGATGTAGAAGAACCGGGGGTCGCCGTGCACGTCGTGGAGCACCGGCAGCCGGAAGAACGGCGCCTCGCCCGGCGACTGCTCGTCGTTGCGATCCCAGCACATCGGCTCGTAGAGGATTTCGAGCAGACGAGGATCGCGCGCCAGGATCTCGTTATAGACCGCCGCGGCGCTGACGATGCGGCTCTCTCCCCCGCGCTTCGCACCCCGCAAGCACAGCAACCCGATCACGTCGGCGCCGTCGGTGTGGAAGTCCTGGCGCTGCGTCGTCGCGTACAGCCGCACGTCGGGACCGGTACGCGCCCGGCCGCGATCCCGAACGTGACCCAAGGTGGTTCCCTCGGCGTCCTGGCTCACGGGCGTACCGAGCTGCAACCCCAGGCCGACGTACGCGAGCTCGATGTCGTCGGGCGCGAGCTCGTCGACGGGAAATCCCCGAACGAGCACGAAGCCGCGTCCTTCGTGCAGCGTCGCGATCCAACCGCGGATCCGAGCCGCCATCCCCGGTAACGAGAAGTCGTCGCGCGTCAACGTGTGCCGGGTCCTGCCCCGCGCTCTTGCCGATTCGACGGCGCGCCGGATCTCCGCCCGTTCCGGCGGAGTGAGCTCCGCGGTCCAGTCGCTGCCATCCCCGAGCTCTCGTGATCGCCACGCCGCCGGCGAGGCGATCACCGCCCGCGAGCTCTCAGCAGCAGGCATTGCCGGCGACGACGGCGTCACCGTCGACCGTGCCGCAACAGGTCGCGCCCGTGTCCGGATCGGTGACGCGAAGTTGGCCACCCGGCATCTCCACGTGCTCCAACACCGTGTAGATCTCCCACGGCTCGCCGGAGGGACCGTCGACCCAGACCTTGTCCTGCACGGCGTAGCAACACGCAACCTGGTCTTCGGTCGCGGTGGCGAGACCCGACGCGGCGAGCCGCTGCTGCGCCGCGGCGACCTCGCCGGTCGACTCCACTTCGATGCCGAGATGATTCAGCGTGCCGCCCGGCGCCGCGCCGGCGATCAACACGAGCTTGAGCGGCGGCTCAGCGATGGCGAAGTTCGCGTAGCCGGGCCGGACCTTGGCCGGTTCCGTCGCGAACAGCTTCGAGTAGAAGGCGATGGCGGCGTCGAGATCGTCGACGTTGAGTGCAAGCTGGACGCGCGACACGGGAACTCCTCCTGATACATTGACTGTTGTCGATGAGTCAACCAGACGCATCGACATCTGTCAATATATCCTCGGAAGGCGCGTTCACGGGAAAGGCTCACACCGATGGGCAAGAGCCGGCCAATCGTCGAAGCACCGGCTGCGGCGCAGTGTTGCGGTTCGATGCTGCAGTCGCCGTTGACCGAGCAGGACGCAATCGCGCACGCCGCGGCGTTCGCGGCGCTCGGGGATCCGGCCCGGCTCCGGCTCCTCAGTCTCATTGCGACCGCACCCGCGGGCGAGGTGTGCGTGTGCGATCTGATCGAGCCGATCGGCAAGTCTCAGCCCACCGTGTCGCACCACCTGAAAGTCCTCGGCGAAGCCGGCCTCGTCACGAACGAGCGTCGCGGTCGTTGGGCGTGGTACCGCGCGGTGCCGGAGCAACTCGAACGCCTGCGCTCAGTGCTCCAGGCGTAGCCGCGGGCGGCCCTACCCTCGTCGCATGAACGGCACGCTCGCCCACCGACACGGACCCTTCACGCACGAGCACCATCACCACGGCCCGCACCGGCACGCGCTCACGATCTTCCGGTCGCGGGAGCAGGGCGATCACGAGCACGGCGAGCACGGCGAGCACGATCACGGCCACGGCCACGGCCACGGCGGGCAAGCACACACGCACGGCCAGGTCGACCGTTCGATCATCCGGTCACGAGCGGGAGTGCGCGCGGTGTCCGTGAGCCTCGCGATCCTCGGCGTCACCGCAATCCTCCAGGCCGTCGTGTTCGTGCTGTCGCACTCGGTGGCGCTGCTCGCCGACCTGATCCACAACGGCGGCGACGCGCTCACCGCCATCCCACTCGCGATCGCGTTCCTCTTGCGCAGCGAGCGGGGCGAGCGCTGGGCCGGGTTCGCGGTGGTGCTCGCGATCTTCGTGTCCGCGTGCGTCGCCGCGTTCGAGGCGGCGACTCGGCTCGTGCACCCGCAGCATCTCGCGTACCTGCTGCCCCTCGCGGTGGCCGGGCTGATCGGGTTCGCCGGCAACGAGCTCGCCGCGCGCGTCAGGCTGCGCGCCGGAGCGCGGCTCGACAGCCCGGCGCTGATCGCCGATGGTCACCACGCACGCGTCGACGGCTTCGTGTCGCTCGGCGTCATCGCGTCCGCGGGCGCGGTCGCCGTGGGCGTGAAGATCGCCGACCCGATCGTCGGGCTGTTGATCACCGCGTTGATCCTGCGGATCACGTGGCAGGCGTGGCGCACGATCAGCGCGCCTCACGAGCACCACTAGATCGATACGCGCACATATCAGGGGGAAGGCGATGCCCGAAGGTGAATACGCGAGCGGCCTCGCCGGGATCTGGGAATGGTTCGCCGACACCTCGTGTCGGGGCTACTCCCCGTTGTACGACCGCATCTGCCGCTTCGTCGCACGCGACGACGAGCTGCTCGAGTTGATCCGCGAAGCACCTCCCGAGGCCCATCAACCAAACGTGCTCCTGGCCGTCGCCCACTACCTCTTGCTCGCCGGACTCGATCATCCGCTGGCCGACGTGTACGCGGGGCGGGGCGACGCCGATCCCGGTCCCCTGTTTCACGACCTGTGTGTCGCGCACCGCGCCGAGGTGCTCGCATTGATGCAGACTCGCCGGACGCAGACCAACGAAGTCGGGCGCAGCGCGGTGATCGGCCCGGCGCTCACGTGGGTCGCGACGCGGATGGGTACGCCGCTGGCGCTCCTCGACGTCGGCGCGAGCGCCGGGCTCAACCTCGCCTGTGACCGCTACCTCCTCGACTACGGCCCCGCGGGAACGACCGGCCCGTCCGATTCGAGCGTGCGGATCGAGTGCGCGGTGCGCGGCGGCAACCCGCCGATCGCGCCCGAGCTCCCACCGATCGTCGCGCGCGTCGGTCTCGACCGCTCCCCGATCGATCTCACCGACGAAGCCGACGCGCGCTGGATGTTGGCCTGCATCTGGCCCGACACGGGCCGGCTCGATCGCACCCGCGCCGCCATCCGAGAAGCGCAACGGAACCCGCCGACGATCCGGCCGGGCGACATGGTCGACGATCTCCCGCGGGTGCTCGCGGAGCTTCCCGACAACGCGACCGCATGTGTGCTGAACACATGGTCGCTCGCGTATCTCCGACGAGAGGATCGTGAACGCTACGCCGCGCAGCTGGCCGCGGCCGGGCGCACCCGAACGATTGTGTGGATCTCCGGGGAAGGGCCCGGCGTCGTCGCGGAGCTCGCTCACGCGAAACCGCCCGTGACCGAAGACATCGAGCCGAGCGTGCTGGGTGCGATCGTGTACGACGGCGACACCGAGCACGCCACGACGCTCGCGTTCGTGCATCCGCACGGCGCCTCCATCGACTGGGTCGAGTCCGGATAGAGGAGCAACGGCGCCCGATCTCGGGACCTTCGGCCCGCCCGCCGCGGCCACCGCCCGTGTTCCACTGAGCACGAGGGATGGAGCCACGACATGGCGCAGCGAATACTGATACTCGGAGGCGGCACCGGCGGCACGCTCGTCGCGAACCGCCTGCGACACCGGTTCCCGCCGGCCCAGGCGGAGATCACCGTCGTAGATCAGGACGACGCGCACGTCTACCAGCCCGGATTGCTCTTCGTGCCGTTCGGGCTCGCCCGCGCCGAAGACATTGTGCGGCCGCGCGGCCGCCAACTCGACTCGACCATCGAGGTCGTGATCTCCCCGATCGACCGGGTCGACATCGAAACGAACCGAGTGCACCTCGCCAACGAGGTGATCCTCGACTACGACGTGCTCGTCGTCGCGACCGGCGCGGTGCTGGTGCCCGAGGAGACCGAAGGCCTGTTGGGCACGGGCTGGATGAAGACGGCGTTCACGTTCTACAACCTCGAAGGTGCGAGCGGTCTCGCCGACGCGCTCGCGGCGTTCGACGGCGGCCGGCTCGTCGTGAACGTGGTCGACATGCCGATCAAGTGCCCGGTCGCGCCACTCGAGTTCTGCTTCCTCGCCGACTGGTACTTCCGCGAACGCGGTATCCGCGACCGCGTCGAGCTGATCTACGCGACGCCCCTCGACGGCGCGTTCACGAAGCCCGCCGCGGCGAAGGCCCTGGCCGGACTGCTCGAAGAGAAGGGCGTGGAGCTCGTCACCGAATTCAACACGGGCGAGGTCGACGAGGAGGCCGGCAAGCTCGTCGCGTACGACGGGCGCGAGGTCGCCTTCGACCTGGCCGTCGTCGTGCCGTTGCACGGCGGCGCGCCCTACGTCAACCGCTCTCCCGGGCTCGGCGACGAGCTCAACTTCGTCCCGACCGACGACCACACGCTCCAGTCACGCGTTCGACCGAACATCTTCGTGATCGGCGATGCGGCCAACGTGCCCGCCTCGAAGGCCGGCTCGGTGACGCACTTCGAAGGCGAGGTCGTGGTCGAGAACGTCGCTCGGTTCATGAAGGGTGAGGCGCTCGACGCGTCGTACGACGGCCACGCGAACTGCTTCATCGAGACCGGATTCCACAAGGCGCTGCTGATCGACTTCAACTACGAGACCGAACCGCTCCCCGGGCACTTCCCGAGCCGGGTCGGTGTGCCGCTGTTGCAGGAATCGCGGCTGAACCATCTCGGCAAGCTGATGTTCCAGTGGTTCTACTGGCACGTGCTCTTACCCGGACGAGACATCCCGGGCATCGGTTCCGCGATGCCGCTCGCGGGCAAGAAGAAGGAAGGAGTTGCACCATGACGTCAACGACGATCGCCGGGCACGCAGTCGAGGTGAACGCCGAAGGCTTCTTCGACGAGCCCGGCCAGTGGTCGGAAGACATGGTTCCCGAGCTCGCCCGCGCCGAAGGGATCGACCCGTTGTCGGATCGGCACTGGCAGGTGATCCGGTTCATGCGCGCGGAGTACGAAGCCAAGGGCACCGGCCCGACCGTTCGCGTGTTGGGCAAGACCTCGGGCGTGTCGGTGAAAGAGCTGTACCAGTTGTTCCCGAAGGGCCCGGCCAAGGTCGCGGCGAAGATCGCCGGCATCCCGAAGCCGCGCGGCTGCATCTGATCGAAGGAGTGAGATCACATGAGCAACGAGCCGATCAGCAAGATCTCGATCATCGTCAGCAAGGGATCGCTCGAAGGCGTGTACCCGGGCCTGATCATGGCCAACGGCGCGCGCGCCGAAGGGATCGAGGCGAACCTCTTCTTCACGTTCTTCGGCCTCGACGTGATCCACAAGAAGCGGCACGAGCACATCAAGCTCGCCACCGTCGGCAACCCGGGCCTGCACCTCGCGACCTGGCTCGGCGGCTTCCCCGGCATGGCCACGGTGATGACGCACTACATGGAGAACCAGATCGGAAAGCTCGACATCCCTTCGATCCCCGAGTTCGTGGAGATGATCGCCGACACCGGCGCCGGGCTCTACGCGTGCAAGGCGTCGGTCGACCTCTTCGGGCTCGACAAGGACGACTTCATCGAACAGGTCCAGGACATCATCACCGTCGGCGAGTTCTACGAGCGCGCCGCCGGTGGACAGATCATCTTCACGTGAGGTGACCTCATGACTCGCATCGAGGTGTACGCCGACATCGTGTGCCCGTTCACCCATGTGGGATTGCGGCGCCTCAGCGAGGCGCGGCACCAGCGCGGTATCGCTCGGCCGCTCCGCGTGCGCGCCTGGCCGCTCGAGTGGATCAACGGGACGCACCTCGGCGCCGATCTCCTTGCACGCGAGATCGAAGCCCTGCGTGAAGACGTCGCGCCCGACCTGTTCGCAGGCTTCGACGCGGCACTCTTCCCGCTCACGTCGATCCCCGCGCTCGGGCTCGCGGCGGCCGCATACGCAGTCGACGACACCACCGGCGCCGCGATGAGCATGGCGCTACGCGACGCGCTCTTCGAACAGGGCGAGAACATTGCCGACCCCGACGTGCTGTGCGACATCGGTCGCCGCTTCGACCTCGACCTCCCCGACCGCGAGACCTCCGAGCGCGCAGTGCGTTCCGACTGGGAGCGCGGCAAGGAGCGCGGCGTGCAGGGCTCGCCGCACTTCTTCGTCGGCGACACGGGCTGGTTCTGCCCAAGTCTCGACATCAGTCACACGGGCGATCGATTCGACATCCGCACAGCCGACGCGACCGCGCGGGAGTTCTACGCCGCCGCGTTCGGCTGACGCGATCAGGCTTTCTGTTTGCGCAGGTACATGGTGAGCGCGGGCGGTCCGAAGAGCGCCACGAGCGCAACGACCGCGGCCACGACGTAGAGCAGCAACGGCAACGGATCTCGCGCCGGGGGCACTTGCACCGGACCACTTACCGCGTACACCTGCGCGGGCGCCTGGCCCGGCAACGGGTCGGCGGCAACCTCACTCACGCCGCCCTTGCCCGCTCCGACCTTGCCCGCGCCGCTGAGGCCCGACCCGCCGGCTTTCCCTCCACCGGCCAGGCCGCTGCCACCGACGGCGGGGGTCGTGACCGTCGGCGCGATCTGCGGGCCGGTGATCACCCCGTTGCTGGAGGGCGGCGTCGTGGTCTGCGTCTGCGGCGGCGGAGTCACGCCCTGCTTCTGGTCGAACGTCGGGACCGGGTCCGACTTGTCGAGGCCGCCGTTCTTGATCGTCGGGTTGTCACACTGGTTGATCGGCGGTGGGTTCGCGTGTCCGGGGATCTTCAGCACGACGTTGAACACGTCTTGCACGAGGTTTTCCGGGAGCGGCGAGTACCCGAGCTGCGCGGCCTCCTGCTGCCCGGCGCACGCCAGATAGAGGATGAACTCGCTGAGCGTCTTTCCCTTCGCCGCGGTGAACGGCGCAACGACCTTGGTCGGCACGATGAGGTAGCTGTAGCTCGACACCGGGTACGTGCGCGGATCGGGGTTGTTGTACACGCCGAGCAGGTTTTGGGTGAGGTCGGCGTTGAGCGTCGCCTTCGTGAGCGCGACGGCGACGTTGCCGGCCGTCGGCTGCGTGAAGTAGCCGGCCTGGTTCAGCACCGACGCAACCGGAAACCCACGCTGCTTGGCGTACCCGTACTCCACGTAGGTGATCGCACCGTTGTTGTACGGCGCGGCGACGTAGTCGGCCACGCCGTCGGAGAGCTGCTGCGACACCGCGTTGATGTCGGGCCACAGTGACACTGACGGGCACGGATTGATCGTGAGCCCGACCTTCTGGCAGTACGCGTTGTACAACGCAGGTTCCTTCGCGGCCATGAACGCAGTGAACTGTGCGGTCGTGCCGGAACCGTCGGATCGCACGACCGGCCGGATCGGCAGGTTCGGGAGCTGGAGCTGCGGGTTGTCCTTCGCGATGGCGGGATCGTTCCAGTTGGTGATTACTCCCGTGAAGATCTTGGTGATCTCCTCCGGTGTGAGCCGCAAGCTCGTGATCAGCTGACCGTTGATCGTCAGGTGGTACATGAACGACGTGCCGCCGGCGACGTCGGGCATGTACGCGTACGGACGGTGCGCGGCGAGCGACACCTCGTTGGTGACCACCGAGCCGGTCGCGTCGCGGTACGCCGAGGTGAAGGGAATCTCCGACGCCGCGAAGTCGACCTGGTCCTGGTAGTAGAAGACGCGTCCGGAGGTCGAGCCCACGCCCTGGTAGTTGATCGAGAGTCCCTGGCGCGCGACGTCGGCCGCCCATTGCTGGAGCGCGATCTGCACCCACGTGGAGCCGGCGCCGTCGATGCTCACGTCGGCGAACGCGGGCCGGGCGGCGAGCGGCACGAGAACGGAAGCGACCAGGAACAACACTCCCAGTCGAGTGAATCGCTTCATCATCCGAACCGTCCCGTCACGTAGTCGAGCGTCCGTTGATCCTCGGGGTGGAAGAACATCTTCTGCGTGGTGCCCTGCTCCACGACGACCCCGGGCTCGCCTTCGGCCGCGAGGAAGAACGCGCAGTACTGCGACACGCGAGCGGCTTGTTGCATGTTGTGCGTCACGATCACGATCGTGACCTGCTCGCGCAACTCGTCGATCGTCTCCTCGATCCGCCGCGTAGAGGTCGGGTCGAGCGCCGAGCACGGCTCGTCCATCAGCAGCACGTCGGGCTTCACCGCCAGCGCCCGCGCGATGCACAAGCGCTGCTGCTGACCGCCCGAGAGCCCGCCGCCCGCATCACCGAGCCGGTTCTTCACCTCGTTCCAGAGCCCCGCACGCTCGAGGCAGTGCTTCACCGTGTCCTGCGCCTCGCCGCGTGACAAACGGTGACCGGCGAGCTTGAGCCCCGCGACGACGTTCTCGGCCACCGACATCGCCGGGAACGGGTTGGGCTTCTGGAACACCATGCCGATCCGCCGCCGGATGTCGGTGATCAGGAGATCGGAGCGATAGATGTCGATCCCGTCGATGCGGACGCTGCCGGCGAGCGACGCGCTCGGCACCAGCTCGTGCATCCGGTTCAAGATCCGCAGAAACGTCGACTTGCCACAACCCGACGGACCGATGAGCGACGTGACCTGGTTCGCCTGCATCTCCAGATTCACGCGATGCAGCACCTTGTGGTCGCCGAACCAGGCGCTCACGTTCTCGGCCTCCAGCCCCGCGGCCTGGCCGGGCACGTCGGCGGCCCGCCGGGTGTCGATGGCTTCCATGGTGTTCGACGAGCTCATGAGAGACCCTTCCGTGCGAGACGCGCTCGCTTCAGGCGACCGATGTGACCCGGACCGCGACCGCCGACGATTCGAGCGATGACGAACAGGACGAGCACGATTCCGAGCAACACCAGCGCGCCCGTCCATGCCCGCTGGATCTCTGCGGTCTGGGGCAGGCGGACGAGGCGGTAGATCATCAGCGGCAACGCATCCTGTTTGCCCTTGAACGGGTTGCCGTTGAAGTGGGTGTTTCCGAGCGAGGTCACGATCAACGGCGCGGTCTCACCGACGACGCGCGCGATCCCGAGGATCACAGCAGTCAGCAGGCCCGCGCGCGCGGTCGGGAGGATGATCCGGCGCACCGTTGCCCACTCGCCGCCGCCCAGCGAGAGCGACGCCTCCCGCAGGCCGCCGGGAACGAGGCGGAGCACCACCTCGGCGGTGCGGGTGACCGTCGGCAGCATCAGGACGGCGAGCGACAACGCGGCCGCCAAGCCGGTCTGTTGCTGATGCAGGGCGAGGATGAACGCGGCGTAGATGAACAGACCGGCCAGAATCGACGGCACCGCGCTCATCGCGTCGACGATCATGCGAACCGGGCGGGCCAAGCGCCCTCTGATCTCGCTGAGGAACACCGCGGTGGCGATTCCGAGCGGAATCGAGATCAGGGTCGCGATCCCGACCATCTCGAGCGAACCGACGATGGCTCCCGACCCGCCGCCCACCGTCGCCGGGCTCAACGGTGCGGCCTTGCTCTGGTCCTGGGTGAAGAACTGGGGCCGTAGCGCGTGGTAGCCGCGCGCGATCGTGTAGCCGACGATGACGGCGAGCGGGACGAGCACCCCGAGCGCCACGGTCGCGACGACGACCCCGACGATCCGGTCACGCGCGTGCAGCGCGCCCAGTCGCTCACGGGCGATGAACCACACAGTGGCGAGGAACAGCAAGTACCACACGACGCCGAAGCCCAGCCCGCCCGAGAGCGGGGTCAGGCGTTCGTACACGAGCCAGGTCACACAGAACGATCCGGCGGCCGCGCCGAGCAGGTCGACGACCTCCGACGTCTTCAGGCCGCGCGCCCGGATGCGGTCGCCGGGGAGATCGTCGGAGAAGTCGATGCGGTCCTCGTCGAGATCGATCGTTGCGTCGCCCGCCTCGCGGTGTTCTGCCGTGGTCGTCATCGCGGATCAGATCTCCGTCGAAGCGCCGGATCGGGAACGGGCCACGATGATCGACGCCATCGCGTTCACAACCAGGGTGATCACGAAGAGTGTCAAGCCGGCGGCCATCAGCGCGCTGATGCCGAATGCGTTCGACTCCGAGAACCGCAGCGCGATGAGCGAAGCGATCGAGTTACCACCGGTATGGAGGACGTGCGTGAGGTCGCGCGGATTGAACAGCGGGGCGATGATGAGCGTGACCGCGATGGTCTCGCCCAGCGCCCGGCCGAGCCCGAGCATCGAGCCGCCGATGATGCCGCCGCGCCCGAACGGGAGCACGACCGATCTGATGACCCCCCACCGCGTGCCGCCGAGTGCCAGCGCGCCCTCCTTCTCGCCCGGCGGAGCTTGTGAGAACACCTCGCGCATCACGGCGGTGCAGATGGGCACGATCATGAGCGCGACGACCACGCCGGCGATGAACGTCGACGACGGGTAGCTCGCCACGCTCGACGCGTCCGGGGTGTGGAAGAACGGGATGAAGCCGAAGTGGGTGCCCAACCAGCGGCTCAACAGGATCGCGCGCGGCTGGAGGTAGGCCCTTCCCCAGAGTCCGTAGATGAGGCTCGGTATCGCCGCGAGCACATCGATGAACGATGTGAGCGGCCGCCGGAGACGGGCCGGGGCGTATTCCGTCACGAACAACGCCGAGCAGATCGCGACCGGCACGGCGATCAGCAAGGCGATGATCGCGATGAGGAACGTCCCGACCAACGCCGCCCACACCCCGAACTGACCGAGGCCGGGTGCCCATGCCGATCGGGTGAAGAAGCTGAACCCGGCGACGCGCAGCGCGCTCCACGATCGGATGAGGAGGAACAGGCCGATCAGCGCCATCAGGCCCAAGGTCAGGCCACCGCTCGACCGAGCGATGATTCGATACGACTTGTCGGCGCTCGAGCGCACCTGGGTCGGGCGGACGCGCTCTTCTTCTTCCGCCAGTTCGAGGCTGTGCAGCGCCACAAGTCTCCTGAACGAAATCGCACGCGGGCGCGGCAGGTCGCTACGCCCGCAGTATTCGACTCGGTCGAGTTCGCCGCGAGATGGCGTCATGGTGAACGGCAACGAAACAACGCCCGACAACTCCGCGCCGGCACCTCCGGCGCGATCGGCAGGGTGCTAACAACAAATCTGCCCCGAGGAGGATCTCAGCGTGACGACGCGCCCTGGCGCACCAATTCGGGCGTTCCGCCGATTCCTCGTACTCGCTGTCGCGCTCTGCGCAATTGCCGCGACCGTGAGCGAACCGATCTCTGCGGCAACGCCTCGCATGACCGCGGAGGCACTCCCGGGAACCAACCTGGGCGACGGGGTGATCACCGTCGCCTGGCAGGGTTTCACCCCGACGCGCGACGACGGCACGTACGGCGTCGTAATCCTGCAGTGCCGGGCCCACCCGAGGTCGGTGACCAACGACTGCAACACGGCGAACACGTTCCCCTACGACCTCACGGGTAATCAGCAGGCCGGGATCACGCACAAAGACGGCACCGGCAGCAAGTTCATGGACATCATGACAACCGCGCGGTTGCCGTCACTCGCGTGCAGCGAGTCGACGCCCTGCTCACTCCTCTTGTACGAGACGACCGAGAACGGCTTCGACCCCAACGGCCTTCCGCCCGCGAACACACGCGTCATCGTCCCGCTGCACTTCGAGCGGAACTCGGCCGACTGCCCGCCGGTGCAGCGGTACAACTTCAGCATCGAATCCGAGACTTCGGCCACGTCGGCGCTGTACCAGGCGGCGGCCGCGCTGTGCACAGGCGCGCACCCTTTCACGATGGCCATCACGAACACGTCTTCGAACCAGGCCCGCGAGGACTTCCTTTCGGGTGAGGTCGACCTCGGCGTCACCTCGCTACCTCCGGAAGCGGGCGAGCGCTCCGCGACGTCGAAGCCGTTCTCAGTGACGCCGATCGACCTCACCGCCGTCGCGATCGCGTACAACATCGTCGATCCGGTCACCAACAAGCAGATCACGGATCTCACGCTCACGCCGCGGCTCGTCGCGCGTTTGCTCAGCGACTCCGACATCCAGTCGTTCTTCCAGGATCCCGAGCTGAGGAAGCTCAATCCCCACCACCACTGGCCGAGCGAAGCGGCCGACCCCGGCCTGCGCGGCGACAAGAACGCCGACACCTGGATCGTGACGAACTGGGTCAACGGCAATCCGGCAGCCCGCGCGTTCCTCGACGGCAGGGATCACTACGGAGTGCCGGTGAACTCCTCCTGGAAGGACGTTCCGTATCCCACCGACGTGTTCGCGGCCCGTAACTCGAACGGTGTCTACTTCCCCCGCATCGGAGAGGAAGGCATTGCACAACGCCTGTTCGCGAACACGAAGCCGGCCGACAGCGTCCCGACCGATCCGCTCGACGCCGGCGAGATCGGCATCCTCGACCTCCCCACCGCCGAGCAGTTCAAGCTGCCCGTCGCGAATCTGACGAACGGCGTCGGACAACCCGTCGTGGCCGCCAACGCGTGGACCATCGCCGCGGCCTACTCCGGGATGCACACGTCACCTGCCGGCTTCCACAACGAGCCCGCCGTCGTGCGCGGTGCGAACGCGTACCCGCTCGCCAAGGTCGACCAGGCCATGGTCCCGAAGAAGCTCGACTCAACCCCGAAGGACCTTCGCATCCGCGCGTTCCTCGACTACGCCGCCGGGCCACTTCAACAGGATCTGCCCGCCGGCTACGTGCCTCTCCCTACCTCGCTCCAGCAGCAGACGTCGCACTACACGGGTGACACGATCCAAACGCCGACGACGACGAGCACGACCACCACGACGCTTCCGGCGCCGGACTACTCGCAAGGTTCGTTGATCGGCAGCGGCGACTACAGCGACTCGTCGGGAACCGAGACTCCCACCACGCTCCCCACCGTCACGACGCCGGCGACGAGCCACACGACAACCACTACGGCGCCAACCACGACCACCAAGCCGAGGATTGCGAAGCTCGTCGCGCTCCACCTCCCGGACTCGGGCGATCACCTCGTGCTCCCGATCGTGCTGCTGCTCGCGCTGTGCGCGGCACTCGCGACGAGCATCGACGAGGTGCGGCGACACGGCCGGCAACTCTGGCGGCGCGCGCGGGGTCGCAAACCCGCGGCCGGTCTCGAGGGGCAGGCGGCGCCGTGACCGACACCTCGACGCTCGCCAAGCTGTCGCCCCGCCCGGCCGACGAGACGGACACCGATCTTCCCGTGACGCAACCCGTTGACGACCAACCTCCCGCACGCGCCGGCCGATCGATCGCGCCCGGGCCGATCGCGCGGCGCGGCGTCCAACTCTTCGCGGTGGCCGCGCTCGCGTTCCTGGTGTTCGCAACGTCACTGTCGGGCCTCGCACACGCGCGCACGCAGATCGGGCTCCAGCGGCGTTTCCGATCGCAGCTGGCGTCGAACGCGGCCGCGGTCGGTGGCGCGATTCCGACCGGCGCTCCGATCGCGACTGTGGTTGCGCGCGCGATCGGCCTGAACGAGGTCGTGGTGCAGGGCTCGCGGAGCGGCCAACTCCGCGCCGGTCCCGGACACGTCGTCGGTACGCCGCTGCCGGGTCAGCCGGGCAACGCGGTGATCGCGGGAAGGCGCACGATGTACGGCGGCCCGTTCAAGCACATCGGCTCACTGCACCGCGGTGATCTCATTCACGTGACCACCGGCGAAGGCACGACCACTTATCGCGTTTCGAGCATCGCGCACCTCGCCGCGTCCGACGGCTCGTTCGTGCAGAACCACGGCGACAACCGCCTCACGCTGTTCACCACTGATTCACCTTGGACGGCGAGCGGGCGACTCGTCGTCACCGCGACGCTCAGCGGGAACCCTCTGCCTCCGACGACGCTCACCAACACGCTCGACGCCGACGGCCTCGGTCTCACCGGTCAGCGCGACGCGGCCCCTTACATGTTGGTGTGGCTCGAGCTCCTGGCTGCGGCAGCACTGTCGACCGCGTTCGCGTTGTCGCGCTGGTCGAAGCCGCGCGTGTGGCTCGTGTTCGCACCCGTGCTCGCGTTGATGATGTGGCTCTTCTTCGAGAGCTTTGTCCGCTTGCTCCCGGCAACCTTGTAGACACGAGTTGTTCGGTACTTCTTGAAGTCCCCTTGACTTCAGAGGCGCGACACCGACGTCATGCCTGGCGTTCATGTTCGTGTGGCTGAATGTCGGCGACCCAACCTGGATCAACCAGAGCAATTCCTTAAGGAGGCACGTAGTGCGAACTCGTATGAGTCGGCTGGCGTTAGCGGCGGGAGCCGTTGGCCTCAGCCTGACGCTTCTCTCGGCCGGACCCGCCGGCGCGGCCCAGCCCAAGCAGTCGCTCGGGCAAGCCGGGTCCGACACGACGTACTTCATGATGGGCCCGATCGCCAAGCACTACATGGCGAGTTCGGCCGACACGAACCACGACATCATCACTGAGATTCCGCCGATTAACTGCCCCGGTGCGAATACAAACTGCTCAGCAGCGAATACGCCGTTCCCGGCGACGGTGACAGTGCCGGCGGATGGTGTCCACCCGGCGATGACGTGGGACTCGTCGTCGGCCGCGGCGACGCCGCCGAACGGCTCGTCGGCCGGTATCACCGCGCTCCAGAACGACAAGACCGGTCAGATCGCGTTTGCGCGGTCGTCGCGTGGTCCGAACCCGGGCGAGACCGCGAAGATGAACTTCTGGGCGTACGCGCTCGGAGCGGTCGACTACGTCACGTTCCCGAACACCGACGCCCCGGCGAAGGGCCTCACCCAGGCCCAGCTCATCGGCATCTACACGTGCAACCCGAGCACGCACCAGCCGTTCTTTTCCGACTGGAGCCAGGTCGGGGGCAAGCCGGGCGGCATCGTGCGGTACGCGCCGCAGGCCGGCTCGGGCACGTTGAGCTTCTTCCAGACGAAGCTGCTCAACGGCGCGACTGTTGACCAGAACTGCGACGCGTCGCACCTGGCCACTCGTCTCGAGGAGCACGATGCTCAGGGTGTGTCGTCGGTGACGTTCCAGAACGCGATCTACCAGTACGACTGGGCACGGTTCCGTGCGCAGAAGACCGGTTTCGAACCGAACCTCACCAACGGTGCGGTGCTCGGTAGCTACGGCACAACGACCGCGTCGATCAAGGGCCCGTCGACGTCGAACGTGAACGAGTCGAAGACTCGGTTCGACGGCACACGGTATGTCTACAACGTCCAGGAGAAGTCGCCTCACCCGGCCAGTGACAAGTTCCAGACGAACGACATCACCCGGCTCATCGGGGTGCGCACAGCTTCGAACGGTGGCCCGCAGTACATCTGCTCCGGCAAGGCGGCCGCCGACATCACGAAGGCCGGCTTCGTGCCGCTCAAGAAGTTCGCGACCGGTGGCATCGGCCTCGGGCAGTCGTTCTGCCGCTTGGACCCGACTCCGCTCTAGGCGACACGCAATACTGTCAACAAGCGATATCGGATAGGCCTTCGGAGGTCCCGGCGAATGCGCCGGGACCTCCGATCGTCGTTAACGGAGGTAACGGTTGCACTCGCGAGAAGGCGCGCTACGAACAATCGCCGTCGCTTCGTGCCTGCTCGTGTTGGCGGCCGCGTGCTCGTCGAGCCACAACGCGTCGAAGGCAGCCACGACCACGACCGCAGCGGCGAGCTCGTCGACTGCGACGAGCGACCCCAATCTCACTCCGAACTCGATCCCGTACGTCGTCGGCGAGAAGATCGGACTGCCCAACGGCTGGCTCGTCACCGTCGTCAAGGTCGAGAAGGCGTACTCGAATCCGAGCCTGAAGGCGGTCGGCGCCGGCCAGCAATACGTCGCGGTCGACCTCACGATGCAAAACCAAGGTCCGGCCGCGCACAACGTGAACGCCAACGCGCTCTTCACGCTCGTCGACAGCGCGCACAAGTCGCACTATGTCGTGCCCGAGCCCGGCAAGCCGAACGGGATCGACGGCGAGTACCCCGCCGGCACCACACGCTCAGGACGCCTCGTCTTCGCGGTGCCGACCGGCCAGAACCTCGGCCTGATTCTCTACGGACCGCGCATCGGCACCCAGGTGTCGTACTTCACGATCATTCCACCCACCGTGCCGCAAGGTCAGTGACACGCGTGCCGCCGGGTTACCAGCTGAGCCGGCGAGGGCCCCTCCGAGCCCCGTCGTCGCGGGACTCGCTCATGAGGCAATCCAGCGCGCGCACCGCGGATACTCCCGAACTGACGTCCGATTGGGCGTCAGACCGGCGGCCGCGAACGCGACGATCATGATCGGAATCAGCCAATTGAGCACCGTCGTCGCCGGGGACTCGCCGTTTGGTGCAGCGGTGTCACACTTTGCGATAATTGCGAGGATCGTCCGTCAGGGAGGATGAAATCGGATGCGCCGCTTTGCTGGCGTCCTCGCGTGCACCATTGCGGCGAGCGCACTGACAGCGATCACGATGACCCCTCACATCGGCGCGGCCACTGCGCCGACCCAGTTCTGGGGAGGGGTCACTGCCGCGCCCGGACCGCAGCCGGGCTCGTACGCGCTCACGTGGGCCCGCGCCGACCCGCCGAGCGGATACGTGCTCGATGTCGAAGCGCAGTACTCCGGTTCGGCTACGTGGACCAACTTCGTCACGGGCACCACCGAACTGGGTGAGACGTTCACGCCGACGGTTTCCGGCCCGTACTCGTTCCGGGGCCGGTTGCGGAACGCGACAACCGATCAGGCTGCCGGCTGGTCGCCCACACTCACGCTCGCCGGCGACTGGTCGATGTTCGGCAACGGCTCGCGCCATCCCGGAGTCACACACGATCCGACCATCGGCGCGTCCAACGCCGCGGGGCTCGCGGTGAAGTGGAAGACCCTCGCCACGCCGTTCAAGGACTTCGTGGCTTCGCCCGCCGTTGCGTTCAACAGCGAGTTGGACGAACCACTCGTGTACACCGCGACCGTCTCGGGCACGATCGCCGCGCGCGAGCTCGCGACCGGTGCAACCGTGTGGACGAGCCCGGGCAACGGAACGATCGAGGCGTCGCCCGCCGTGTTCGGCAACACCGTGTACGTCGGAACGGAGAGACATCGCCTCCTCGCGCTCGATGCCGCAACCGGCGCGCTGCAATGCGAGTTCTCGCTCACCGGCGCGGTCATCAGCTCACCGGTCGTCGGAAGCGTCGACAGCACAGGGCCCGTCGTGTTCTTCGGCGACGACGGAACGAGCGAGGCCGACAACGCGGGCCACGAGTGGGCCGTGAACGGAGTCGGCAACACTGCGGGCGCGTGCACCCGCAAGTGGGTGTTCAACAACTGGAAGAACAAGGGGCCCGCCTCGAGCCGCACGGGCTCGTGGTCGCCGCCCGCGCTCACAACCGACTCGTTGCGCCGAGCGTTGCTGGTGTTCGGCAGCGCCGATCCCGACGACGCGGTGTACGCCCTCAACGCGCGGAACGGCAAGCAAGTGTGGCGGTTCCAGACCACGATCACGACTCCCGACCAGGACGTCGGCGCGGCGCCCGCCGTGAGCGCGCCGGGGGTCAACGGCTTTCGCCACGGCGCCGTGTACATCAACGGCAAGGACAAGTTCGAGTACGCGCTCGACCTGGTGACCGGCGCCAAGATCTGGCAGCTCGACCTCAAGAAGGCCGCAGGCGGCGCGGACGCAAACTCGCAGTCGGCCGCGGCGTTGGTCGGCAATCGGATCGTCGTGCCCTACGACCGCTACGTGTTCTCGCTCGACGCGACCACCGGCAAGCAGGTGTGGCGCTCGGCCGCCGCGCCCGGCACGTTCTACAGCTCCCCCGCGGTGTCGGGGGCGCCCGGAGACGAGGTGATCTTCGCCGGCGACGCGGCGGGTGTCGAGCACGCGTACCGCGTGTCCGACGGAACCCAACTCTTGCGGGTGGCGGCCGGCGGGGCCGTCTTCTCCTCGGCCGCGGTGGCCTTCGGGAGCGTCTTCTTCGGCTCCGGCGACGGCGACCTCTATGCCCTCGGCTAGCCGGCACCCCGACCGTATGGTCGGATGTCGTGCCAGCACCCCTGACCGGGGAAAGCCCCCCACCTGGCGGACCGGACATTCCTGTGACTCAATAAGGCGGTGGGTTCGAGCCTCGACGCCGGTCGCATCACGGTCTTCCTCGCCGACGACAACGTGATCGTGCGCGAGGGCGTGCGCGCCTTGCTCGCGATCGAGCCCGACCTCGAGATCGTCGGCACCGCCGGCGACTACGACGAGCTGATCGCCGGCGCCTCCGCGGCGGCGCCGCAGGTGCTCGTGACCGACATCCGCATGCCCCCGGCGTTCCAACGCGAGGGCATCGACGCCGCCAAGGAGCTACGCAAGCGGCATCCCGGCACCGGCGTGGTCGTGCTCTCGCAGTACGACGACCCGGAGTACGCGATCTCGCTGCTCGCCGACGGCGCGGCCGGCTACGCGTACCTCCTCAAGGATCGCATCGCCGAGGGCAACCAACTCGCCCGCGCGGTGAGAGAGGTCGCGACCGGCGGCTCGGTGCTCGACCCCAAGATCGTCGAGGCGCTCGTGCACCCGGTGGCCGGGATCGGCGGGCTCACCGTCGACGAGGAGAGCCTCCTCCAACAGGTTGCGCAGGGCCGGCCGATCAAGGCCATCGCCGCGTCGCTGCACACCACGCCGGCCGCGGTCGCCGAGATGGTCGACCAGCTGTTCCTCACGCTCTCGCGCGATGCCAGCACCGGCGAGGCGGGCGCGTTGCGACGGCTCCGGAGCCTGCACCAGGCGATCGTCGACCGCGAGGAACAGGGCGAGACCCTGAGCCGGCTGTTGCCGACCGGCTTGGCCGAGAAGGTCCGGCTCGAGGGTGGGCACATCGGCGAGACCGAAGAGCTCGACGTGACAGTCATCATGTCCGACGTGCGCGGCTACTCCGGCATCGCCGAGACGACCGACCCGAGCGCGCTCGCCCACCTCCTCAACGAGCACCGCGCCGCGATGAACGGCGCGATCCTGGCCGAGGGCGGAACGGTGATGCAGTTCGTGGGCGACGCGGTGATGGCGTGCTTCGGCGCGCCGGTCGCTCAGGCCGATCACGCGGATCGCGCGTTCGCGGCGGCGGTCGCGATGCTCGAAGCGCAAGTGGAGCTCGACGCGCAATGGGCAGCGCGGGGCCTCCCGCCGTTCGGGCTCGGCATCGGCTTGTCGACCGGTCCCGTCGCCGCCGCGCTGCTCGGCTCCGAAGAACGGCTCGAGTACACCTTGGTGGGCGACACGGTGAACCTGGCACAGCGGCTCCAGGACCTCGCCCGGCCGGCGGGTTGTCTCGTGTTCAGCGAGGCGACGCGCGCCGCGCTCGGGTCCGCCCCGGAGTGCGAGGCGCTCGGCGAGCAGGCCGTGAAGGGTCGCCAAGCCGCGGTACGCGCCTACAAGTACCAAGTGGTCGGCCGCGCAGTGACGAACACTCGATGACACGGCACACGAAGACAAGGAGCGGTTCATGACCGACGAGAGCCCGATCCTCGTGACGCGGGGGCTGCGCAAGAACTTCGAATCCGAAGGCGCGCCCGTCCGGGCCCTGCGCGGCGTCGACTTCCAGATGAAGCCCGGCGAGTTCGTCGCGGTCATGGGACCGTCGGGATGCGGCAAGTCCACGCTGCTCAACCTGGTCGCCGGACTCGACACCGCGACCGACGGCGAGATCACGCTCGCCGGTGAGTCGCTCGTCGGCAAGTCAGAGGACGAGCTCGCGATCATGCGCCGCAAGCACATCGGCATCGTGTTCCAGTTCTTCAACCTGCTCGAGAGCATGAGCGTGCTCGAGAACGTCACGCTGCCCGCGGTCATCGCGGGCGCGCCCCGCAAGCGGGCCGAATCGCGTGCGCGCGATCTCCTCGACCTCCTCGGGCTCGCCGACAAGGCGAAGGAAGCACCCGGTGTGCTCTCGGGCGGGCAACGGCAGCGACTCGCGATCGCACGCGCGCTGGCCAACGAGCCCACGCTGCTCCTGGCCGACGAGCCGACCGGCGCCCTCGACTCCGAAGGTGGCCACGAGGTGCTCGAATTGTTCCGCCGCCTGCACGCCGGCGGTCAGACGATCCTGCTCGTCACCCACGACGACGACGTTGCCGAAGCGGGCGACCGCATCGTCCGGATGCGCGACGGCCGCGTCGTGAGCGACGACGACGCGACCGTCCCGGCCGGATCGACCGCCTGACCTCGGGACCACCGGACCCACGAGGAATCGAGACCGTGGCCACCACCAAGATCGCCTCTGCGGAAGCCGTACAACCGCTCGAGATCACGAGCTTGCACGGCGCGCCTCGCGAGCGGCACCGCCGTTCGCGGCGCGCGACGGAGGTCGGCGCGCTCGGCGTGGTTGCGTCAGGGGTCGCGATCGCGGGCGCGGCGCTGGCGTCCGGCGTGGCGATCGGTCCCGGACGTGTTCTCGTGTGCGTGCTCGTGATCGCGTGGAGCGCGGCCGCGGTCTTCGTCGCGACGCAGCGGCCCCACGAGCTCTTGAGCTGGCTGATGGCCGCGGGCGCCGCCGTGGGCGCCGCCGCCGTCGTCTCGGCTGCGGAGGCGGGCCGGGCGCACGCAACCACCGGAGGCTCCTACAAGATCGAAGCCGCGCTGCTCGCGGTCTCGGTCGCGTTGCTCCCGGCCGTCGGGCTGCACATCGCCCTTGGTCTCCCGCGCGGGACCTTGGAGCACCGGGCGCGTCGCATCATCACGGGCGCCGGCTACGTCGCGGCGATCGCCCTCGCCGCCTCGGTCTACGCCGATCGCCCCGATGTGCCGCTCGCAACACTCGGCATCGCCGCCGGTGTCGCCGCGGTGATCGGCTTGGTGGGTTACGTGCGCCGATGTCGCGGTGCGAAGACCGAGCAAGAACGCGCGCGGTTGCAGTGGGTCGCGTGGGGCGCAGTCGTCGCCGCCGCCATCGCGGCCGGCGCGGCCGCGCTCGACACGCTGGTCTCGTGGCCGCACGCCATCGCCGCGGTCGGCGCCGGCTGCACGCTGCTCGTTCCCTTCTCCTTGGCGGTCGGCGCATCCGACCAGCTCGCCATCCGCATCGACCGTCTGCTCGTCCACACCATCACGCTCTCCGGTCTCGTCGGGTTGGTCGGCGCGTCGTACGTCGTGATCGTGCTGGGCCTGGGGCACGCACCGTCGGGCAGCGAGAAGACGTTGCTCGGGCTCTCGATGCTCGCGGCCGCCGTCGCCGCGCTGTTGTGGGTTCCCGCTCGCGAGCGACTCACCGACCTCGCGACCCGGCGCGTCTACGGCGAAGGCCACGCTCCCGACGAAGTGCTGCGGACCTTCGGCAGCCGGCTCACACGAGCGCTGCCGCTCGACGAGTTGCTGCTCCAGCTCGCGGAATCGCTGAAGGCGACGATGAACCTCGAGGTCGCCGAGGTGTGGACCCGGGCGGCCGACGGCATCGAGCGCGCGGTGTCGGTGCCCGATCGGGGCCCGGCCGCGATCGCGCTCGGGCCCGAGGAAGAGACCGTGGTCGCGCACGCCGGCGTGTCCGGTCCGGCGTGGGCGCAGGTGTGGTTGCCGGCGATCCTGACCGGGCTCGAGGAGCCGGTGCTCCGCACGGCGCCGGTCACGAATTCGGGCGAGCTGTTGGGGCTCATCGTCGTACGGCGCGCGCAGGGCGCGCTGCCGTTCAACGAAGCCGACGATCTCGCGCTCACCGAGCTCGCTCGCCAGGTGGGCCTCGCGCTCCACAACGTGAAGCTCGACTCCGCGCTGCAAGAGTCACTCGACGCGGTGCGCCGGCAAGCCGACGAGTTGCGCCGATCGCGCGCCCGCATCGTCGAGGCCACCGACACCGAGCGCCGGCGCATCGAACGCGACCTGCACGACGGCGCGCAGCAGCACCTCGTGGCGCTCGCCGTCGGCGTACGGCTGGCACGCCAGATCGCCGACTCCGATCCCGAGCAGGCCAAGACGATGCTCGACCAGATCGGGCTCGATCTCCAAGAGGCCGTGCAAGAGCTGCGCAACCTCGCGCACGGGATCTACCCGCCGCTGCTCATGGACCGCGGGCTCCCCGACGCGCTGCGAGCGGCCGCCGGACGCGCCGCGCTGTTGACGACGGTCGAGGCCGAAGACAACGGGCGCTATCCCCAACAGGTGGAGGCCGCGGTGTACTTCTGCTGCCTCGAGGCGCTGCAGAACGCGGGCAAGCACGCAGGAGAAGGCGCCGAAGCGATCGTGACGTTGCGCGAGATGGAAGGCGCGTTGGTGTTCGAGGTCACCGACACCGGTGCCGGCTTCGCGCTCGAGAGCGGCGCACACCACGGCCACGGCTTCGTGAACATGAGCGACCGCGTGGGCGCCTTCGGCGGCAGCGTCACCGTCGACTCCGCGCCCGGCAAGGGCACGCGCATCGGCGGCCGTATCCCCCTCGCCGACGCGTAATACCCCTCCCACCGAGCGAACCGGCGTTTGGGGTCAGGCGGAGCGGTTCTTCCAGAGGTCGAGCACCACTGCGGGGCCGAACTCCTCCTTGTTGACGTAACCGGCCGCGCCGCACGTGTCGGCACCGCGCGGGAGATCGGCGGCCTGATACGTCGAGAGCAGGAGCACCGTCGCGTCGGGATGGGCCTCCGTGATCCGGCGCGTCGCCTCGATCCCGTTGATGCCGGGCAGGTTGATGTCCATCAACACGAGGCCGGGCGTGAGGCGCTCGAACAGGTCGACCGCTTCCTCGCCCGACTCCGCTTCGCCGACGACGTCGAAGCCCGGCGTCGCGGCCATCACCATGCGGGCCGCCCGGCGGAAGGGCGCCTGGTCGTCGACGATCATCACTCCTACGGCCACGCCGGGGTCGGGGCTCACGAACTCATTCTCCGCCAACTCACCCGATTCGCCCAGGTAGCCCTTACCACCGCCCTTGGTGGGGTCAGCACGATTGAACAGATGGCCACGCGGCCCTACCCGTCGACGGCCGAGAGGTAGACGAGCACCGCCTTGACGCGCCGGTGGCCGTCGGTCTCCTCGGAGAGCGCCAGCTTCGAGAACAGCGAGTTGATGTGCTTCTCGACCGCGCGCTCGGAGAGACCGAGCGCCCCCGCGATCCCGGCATTGTTCCGGCCCTGCGCCATCTCCGCGAGCACTTCGCGCTCGCGTGGGGTGAGATGCTCGAGCGGTGAGTCGCGCCGCCGCGATCGGGCGTCGACGAGGCCTTCCACGATGCGAGGGTCGATCACCGAACCGCCCTCGGCCACCTCGCGGATCGCCCGCAGCAACTGGTCGACGTCGGAGACCCGCTCCTTCAGGAGGTAGGCCCGACCGGCGGAGCCCTGCTCGAGCAACGCCAGCGCGTACGCCGGCTCGGCGTACTGGCTCAGCATCACGACCCCGATGTTCGGGTGGTGCTCGCGGAGCGAGTTCGCGGCGCGCACGCCTTCGTCGGTGCCGGTGGGCGGCATCCGGATGTCGGTGAGCACGACGTCGGGGAGCTCGGTGTCGACCGTGGCGAGCAACTCGTCGAGATCGCCGCACGCGCCCACCACCTCGACGCCTTCCTGGGCCTCGAGCAGACGCACGACGCCCTCGCGCACGAGGTAACTGTCTTCGGCAATGACCACCCTGATCGTCATCGGCCCCGAGGTTACGGCGGCAACCCGCGGCCGGGCGGCTTCAACCGTCAGCCGGCCCGGATCCCGCAGTCGACGACGACTTCCTCACGGGCCACCATCACGTCGATGCCGCGGGCGGCGCCGGCCTCGATCACCGTCTGCCCGATGGCCTCCACGTCGTCGTCGGGGCGAGCCGGCGAGTGGTGGAAGAGCGCGAGCCGGCGCGCCCCGCATTGCTCGGCGAGCGCCAACGCGTCGTCGACGGTCGCGTGCCCGTAGAGATCGGCGACGGCTCGCTCCTTCGCGACGAACTGCGCGTCGTGGATGAGGAGGTCCACGCCCGCGCATTCGCCGGCGATCTCGTCGTTCGTCTCGCGCGCGGGGAAATGATCGGGCAGGTACGCGACCGAGGAGACGGCGTCGGTGATCCGGTACCCGAACGTGCGGCCACCCTTGTGCGGAACGTCGAACGCGCGCACGTCGAAGCCCTCGATCTGGTAGCTCCCGGGCTTCAACGCGTCGAACCGCCAATCGCCCCGCAACCCGTCGGGACCGATCGGGAAGTGCGGCGGGCTCATCGCGAGCGCGAGCACTTCGGCCGGCTCGCGGGTGCGACCGTCGGGACCGACTTGCTCGGGCATGAAGACCCGAACCTGCGAGTCGTCGCGGTCTCCGGCTGCGAAGAACGGAAGCCCCTGCACGTGGTCCCAGTGCAGATGCGTGAGCAGCAACGAGCCTGCGAACGCGCGCCCCTCGAGCTGCTCGGTGACGCGCCGGATTCCGGTCCCGGCATCGAGCAGCAAGGTGAACGATCGATCGTCGTGCGCGACCGCAACGCACGACGTGTGCCCGCCGACGCGTACGAACTCAGGACCGGGAGACGGCGTCGAGCCTCGGACGCCGCAGAAGAGCAGCTTCACGCCGTGCCGGTCTCGGCCTGATCGACTTCTTCTCGACGATGACCCTGGCTGATCTTGTGGAGCACCGCCTGGTCGAGCTGATCGCCTCGCACACCGGCGACCCGGCACTTGGTGGCCGCGCGCAACGTCGACGTGCGGACGCCACCTTCGAGCACGGCACGCTCTCCGAGGATCGCACCGGGGCCGTACTCGGCGAGCGGCTCCCCGTCGACCTCCAGCGCGAGCACACCGTCGAGCACCAGAAACACCTCGTCGCCGGGTTTGCCCTGCTCGGTGAGCAGCGCGCCGGGCTTGAGCTTGCGCAGCTTCGGCGGCTCGCCGCCGCGCATGATCAACCCCGCCAGCTCGCGCTCGAGCGCGGTCTCGACCGCGGTCACGAGCGCGGCGCTGTTGGTGGAACCCCACGGCGTGTTGCGGCCGAACGACTTGCGGTACCACTGCTTGAAGTCGGCGAGCCCGACCTTCGCCGCGAGCTTGCCCGCATCGTCGTAGACCCAGTGGCGCGGAAACGTGCTCGCTCCCGTCAACTCGTAGTCACTCGAGCCGTCGGCGTGAATCGTCAACCGCAAGGTCGTCCACACGAGCGGCGCGCGGAACTGCACGAACGGCGGCCGCGGCACCCGTCGGGGCGCCGGCAACGCAGTGCGCCCGCCGTAGGTCTGCACGAACGTGGCCGACTCCGGTGTCACGACCGGCTCGTCGCGGAGCTGCGGCAACTCGACGGCCGCGAACGTCACGCCCTTGCCCGCGAGGCTGATCGTCGTCGATCCCATCACCCCGCCGCCGGCATATCCCGCCCCGACGATGCGTCCGTCGTCGACGTCGACGTATCCCGCGAGCCGGTTCGCGAACCGGAAGCGATCGGTCTCGCGCAGGGCTTCGAGGTCTTCGATCACGTCGGGCGGCGGATCGTCGTAGTGGGTGAACCCGATCTCGAACGCACCCTTGTTCGCGCCGGTGACGGCTTCCGACGGGATCCACGAGAGGGACGTCACTGATGACTCGACGCGCATGGCCGCTCCATTCGCTCAGGCAAACATGCGGACGCCGCGAACGCTACGGAACGCGGCCCGCCGAGGCGAGGGTGCTGGCCGCGGAACGCGCGGGTGCCGGCACTCCCACGCAGGGAAGGCTGCCTCCTGGGCCGGGGCCGGCGGCGATGGGAAACTGCCGGGGATGGGAGCCAGGCGCAGGTCCCGAGGCCCGGGAGGTCGAGTCGCGTGTTCGCTGCGTTCGAGGGACGGAGGGTCGTAGCCGTATGAGGAGCGGGGTGCTGCGGGTCGCCGGGTACCGCTTCCGCGCGACCTTTCGGCGCCGGCGGGGCGGTTACCTCGCCATCGTCCTGCTCACCGGGCTGGTGGGCGGCCTCGCGATGGGAGCGATCGCCGGCGGGCGCCGCACGCAGTCGTCGTATCCGGCCTTCCTCCGGAGCACGAACCCCTCCGACCTCGTGGTCCCGACCGCGGTGTACGGCTTCACCAGCTCGACCTCCGGCTACGACCCGGTCATCCTGCGCAAGATCTCGCGCCTCCCGCACGTGAAACACCTCGAGATCTACGCGTCGGTCAACAACGCGCTGCTGCTCGCCAACGGCAAGGAGTTCAACCCCCCGAAAGGGGCGCCCGCGAACTTCGAGATCGGGACGATCGGCAGCAACGGTCTCTACGTCGACCAAGACCGCGTCGCGATCACCGAGGGCCGCATGGTCGACCCCGCGCGCGCGAACGAGATGCTCCTGTCGCCGCGCGTCGCCGAAGTGCTCGGCCTTCACGTCGGCGACTTACTGCACTTCGGCTTTTACACCAACGCCCAGGAAGCCGCGCCCGGGCCGAGCGGCGACCAGTACCGGCCGCATCCCCATCTCGAGCTCGCGATCAAGGTCGTCGGCTTCGGTGAGTACAACAACTCGATCGTGCAGGACGACGTCGACGCGGTGGGCTCGAATTTCGCGATGTTCACTCCCGCGCTCACCCGGCAACTCCTCGAGTGCTGCGCGCAGACGACCACCGCCGGCCTCCAACTCGACCGCGGCAGCCGTGACGTGCCGACGGTGGAAGCCGAGTTCCAGCGGCTCAATCCGTTGCTGGCCAGTCACGTGTATGTCACTTCGGTCGACGCAACCAAGGTCGAGCGGGCGATCGAGCCCGAGTCGATCGCCCTCGGAGTGTTCGGCCTGATCGCCGCGCTCGCGGCGCTCATGATCGTGGGCCAGGTGATCGGCCGGCATCTGCGCGCCGGCTCCGACGAGCTCGACGTCTTGCGCGCGCTCGGCGCCCGGCCCGCGATGACGACGATCGACGGCCTCATCGGGGTAATCGGAGCGATCGTCGGCGGCGCCGCGCTCGCGGTGATCGTCGCGGTCGCGCTCTCGCCGATCGCCCCGATCGGCGCCGTCCGCAGCGTGTACCCGTCGCGGGGCATCGCGTTCGACTGGACGGTGCTCGGTCTCGGAGCTCTCGCCTTGACCGTCATCCTGGCCGGCATCGCCCTTGGGCTCGCGTTCCGCAATGCGCCTCACCGCGCGGCCCGGCGCGCCAAGCTCGCCTCCGCGCGCCGATCGCGATCCACGGGCGCCGCGGTCTCGGCCCGACTCCCGGTACCGATCGGAACGGGAGTGCGGCTCGCGCTCGAACCGGGAACCGGGCGCAACTCCGTGCCGACCCGATCGGCGATTCTCGGCGCCGCGCTGGCGCTCGTCGTCGTCGTGAGCACGCTCACCTTCGGGGCGAGCCTGCACACGCTGGTGTCGCGCCCGGCGCTCTACGGCTGGAACTGGGACTACGAGCTCAGCGGCGGCGGCGGCGTCGGCAACGTCCCGCAACAGCTTGCGGCCACCGCGCTCGCGCACGACCACGACGTCGAGGGCTGGTCCGACGCGTACTTCGGCGAGGTGGCGGTCAACGGGATCGCGGTGCCGGCATTCGGCGGGGACACGAACTCGCGCATCGGGCCCCCGCAACTCTCCGGGCACGGTCTCGACGCACCCGGCGAGGCGGTGTTCGGCGCCGGGACGCTCGCGCAGCTGCACAAGCACGTCGGTGACGAAGTGGAGGTCGACACCGGCGCGAAGGATCCCGTCCGCTTGAAGATCGTCGGTACCGCGACGATGCCGGCGATCGGCGGCAGCGGTTCCGGGAGCCTGCACATGGAGATGGGCACCGGAGTGCTCTTTCCGTACCAGGACATCCCGGCGTCGCTGCGTGACGTCGTCGGCAACAAGCCGGCGGGCCCGAACGCGATGCTCGTGCGGTTCCGGACCGGCGTGAACCGCGCACGAGCGCTCCGCGGGCTGAACGCGATCGCCGCGAAGTTGAGCCTGCCGACGAACTACGGCGTGAATGTCGTCGCCGTGCAGCACCCCGCCGAGATCGTCAACTACCGCTCGATGAGCTCCACGCCGCTGTACCTCGGTGTCGCGCTCGCAGTCGGGGCGGTCGTCGCGCTCGCGCTCACGCTCGTGACCTCGGTGCGGCGTCGCCGACGCGAGCTCGCGCTGTTGAAGACGCTCGGGTTCACCCGGCGCCAACTCGCGGCCGTCGTCGCGTGGCAGTCGACGATCGCGGTCGCGATCGGGACAATCGTCGGCGTGCCGAGCGGCATCATCATCGGCCGCGCACTCTGGGATCTGTTCGCCGACGAGATCCACGCGGTTCCCGAACCGACCGTGCCCGCACTCACGATCGCGCTCGTCGCGATCGGTGCGCTCGTGCTCGCCAACGTCGTCGCCGCGATCCCGGCCCGCCTGGCCGCGCGCACGGAGACCGCAGTGCTCCTGCGGGCGGAGTAGAGCCGTGAGATCGACGCTCCGAATCGCCCGGTACCGGTTCCGCACAACGTTCGCCCGCCGGCGCGGTGGCTACCTCGCGATCGTGGTGCTGCTCGGGCTGATCGGCGGCCTGGCGATGGGCGCGGTCAGCGGTGCGCGGCGCACGCAGTCGTCGTTCCCGACCTTTCTGCGGAGCACCGATCCCTCGCAGTTGAGTGTCGAGGGCTTCGGAGTCAACACCGGCAAATCCGCGAGTGGAGTCGACAGCCCGACGAGCCCGGCGACGCTGCGCGCCCTGGCTCGGCTGCCGCACGTGACGCATGCCGAAACCGAAGTGCTCGCGCTCGCCGCGCCGCTCGCCAAGAGCGGCCTACCGCTCCCGGCGATTCAGGACAACGGCGTGGAGCCACTCGGCAGCCTCGACGGCCTCGGCCTCGATCAAGACCGGATCACGATCACGAAGGGACGCCTCCCAGATCCGCGCCGAGCCAACGAGCTCGTGATGAGCGCAGAGGCGGCACAACTCCTCGAGCTCCACGTGGGCGAAACCGTGACCGTCGGCGCCTTCACGCTCGCCCAATTCACCTCGCCGAATTTCAGCAGGAGCCGGCCCCGACCGCACGTGCAATTGAGCATGAAGTTGGTCGGTACCGGCGAGTTCAACACCGCAGTCGTGGAAGACGACATCGAGCGAGCCCCGACGTATCTGCTCTACACGCCCGCGTTCAGCCGTTCGATCGCGCAATGCTGCTCGTACGGAGCCATCACCGATGTTCAAGTACAGGCGAACGCCGACATCACATCCGTCGAGGCCGCGATCGAGCAGACCTTCCCGCGGGGCGCGTCGTTCTTCATTCACGAGACGGCGGTGAACCAGGTCAAGGCCGAGCGAGCGATCAAGCCCGAGTCGATCGCGCTCGGGGTGTTCGGCGCCATTGCCGCGTTGGCAGCACTGTTGATCGCGGGTCAGGCGATCGGTCGCCAACTGCGGCTCGACGAGAACGAGCTCCACACACTGCGTGCGCTCGGAGCCGGAAGGGCGGTCACGTCGACCGACGGTCTTCTGGGCGTGTCGCTCTCTGTCGTCGTGGGGGCGCTGCTCGCGTGCGCCGTCGCAATCGCCATGTCGCCGCTGTGGCCGATCGGACCGGTCCGGCCGGTGTACCCGTCACTCGGGTTCGCCGCCGACTGGACGGTGCTCGCAATCGGCGCCGCCGCGTTGGTCGCGGCGCTGAGCACCATCAGCGTCGTGCTGGCATACCGGCGGGCGCCGCACCGGATCGCCGCGAAACCGAAGGCAGCGTCGCGACCATCCGCGGTCGCCGGTGGAGCGAGCGCAGCCGGCCTGCCCACATCCGCCGTCGCCGGCATCCGGCTCGCACTCGAATCGAGACGCCACGCCGACACCGTGCCCATGCGTTCGGCCATCATCGGCGCTGCGGTCGCGATGATCGTCGTGATCGCGACTGTCACCTTCGGCGCGAGTCTCGGCACGTTGGTGACGCACCCGGCGCTCTACGGCTGGAACTGGGACTACATGCTCACCCAGGACCAAGGCGGCGGGAACATCCTCGGTGCGCAGTCGGCGAAGCTGCTCGCCGCCGATTCCTACGTCGCCGCCTCCTCGGGGTATGCGCTCGACGCGTTGCGTATCGACGGCCAGACCGTCCCAATCCTCGGCGGCATCCCGCATTCGGCGATCGCGCCTCCGATCCTCTCGGGTCACGCGTTCGACGCCGCCGACCAGATCGTGCTGGGACCGTCGACGATGGCCGCGCTGCACAAGCACGTGGGCGACACGGTGGAGGCGAGCTACGGCAACGCGGCCCCCGCGCGCCTGAAGATCGTCGGCACCGCAACCATGCCGGCTGTCGGCGCCACGGAAGGCTCCGACCTCTCGATCGGGACGGGCGCCATCGTCTCGTACCAGCTCATACCGGCCACGACGCGCGACGCGCAGGGCTCGGCGTTCAACCCCAGCGCGATCTTCGTTCGGTTCCGACACGGTGCAGACAAGACCGCGGCACTCAGATCGCTCCGCGGGATCGCCGCGACGTTGGGGAACGCGCCCAACTCCCTCGGATCCGTGGCGTTGCTCGCCGTGCAGCGGCCGGCCGAGATCGTCAACTACCGCTCGATGGGATCGACTCCCGCGCTGCTCGGGGTGGCACTCGCGATCGGAGCGGTCGTCGCGCTCGGCCTCACACTGATCGCCTCGGTCCGGAGTCGCCGACGCGATCTCGCCTTGCTGAAGACGATGGGCTTCACCCATCGACAACTTGCCGCGACCGTCGCGTGGCAGTCGACACTCGCGGTGGCCATCGGCGTCGTGGTCGGCGTTCCGCTCGGCATCGTGACCGGACGCGGGTTGTGGCAGCTGTTCGCCGACCAGCTCCACGTCGTCTCCCACCCAACCGTTCCGGCCCTCACGATCGCGCTCATCGGCGCCGGCGCGCTCGTGCTCGCCAACGTCGTGGCCGCCATCCCCGGGCGTCAGGCGGAGCGCACGCGCACGGCCGTGTTGCTCCGCGCCGAGTAGACGGGAAGGCGCGTCGCGCGTACGGTCGCCGCGATGGACCTCGTCGTTCCGCCGCTGCTCCGGAAGATGGCCAGCGACGAGTACGCACCGCTCCCCTGGCGCGCGGTCGATCACCGCGCGGCCACGAGCGCGAGCACTGTGATCGCGGACGCGGCCGGCCGGCTCGGGCTGCGAGAACCGGACTACGCGCGGGATCGACGCGGCACGGCCGCGACGCTCCGGTCGATCGACGCCGCGCACGGAGGCGGCTTCTTCGCCGTGCCCGAGGCCGCGGTACTGGATCTCGACGCGGCCGACGCAGCGTTCCGCGGCCGCGCGCCCGTGATCGACGTGCAGACGCACCTGGTCGACCCCACGCGTTGGGTCGGCGCGGGCGCGGCCGCGCTCGGCGGCTTCTTGCGCATGGCGGATCCCGAGCGCTGGCCGGGAAAGATCGACCCGCGTGTGATCGACGGTGCGGCGTGGGCCGCGCTCGTGTTCGGCGCGTCGGAGACCGCCATCGCGCTGCTCACCTCCACGCCGGGCCCGGCGGCCGCGAACGTGCTCACCAACGCCCAGATCGCGGCCGCTCGCGACGTCGTCGAGCGGTACGACGGCACCGGCCGCGTGTTGACGCACACGATCGTGCACCCCAACTACGGCTCCGAAGAGCTCGACGCGATGGACGACTGGGGCGCGCGTCTCGCTCCGTCGGGTTGGAAGGTCTACACGTTGTACGGACCGCCGACGAACGCCTCCCCGACGGGTGGGTGGTTCCTCGACGACGACGAGGTCGGCATGCCGTTCCTGGAACGCGTGAACGCGCTCGGCCCGCGCGTCGTCGCCGCGCACAAGGGTCTCGGCGGCCCGATACCCGATCAGTCGCTCGCGGCCGCGTCGCCCCGCGACATCGGTCCGGCCGCGGCCGCGTTCCCCGGCATCGACTTCGTCGTGTACCACTCCGGCTACGAGCGCGATCCCGACGCGCAAGAAGGCCCGTACGATCCCGCGAACGCGACGCGCGGCGTCGACCGGCTGATCAAGAGCCTCGAGATCGCGCGCATCGGCGCGGGCGCGAACGTGTACGCGGAGCTCGGCAGCACGTGGTTCCTCATGTTGCGGCGCCCCGTCGAGGCCGCGCACGTGATGGGAAAGCTGCTGACCGCGCTCGGGCCCGAGCGTGTGGTGTGGGGAACCGACTCGACGTGGTACGGATCGCCGCAGCCACTGATCGACGCCTTCCGCGCGTTCGAGATCCCCGAGCGCATGCGAGCCGAGTTCGGCTACCCGCCGCTCACCCCCGACGTGAAGGAGCGCATCCTGAGCGTCAACGCACGCGCGCTGTACCGCGTCCCCGACGAGACGCTTCACGCAGTCGATCTCGCACGTGACCGAGCGTGGGTCGCCAACGCGTCGGTCGAGCTGACGGCGGCGATCGAAGCGGCCGGCTGACGCGCCGGTTCAGCCGGTCGTGCGGAGCGTCGTCACGTACTTGACCCGCCCGAGCAGGTGACCGCGCTCACCCGCGACGACGAGGGCGATCGTGTGCTTCCGGTTGTCGCACGGAACGGGAACGGTAATGGTGTTGCTCGCGGCGTCGGTGCCCTTCTGCACGTGACCGTCGACCACGACGTGCTGATTTCGTGCCGACTCGACCGCGTACGAGACCGGCACCTTCGCGATCAGCGCCGGTCCGCACTTCTTGGAAGCCGGCACGACGAACGACAGGATCGCGACCGCACCGGTGCTCGGCGCCGCATGACTGCCCCCCGAGCTGCAGGAGCTGAACGCGACCACGAGCACGAGCGCGGCGACGCCCCGCCGAACGACCTTCACGACGCTCACGGTCTCGGCGAGCCTCTCCTCGATCGGGTTCGGACCGGGGTCAGGCCGTGCCCGCGTAGAACGCGCTCGCGTCGCCCTTCAGCGCGACGCTCGCTCGCCCGTCGACACCGACCGGCATCGATCCCGCGACTGTCACCCGTTCGCACCGTCGGTACGCGTCGCCGTAGTCGACGACCGCGCAGTGCTGGGTCGAGCGGTTGTCCCAGATCGCGACGTCGCCGACGCGCCAGTGCCAGCGAACCGTGTTCTCCGGTCGGGTGACGTAGTCCTGGAGGGTGCGGATGATCGCACGCGACAGGTCGCCCGGGAAGCCGACCACCCGGTGCGCGAAGCCGCCGAGCAACAGCGCACGCTCACCGGTTTCCGGATGTACGACCACCGCGGGATGCTCGGCGCGGTAGATCGTCGACACGAACTGCTTCCCGCTCTCGATCCAGGCCGGATTCGAACGTCCACCGTCGATGCGCACGTCGCCCGGTGCGTTCGTATGGACGACGCGCATGGTGTCGGCCAGCGCGCGCAGCTCCGGTGTGAGCGTCGAGTAGGCGTTCACCGTGTTGGCCCACACGGTGTCGCCGCCGACGTCGGGGATCACGACACCCCGCAAACACGTGAAGCTGACCGGTTGGTCGAGGAACGTCACGTCGGTGTGCCAATCGGCGGCCGGCGCACCCTTCGCGGAGTCGACCTCTTCCATCAACGGCTGGTCGGGCGGCGACTGGATCGTCGGGTGACCGAGCGTGAGGGTGCCGAGCCGCCGCGCGAATGCGACCTGACGCTCGTAGTCGAGCGTCTGGTCGCGGAAGAACACGACCCGATTGGCCAGGAGCGCGGCCCGGATGTCGGCCACCGTCTCGTCGCTCAACTCCGCGGCGAGGTCGACTCCCGACAGCTCGGCGCCGATCGTCCCCGTCACGGGCGACACCTTCAGTTCACGCGTCACGTGGCTCGTGCCGGCCGTCATGGGCGCTCCTCGTGCTCGGCGACGAGCCCCAACGTAGCGTTCCGCGCGCCACGGGTGCGGAGGCCGGGGCCGCACGCGTGCTCGCGCGTCGCCAAGCTCTTCTTCCTCGCACTCGCGTCAGCTCGGCCGGTGGATCACCAAGGTCCGGTCGGCCTCGCCGGGCTCCCGGCAGCCGGTGAGGGCGAGCGCGTTCTCGAGCTCGAGCGCGAGCCGTGCGAGCAACTCCCCGACGCCCGGCTCGCCCGCGATCGCGAGTGCCCACAGGTACGGCCGGCCGATCAGGACCGCGTGCGCGCCGAGACACAGTGCGCGCAGCACGTCGCGACCGCTCCTGATCCCTCCGTCGACCAGCACCGGCGTCGGCGCGACCGCCGCCGCGACGGCCTCGAGCACAACCGCGGTCGGCACGACACCGTCGAGCTGGCGCGAACCATGGTTGGACACGATCACGCCACGCGCGCCGTGCTCGACCGCCGCGCGCGCGTCGTCGGCGCGCAGCACACCCTTCACCAGTACCGGGAGCGACGTGAGGTCGGCGATGCGCTCGACCGTCGACCACGTGACCGAAGGGTTGAGCGGCGACGCGTGCGGCCGCGCGCGCAGGAGCGGGTCGACATACGCGCGGTCGGGGACGTATCCGTGGAGCCGGATCGACGCGACCGGCGCGTCGAGCGTCACGACCACCGCTCCGAAGCCGGCCGCCTCGGCGCGCGCGAGCCTCGGGGCGAGCTCGCGCTCGTCACGCGGAACGTAGAGCTGGAGCCAGCACGGTCCGCGTGTGCTCCTCGCCACGTCGTCGGGTGCGACGCTGGACGCGCTCGACACGACGAATGTGGTTCCGGCGGCCGCGGCGGCGCGGGCGACCGCGTGCTCTCCATCGTGGTGCGCGTGTCCGGCGAAGGCACAGGGCGCGAGCAGGATCGGCGTCGGCATCGGGGCGCCGAGCAGCTCGACCGCTGTCGTGACCGCCGCAACGTCGCGCGCCATCCGCGGCGCGAAGCGCCACTCCGCCCACGCCGCCTCGTTGTCGTGCGCCGGAGGGAACACGGCCGTGGCGGCGAAATATGCGGCGGCCTCGGGTGTGAGGCTCCGGGCGGCGGCCGCGGCCATTTCGATCGGATCCCAGGGCAGCGAGGTTCGGTTCGCCGCGGTCACCGGCCGACCATAGACCGGTACGGTTTTGACGCCGCAACCCCGCCGCAGTTGGATGGTCGCATCCGAGGCGACCTCGAAGGAGCAGCGATGAGTGACAAGCCGAGCTACTTGGGGCTCTTGAACGCAATCGCGGTCGCCGAGGCGCAGGCCCACGAATACCTCACGGCTTGGGCCGCGTGCACACCGAGTCCCGACGTGCGCCGGGTGCTGCTCACCGTCGCGGCGCGGGAGGGCGAGCACGGAATGAGCTTCGCGAAACGCATCAACGAGCTCGGTTACGAGGTGCGGAGCAATGACGACTCCCAACTCCAGAAGGCGCTGGCGCTGGTGAAGTCGGACCGCTCCGACCTGAAGAAGATGGAGAAGTTGAAGCTGAACACGCTCGACACCGGCGACAAGCCCGACATCTTCGACGGCTTCTTCAAGGATCACTCGATCGACATCCGCACCGGCGAGCTGCTCGGTCGCTACATCGCCGAAGAACGCGATACGGCCCGCCTCCTGCGCGACTGCTACGAGCAGCTGGCCGCCGCCGACGGCACGGGACCGCAGCAGTCGTCGGAGCCGCTCGCGTCGCTGGAGGGCAAGGTCGACACGCTGTGCCGCGCCGTCGACGAGTTGCGCCAGATCGTGTGCGCGCAAGCGATGCCCACGAACGGTCGCAAGACCGCACGCGCCGCGGCGAGCGCGGCCGATTAGTCGCTGAGCAGCGTGGTGCGGAGGGTGTCGATCTGGGATCCGGCCAGGCCGACGCCGTGCACGTAATCGGTGAGCGAGCCGTAGGTCGATCGTGCGAGCGCGAGGAACCGTCGCATCGCGAGCGGCGGGGCGTCGAGGAAGGCCGGAGGCTGCGCCGCCATCGGCTCGTACGACTCCGGCCGCTCGGACCGGACCCATTCCGCGAGCTCGCGCATCGCGGCGCGACTCAACGCGTAGTCGGCGGCGATGTCGTCGTCGCTGACGCCGAGCACGCTGAGCAGGATCGCGGCCAACACGCCGGTGCGGTCCTTGCCGGCCGAGCAGTGGAACACGAGCGGCAACCGGTGCGCGTCGGCCATCGTCGAGAGCGCGGTGACGATCGATGCGGCACCCTGGTCGAGCATGTCGAGATACCGGCCCGCGAGGAACTCGACCGCGTCGAGCTCGGCGCCGGGGAGCTCTCGCTCCCACACCTGCTCGAGCAGCGGGAGGTGCTCGTACGCGGCCGCGATCGATTCCGCGGGCACGCGACCGTGATCGTCGAGCTCGGCCCGCGTTCGCAGATCGAGCACCGTGCGGATCCCGAGCGCCGCGACGCGGGCGAGGTCGGCACCCTCGATGCGGTGAATGCCATCGGCCCGGTAGATCAACCCCCACCGAACCGTGTAGCGGCGGCCCGACGCGTAGCCACCGAGATCACGGAAGTTGAAGACTCGCTCGAGCGTGATCCGACGCGGGCGAACATGCGGCTCGATCTTCACCGAGCGAACGTACCGTTCGGACGAGACGCCGAGCTTGCGGCCGGTTGAACAACGCGTGCACATCCAACGGACACGAGCCGCAGTCCCGGGCGGGCGCAGCAATGAACGGAACTCCGACCGCGTCCGTATGGACCTGCCGCACGGGCGGTCACGCAACCGGGACCGACGACATCGGGGGCCAAACATGTATCGACGCGCGATCTTCGGCTTGGTCGTCGGGCTCGGCGTCGTCGTCACGCTCGCGCCCGCGGGTGCAGCGCCTACGGCCGGCCCCACCGTCGCTTCGGCGCCGGCACACCGCGCGCCGCGAAGCCCGGCCGCACCGGCCGCCCGGGCGAACGTGGCCACTGCTGCGCTCACCGTGACCGTCTCGTCGGGCTGCGCGGCGTTCTGTTTCGTGCCGGCGCAGATGAGAGTCGCGGTCGGCGACACGGTCACGTGGGTCAATCGCTCGGGCACCGAGCACGACGTGACCCGATGCAGTCCCGCCGCATGCAACGGGGCGTCGGCCGGCACCGGAACCGACCCGTCGTTCAAGACCGGCAACCTCGCAGCCGCAGCAGGAGCCACGTTCAGCCACACCTTCACGGCACCGGGAACGTACGTGTACTTCTGCACGATCCACGGCTACGCGCTGATGCACGGCACGATCACCGTCGCCGCGCCACCACCGCCGACGACCGCGGCACCGCCCGTGAGCCTCCCCCCGACGAGCGCGGCGGCGCCCGTGACTGCTCCGGCTCCGGGCACGAGCATCCCACCGGCGCCCCGGCTCGCCAACACGGGCGCGGCGAGCAGCGACATCACGACCTTGGCGCTCCTCCTCGTCGTGAGCGGGCTCGCCGCGACCGGCCTCGCGCGCCGGCGCCGACACTCGACGCCGGCGCGATAGCCGGTACGTTCACGGCGTGACGCACACCGAGGTCATTCACGAGTCGCTGCTCGATCGGGCCGGCACCGAAGACCTGCGAGCATGGGCATCGGAGATCGAGGCGTGGCCGAGCGGCTCCCACGTGTGGGGCCACTACGCCGAGAGCACCCCGCTCGGGCCCCGCATCTGCCGCACCGAGAACGTGTCGGTCTGCCATCCCGGGATCGCGTCGGTCGTGAACGGCGTGCTCCATTCGTGCGCGGAAGCGGCGCTCGGCGAGCCGGTGGTCGCGTTCAAGGACAAGCTCAACTACAAGCAACCGGGCGGCGCGGGCTACAGCACGCACCAGGACGTCGTCGCGTACCCGGGCGTCGAACGGGTCGTGTCGATCCTGATCGCAATCGACGACTGCCGCGTCGAGTCGGGCTGCCTGTGGTTGGCCGACGACGTGAACGAAGTCTTGCCGGTCGACGATCGGGGTGTCGTGCGCGCCGACGTCGCGGCGGCACTCGCCTGGTCCCCGGCCCCGCTCGCCGCCGGCGACGCAGTGCGCATCGACGGACTCGCGCCGCACTACAGCGAGGCGAACAACACCGACGCCGCGCGCCGCGTGCTCATCGCGAGCTACGCGCCCGCACGCGCTCGCTACGACCGGGCGCGCTACTACCGAGAGCGCGAGGATCGCATGCGGCGCGAAACCGACCGGGATGGGCGGTTTCGCATCAGTACCCTCGCCGACTTCGAAGGAACCGAGGTGGCGCCGGACACCACGACCGACCGCTGCACGCACCCATCCGCGTAGGCCTACCCGCTCGGGCTCGGTTCCGCGCCCGAAGCCGCCCAGCCGAGCCGAGGCCGCGACGACAACGAGCCGCCGGGCCGCTTCGTACTGACTCGCCGGCACTCGCGACGCTCGGGCCCGGTCGTCCCGGTACCCTGACGCGGAGTGCGGGGTCGATTCTCCTGATTCGGGAGGCGACAAGTGACGAGCGCGATCGCGGTCGAGATCACCGTGGGCCGGCTGGGCCTGGCCGTCACGTGTGCCGTCGTGGCGGCGTTGTCGTACGCGCTGAGCAACGTCCTGCAGCAACACGAAGCGGAACAGATCGCCGAGAAGGAAACGCTCAAACTCGGGTTCCTCGCGCAACTCGCGCACCGACCCCGTTGGCTCTTCGGGATGGGCGCCGACGTCGGCGGCTACGTGTTCGAGGCGCTCGCGCTCGGATCGGGCACGCTCGTGATCGTGGAGCCGATTCTCGCGACCTCGCTCCTGCTGTCACTGTTTCTCGGTGCGACCATCAATCGCCGTCATGTCGACCGCGCGGGATGGACCGCCGCGGTCGTGCTCGCGATCGGCGTGTCGCTCTTCCTCTTCGTGGTCGCCCCGACCCGCGGCGCGGAGCTCGCCCCGACCCACACCTGGCTCATAGCCGCGCCGCCGATCATCGGCTTCGTGCTCCTGTGCGTCGCGGCGGCGGGCGCCGCCTCCGGCTCCCGGCGCGCCGCGCTGCTCGGCCTCGGCGCCGGCACGCTGTTCGGAACCAGCGCAGTGCTCACGAAGGCGTTCGTTCACTACCTCGGCGGCGGCGTGTTCAACTGGATCCCCCATTGGGAGCCCTACGCGCTCGCCGTCAGCTCCATCACCGGCCTCGTCCTCGCGCAGAGCGCCTTCCAGACCGGGGCGCTCGCCGCCGCCGTGGGCGCCGAACAGGTGATGCAACCCCTCACCGGCGTGGCCCTCGGCGTCGGGCTCCTCGACGAGCGGCTCGGCATCTCCGGCTCGGTGGCGGCACTCCTGCTGATCGCGGCGCTGATGGCGATGGTCTGGGGCGTGCTCAGCCTGGCTCGATTCGAGCAGCCCGGGGCGCTCTCGCCGCCCCCGGCCCTGGCCGACGGTTAGCCAGCGCCGTACACTTTGGGTAGCAACTGGTGGGGTGCACGCGCCTCGCCGCGACGCGGGCACCCGGGACGCGGGCACCAGGAAGGTGGAGCGCGGTGCGATTGTCTCGCGCACAGCGGAACGTGGTTTACGCCATGATCGCCTTCTTCGCGCTCGCGATCGGCATCGGATTCTGGCCCGTGCATGCCGCCGTGTTCGGCGATCCGTCGTACTCGTGCGGGAGCGGTTTCGTTCACAGCGGTCACCAGTGGAAGACCGACAGCGCGGCGGCTCAGGACGAACGAACCGGCAACGATGCCGCCACCGGCACACCGAGCGACGTGTGTCCCAACAAGGTCTACGGCCGTCGCGACTTCGCGTTGCTCGTCATCGGCTTCGCGGCGGTGGTGGGTCTGCTCACGCTGGTACTCATCCAGAATCCGCAAGACCGCAGCAGCAGCGCGCTCCAGGCATCGATGCGGGTGCGCGACTCGAAGCGCTAGTCGAGCGTCCAGTACTGCTCGCCCGCGCGCTCGAGCCGGTCGTGCAGCTGCCACAGGCGCTCCAGCACGGATACCTGGGTGGCGTACTCCTCGAACGCGCGCCACTTCGCGCCGAAGTCGCGCGACACCGAAGGGCACGCCGGTGACGCCGTGATCCCGATCTTGTGCAACGTACGGAACCGCGCCGCCAGCACGCGTGGGATGAACACGTAGGGAAGGTCGCTGTACCAGAGCCAGGGCACGGTGTCGACGCGAGCGCGTGCGGCCCGCGCCGTCGCGTGACACGCCTGGTGGTCGACGTGCGACAGCCCCAATGGCGCGACGACACATGTCGGCTCGACGTCGGCCACCGCCTGCACGAGCGCGTCGAGCGCACCGGCCGGCTCCGCGATCGGATCGGCGCGCTCGTCGTGCGAGTTCTGGCAGAGCGGGAGCCACCGGGGCGTCGCCCCGACCGCCGCGAGCGCCCGCACGTCCTCGTCGCGGCGCACCGCCATCGCGTCCTCGCCGGGAACGAAGCCGCAGTCGGTGTCGTGCTCGTTGAGCGGGTTCGTGTATTCGGCGGGCGACGACGCGAACAACGTCGCCACGGTCGCGCCCGGATGCGCGAGCAGCAGCGATCCGCACGACAGGACCGCGTCGTCGAGGTGGGGCGAGATCACGAGCAGGCGGTCGAGCTGACCCGGCTCCTCGAGGCCCCACACGCCCGAGAACTTAGCCAGGTGTCAGCTCGCGTCGCCCGTTGCGGAGAGGAGATAGAAGCTGCTCTCCGAGTCGCCGGTTGCGACGCCGGCGTCGGAGTCGTACAAGAACGTGTAGAGCAGGTGACCGTTGTAGGAGAGCTGTTGGGTCCCGTCGGCCTGCACGAACACCGCGACCTTGCTCGGGTCGAGACCACCGCTGACCGTCGGCGTGCCCGACCAGGTGACCGCCGGCCACAGGAAGATCTCGGAGCCGGCCTTGCTCACCGAGCCCGAGCCGTCGGGAGTGAAGAGATACAACGGATGACCGTAAGCGTCGACGATGACGTTCTGGGTCATGTTGTCGAGCGTGTTCTTCACCGGCATGACGGTCAGCGCGGCCGCGGCCGTGGGCTGCACCGGCCCCTCGAGCGCCGACTGCGGCCCGATGCCCGCGGAGTTACGCGCGGCCACTCGGAACGAGTACGACGTCGCGTTCGTGAGACCGGCGACGACGGCCGTGGTCGACGCGGATCCGAACACGTGCGCAGCTCGAGCCGTGGAGCCGACATACGGCGTGACGATGTAGCCCGAGATCGCCGACGCGGGGCTGCTCGGCGCCTTCCACGTGACGGTCGCCTGCGCGTTGCCGGCTGCGACCGTGAGCCGCGTCGGCGCCGACGGGACGCCGATCGTCACCGGCTTCGAGGCCGCCGACTGCTTCCCGGTACCCACCGCGTTGTGTGCCGCGACCTTGAACGTGTACGTCTTGCCGTTCTTCAGGCCACCGACGACTTCCGAGGTCTTGTTCGAGTGGAAGGACACAGTTGTCTGCGCCTTCGCGCCGACGTACGGGGTCACGAGGTAGATCGTGATCTTGGATCCGCCGTTCGACGGCGCCGACCACGAGATGCGCGCCGACTTGTCACCCGACACCGCGGTCGGCTTCCCCGGTGCGCCGGGCTTGGTCACCGCCGCGCCTGCCGGTGTCACCGCACTCAACGTCCACGTGGCCATCGCGGCCACGATCACGAATCCGAGCATGCGCCGTCGCATCGGTCCCACCTCCCGCCCCCGGAAACTCTTGCCCGCTTCGAGTACGGCGCCGGCCTTCCCGCGGTTCACCGGTTCAGCGAATCGCGTCGGCCGCGGCGGCGGTGAGCGCCGCGAGACCGGCCCCGAGCTCGGTCCGGGTCGGCCATCCGAAGCCGAGTCGGAAGTGCGTGTCGTCGACCTCGAACCAATGACCCGGCCCCACGTACGTCCCGTAGCCCGAGAGCAAGACGTCGTGGAAGTGGGCGGTGTCGACCTCGAGCGCCGGCGCGAAGCGAACCAGGCCCACCACACCACCTGCGGGCTCCACCCACTCGAAGGTGTCCTGGGCGCGCATCCAATCGCGCACGATCGCGAGACGCGCGCGCACGTCGGCGAGGATCGGCGCCAGGATCCGTTCGCGATCGGCGAGCACACGTCCGGCGATCGCTTCGTCGAGCGTCGCGCCGCAGATGAACATCTGCTCCTTCGCGGCGAGCAGGGTCTCCGAGAGGTCGGGGTCACGGCACACCGCCCACCCGACCCGCAGACCGGGCAGGCCGTACGCCTTCGACATCGACGAGACACTGATCGCGCGCGACGAGAGTGTGGCCGCCATCGGCAGGGGCGTCGCGTGGGTGAGATCGCGGTACGTCTCGTCGACGAGCAAGACCGCGCCCGACCGCTCCGCGAGATCCACGAGCGCGTGCAACGACGCGAGGTCGAGCATCGTGCCCGTCGGGTTGTGCGGGCACGTGACCGAGATCAACTTGGTGGTGCCCGGTTTCACCAGCGCGCCGACGCGCGCGACATCGAGGCGCCACGCGTCTTCGAACGCGAGGTCGACGATGTCGAGCGTGGCTCCGATCGCGCGCGGCGTCTCGAGGTTGGTCGCGTAGTTGGTGCGCACGATCACGGCGTGATCGCCCGGCTCGAGGAGCGAGGTCGCGGTGGCGAACAACGCCGCGGCCGCGCCCGGCATCACCAACACGTCGTCGGCGCGCAGACCCGACCCGCCCGCGGCAACGGCCTCGCGCAGGCCGGGATCGCCCAGGTGGTCGCCGTAACAGAGCAGCAGCCCGTCGAGCCCGCCACCCGGAGCCAGGGAGAGATCGAGCCCCAGATCGGCGAGTCGCCGATCCGAGACCGAGCTCTCCGAGAGGTTGTTGGTGATCGTGTCGTACCCGAGTTGCTCGGGTGACTCGATCTCGATGGGCATCCGCCGGTACTTCACCGGCGAAGCTTCTCAGACAGGCGCAGATCCGGAGGCCCGGTAGGTCAGACGAAGCCGCACGGGCGATGGAGGGCCGGAGGTCGCAGCCGCATAGGGATTGCTACTCGCTCGCCATGATCAGGGCGATGCGGTCGACGAGGTCGCTGCGCGCCGCGTCGAAGTCCTCCAACGAGATCCGGTTGTCCTCGTACGACTCGTGGAGCTCCTTGAGCCGCTCGACCAACTCGTCGGCGCTGACCCCGTCGGTGTTGACGGTCGGCTCGACCGGCTCTGCGTCGGCCCGGGCGTCACGCCGGGCGCGCTTCGCGTTCGCTTTGGCCGTTTTGGCCATTTCGCGATCTCGTTTTCCGAAAGTGCTGCGGCTCTTGGCCAAAACGAACTCCTTCGTCGAACCGAGGGAGAATCGAGCGCGCCACTAGGTATAGCGCGCTGATCACTAGCTGGCGCGGCGGCTGGGCCGGCCCCGGTTCGGGCGACCACTGCCCCGCACCGAGGCTGATGACCTCTCCCTATTGTACCGATCCCCGTTGCGACCCTGGGGTCGCGGCGCCCGCTGCTCGCGCCGGGCGGCGTCATCCGAGGCGACGACCGCCAGCGGCTTGGTCGGGGCTACTCGAACCCGCGGCTGGCCGTGCGAACCCGCGATCTCCGTGACGTTCGGCGGCGTCATCGGTGCCGGGATCTCGAGATCGCGCTGCATCTTCGAGACGGTGCGGGTGTCGGCGTGACCGACCAGGGAGACCACGAGGCCGGCCGCGCCGGCGCGGGCCGTGCGTCCCGACCGGTGGAGGTAGGCCTTGCCGTCTTCGGGGGTGTCGTAGTGCACGACGCACGCCACGCCGTCGACGTGGATGCCGCGAGCGGCGACGTCGGTGGCGACGAGCGCCTCGACCCGGCCGCCCTTGAAGTTCACGAGGGCCCGGTCACGCTGGTTCTGCGACCGACCGCCGTGGATCGCCGCGGCCCGCACGCCGGCCTTCTCGAGCTGGGCGGCGAGCCGATCGGCGCCGCGACGCGTGCGGCAGAACACGATCGTCGGTCCGGCGGCGGGGATGAGCTCGGCCATCACACCTGCGCGCTGCGGTCCGTCGACCCGCCAGAACACGTGGTGCGCACCGCGACCGTCGGGCTCGGGGGCTCCGGCGTCGTGGCGGACCGCGTCTCGCTGGTAGTCGCGGGTGAGCACCTTGATCGCGCCGTCGAGCGTCGCCGAGAACAGCATCGTCTGACGAGTGTCGGGCGTCTGGTCGAGCAGGCGGCGCACTTCGGGCAGGAAGCCCATGTCGGCCATGCGGTCTGCTTCGTCGACCACCACGACCTGCACCTGCTCGAGGTTCAGCGCACCCTGGCGGAGGAGGTCGGCCAGCCGACCCGGGCACGCGACGAGGATGTCGACGCCGCGGTTGAGCTGGCGGCGCTGCCCTTCGTAGCCGACGCCGCCGTAGACCGAGCACACGCTGAGGCGCCGAGCGGCGGCGAGCGGTTCGAGCTCGCGACAGATCTGCGCGGTGAGCTCGCGGGTGGGGGCGAGGATCAGCGCGGTCGGCTGGCGCTTGCGAGCCCGCTCGATGCGGGCCACGAGCGGCACGCCGAACGCGATGGTCTTGCCGGATCCCGTGGGCGCGCGTCCGCACACGTCGCGGCCGGCGAGCGCGTCGGGGATCGTCGCGGCCTGGATCTCGAAGGGGGCGGTGATCCCACCCTTCGCGAGGACGGCGACGAGGTCCTCGGGTACACCCAGATCGCCGAAAGAAACTCTTTCATCAAGAACGACTGACACGAATTCTCCTGATTCCCCGCGGGCGCGGGTCGTTGCACGGATTGGGACTTCGCACTCACTCGAGCGAGCCCATGGGCAACGATTCGAGAGGCGGCCGTACGAGGTGGGTCGGCCGCACGAGGCAGCTGTGCCGTCGTAACTTCGCCAGGGAGCGATCGAAAACGCTCACCTCGACCTAGCGGTAACGGAACAGACGCACCGTATCACACGAACGTGATTCGCCCCGAACTCAGGCGATCGGCAGCACGTCGTCGACGAGGTCGGGGAAGACCTTCGAGACCTTGGCGAGCAGGTAGTCGCCGTAGGTCCCCGACCAGTCGTGCACGCTCGCGCCGTCCCAACGCGCCGGTTCGTCGATCTCGACGGGTCCGCCGTGATGCGCCGGCGCGATCGGCACCGGGAGCACCTCTGCATCCCACGCCGGATCCAGGAACAGCGGGAACGAGATGCGATCGGTGCCGGCCGTGTTGCGCACCCGGTGCGGAGTCGATCGGTAACGCCCGGCGGTCATGCGCTCGAGCATGTCGCCGAGGTTGACGACGAACGCGTCCGGGATCGGCGGCGCCGCGACCCAACCGTCGGGGCCGCGCACTTCGAGGCCACCCACCGCGTCCTGCGCCAGGATCGTGAGCAGGCCGTAATCGGTGTGCTCGCCGACGCTCCACGACTCGCCGCCGGTCACCGCCGGATACCGGAAGATGCGGAACAGGACCGTGGGCGAGGCCGTGAGATGACGATCGAACCACTGGTCGTCGAGACCGAGTGCGACCGAGATGCTGCGAAGCAGCGCGTGACCGACGTCAGTGACCGCGCGCATGTACTCGAGCACCGCGTCGCGCAGACCGGCGGGCTGCGCCGGAAAGAGGTTCGCTCCGTGCAGGGGCAGGCCCGCGCGCACCCGAGGATCCTCGGCGGTGAGCTCCTCGCCGAAGTAGAGACCCTCCTTCACGTCGGGCACTCCCGAGGTGAGCTCGCCGCCGAGCGGGAACCAGCCTCGCCACGCGCGCCCGCCGTAGCGCATCGCGATCTTCGCCTTGTCGGTCTCCGGTCGTGCGAAGAAGTCGCAAGCGTTGCCTTCGACGCGCCCGACAAGATCCGGCGCCACGCCGTGGCCCACCACGTAGAAGAACCCGCTCTCGCGGCACGCCGCGTCGACCTCGGCCGCCAAGTCGGCCGCGCCGCGGGCACTGGCCGAAGCGGAGAGGTCGACGATCGGGAGCTGCTTCACGCGTACCGCTCGAACAACGGCCGGCGGGTGGGACCGAGCCGGAAGTCACCGACCGCGAAGCAGTTGGCGGTGGTCGCGCACGAGACTCCGCTGAGCGTGCTGAGCTTCGTGCCCGACGGGACGGGGACGCTCGTGAGCGACCACCCCGCGCCGTTCCACGTCTCGACGAGGCGCTGCAAGACCGTCTGGCGGAAGATCGTGCCGACCGCGACGCAGCGCGACGCGCTCGGGCACGACACGCCCGTGAGGCTCGCGCCCGTAGCCCCGGTGGGATTCGCGCTCGTGACGATTCCCCAGATCGTGCCGTTCCACCGCTCGATGAGCGTGGAGTGCCCGACGCCGACGGCAAAGCAGTTGGTCGCGCTCGTGCACGTCACGCCCGAGAGCTGACTGTCGGGAGAGCCCTTCGGGTTCGGGCTCGACACGATCGACCACTTCGCGCCGTCCCATCGCTCGGTCAGCGTGCTCGTCACCAGCTGGGTGTCGTAGCTGCCTACCGCGAAGCAGTTCGTGGTGCTCGTGCACGTGACACCTACGAGCGCGCTGTCGATCGCGAGGGGCTGATTCGGGCTCGGCACGATCGACCACGACGTGCCGTTCCACTGCTCGACCAGCGTGAGCTCGTTGGAGGTGTCCATCGTGCTGACGAAGTAACCACCCACGGCGAAGCACAGCGTCGGGCTCGCGCACGCGACGCCGGCCAGCACGCTGACGGCCGAGCCGGGCCCGTTGGGGCTCGAGAGGATCGACCACTTGTTGCCGTCCCACCGCATCACCAACGTCTTGGTGATCGTGGCCAGCGTGTTGTACTGCCCCACGGCGATGCAGTTCGTGGCGCTGGTGCACTTCACCGACGTGAGTTGGCTCGAGATGGCGCCGGTCGGATTCGGCGTGGAGAGGGCGGTCCATCGCTTCCCGTCCCACCGTTCGGCGAGGCGGCTCACTGCGTGGGGCAGGTCGAGCGTGCCGACCGCGATGCAGGTCGTGGCGGTGGGGCACGACACTGCCGCGACGTGGCCGTAGAGGGCGCCCGGCGCGGTGCCGACCAGCGTCCACGCGGGCGCAGCACCCGCCGGCGCGTACGCGCCGAGCACGCCGGCCATGACGAGCACGACGACGAGAATGGCGCGCACACGCGTCCGGCTCACGATCACGAACCAGTATCCCACGCACGCGACGATCCCGGTCCGCGAGCGAGGGGACCGGCGGAGTCCGCGTCAGGCGCCGGCGAGTCGTTCGTAGTCGTCGACGTGCCGGCCGACCACCGCCAGGCTTTCGGCCCAGAAGCTGCGCTCGCGCACGTCGAAGCCGAACCGGCCCGCCAGCGCGGCCGCGTCGGCCATGCCGACCGTCGAGAGCAGATCGTCGTAGCCGGCGCGGAAACGCTGCGGGTCGTCGACGTAGCGCGCGTACAGGCCGATGCCGAACAGCAAGCCGAAGGTGTACGGCCAGTTGTAGAACGGCGTGAAGTAGTGGCCCTTCACCGCCCACATGTACTCGTGCCGATGATCGGGATGCAGACCGTCGCCGTAGGCCGCCTCCTGGGCGTCCAGCATCGCCGCCTTCATGTCGGCAACCGACAAGGTCGTGCGCCGGCGCCGCGCGCAGAGCTCCGTCTCGAAGAGGAAGCGGCTGTGGATGTCGACCACGGTCTGGGTCGCACCCACGAGATGCACGTCGAGGAGCGCCAGCCGTTCGCCGTCGTCGGTGGCGCGCTGCGCCGCGTGCTCGAACAGCAACGTCTCGCAGAAGATCGATGCGGTCTCGGCGAGCGCCATCGGCAGGCGACGCTGCAGCTGCGTGCGCGGGGCCAGGGTCACGTTGTGGAACGCGTGCCCGAGCTCGTGCGCGAGCGTGGAGATCGAATCCTGGCTGCCGTCGAAATTCATCATGATCCGGCTGACGTCGCCCTCGACGCCCGCGCAGTAGGCGCCGCCCTGCTTGCCGTCGCGCGTCTCCGCGTCGACCCAGTGCTCCGCGAACGCGCGATTCGCGAGCGCGGCCAACTCACTCGAGTAGCCCGCGAACGCGTCGCGCACTTGCTCGGTCGCGCCCGACCACGGGATCGCGTCGGCCCGACCAACGGGCGCGAAGAGATCCCACCACGGCAGCCCGCCGTCGTGCCCGAGCAGCCGCGCCTTGGCGCGCAAGTACCGGCGGAAGACCGGCAGCGACGCCACGACCGCATCGGTCATCGCGTCGAGCGTCTCGCGGTCGACGTTGTTCGCGCGCAGTGCGGGCTCGAGATCGTCGGTGAAGCCGCGCCGGCGGTTCAACACGCCGAGCTCGCCCTTGGCTCCGTTGAGCGCGGCCGCGAGCGGGACCGCGACCGTTTGCCAGGCCTCGAGCTCGCCTTCGTACGCGGTACGCCGGCGCCCCGCGTCGGGATGCGTCGCGAGCCCGCGCGCGAGGGCCATCGGCACGCGCTCGGGTGCCGCACCCGGAACGCGCAGGTCGACGAGCAGCTGCGACGAGACCTCTCCGTGGAGGCGCTGCCACGCGAGCGAACCCGAGGGCGCGAGCTCGCCGGCCAACGACTCCTCTTGCTCCGACATCTGGAGCTCGGCGCCCTCGGCCGCCTTCCGGAGCGCGAACTCGTGTGCGGCGGCGAGCGGGCTCTGCGCCACGAGATCATCGACGTCGAGCGCGGCGAGCCACGCCCCCAGACGCTTGCCGAGCGACGCGAGCGGCGCCGCGCGCGTCTGCAGCTCGACGTGCCGCGAAGCCGCGAGATCATCACGACTGTCGGTCGTCACCAGCGCGTAGAGGTACGTCACGACCGGGCGCAGCTCCGATTGCAGCTCGTTCGTCGCGTCCAGCACCGACTCGAGCGCGGACACGTCGGCGTCGGTGACCGCTCGCGGCGCGGTCGCTCGCACGTCGAGCTCGTCATAGAGCGCGACGAGTCGGTCGACGCGCGCGTAGACACCTTCGAGGGCGCCGTTGAATTCGCGGTCGTCGAGACCCGAGAAGATCGGGGTCAGGTCCCAGCGAGGGGGCGTGTCGGTGGCAGTCATTCCCCGACGGTAGTTGCGAGGCGGCGCCCGAGGGTCAGGCCGCGCGACAGGAGAGGTTCAGGTAACGGAGTACCGCGCGGCGACGGATCACCGCGGCGCGCAGCGCTCGACCTCGAGGACCTTTCGGGACGTGCGCCGCCAGCGGCGTGCAGAAGCTGCCACGGGAGAAGTCGAGCGACGGGAGCACTCGATCCCGCGCTCGCACGGTTGTACGCGGAACGACCGGCTTCGCCGAGGGGCTGCTCGATCGGGCGCGCGCGATGGCGCGCCGTGCCTGCGCGAGCCGGCGCTGGGCCGCGACGTACTGGGCGCGCACCGCGGCCAGCCGGTTCGAGAGTTGCACGAGCTTGTCCTGCGCGGCGAGATCGGGCTTGGGACTGCTCGCGCCGCAACCGCCGGCGAGCGCGACCATCACCACCACCGCGACGACCAACGCCGTCACGGCACGTCCTCGACGCATCGCGCCGCCGGAACGTGGGGTTCGAACTGCGAGCACCTCGGTCCAAGGTAGTGACCGGGCACCCGAAAAGTGCGGTCTTAACGGCGCCGGCGGTTCGAGAACAGGCGGCTGCGGAGCAGCCTCCGACGCACATCGGCCGAATCCGGCGCGACCATCATGAATGCACCGATCAGCGCGATCAGGAGCGGCACGAGCATCCACCACGTCGGCCACAGCCAGTTGTGGGTGCGCGCGTGCGCGCTCGCGGCCCGGACCCGGTACACGATCGGCGTCCCGACGAGCGCCGCGACTCCCCCGATGATCAGCGCTTGAGCGAGTTGACCTCGAGAGTCTGGACGCTCCGGCCGGGTGGGCACGGCGTCGAGCGTATCCGGCCCCGAACGCGGTTCGGCCGACCGGAGGGAACCGGTCGGCCGAGCCGCCTTGCTTCAGCGTGCTCTCACTGTTACGAGCGGGTCAGGGAACTCCGCTTGCGCAGCAAGAGCAACCCTCCGGCTGTCAGACAAGACAGACCGAAGATGACCGGGTAGGTCGTGCTGCTCCCCGTGAACGGCAACGTGTTGCCGATGACTGCCGGCAACGTCGTCGAGGTCGAAGTCGTCGGGATCGTGCTTCCTTGCGGGACGACCTTCTGCGTGGTCGTCGTGACCTTCTGTGTCGTCGGAGGCACGACAACCGTGGTGCCCTCCACCGACGTCGTGGTCGTCACGTACTGCACGGTCGTGGTGGTCGCGGGCATCGTCGTGGTCGTCGGCATCGTCGTGGTCGTCGGCATGGTCGTGGTCGTCGGCATGGTCGTGGTCGTCGGCATGGTCGTGGTCGTCGCCGCGGTCGTCGTGGTCACCGCCGCCGTCGTCGTCGTCACCTGCATCGTGGTGGTGGTCGCCGGCATCGTGGTGGTCGTCGGACAGATCGTCGTCGTGGTGACGTACGTCGTCGTCGTCGGGTGCCACCCAGTGGTCGTCGTCGGCTGCCACGTAGTGGTGGTCGTCGGGTGCGTGGTGGTCGTCGAGCACGTGCCGACCGACGGCAACGACTGCGAAGCCTGCGAGTCGATCGTCTTGTGGCCGGGGTTCCAGATCGTGAGGGTCACCGTGCCGCTCGCCGGCGCCGCACCGCTCGCGTCCCAGATGGTCAGCTGACCGGAGTTCTTGGTGGTGTCGAAGTTCTTCGCGAGATTGGTGGTGCCCGGGATCGTCGACGTGACCACGACGTCGTGGTCGAGGCTGACGTTGTTGTCCAACGTCACCTTGGCCGTCCAACCGTCTTGGCAGGTCTGCGTCACGAACACGTGCCCGGTGTTCGCACCGGCCGGGAGGGCCAGGCCCGCCACGGTTGCCACCGCGACACCTGCCACGAGCCCGACTCGACCCGCGCGACCGCGCGCGATTCCAAATACCTTGTTCACAGCGTCTCCCAAAGCCCTACGGCCGACTCCCAAAGTGACCGGTAGAGGGCAACTTAACAGACTTTAGGTATTAACGCCATATCTGTGACGAATATCACTTAAGTCCGATATTGCCGGAACTGGGCGGAAGAATTCTCGCTCTCAGTGAGAAGAAGTATGCCCTAAGTGTGGTCCGCGGGCCAGCGGCCGAGGCACGGCGGGCAGCAGCCGGTGGGTCTCCCGCGCGTAGCTCTCGTACTCGGGGAACGTGCTGCGCAACAGCTGCTCCTCGTAGCACGACCGCACGAGCTGGATGGCGACGAACGGGATCAGGATGAGCGCCGACCAGAGGTGCACCTCGTCTTGCAGGGCGAGGCCGAGGGCCACCCCGATCTCGGCGAGATACACGGGATGGCGGACGATGCGGTACGGGCCGCTCCGCACGAGTTCGCGGGCCTCGGGGATGATCGAGAAATTGTGCCGGAGGTACGTCAGCGCGTACACGCCGAACGCCGTGCACACGACGAGGACGAGCTCGGAGAGCCCGTGAACGACGGGCGGGACGGTCAGGATCCTCGGGCCGTCCTTGAAGTAGGCCGGGAAGGCCAGGAGCATGGTGGTTCCCACGAAGGCCGCCGCCCGGGGGGCGATTCCGGCGGCCCGGCGCTGGGCGCGGGGCCGGGTGACGTAGATCACCACCGGGATGGTCACGAACGCCAGGTACAGGGCCCGTTCGAACGGGCCCGTCATCAAGGCCGCGAACGAGTGGGGCCGGCTCAAGACCTCGTCGTGGAGCAGCGAGAGGTTGTACCAACCCAGGATCCCGAACAGGGCGGCCGGGGCTGCGCAGCCGAACAGGAGATAGCGGAGCTCATCGAGCCACTTCGCCACGTCCCGCCTCTGCCCCATGCCGGGCTATCGGCACCACCCCGAGCCTGCGTGAGCGGCAATGCTCCGAGTGAGAGCTACAGCCGGGTCCAGGAGCGGCGCTTGCGCAACGCCAACGCGGCGCCGGCGAACAGGCAGCCGAGCCCGACGAGGATCGGGAAGTCGCTGTTGCTCCCGGTGCGGGGAAGGCTCCCGCCGCCGGGCGCGGTCGAGGGCGTGGGCCCGCCCTGCTGACCGACCGGTGTCGACGTGACGGTGCCACCCCCCGGTTGCGACGAGGTGGTGGTCGGGCCGGTCGCGGCCGTCGTGGCGGTCGGCAACGTGGTGGTCGAGCCCTGAGCGATCACCGGCGTGCTCGTGCTGGTCGTGGGCGCGACCGTCGAGCTGCTCTCCGGCGGTGCCGACGACGTGGTCGAGCCGCTCGGGATCGTGGTGGTGCTCGCGGCAGTGGTCGTGCTCTCCGGCGGCAACGACGTGGTCGAGCCCTGTTCGACCACGGTCGTGGTGGATCCGACGGTCGTGGACGTCGTGGCCGCTTCGGTGGTGGACGAGGCCGCGACGGTCGTCGACGACGCGACGGTGGTCGGCGTCGTGGTCGTGGCTGCGGTGGTGGAAGACGCGACCGTCGTGCTCGTGGGCGGTTGTGTCGTGGTCGGCGCCTGTGTCGTGCTCGTGGGCGGCAGCGTCGTGGTCGGGGCCTGCGTTGTCGACGCCGGCTGCGTCGTGGAGGTCGGCGCGGCAGTGGTGGTCGCGGCTTGCGTCGTCGACGACGCGCCGGTCGTCGTGGTGGTGCAGTGCGACACGAGATCGACGTTCGTGCTGTCGGTGTCGGTGAAGCCGTCGGGCCAGACCGCGTGCACCGTCAGGGTGATCGTCCCGGTCGTACCACCCGGCACGCTCGTTGTTGCGGCCTCGTTGCCGTTTGCGGCAACGGTCGAGTTGTAGCCGGTGACGGGATACGTCTGCGCGCCGATCGTCGCGACCGCCGAGTCGATCGTCATGATCTCGCTGGTCTCGCTGTTGCCGATCGTCCAGTTCACGATGTGCACGCCGTCGGAGCACACGGTGTTACCGCTGAGGACGGGGTGGTGCGCATACGCGGGAGCGGCGAGCGCCAACAGGGTCGCACCGGCCAGTCCGGCCACGAGCGCGACACGACCAGTTCGACTCCGAGCGATGGCAAAAATTCGTCTCACGACGTCTCCCAAGCATTACCCCGCGACAAATACCTACGGCCCGCGGAGCGTAACGAAGGCACGCGCCGAAAACGGGGATCCCCGAGGCGTCCCGATCGGGGTGCAGAGCGCCGCCGGGGCGGTCCGCGAGCGGCTCGAGGCCTAGAGACCGACCACGGCAACCGGCGTGTACGAGCTGCTGCGACCGCGGTCGCCGAGCTCGCCTTCCGCGTTGTAGCCCCAGCACCGAACCGACCCGGTCTGCATGCGCGCGCACGTGTGCTTGAAGCCGGCCGCGATCGCCGCGACCCCCGACAGCCCCTTCACCGCGACGGGCACCGGATGACACGGCGACCCGTCGCCGCAGTTGGTGGTGGGCGTGACGTTCGGACGGCTGCCGATCTGGCCCCACTGGTCGTAGCCCCAGCACGTCACCGTGCCGGCCCTCGACAACGCGCACGCGTGATCCTCACCCGCGGCGATCCCGACGGCGCCGCTGACGCCGCTCACCGTCGTCGGCCGCGCCGTGCTCTTGAACGTGCCGTTGCCGAGCTGTCCGAAGTCGTTGCTGCCCCAGCACTTCACGGCGCCGGTCGCGAGCACTGCGCACACGTAGTAATAGCCGGCACTGATCGCGACGGCACCCGCGAGACCGTTGATCGCGACGGGCGTCGACTTGTATCCGTTGCCCCAGCACTTCACGGTGCCCGTGCGTAACAACGCGCATGCGCTCACCCCTCCCGAAGCAATCGCGCGCACGCCGCTGAGGCCGATCACGGCGACCGGCTGCGACGACGTCTTGAGGGTGCCGTTGCCGAGCTGGCCCTCGGCGTTGTAGCCCCAACACTTCACCGTGCCCGCGGTGAGCAGCGCGCACGTTTGGTACGCGCCGGCGGCCAGCGCCGCGACCCCGCTCAGGCCCGCGACGGTCACCGGAGTGGTGCTGCACGCCTCGCCGGAAGTGCCGGCCCGGCGGGAGCAGGTCGCCGGACCTTTCCGACTGACGCCGAGCTCGCCGTGGAAGTTGTAGCCCCAACACTTCACAGTGCCACCGCTGAGCAGCGCACACGCGTGATAATCACCCGCAGTGATCGAACGGATGCCGGTCAGACCCGTGACGCTCACCGGCCGCGAGGCGTTGTCGACGCTGCCGTCGCCGAGCTCACCGTCGCCGTTGAGCCCCCAGCACCGCACGGTCCCGGCCGGGAGCACGGCACAGGAGTGCCCGTTGCCGGCGGCCAGCCGGACCGGGGCCGCCGCCGAGGTGGCGGCGCCCGCACCCGTGGGCGGAACCATGCCGCCGGTCAGCGCGCCCGCACCGAGGAGTCCGGCGAGGAGCACCGTGGCGAGCACGGGCGCGGGCCGGCGCCCGCGACCCGGCGCGGGCCTGGCTGTCGCCGATCGCGATCCCCCCAACGCGGCCCCCCGCTCGCCCTCGGCCGATCGCACCACCGTAGTTGCCCTCAGGCACCCCCGACCATCGGCCGATCCATGTTCGGATGGTGTGGAATTGTACCGATTTGCGGCTAGACTCTGCCGGCTCAACGGGCGCTGAGGTGGGATCCATGCGAACGAGGATTGTCGGGCGGCGAGCTCGGGGCGAAACGCGAACGAGAACGGCGCGATCGCGGCTCTTCGGCCGCCGTGACCAGCGGGGCGCGGCGATGGTCGAGTTCGCCCTGGTCCTGCCCCTCGTGTTGCTGCTCACCTTCGGCGCCATCGACTTCGGCTTCGCGTTCTCCGACGCCGCCGGCATCAAGGCCGCCACCCGCTCGGGCGCCCGTATCGGCTCCGCGCTCTCGAAGCAGCAGGGCCAGCTCCAGTCGATCGCCAACGCCGTGAACGCCAGCCTCGGGCAGTCGGTCCGGGCCCAGGCCGTGGAATTCGTCGTGTACGCGGCGCCCCCGGGCGGGTTCAGCGCGCCGAGCTCGTGCCCGGGCGCCCCGGCGTCGGGCACCTTCGCCGTGTTCACCGCGAGCGCATCGTCGATCTGCTTCGACCAGGGGATCCTTCCCGGCGCTCCCGACAACTTCAGCCCGGGCGCCGCCAACGACACGGCCTGGGACAACGCGGTGCACTTCGAGGACGCGTGCCCGGCCATCGGCAACGTCCCGACCGCGTGGAAGCTCTCGGTGTTGGTGAAGGCGCAGTATCCGTTCCTCACGCCGGGGATCCTCGGCGTCGCGAAGACCCTCAACTTCAAGGAACAGATCGTGATCGACCTCGAGCCGACGTCGACCGGTAGCTGTTCGCCGTCCTGACCAAGATGACGCACCCCCCCTCCAACGCAGAACCGCCGGCGCCGACGAGTCGCGCCACTGACGAGCGCGGCTTCGTGCTCGTGTGGTTCGCGCTCCTGCTCGTGGTGATGTTGGGCGTCGCCGCGTTCGCGGTGGATCTCGGGCACGCGTATTACGTCGCGCAACAGGCCCAGGATGCCGCCGACGCGGCCGCGCTCAGTGCCGCGACCTACCTGCCCGACAACTGCGCAAACGCCGACCCGCACGCGGTCAGCGTCTCCGGCCTCAACGGCTTCCCGAACTCCGGCGCGACGGCAGTGACGGCGGTCAACGGCTCGGAAGGAACCGGCTGCGACAACGACAGCTCACTGCGCCCGAACGAGATCCAGGTCGACGTCAAGGCCAAGGTCGACACATGGTTCGCGCGCGCGCTCGGGATCGACACGATCTCGGTGAACCGCTCGTCGACCGCGGAGTACGACCCGCCGGTGCAGCTCGGGAGCCCCAGCAGCAACTTCGGCGAGGCGCCCGGCTGCAACACCTGCTTCCAGTCGAACGTGTGGGCGAGCGTCGCGGGCGAGGACAACCGCAAGGTCGACGGCAACGCGATCTACGAAGGTTGGTGTCAGAACACCTCGGCCGACAACTGCAGCGGCAACAACATCAACAACTCCGACCGCGACCCGAACGGCATGTTGTTCGAGATCAGCAACCCGAGCCTGCAGCCGCTCAACATCAAGTTGTACGACCCGGGCTTCGTGAACGACGGTCAGAACTGCGCGGACACCCAGCCCTATCCGGCGTGCACCGGAGACGAGGCCTTGTCGCAGTTGACCGCGAACGCGCCGCTCCTGAAGACGACGTACACGCTCTATCCGCTCGACAACCTCTCGACGCCGTTGGGCGACCCGCCCATCTGCAAGGTGACGTACCCGGGCTACGCATCAGTGGCGGCCGCGGTGGCGGCCGGCGCGGCGGACCTGACCGCGCGTTCGTTCCACCAGTGGGCCGACTTCTCCAGCGACGCGGGCGGTTGTGGCGCGCTGAACCAGAGCTCCTACGTGCTGCAGGTGCAGGTCGGAGACCAGCTCGGCGACAGTCCCGAAGCCGGGGTCAACAACTTCTCGGTGGCCGCGTGCACCAGCTGCGCGGGCACGACTCCCACCGGCGACGGCAGCGTCGACGTGTCGGCCATCACCAAGATGTCGCTCTTCGCGAACGCGACCCCGAGCACGCCGAACCCGCAGTTCTACCTGGCTCGGGTCCCGAGCTGGGCGCGCGGGCAGTTCCTCACGCTGAGCTTCTTCGACGTCGGCGACATCAGCAACGCGGCCGGTCAACCGATCTCCGGCGCGCTGACCGTGACCGCGGTCGACGCCACCCACGGTGCAGCCGGCAGTACCGTCGGCGAATTCTCGGCGTGCACGTTCTCCCATCCCGAATCACGCGGCAATACCGCCGGCGACTACATCAGCGGTCAGATCACGCCGTGGGGAACGAACCCGACCCTCACCGAATGGGCCACGAACCCGAGCTCACTCTCGTCGATGGGCGGGGGGTGCACTGCGCAGGTCGATCTCAACCCGGCCACGGGTGCGTCGTACTGGAACGGGAAATGGGTGACCATCCAAGTCCCGATCCCGACCGACTACACGTGCGACGACCGCGACCTGACGAAGTGCTGGCTCCAGATCCACTACAGCTACCCGCCCGCGCAGTTCCACGACGCCACCACGTGGACCGCCCGGCTGTCGGGCAATCCGGTACGCCTGACCAAGTAGGTCGGCGGCGCGATCAACCGGCCCAGGTGAGCCAGGGCTTGCTGGTCACGTACGCCTTCACCTGGTTCGCATAGGCGCCGCCACCCGGTGTCCACGCGCCCGAGTACCAGTCCTGGATGCAGCCCCAGATGTCGCCGGTCGTCTTGCCGAGATAGGTGCTCTGGCCGTCGTAGCAGCCGCGCATCTCGGCCGCGGCCTGGTCGAGCGCGAACGCAGTCGAGTTCTTGATCCACGGATACGACGACTGCGGTGAGTTCGAGGCGAAATACTGCGGGTGGTAGTACCACTTCACCTGAATGATCGAGAACGACGTCGGGCACGAGCTGTCGGTGGTGTCGTCGAAAACGCAGTGCCCGTTGCTGCGCGGCTCGAAGTCGCTGACCTCACTCTGGCGCCACGAGCTCTCGACGACCGCTTGTGCGCGCAGCGCTTCGTCGGAGAGTCCCCACTTGCACGCGGCCCACTGAATGATCTCGTCGGTCGTGCCGGCGAACTGTCCGTCGATCCGCGGCCGGTCCACCGCGTTCCACGTCGCGCTCCACTGCGAGAAGTTGCCGAGCGTGTTCGTCACCGGCCCCATCGTGTGATTCGCGACGTCGTTCTCCGGACGCGGCTCCCACGTCGACATGTGAACACGCGCCGCGCAGTCGGCGTCGGAGGGAAACGCCGCGCCGGGCGCCGACAAGGTGAAGTAGCCACCGGCCGCGGGAGGCGACGACGACGTTCCGCCCGGTGCAGTCGTCGACGTCGTCGTCGACGTGGATGACGTCGTCGTCGAGGTCGACGTGGAGGTCGACGTCGAAGTGGACGTCGACGTCGTCGACGGGGGCCGGGTCGTCGTGGTCCCCCGGTTCCGGCGCGTCGTCGTGGTCACCGGGCGCGTCGTCGTTGTCGCGCGCATGGTGGTCGAAGTCGTGCGCCGCGCGGGCGACGCGACGTCGGACCCGGCCGTCGCCGCGAACCGATACCGCGCCGACGCAGCCGGAACCCCGATCGCGAGGGCCGTGCCCACGGCCGCGGTCACTGTCAACGCAGTACGAAGTCTCCGGTGCATACCCGTTCCCTCCTCGTCCGCCACGTACTCGAGAGATCGGGAGCCCCCTCGCCGGTGCCCGAAGCCCGATGACGCCGCTCCAGTCGCAAACGCGCACCCCGCCCCCGGAGCTCGTTCGCGTCACCAAGCCGACAGCTGCGCACGCAATGCATGAATGCACCGAGGCGCGGCATATCCGGTGAAGGCAAGAAGCGGCACTTTCCGGCCAAAGAGAGTTATCGGCACGAGCGCCGCGTCAACTTGAACCCACCGCGGAGAACCGCGCCCCGAGCGGCACGCAGGCCGGACCCGGCCCCTTGCTCAGTGCAATCACGTCGCCGATCAGTGCGGTTTGCGAGGACCGTCACGCGCTGATTGACTCAGCCGACAAGCTACGTGGGGACACATCCAATTGTCTGAAACGACCGGATCTCTGGAACGCGTCGTGCAATTGGGCGCAGGACGATGACCGCACTCCACGGCGACGTCCCATTTCTCGATCTCGCCGCCCAACACGCCGAAATCGCGACCGAGCTCGACGAGGCGTGGGCGCGGGTCGTCGCGACCAACGGGTACATCGGCGGCAACGACGTCGCCGAATTCGAGGCCGCGTTCGCGGCGTACTGCGGCGTGAACGAATGTGTCGGCGTCGCCAACGGAACCGACGCGCTCGAGCTGATCCTGCGCGCGCTCGATCTCGGCCCGGGCGACGAGATCATCGTGCCGGCCAACACGTTCGTCGCAACGATCGAAGCGATCGTCACCGTCGGATAAACGCCGGTGTTCGTCGACGTCGACGACGAGACACTCGTCGTGACCGCGGCCGGCATCGAAGCCGCGATCACGCCGCGCACCGCGGCCGCGATCGTCGTTGATCTCTACGGGCAGATGCCCGACATGGACGCAATCGCGCAGGTCACCGATCGCGCGGGCATCGCGCTCGTCGAGGACGCCGCCCAGGCCCACGGCGCGCGGTGGCTCGACCGGCGCGCCGGTTCATTCGGCTGCGCGTCCGCGTTCAGCTTCTACCCGGGCAAGAACCTCGGCGCGTTCGGCGACGCCGGAGCCATCACGACCGACGACTCCGCTCTGAGCGAGCGGATCCGCTCCTTCGCCGACCACGGCCGGCGGCTCGGCGTACGGCACGAGCACGAAGTGTCGGGCCGCAACAGCCGCCTCGACGCGCTGCAGGCCGCAATCCTCAAGATCAAGCTCACTCGGCTCGACGATTGGAACACGGCTCGACGGTCGGCAGCCGACCTGTATCGCAAGCTGTTGGACGCTACAAATTGCCGGGTGCTGCAGAGCGACCCGCGATCTACTCCCGTGCACCACCTCGAGATCGTGCGCGTGGCCCGGCGTGCGACCGTGTTGAACGCGCTGGATGCACACGGCATCGGATGGGGCCTGCACTATCCGATCCCGAGTCATCGCCAACACCCCTTCCGGCAGTACGCAACATCGACGTTCCCCGTGACCGAACGCGCCGCGGCCGAGATCGTCTCCGTCCCGATGTTCCCGACGATCACTCCTCGTGAGGTCGAACGCGTGTGCGAGGTGCTCGTCTCGGCGACCCAAGGGAGCGCAAGTGGAAATGGAAGCTGAGAGCCGCCCGCAGAATCGCAGCTGGACACCAGTGGTTCCCGTCCCTTCCGAGACGGTCGCGGTGGCGATGTTCCAGTGGAAGCGCCTGCCAATCTCCCGCAAGGTCGTGATGCGCTACCTCGCCGTCGCGCTCGTCATCGTGATCGCGTGCGCCGGACTCGCCTACGGACTCAGCAAGATGGGCACGAAGACCTACGGGGCGCGCACCACGATCTACTACCCGCTCAATGCCGCGCTCTCGTCGGGCTCGTTCTTGCGTGAGGACCGAGCCCTGTCGTCGGCGATGGTCGACATGGAGAGCCACGCCGTGCTCGACCCGGTCGCCGCGCAGTTCCACCTGACCTTCGACGCGCTGTCGAAGAAGGAAGTCGTCACGATCCTGCAGGACAGCGAAGTCATCCAGATCGAGGTCGACGACCGCTCCGCATCTCAGGCGCAGTCGATCGTGGGCGCGATCTCGTCGTCGTACCTCAAGCAGGTGCCCAACGAGGACGCGGCCACCGAGGCGTTCCTCAACAAGCAGATCGCGTCGGACAACTCCCAACTCGGCACGCTCACGACGTCGTTCAACGATCTCGAGGCGAAGCGCCAGTCCCTCGCTTCGGTCACGAATCCCAACCCGCCGGAGTCACCCGCGGAGCTCTCGGTGCAGTCGCAGATCACCTTCCTCAACGGAGAGGTCACGACGCTGCAGGGCCGGCTCGACGCGGTGACGGTCGACAACCTGTCGCAGCCGCACATCCAGCAGCAAACGCCGCCGTACGTGTTGAACGGACCGGTATCGCCGAAGCCGATGCGCGCCGGGCTCGCCGGCGCGCTCGCGGGCATCATGCTCGCGGTCATCGCGCTCACGCTGTTGCTCCGGCGCCGGCTCAAGCGGGCACCGAACGATCAGCTCGATTGATGCGGCGTCAGGTTCGTCGTCGCGATCGCACCGCGACCGAGACCGACCCGCAAGGGGCCGGCGAGCGAACCGCCGCGCCCGACGACCGATCCGACGACGACGCCGGCGTCGGCAAGGAGATGTCGGCCAGCTTCGGGGTCGCGGGATGGACCCTCTTCAGCCGCTTCACCGGCTTGCTGCGCGTCGTCGTCGCCGGGGCGATTCTCGGCCCGACGTTCTTCGCGAACATCTTCCAGGCGACGAACTCGGTCCCGAACCTCACGCAGAACCTCATGGCCGGCACGCTGCTGACCGAGCTGATCATTCCCATCCTCGTCGCCGAGCTCGACCACCGTGGGCTCGAAGAGACGCAGAAGCTCCTGCGCCAACTCGTGGGCGTGGTGATCGCGGGGTTCTTTGCGGTGGCGATCGCGGTCACGATCGCATCGCCGGTCATCGTGCACCTGCTGACGTTCGGCGTTCACGGCCACGTCCAGTCGGCGCGGGCGCGCACCGAATGTTGGGTGCTCCTGTTCCTGGTGCTGCCGCAGATCGGTATGTACGGACTCCAAGCAGTCGCCCAGGCCGCGCAGAACGCGCGCGGCCACTTTGCGCTCGCCGCCGGGGCCCCCGCGCTCGAGAATCTCGGTCTCATCGCGACGCTGATACTCGTCGCGCACCTGTTCGGCCGGGACACCACCAACGTGTCGACCGGCTACCTGGTGTTCCTCGGCGCCGGCGCGACCCTCGCGGTCGCGGTGCACACGGCGCTCCAGTGCTTCGGCGCCGCGCGGTGCGGGCTACCGCTCTGGCCGTCGTTCCGCTGGCAGAATCCCGCGCTGCGCGCGTTGTCGCGACGGGTCGGGCCGGCAATCGTCACCGCGAGCCTGGACGCGTCGTGGCTGTTCATCCTCATCGTGGCGGCCGGAACCGTGCCGGGCGGCGTCGTGGCCGTCCAGGTCGGCATCAACTTCTATTACCTGCCGGTCGCGCTGAGCGCCCGGTCGGTCGGCACCGTGCTGCTCCCGCGACTCTCGCTCGAAGCACTGCACAACCGATTCGCCGAGTTCCGTGATACCTACGACCGCGGAGTCTCCTGGGCGTGGTTCGTCGCGGTACCCGCCACGCTCGTGCTCCTCATCTCGGCCAAGCCGATCGCGCAGGCGATCGCCTTCGGGCAGATGCGCAAGGGCGACGGTGTCGCGCTGCTGAGCGCGTCGATCGCGGGAATGGGTCTGGCCCTGATCGGCGCCACGATGTACGAGTTCGCGAAACAGACCTGCTACGCCCGCCACGACGTGAAGGCCCCGCTCCTCGCGTGCGCGGCGCTGGTTGGCTTCCTGTTGGTGACCGCTCCCATCGCCGCCGCGGTGTTCGACGGTCCGAAGATGCTGTTCGCGCTCGGCCTGCTCGTCACGGCCGGCGAGTTGGCCCGCTCGACGATCACCGACCGCGCCGCGCGCCGCGGCACGCACACCGTGCACGCGTCTCGCGGGCAGAGCCTGCTCCGGCACATCGCGACCGCCGCGGTCACGATCACGCCGGCCGCGGTGCTTGGACGCATCGTGCAGAGCGCGGTGGGCGGGCACCTCGGCGCGCTCGTGGGCGTCGTGCTCGGCGTCGCCGTCGGCCTGGTGGCGTACGTCGCCGTGCAGGCCGCGCTCGGCGCGCCGGAGTTGCCTCCGAGCCTGCGCTTCGGGTCGGGACGCGCGGGGCCTCGGTTCCCCGGAGCCGCCGTGCCGCCGGGATCCGGAGGCGCCACGTGAAGTTGCTCACGGTCCCCGCGACGCCGACCAAGAGCGACCGCGTCTTGTTCGGGACGCTCGCGTTCATCGTGGTGGCGGCCGTGGCGCTCGCGGCCGCGACCGTCGGCCTCGCAATCCTGCTGCTCCCCTTCGCGCTGCTGTTCTTCGCCTTCTTGGTGTTCGTCGCGCGCCGACCCGTTGCTGCCGCGTACGTCTTCCTTGCCACCCAGCCGTTCATCGGCGGCATCGATCGCGGCGTCCTCATCCCGCTCGTGCGCCCGAGCGAAGCGCTCCAGGGCGTGCTCGTCGCGGCCGTGCTCGGCGGGGTGTTGGTGCGAGCGGCGCGCGGCGAACGATTGAGCGTGCGCATCACGAGGCTCGACCGCTCCGTCATCTTGCTCTGCGCGCTCGCGTCGGTGTGGCCGCTGTTCTGGATGCTCGCCCGCGCGCGGATCCCGAGCAGCACCGATCTCTTCGACACGATCGTCCTGTGGAGGCTCGCGGCGCTCTACGTGTTGTTCAGATGGGTCGTGCGCACGCCGGAGCAGGTTCGACGGTGCTTGTGGATCCTGCTCGTGAGCGCGAGCTTGCTCTCGCTGCTCGCGATCCTCGACTCGCTCGGCATCTGGAAACCGGGCGGCCCGTGGACACCGGTGGTGCTCGACAACACCACGGGTCGCGGAGGCGCGACGCTCGGTTCGTCGATCGCAGTCGGCGACTACCTCTCGTACACGTTCGCGATCGTGCTCGTGTGGTTGCTGCGCCACAAGGATCATCGCCGCCTCATCATCGCGATCGCCGGTCTCGTGTTCCTCGGCATCCTCGGCACGGGCCAGTTCTCGGCCTGGATCGAGGCGTTCATCGTGGTGCTCGTGATCGCGCACCACGAGGGCCAAATCCGCCGCTTGGCCAAGTGGCTCGGGCCGGTCGCAGTGTTGGGCGCGTTGGTTGCCTGGCCCGTGATCGCGACGCGGTTGTCGGGCTTCGGCGGCGGGAGTTGGCTGCCGCAGAGCTGGCAGGTGCGCGTCGACAACCTCACGACCTTCTACCTGCCGCAACTCGCGGGATTCCACTGGGTGCTCGGCATACGTCCCAACACGGTTCTTCCCGCGCCCGAGACGTACCGCGACGTGATCTATCTCGAGAGTGGCTACCTCTGGTTCTTCTGGGTGGGCGGCATCCCGCTCGTTTGCGCGTTCCTGTGGTTCCTGAAGCGCGGGTTCGCCCATACCAAACGCGTGGCCGACCAACGCGCCGGCGACGACATCGGGGTCGCGGCGCTCGCGACCCGTGCCGCGCTTTGGTGCCTCCTGTTCCTCACGCTGACCGATTCTCACCTCACCTTGCGGGGCGGGGGCGACCTGTTCTTCTGCCTGTTGGGGCTCAGCGCGAATCTGATCGTGCCGCCGGGCCAGCCGCGGGCCCGCGACTCCCTCGAGCCGCTGGCGGAGGTGCCCCAGCCGTGGGTACGCCAGGCGAGCGGGCCATGAGCAAACGCGCGCTCGACCTCTTGATCACGCTCCCGCTGCTCGCGATCCTGTCGCCGCTGCTGGTGCTGATCGCGATCATCATCAAAGCCACGAGCCCCGGACCGGTGCTGTTCCGCCAGTCGCGCGTCGGGTTGGGCAACCGCCCGTTCACGATGCTGAAGTTCCGGTCGATGGTCGTGAGCGCGCCCGACGACGACAGCGCACTGCGGCAGGCAATCCACGACGAGCTCGCGGGCACGAGCCGAGCGGTCGGCGCGAGCTTCAAGCTCGCAGCCGATCCCCGCGTCACGCGCATCGGGCGCGTCATCCGCGCGACCAGCCTCGACGAGATCACCCAACTCTTCAACGTCGTACGCGGCGAGATGTCGCTCGTCGGTCCGCGGCCTGCGCTCGACTGGGAGGCCGAAGCGTTCCCGCCCGAGTTCCGGCGCCGCACCGATGCGCTGCCCGGGATCACCGGGCTGTGGCAGGTCAGCGGGCGGAGCCGATTGAGCACGCCCGAGATGCTGCAACTCGACCTCGAGTACGTCGACACGCAGTCGCTGGGGCTCGACCTTCGCATTCTCCTCCGCACGATCCCGGTCATGATCCGTGGCGACGGCGCGCGCTGATGCTCCGAACCATCGATCCGCTCAACCATCCGGCCTGGCGCGATCTCGCGACGACCTCACGCGCCAGCCTCTTCGCCTCACCTTCGTGGCTCGCGGCGATCCGCGACACCTACGGCTTCGACATCGCCGCACACGTGTTGCTCGACGGCGACCGGGCCCGCGCCGGTCTCGCGTTCGCCGAGATCGACGACTTCCTCGGCGTGCGCCAGTCGAGCGTCCCGTTCTGCGACTACGTCGATCCGGTCGTCGACACCGACGACGATTGGCACGCGCTCGTCGACCCGCTGCTCGCCCGCGGCGTACCGCTCCAACTCCGCGTGCTCAACGCCGACGTGCCGCGCCGCGACCAGCGGTTCGCGCTCGCCGACGAGCTCGCGTGGCACTGCACGACGCTCGAACGCGACGAGGAACAGCTCTTCGCGGCGTTGAGCCCGCAGGCGCGCCAAAACGTGCGGGCCGCGACGCGTCACGGCGTGACCGTGCGCTTCGGCTCCGACCTCGAAGACGTGAGCGCGTTCCACGACCTCCACCGGCGGACCCGCAAGCGGAAGTACCACCTGCTCGCGCAGCCGTTGTCCTTCTTCGAGAACATCTGGAAGCAATTCGGCCCCGACGAAGGCATCGCCGTCGGGCTCGCCGAGCACGAAGGCGACGTGATCGCCGGCGCCGTCTACCTCGTGTGGAACGGGGTGTGGTACTACAAGTTCGGCGCGTCGATCCTCGAACGGTCCGCGGTGAGGCCCAACGAGCTGCTCGGTTGGGAGAGCCTGCTGCGCGCCCACCGGCGCGGGTGCACGAGCTACGACTGGGGCGTGAGCGACCTCGATCAACCCGGCCTCGTCGCGTACAAGCGCAAGTTCGCGACCGAGGAGCGCCGGGTGTCGGTGTTGCGCTACGAGCCGGCGGGCTACGCGAACCCCGTCGCTGCGGAAGCGCGGCCGGTACTGGGCGAGCTGACGACGCTCCTCACCCGCGAGGACGTCCCCGACGACGTCACCCGGCGCGCGGGCGAGATCCTGTACCGCTACTTCGTGTGACTGCGGCGCGACTGCGACGCTGCCATCTATTGCGATGCCCGGCGCGCGACGTGCCAGGCGACGGTCGGGAGCTCGACCAGCCCGGGCAGCGGATCGTCCCTCGCGGAGATGGGGCCCTCGAGCGGCGGTCGCATCGAGCGCAGATAGGCGCGCATCGTCATGTTGCCGGAGAGCACCTCGCGCATCGAGATCGGCACGTCGGTCGAGAGTCGGACCCAGCGCACCCCGGCTCGCCCTTGCACTCTCGGCGGCTCCTCGCCCATCGCGAGCTGCCAGGTGACGTACGGGAAGTCCGCGCCGGCGGCCGCGCCGATGGAGTGCCAACCCCACGTACGGCCGTTCACGTCGAGGACCTTCAACTGCCCGGTACGCGGATCGCGCTTGAACTCGACCTCCACGAGCCCGGTGAGCCGGAGATCGGCGACGAGCCGCATCCCCTGCTCGATCACGTCGGGCTCGTCGGTCGTCTCCACGAAGGTGCTGGCCCGCCCGAAGTCCATCGGCATCTGTCGGGTGCGGCGCGCGGAGACGAAGGCGCGAGCTTCGCCGTCGCGACACGCCCCGGCGAACGCCAGCTGGCACTCCCCGCCCCCCGGGATCATCTCCTGGATCATCACGTGACCGGTGCGCAGGAAGCCACACGCCTCCGAGTAGCGCGCCAACAACGACGGACGGTCGTCGATGCGCCACGCCTTCACGTGGGTGAGCGGATTGTCGATCTCGCCCGACGCGGGCTTGAGGATCACCGGATACTCGAGGTCGAGCCCGGCGGCCTGCTCGAGTGTTTCGGTGTACCACGTCGCGGGTATTCCGAGACCGAGTGCCGACGCGCGTGCGTACGTGAGTCGCTTGTCTTGCGCGACGGAATATTGCTCCCACGGTGACGTCGTGAGCCGGTAGCAACCTTCGAGCGCGTCGTAGTTGCGGCTGATCATCGCGGCGACCTTGTCGTCGGTCGGGAACAACACCCAACCTTTGAGACCGTGCTCCTCGGCGAGCTTGAGGAGATGCTCGGTCTGCACCGCGTCACCACCGAGCGGCCACCGCAACCGACGGTGCGCGTAGCGCGAGAGCCCGGCCAGACGATCTTCGTGTTGCGCGACCCACACCTCGATGCCGCGGCGTCCGAGGCTGCGCACGATTCCGAGCGCTCGGTAGCTACCGCCTACGACGAGCGCGCCGACATCGCGTCGCGCGACATCGCGCGTCATCGAGCGAGCGCCCTCGCAATCGACCGACCGGCAAACCCGCTGCCCGCGACGAATCGCATCAACGGTCCGAAGGTGGGGGCGGCAGGTGCTCCGGTTACGTAGAGACCAGGAACCGTAGTTTCGAAGTTCTGGGTCAATCGTGGATATCCGCGGACGCAAGTAATTGCGTTGATGACCTCGGGGCTCCAGAACGGATACTTCGCAAGTTCGATCCGGAAGCCCGTTCCGAGGAGCACGTGATCAACGGTTTGCCGCGTCCCGTTGCTGAGCCGGAGTTGGATACCTTCGCCCGCGCGCGTCGCCTCGGTGACGTCGATGCCCGTACGGATCGGGACGCCTTCGACACGCGGCACCAACCAGGCTGCGCCCGCAGAGCGGATGGACCGGCGGTCGAACGGATCGTGCAGCGGACCGGGAACGAACCGGTAGAGGGCGGGCCGCTGGTTCAGCTGGCTGAGGCCGGCCGGTCCGACCGCCGCCGGGGCGTACAGCAGCCGGTTGAGCCACGGAATCGTGTGCCGGCGCGCCTCACCGAGGATCCAGCGCACCGCCGGCGCGCGGACGAGCACGTCGACGTCGGCTCCCGCTTCATGCAGCAGCGCCGCCGACTCGAGCGCGCTCTGCCCGCCACCGACAACGCTCACCCGCCGGCCCCGGAAGATACCGAGATCGTGCTCCTCGACGGTGTGCGACACGACATCGCGATCGAACGACGCGAACTGCGGCGGCCGGCGCGCGAACTTGCCTATTCCTGCAGCTACGACGACCTGCGAGGCCTCGAACGTATCGCCCTCGACGTGGAGGCGGAATCCGGAATCGCCGAGCTCGATCCGATCGACTTCACGTTGATCGAGGTCGGGCACCGCGCGCTGTTGGAACCATTTCCCGTATTCGACGAAGCGGTCGACCGGGATCGGAACGTCAACCGGATGCTGCGTGTCGCGTTCGAAGTCCTGCAACGTGAGCTTCAACTCGGGCGCACCGATGTCGCTGCCGTGATACGGCGACCGCAACCACATGCCGAGCGGCGTGTGTGTGCTCCAGAACCGCAACGGCTCGCCGAAGACGCGCGGCTCGCGGCCGGCGTTCCGCAGGTGCGCCGCCGCGCTGAGCCCGTAGGGCCCCGCGCCGATGATCGCCAGGTCAATTCGCTCGTTCACCACAGCCACCCCGTTTGTCCGTTATGGGGACACTGAGACGCGCTCGCGCGCTTCACGCGTCGAACCTAACGCGGTCACAGACCGTAGTCAGATCGGGTCCGTTCGAGCGAGTGGATGTTGGGCAGTTCTCGGATAGTTCATGCATTGGGCACGCGGTATCGGCCACGTACGGTCACCGTTTCGTTTATTGTCGTGAGGCGGGCGAAGCAATCGTCGACTGGAGACGCCAGGTGGGGGCAAAGAGCATTGGCAACACGCGTTGAGCACGACACCGCACGAGGAGATCACGAGCGGTTTCGAATCCAACGCCAACAAGAATCACCACGTCGAGCTCGCCGTCGTCGGCTACGGGAACTGGGGTTCGAAGCACGTCCGCGTGCTCTCCGGCATCCCCGACGTCTCCGTCACCGTCGTTGACCGTGATCCGCTCCGCCTCGCCGAAGCCGGGCGCGCGTTCCCCATGGTCCGGTTGGATCAATCGCTCGACCACGTGCTCGCGAACGTCGACGGAGTCATCGTCGCGACCCCGCCGCGGTCGCACGCACCGATCGCGCACGCCGCGATCCGCGCCGGTCGCCACGTGCTGGTCGAGAAGCCGCTCGCAACGAGCGTGGCCGACTGCGAGGAGCTGATCGACGCGGCCCAACGCAAGGACGTGCGCCTCATGGTGGGCCACACCTTCGAGCACGACGCCGCGATCTGGAAGCTGCGCGACATCGCCAACAGCGGCGAGCTGGGCGAGATCCGCTACATCGATTCCGCGCGACTGAACCTCGGGCTCTTCCAAGAAGACGTCAACGTCATCTGGGACCTCGCGCCGCACGACGTCTCGATCATCAACTTCATCCTGGGCGGCCCCCCCACCGCGGTTTCTGCGTGGGGTCACTGCCACGCGAACCGCGGCCTCGAAGACGTCGCCCATCTCCAGCTCCGCTACGCCGACACCGGCGTGCGCGCGTACATCCACGTGAGCTGGCTCGACCCGTGCAAGGTGAGGCGGATCACGATCGTCGGGAGCGAGAAGATGGTCGTTTACAACGACCTCTCCCCAGATCAGAAGATCCGCATCTACGACGTCGGCATCGACGACGGCGGCGGCTTGGACCCCGAGTACGGCATGCCGGTGAAGTACAGGCTGGGCGACATCTTCTCGCCGCGCGTCACTCCGCAGGAACCGCTCGCCGTGCAGGCCGCGCACATGCTCAACTGCATACGCACCGGCGCCGCGCCGCGCACCGACGGCCGGAGTGGCCTCGAAGTCGCGCGGGTGCTCGAGGCGGCGAACGCCGCACTGCACTCAGGTCGCGAGGTTCCGCTCGACGCCGGCCCGGTGATCGACATCACGATCGACCCCACGCCGCTGTACGCGCAGGTGCCCGCGGCGTCGATGCTCGACTCGCAAGCAACCGGTTAGAGATCGCCCAGACCCGGGCGAGACCCGTCGCGGCGAGCGCCACCGATCACGCTACGCGCACGTACACGCGCTGAGCGCCGCGGCGCGGTTCGCGCTTTACCGATGGTCCCGTCCGTGGGGGATACTCACCTCTGTTCGGGAAAGAGAGATACGAGTCTCGGGGGAGGTGGTTGCGCGTGCACGGAGCGCCCCGGCGGATCTTGTGGGCGATCGCGCCGATCCTCGCGCTGAGCGTCGCCCTCGCATCACCCGCCTCGGCCGCGCCCACTGTTTCCCACGTGACGTTGCAATCGCGCCAGATCTACACGAGCAGCGGGGTGACGCTGCACGCCGGCGACTCGGTCACGATCCACGCAGCCGGCCGCATCCGGTTCGGGGGCGGGAAGATCAGGAACATGACCCCGCAGGGCATCCCGTGGGGACCCAAATGCGACGCGATCGCGCGCAACGAGCCACGCCACAACCCCTGGCCGAAGAAGGGCGTGAGCTGCTGGTCGCTGATCGCGCGGATCGGAACCGGAACGCCGTTCGAGATCGGGCCCGCGAAGACGTTCCGCGCGGCCGAGTCGGGCGTTCTCCTGCTCGGGCTCAACGACAACTTCGTCGACGACAACACCGGGCAGTGGAACGCAACCATCGCGGTCACGAGTGCGACCGCGCCCACCACACCCGCCACGAGCACGGCGGCCAAGAAATCGTCGAGCGGTCTGGTCATCGTGATCGTCGCGATCGTCGTGGTGGCGCTCCTGGCCCTCCTCCTCTGGAGGAGGCGGAACGCGAAGCGCCGGCGCGCCGAATCGCCCCCGCCCGGCGGCGCCGATCCCGTGCTCGCCGACGCCTCCGTGGCCCTGCTCGCGGAATCGGGCTCCGAAGCGCCGGCCGCCGCGGTCGCGGTGCTGACCGCGCCGCCGGAGACCGATTCGATCGACGTCAACATCTTCGAGGTCGAGTTCTCGAACGGCCTGACGCTCCGCGTCGGCTACAACCACTTCCCCGAGGGGACGGAGCTGCAGTGGCGGGTGTCACAAAACCGCGTCACCGCTGCCACCGGCTCGTTCGTCGCCAAGGGCGGCGGCAGCACGAATCACCTCGAGACCGTCCCGCTCGGCGTGAAGCTCGAGGGCCGACAGACAATGCCCGACGGCGCCGACGTACAGTTCGACTGGTCGATCAACGGTGTGCCGTTCCGCTATTCGGTACGTCGCGATCCCAACTGCTGACGACGCCGGACCGGGCGGGTTCAACGCGCCCACTTTAGGCATATTTGTCGCTTTTCCGGATTTTAGGTCCAATTGCCCATGGGCAGGCCTACCCCCTTGTAGATATGGTCTCGTCGATCGAGCGGAAGCAGTTTTGGCGCTACTGATGCGGGCATTGGGGAGCAAAACAAGGATGTCTGGAACAGTCCGCCGCACCTGCCGAACCGGGTCTGACGCGGGACGCCGACCGTGAGGCGGAACCGCTCCCAAGCGGTCGCCCCCGAGGTCACGGCCGCAGCGCTCGTCCCCGACCTGTCCGCGGCCGCACCTCGCGTGCGCCTCGGCGACCTGCTCGTGCACTCCGGCATCGTCTCGCGCGACGCGCTCGAGCGGGCGTCGCAGCACTCCAACGGCACCCGCATCGGCACGCTGCTGGTCGAGAAGGGGATGATCGCCGAGGACGACGTCACCCGGGCGCTCAGCGAGCAGCTGCACGTACCGGTGGTCGACCTCCGCGACGCCGCACCCGAGCCCGACGCGACGGCCCTCGTCAACTCGCCCGACGCGCACCGCCACGACGTGCTGCCGCTCCTCTTCGCCGACGGCGCGCTGACCGTTGCGGTGGCCGACCCGCTCGACACCGAAGTGATGGCGTTGCTGCGCTCGCTGCCCGTCAAGGAGGTGCACGTCGCGATCGGCGTGCCCGCGCAGTTGCGCAACCGGGTCAACCAGACCTACAGCGCCCTGTCGGCGGTCGGCATCGACATCGAGGCCTTCCGCGCCGGCGACCTCACCACCGAGATCGCGGGAACGATCGAGACCGTCGTCGACGCCGACGCGCCGATCGTGCAGGTCGTCAACAAGATCGTCACCCAGGCGCTGCGCGACCGCGCCTCCGACGTGCATATCGAGCCGGCCGAGGAGTGCGTGCGGGTGCGCTTCCGCATCGACGGCGCGCTCAACGAAGTGGTCGAGCTGCCGGTCGAGATGGGCCAGGCGCTCGTGAGCCGCATCAAGATCATGGCCGACATGAACATCGTCGAGCGGCGCCGCCCGCAAGACGGTCAGTTCGAGATGGACATCGACAACCGCGCGCTCGACGTGCGCGTGTCCACCACGTCGACGATCTGGGGCGAGAAGACCGTGCTCCGGTTGCTCGACCGCACCCGTTCGCTCTACGCGCTCGGCGACCTCGGCATGCCCCCCGATTCCGAAGCCTTGTACTCGCGCATCGTCAACTCGCCGTACGGGATGATCATCGTCGGCGGTCCGACCGGCAGCGGCAAGACCACCACGCTCTACGCCACGTTGTCGGAGATCAACCGACCCGACATCAACGTGATGACCATCGAAGACCCGGTGGAGTACATCTTCCCGAAGGTCAACCAGATCCAGATCAGCGAGCAGACGGGCATGTCGTTCGCGACCGGTCTGCGGTCGATCCTGCGCCAAGACCCCGACGTGATCCTCGTCGGTGAGGTCCGTGACGTCGAGACCGCCCGCATCGCCGTGCAGTCGGCGCTCACCGGGCACCGGGTGTTCTCGTCGGTGCACGCGATCGACGCGGTGTCGTCGCTGTACCGCCTGCTCGACATGGGCATCGAGCCCTTCCTCATCACTTCCGCGATCGTCGGTGTGGTCGCGCAGCGGCTCACCCGGCGCATCTGCGCCTCGTGCGCGACGCCGTTCGAGCCCTCGCTCTCCGACATCACCCTGTTCCAGAAGCTGGGCGGCCGCGAGAAAGATGTGTGGCTCCGCGGCAAGGGTTGCCACATCTGTTCGGGCACCGGCTACTTCGATCGCGTGGGCGTCTACGAAGTGCTGGCGATCACCGACGAGATCCGCCAGTGCGTCGTCGACGGTCACCCGCCGAAGGTTGCCCGCGAGATCGCGATCTCGCAGGGCCTCCGTACACTCCAGACCGAAGCCATCCGCATGGTCGAAGCCGACGTCACCACGATGGAAGAAGTCGTGAAGCACGTGGTGGTCGGCGAGGAGTTCTGATGAGCACCACGGTGAGCCCCCCTTCGCCGGCGCCGCCTCGACCGCCCGAACGGGCGCCGTCGAAGCCTTGGTACAAGCGAGAGTTCTACATCGGGCGCGCGGTGAAGATCGAAGAGGTCATGAACTTCTCGCGCCAGATGGGCTCGTTCTTGCGGGCCGGCGTGCCGATCCTCGACTCCCTCGGCGTCGTCGCCGAGGAGAACGCGTCGAAGAAGATGAAGGAAGTGCTCGCCGACATGCAGCGCCGGCTGCTCGCCGGCGGCAGCTTCGGCGACGCGATCGCGACGCACACCAAGGTGTTCCCGGGCTACTACGTGGCCGTTGTACGTGCGGCCGAGCTCACCGGTCAGCTCGACGACGCGCTCGAGCAGCTCTCCAACTATCTCGAGCGAGAGGTCGCCGCGCGGCGCGAGCTCAAAAGCTCGCTGACGTACCCGTCCATCGTCTGCCTGCTCGCGATCGCGGCCGTGATCATCATGTCGGTGTACGTGCTCCCGAAGTTCAAGTCGTTCTACTCGGGCCTCGGCGCGCACTTGCCGCTGCCGACCCGCATGCTCCTCGACTTCACCAACTTCTTCACGCACTGGTACCCGGTGATCTTCGGCGTGATCGTGGCGCTCGTGCTGGTCACGCTCGGCTTCATCGGCGGGAACCAGGGCAAGGCCCGCCGCGACCAGTTCTTGCTGCGCCTGCCCGGTATCGGTGACCTCGTGCACCTCATCGCGATCGAGCGGTTCTGCCGGGTGCTCGCCGCGCTCGTGCAGACCGGAGTGCCGCTGCCCGACGCCGTGCAGGTGTCGGCCGACAGCACCAACAACCGTCTCTTCCAGAAGAAGCTCGCGACGGTGCGGGAGGCGATGATGCGGGGCGAAGGACTCGCCCGGCCGATCAGCGCTTCCGGACTGTTCCCACCGGCCGCACGGCAGATGATCCGTGTCGGCGAGAGCACGGGCTCGCTCGACGTGCAGCTCCGCAACGCCGCGGTCTTCTACGAGCGTGAGCTCTCGTTCCGGTTGAAGCGATTCACCGACATGTTCGAGCCGGCGATCATCGTGGTAGTGGGTGGGATGGTCGCCTTCGTCGCGGTGGCGCAGATCTCGGCGATGTACAGCGTTTACCACCAGGTGAAGATCTAGCAACGGAATCCGCAGGACGCGCGATTCCAGTCCCGGGCGGGACACCAAGCACGGAAGACAGTGGGGCGGATGAACGGGCAACACAAGCAACACGAGCGCGACGATGGCTTCACGCTCATCGAGTTGCTCATGTCGATCGTGATCGTGGGGATCCTCGCGGTGGTCGCAATCGTGGGCGTCGCGGGATTGCAGGAAAAGGGGCAGACCGCGGCATGCGCGACCTCGTTGGACGCCGCGAAGTCGGCGACCGAGATGTACTACTCGATCACGGGCGGGAAGTTCCCGCAGACGTTCGCAAACCTCACGAACCCGCCCGACGGCCATCCGTTGCTCGACCCCGCGCCGGGAGTCATCGAGGGAGCAACGACACTCGTGGGCAAGGACGGCAACTGGACGGTCACGATGGTTCCGGGCGCCACAACGAGTGACCGAACGACCTATACCGGCTGCGCAACAGCCGGGACATGATGTCAATACAAAGCCGCAATGCAGCGGGCGAGCATCAACGAGAGGAACAGGAAATGCAGGAGCAAGAGAAGCGGGAGCAGGGTTTCACCCTGATCGAGTTGCTCATCGCGATTGTCGTGGTGGGCATCCTCACGGCAGTGGCGATCGTCGGCATTGCCGGTCTCACCAACAAGGGCAACAGTTCAGCGTGTTCCGCCACCGTCGACGCGGCCAAGGCTGCAGCGGCGGTGCACTACGCGAACACGGGCGGCCAGTACCCGGCGAGCTTCGCCGCGATGACCGGCACGAACCCGCCGGAGCTCACGCTGGCGAGCGGCGTCAAGGACAACGGCACGACCCTCACGGGCAACGGCTGGACCGTCACGATGACGGGTGGCGGCAGCGGGCCGAACACCTTCACCGGTACGGCGAACGGCGCGAACTGCGAGGCCACGGGCGGCTCCTGATCGCGGCGAAGTCCGCTGCTGATTGTGCATCGCGGCCCGGGACGGCATCACCGTCCCGGGCCTGATGCTCCAGAATGCAGGAAGAAGTGAGAGGAACAGAAGTTGCGTCGTCGTGACGAAGCGGGTGAGACACTCGTAGAGATCCTGATCTCGGTTGTGATCATGGGTCTCGTCACGGGCGCGATCTTCGCCACGTACGCAACTGCCGCGTCGGGATCGAAGAGCCAGCGCACGTTCGTAGCGGCCGACGCGGCCCTCCGTGACGCCGCCGAGCTCACGAAGAGCGCGGTCAAGACGCAATGCGGCAACGGGGGAACGAGCTACACCGTCGACTTCTCCGCGCTCGCCACCAACGGCATCACTCCGCCGGCCAGCATCACGAATAACCTGTGTCCCGGCCCGACAACGGTGACCCCTGTGACGTTCACGGTCACTTGGCCCGGGCAAACGCAGTCACTCACCATCGACGTGAGATCGCCGTGAGCGTTCTTCGCAGTCGGGTCGAACGAGACGAGCGGGGCGCCTCGCTCGTCCTCGCGATCGTGTTCATGGTCGTCGCGGCCGCGATCGGAGCCGGCATGACCGCGGCCGTCACTTCGGGCGTCAACGACACGACCGCGCTCGCCGCCGCGCGCAACCGCGAGTACGCCGCCGACGGCGCCATCGAGACTTCGATCGCAAGGGTCCGCGGCATCGCCAACGCCGGGATCGCCGCGCCCGGCTGCCCGAACATCTACAACCCGGGACTCAACGGAGTCCCGATCCGGGTCGACTGTGCGAACACGCCATCGGTGGCGCGCACACCGACCGGCACCGTCGTCATCCAGAACAACGTGACGTTCATGGCGTGCCTCGACCAGACACCCTCGGTCCCGTGCACGTCCGCAAACGCGATCATCAACGCCGTTATCAACTACGAGGCGAACGGGGCGCAGGAGTCCGCGTTCGTCGAGGCGTGGAGTGTGAACAAGTGAACCTCCGCCGGCCCTCACGGAAGAGCAGCCCGCGGCCCAACGGCGAACAGGGTTTCACGCTCATCGAAGTCGTGATCAGCGTGGTGTTGCTGACGCTCATCACCGGCGTGCTCACCGCGGCGTTGATCTCGTCGCTGAATCAGTCGTCGTCAACGAACGCGCACACCCACCAGTCGAACTACGCGCAGATCACCGCGACGTGGTTCGAGCGCGACGCGCAGGCCGCCGGCGGCATCGACCCGACCACGGGTGGAAAAGACCCGACGCTCGGCGTCTCCACGACGGGCGCGTTCACCGCCGGCTGCACCACCACGGGCACCGCGCTCGTCGGCTTCGCGTGGAACGATCTCGCGAGCGGCACGAAGCACGTCGCGAACTACTCGTACGTCGCGGCCACCCACGAGCTGACCCGGACCAGCTGCATCGGCGGGACCGGCGCCGTGACGCAGATCCTCGTGTACGACGTCACGTCGGCGCCGACGGTCTGGTGCGACGGCAACGTCGGCCCGGCGTGCCCGGCGTTCCCGGTGACCGTGAACATGACCGTCACCGACAACACCGCGCCGCCCGCCGGCACGAGCCCGTACACGTTCACCCTCACGGGCACATTGCGCTCGCAGTCGCAAGCAGTGATCAACACGACCGCCACACCGGCGCCGCTCATCCTCCTCGGCGGCGGCGGCTGCACGAACGGGGCGACCGGACTCAGCCTGCAGTCGGCGAGCTTGCAGGTGTCGGGCCAGACCTACGTCAACACGCCCAACGTGGGCGGCTGCCCGGCGATGAAAGTCACCGGTTCGACCTATCCCACGGCAACGGCCATCCTCACCGGCGGCACGTGCACCGGTTGCACCAGCCCCAAGCTGCCGACGACGTACACGACTCCGCTCACCGACCCGTACGCGACACTCGCCGCACCGACCGGCGGAACACCCCGGAGCGCGGGAAACACCTGCAACGGTCAGAGCGGAACCCTGCAGCCCGGCGTGTACACCGCGCCGATCACCGTCACCGCCGGTCTCTTCACGACGTGCACGCTGGTGAGCGGCGTCTACATCATCCAGAGCAACATGACGGTGAGCGGCAACCTCCTCAGCATCCTCACGCCGACCATCAAGAGCGCGTCCGGCGGCGTCCTGCTGTACTTCACCGGTGGCGGCTCGTTCACCGCCGGCGGCTTGGTGAACCTGAGCCTGTCGCCGATCACGTCGGGCAACGGGATCGTGATGTGGCAGTCCGACGCGGCTCCGGTCCAGATGGGGACCGCCTCCGGAGGCCTGAACTCGTTCGACATCAACGGCGTGATCTATTCGCCCAACGCGCCGGTCTCCTTCGCGAATCTCTCGGCCGGCCTGAACCTGCCGGGCATCGTGGCCCAGTCGCTCACGCTGCAGAGCAACGTGCTCATCTCGGTTGGCGCGCCGCCGCCGCCGATCCAGGTCGGTGGGCCGAACTCGCTGCCGGCGTGGACGGTCAACCAGCCGGGATACCCGACAACACAATTCACCGCGACCGGCGGCTTCCCGCCCTACAAGTGGTCTTCCGACAACCTGCCCGCGGGCCTCACGATCGATCCCGACACCGGTGTCGTGTCGGGCCCCACGCCGACCGCGACCTTCAACGGCAACGTGCACATCACCGCCGGCGACGGGTTCGGCGACCCGTCCGACACCAACAACGTGCAGCTCACGATCAACGCGCAGCCGAAGATCACCTCCACCACGCTGCCGAGCTGGACCGTCGGCCGCCCCTACCCGAACACACAGGTCGCGACGAGCGGCGGGACCGCGCCCTTCAAGTGGACCATCACCGGACTCCCGAGCGGCCTGCAAGCCTCGAGCGCCGGCGCGATCACCGGCACACCGAACGGTGCGCCGGGCACGGCCAACGTGAACGTCTCGCTCACCGACGCCGCGGGAGCAACCGCCACTGCGACCCTGCCGCTCACGATCAACGCCGGGCCCACGATCACGCCGGCGGCGCTGCCCAACGGCGAGAAGACCGCGCCGTACAGCTTCTCGGTTGCCTCGTGGGGCGCGGGCGGCACCCCGCCGTACAAGTGGTCGGCCACGGGCCTGCCCAACAACCTCACGATCAACCAGGGATCGGGGCTGATCTCGGGTACGCCGAACGGCAACCCCGGCACCTCACAAGTGAAGATCACACTCACCGACGCGGCGGGTGTGGCGGTCACCACCGCGAACATCCCGCTCGTAATCACCGCCCAGCCGACGATCACCAGCGTCACGTTGGCCAACCACGGCGCGGCTGCGGGCACCATCGAGACGGGTGACACGATCACGATCGTGTACTCGGCACAGATGAAGGTCAGCAGCTTCTGCTCGGCATGGACGACCGGCGACACCAACGACCAGTCGCTCACGGCGGCCAACGACGTCACGGTCACGCTCACCGACGGCAACTTCTTCAACAACGACTCGATCGCGGCAACAAGCGGCTCGTGCGCGGGCGGCTTCCAGTTCGGATCGATCGACCTCGGCTCGAAGAACTACGCGAACGGCACGTCTACCTTCAAGGGCAACGGCACGACCTCGACCAAGTCGACGATCACGTGGACGGCGAGCACGCACACGCTCGTGATCACACTCGGTACGAGGACCGGCGGGAACCCGGGGAACGTCAACACGAGCCAGCCGACCTACAACGCCGACAACTCGGTCACCGACTCCGCGGGCGCGGGGCTGAGCAACATCCCGTTCCAGCTGGCGAACGCGAAGCAGTTCTGATCAGCCGGCGCGTCCGGAGGAGCGCAGCTCCACCCGCAGTCTCGGCACACGCGACGCAAGCGTGAACGCGACGCCGAGGATCCCGATCGCGACCGCGAAGTCGGCGAGGTTCACGATGGCCCACGGCGTGACGAGAAAGTCACGCGCGGCACCGAAGCGAACGCGGTCGAGCATGTTGCCGATCATGCCGCCGGCAACCATCGCCGGGAAGAGCGCGGGGATCTCGAAGCGGGATGCCAACCCGTCGACCATCACGAGGAACGCGCACAGCACGACCAGTGAACCGATGATCAACACCGGTGCCGGTCCTCCGATGATGCCCAGGGCGTACGACGGATTTCGCGCGGGCAGCACCATTCCCGACGCGCCGTGCGCGGCGATCGTCTTGGTGACCTGGTCGACCGAGACGACACTCGCGGCGACGAGCAGGCCCGCGGACCGGCGTGCGGCTCCGAGCGCGTGCATGTGCTTCCATCGGAACGGACGGGCCCCGACCTGAGGCGCTGCGGGGCACAACCCCCAGATTTCGACCGGTTACGATCCACATTCGTGGACATACACGCATCCCTCGCGGACGCCCTCCAAGCCGTCGTCGACGTGACCGGCACCGACCTGGCGCTGTCGATCGGCTCGCCCCCGCTGGTGCGGCTCGACGGGTCGATCCGGCCCGCCCCGGGCCTTCCCGTGGTCGACAACCAGACCATGGCCGAGTTCCTCACCGGCCTCCTCAGCGAGGACCAGATCGAGGACTTGTGGAAGAACCGCGACCTCGACTTCGCGTTTTCCTGGGGAAAGTTCCGGTTTCGAGGCAACGCGTTCTTCGAGCGGAGCCAGCCGGCGATCGCGCTCCGCCTCATCCAGCGCGACATCCCCGACTTCGACGACATCGGCCTCCCCTACTCCGTGCGCGAGCTGATCAATCTCCAACGGGGCCTGATCCTGTTCACCGGTCCGACCGGTTCCGGAAAGTCCACAACCATGGCCACCTTGATCGACGCGATCAACGCGGTCCGGCCGTGCCACATCCTCACGATCGAAGACCCGATCGAGTACTTGCACCTCAACCGGGAAGCGCTCGTGCACCAGCGCGAGGTCGGCATCGACGCGGAGTCGTTCGAGCGGGCGCTGCGCGCCGCGCTCCGCGAAGACCCCGATGTCGTGCTCGTGGGTGAGATGCGAGACCCGGAGAGCATCTCGATCACCCTCACCCTCGCCGAGACCGGGCACCTCGTGCTGTCGTCGCTGCACACCAACGACGCGCCGCAGGCCCTCGACCGCATCGTCGACGTGTTCACCGCCGACCGGCAGGGTCAGGTCCGACTGCAGCTCGCGAACACGCTCGCCGCGGTCATCGCGCAGCGGCTCGTACCCCGCATCGGTGGCGGCCTCATGGCGGTCTACGAGGTGTTGATCGCGACGTCGCCGGTTCGCAATCTCGTGCGCGAGGGCAAGACCAACCAGCTCCGCAACGCGATGCAGATGGGGCTGAGCTCGGGCCACAAGACGATGGAGATGTCGCTCAAGGAGATGGTGGCCGCGGGCTACATCACCCAGGAGACCGCTGTCGCGACGGCGTTCGTGCCGCACGAGGTCGACCCGACGATCTCGGTCACCACGCAACACTGAGCGCGTTCTCGCGTCACCCCTTGACGCGGTAGTGGAGGTGGACCACGCCGCCGGCGAAGCGCCGCTCGTCGAGGAGCTCGAGCTCGAAGTGGGCGTCCGCCGGGAGTGACCGCGTGCCGCCGCCCACCACGACCGGCGTGACGAACAGGTGGCACTCGTCGACGAGCCCCGCCGCGAACGCCTCCGCGGCAATGGTCGGACCGCCGATGCTGACGTCGGTCACAGCCGACGCTTTCAGTCTCCGGATCGCCTCCGGGTCGAACGACCGCTCGATCCGCGTCCGGGGGGTCGACACGGCGTCGAGCGTGGTGGAGTAGACGACCTTGTCGGCCGTCCGCCAGATCGCGGCGAAGTCGCGCACGACGGCCGGCTCGTCGGTCACGTCGAGCGTCTCCCACACGGCCATCGTCTCGTACATGCGCCGGCCGTAGAGATAGGTGCCGGCCGACCGCTCGAGGTCGTTGACGAAGGCGTGCACCTCTTCGTCGGGCGCGGCCCATTCGATGTTGCCGTCGCGATCGGCCACGTAGCCGTCGAGTGAGGTGAGCGCGGAGTAGATCAACTCGGCCATAACAGCTCGGCGCCGAGCTTAGGTCACGGTCACCCCGGCCGACTCGTGACCATCGAGAACGCGGAGCTCGCCGTCAGAACTGCTTGCCGGCCGCCGGGAACGCGGGCGTCAGGTTGGAAACCGGCGCTCCCGCCGGATCAGTGACGGAGTTCGAGAGCGTGAACGTGGGCGTGCTCGTCGTGACCGTGGCCGTCGTGCCCGTGCCGCCCTGCTGCCCGAGCGTGATGGTGAGCTTGTTCGTCGACGCGCTCCAGGCAAACGTGGTGTTCCCCGCCGACGTGCCGAACGTCGCGTTGTTGGTGGCGACGTAGGCGTTCGATCCGAGACTGATCGTCCCGAAGTGGAACGTGCAGGCCGTCGTCGTCACCGACATCGTGTCGGTGCTCGAGCCCGATCCGTTCGTGAGTGTCACGAGGTTGTTGTTCGAGCTGAGTGTGCGGTCGGCGGTGCCGTCGGCCCAACTCGAGCAAATGGTGTTGGCGTTCATCTGGGCGGAGAAGGTCACCACGATCTGGTCGCCTTGCTCGATCTTGCCCGCGGTTCCGGTTCCGCCCGCCGTCTTGTTCAAGAACTGGACGTTCGTGATCGTCGGTTGCGGGTTGATCGTCAGCGCCAAATTCGCCGAGGTGGTCCCGCCCAGCGCGTCCGTGACCGTCACGCCGAAGCTCGACGAGCCGGAGCCGGTCGGAGTGCCGGAGATCACGCCGGCGCTCGACAGCGACAGACCTGCAGGCAGCGAACCGCTGCTGAGCGTCCAGATGTAGGGCGTCGTGCCGCCGGATGCGGCGAGGGTCCAGCTCTGCGAGACCGACTTCTCGCCGCTCAGCAGAGGTGACGACGTCGTGATCGCGGGCGCCGCGTTCACTGTGAACTTGCCGGTACCGGTACCGACACCCGAGTCGCCGTTCGTAACGGTCACGTCGTGCGCGCCGGTCGCTGCGCCCGCGGCGATCGAGATGTTCGCACTCAGCGTGGTTCCGTTGGTGTACGAGGTCGAGTTCACCGTGATTCCGCTGCCGAACGAGGACGTCAACGCCGCACCGCTGACGAAGCCGGTGCCTGTGATCGTGACGGTCTGGGTCGAGCCCTGACCACGCACGGCCGGGTTGACCGACGTGACGGTCGGACTCGCGTCCACGATGAACTTGCCGATACCGGTACTTACTCCTGTATCGCCGTTGGTGACAGTGACATTTCGAGCTCCGGTCGCGGCTCCCGCGGCGATCGTGACGTTCGCCGTCACGGAGGTCGAGCTGTTGTACGTGGTGGAGTTCACCGTGATCCCGGTACCCGAGAACGACGAATCCAGCGCGGCGCCGTTGACGAAACCGGTGCCGGTGATCACGACGTTTGCATTCGTCGCACCTTGGCCCAGTGGGGTCGCCGATGTGACGGTGGGCAGCGCGTTGATCGTCAAGGTGTAGGTGGTTGTCGCCGGGTCGTCGCCGAGCGCGTCGTTCAGCGTGATCGTGACCGACTTCGCGCCCGTGGCGCTCGGAGTCCCACTGATGGTCCCGGTATCGGGATCGATCGTCAGCGGACTGGGCAGGTTCGACGCCGACCAGATGAAGTTCCCGTCACCGCCGGATCCGGTGATCGTCGAGGAGAACGGGGTATTGACCGGCCACGACGTGACCGCCGGCGCATCGATTGACAATCCCGGCGACGATGGCGTTCCGACGTTGATCACACTCGCACCGGAGATCACGATCGCTTTCACGACCAGCGCGGTCACCATCGGGTTCGCCGCGCTCCCCGCGACATTGATCTCGGCGGTCGGCGCGTACAGCGCGCCGTTCAGCGAAAGGATCCCCGCACCCGAGTAGGAGATCGTGCTGGTGTCGAGCTTGTCCTGCCAGATGAGCAAGCCCGCCCACTGGCCGGTGGTCATCGGCGAGAGGTTGACCACGCCCGAACCGGCGACCGACAGCGAACCGCCGGTGATGTAGATCAGCACTCCCCCCGACGCGCTCGTGAGCGACGCGGCGCCGGAAACCGAGAGCCCGTTCTGGAAGATGTACACGCCGCTCGCGAGCTGACAGGTGTTCGAGCTCCCGACCGACAAGATGCCGGAGTACACGCCCGGCTGAGCCGTGGATCCCGGCGACTGGCAGGTCGTGGCGGCGTTCTGGCTCGGCCGGCCGCTCGTCGACGGAGCGGTGACCGTGGCGTACGGGTCGGGATGCGCGGTGGCGTAGTTGGTGACGGTCGGGCACGCGGGAAGCAGGTAGGTGGGCGCCTGACAGGTGCCGCCGTTGAGGATGTACGTGCCGCCGGCCTGGTACGTCGGCGCGCCCGAAAGCGTGATCGCGCCGCACGACGTGCCGTTGTCCTTGGTGTTGAGATACGCGTCGCCGTACACCCGCATCTTCCCGGAACCCGAGAGGTTGATTCCCGTGGTCGCGCCGCACGTGCCGCCGCCGAGCAGGATCACCGACGACGGCGGGCCGGGTGCGCCGGCGCCGATCGTCTTCTGGAACGTGCCGGTGAGGCTGTAGACGTACGGCGGCCCACTCGTCGTCGCCGTCTCGGTGATCGCCACCGTGATCGACGTAGGCGTGCCACTGCAATTCGCAGTCGGCGAACAAGCCACATTGACACTGGCAACGTTCGCAGCCACGGCGTTGTCGCTCACCAGCGCGCCGTTCTGGCACTCGCGTCGCACCAGCGACGTTCCGACGAGGTAGTAGATGACGATGTCGGGCTTGGTCGCGCCGCTGGAGCTCGTGATCGTCGAGTCGAAGCGCACGACCGCGTTCTGCGTCCCGGCAACCGGCGGAGACGCGTCGGCGCACGAGGTCGTGTCGGTCAGCGAGACTTCAGGGCCGCTCGAGTTGCTCGCGTCGTTGACGATGTACGCGGCCGCGATCCGGGCGTCGCTCGAGCGCGAGAGGCTCTGGTTGACCTGCGTGCCGCTCCGCAGGATCCCGATGAATGCCATCGCGAGCGCACCCACGATGAGTCCTTCGATCATCACGGCCACGAGCAGCTCGACGAGCGTGAAGCCACCGTCGCCGCGATCGATCCGCCGGCCGCTCATCGACTGCTCCAAGTCTGTATACCGATGCTGGAGCCGACGATCGGCGTGTCGTAGAAGATCAGGTTGGCCTGCAGGAGCGGCACCGAAGGGTTCGTGTCACACGGCGGATTCACCGATGTGGGGCACACGAGAAACACGTCGTTGCGCTTGGCGGACGAACCCGTGCTGCTCGACAGCTGGTAGCAATCCACGCGCACCGGCGCCGTCGTGTTGTTGAGTGAGGCCGCCGAGGGCGTGTACACGCTGGTGGTGCAGCTCGATCCCGTGCGAACGGTTGCGATCGCGACCTGGATCGCGGCCTGAGCGTCGAAGTCGGAACCGCGCGTCAACCGGAGCGCCGTCGTCTCGTTGGAGCTCGCGTTCGCAAAGGTGAGGAGCGCGCCGATCGTCACGCCGCACACTGTGAGGAACAGCAGCGCGAGCACGAGTGCCGAGCCCTGCTCGCCGCGCCCAGGTGAGCGCCTGCGCACCGAGACGGCGCCGGTCATGGCTGTCGCACCACGGTCTTGAAGACCTCGGAGGAGCCGTTGGGCTGGGTGACCGTGATCGTCACCGTCTGGTATTGCGGGCCCGTTGCCGGGCACGCCCCGAACGTCGCGGTGGGCGTGTAGCCGGTGGGCGGCGTATACGACACGGTGTACGACGTGGAGCACCACGCGCCCTGCGCGACGGCCAGGTCGAGGGCTTCGGCGTAGTCGCGGGCAACAATGCCGGAGGTGGTCGACTGCCGGTTCGCGCCCGAGCTGGTGAACGTCGCGCTCGACCCGACGAGAATCGCCACCACGGCCGTGCCCATGATCGCGCTCGCGACGAGCAGCTCGACGAGCGTCGAGCCGCGCTCGTCGCAGCTACGAGCTCGCCACCAACCCGAAGACCTCTTGCCGGCCACGAACGCCACCTCGGTCAGGTCGCAGCCATGGCCAAGGAGTTGGGCGTGACCCCGGCGGGGGGCTTGATCTCCTTGGGGTGCGAGGAGCGAGACAGCGCGTCCTCGTAGCTGATCACTCCGTTGGCGACCAGGTGGTTGAGCCAGGTCTCGAGCGTGCACATGCCCTCGGCGCGACCGGCCGAGAGCACGTTACGGATCTGATGGGTCTTTCCCTCGCGCACGAGTGCCCGCACCGCGTTGTTCGCGATCAGCAGCTCGAACGCTGCGACCATGCCGCCGCCGATGCGCGGGATGAGTCGTTGCGAGATCACGCCCTCGAGACACGCGGCGAGTTGCACCCGAATCGTGTTCTGCCGCTCCGCCGGGAACATGTCGGAGATACGGTCGAGCGACTGCGGGGCGTCGTTGGTGTGGAGGGTGGCGAACACCAGGTGGCCGGTTTCGGCGATCGAGAGCGCGAACTGCACGGTCTCGGGATCTCGCATCTCACCCACGAGGATCACGTCGGGGTCTTCACGGAGCGCGGAGCGCAACGCTCGGGCGAAGGAGTGCGTGTCGTTGCCGACCTCACGTTGACTGACCGCCGAGCTCTTGTGCATGTGCACGTACTCGACCGGGTCTTCGATCGTGATGATGTGGCAGTGCCGGTTCATGTTGATGTAGTCGATGATCGCCGCGAGCGACGTCGACTTACCGGAGCCTGTCGGCCCGGTCACGAGCACGAGCCCCTGCGGGAGGTTCGCGAAGTACTCCACCGCGGGCGGCAGCCCGAGCTCCTCGAACGTCGGGAGCTTCAGCGGGATCATGCGCAGTGAAAGCGCGAGCGCGCCCATCTGGAAGAACGCATTGGCACGGAACCGTGCGACCTTGTTGTACGTGAACGAGAAGTCGACCTCACGGTCGCGGCGAAGCTCGGTCTTGAGGTCGTCGGTCAACACACCCAGGATCAGGTGCTCCACGTGGTCCTGATCGAGCTCGGGCTCGCCGGGAATCGGGATCAGCTGCCCGTCGACCCGCATCAGCGGCGGGCTGAACGGCGTCAGCAGGAGGTCGCTGCCGCCCACCTCCCACAACGTGGCCAGAAACCGCTCGATTGGCTCAATGGTCACTCCACCAAGACTCACGGCCACTCCTCCGGATCGGGACACTTGCAACAACGCGAGCGGTGGGCCGGCCCTCAGGCCGACCCACCCCCACGCACAATCGCTATGCGCTCACCGCTGGGATCAGGTGCAACCGTTGGGGTTGCCGACGATCTTGGTGGGGATGCCGCCGGCGCCGAGGCCGTAGCCGGTCGGCACCGTCTTCAACAGCGCCTGCACGGCACCGGTTCCGGCGGTGAGGTCGGTCATCGCCGTCGGGTAGGCGCCGGTCTGGGCCTTGTACGCCTCTTCCGCGGTGCTGATCGTCGCCTTCTCGGTCGCGCAGGAATTCGCGGTGGCGTTGCTGGTCAGGTTGCCGACCGCAAACACGACGATCCCGGCGAGGATGCCCAGGATCACGATCACGATCAGCAGTTCGACCAGGGTGAAACCCTGCTCGATCACGTTCTGGTGGTCCTCGTCGGACCGAAGCTGCTTGAGCACTCGAATCGTCCTTTCTCATCCGAGGCGAATCGCGCCCCGGCCCGCTTACGCGCGGCCTCTGCGCACGTTCAAAGATGAGTACGGCCGCGCGCCGGTGCCCCTGAATAGGCACATCGACCTATTCGGCCGGTTGGGTGGATGACCTAAGACAGATTCACGACCGGCCGATCGGGAATCTGTGGACCCCATGAGCGTGGTGGTGGAGGGCAGCGCGGTGAGCGCGGCGGCCGTCGGATTCGCCCGGATGCGGCCGCGACGAGGTCGGGTGCGGCGGGAGCCGATCGACGTCGAGCTGATCGCAGCCGAGTTCGCCGAGCCGCGCAAACGCTCCGAGCGCGAGATCATCGCCGCGCTCGAAGCCGAGGTGCAGCGCGTCCACGATGCCCGCGCCACCAACCTGGCCGACCCCGAACCGTCGCCGTCCCCGGCGACCCCCGCAAGGCCGGCGCCGGTCGAGGCGGCGGCTCCCGTGATCGAGGTCGTCGCAGCGACGGTGAGCCCCGCGCCGGCGAAGTTGCGCGGCACGACGCTTCCGGTTGCCGACGCCGGGGGCGCCGGCCTGCCACTCGACCAGGTGCGTGCGTGGTTGGAACAGGTGAAGGAAGACCTGCGCAAGGTGCAGGCCCGGGTCGAGTACTTGCAGTTCGAACAGGATCGTCTGCAGGGTCAGCACCACCTCGTCGCCGAGCTGATGTCGGCGACGACGCCGGTCTGAGCCGCGCGTTCAGCGCGCGCGAAACTCGGTGAACGCGTCGAGGTTGAGCACCAGCGACGGGTGCCGCGGGTCGGGCTCGGACAACACGTTGGCCGGCTCCTCGAGCGGCTCCGGCTCTGACTCCGAGCGCACCACTGCACGCGGCGCCTTCGGCGCACGGACCTTCGGCGCCTTCACAACGCGAACCTTCGGCTCCTTCACAACGCGAACCTTCGGCTCCTTCGCGGACTGCACGCGCTCGACGCCCGCGTCGCCGCGCCGCTCCTGGCGGCGCACGAGCAACGACGTCATGATTGCGAACACGGTTCCGAGCGCACCGACGACGGTGAGCACGGCTTCAGGTGACCGGTGCACAGCTGCCTCCCTCGGACCGCTCGACTATCGGCGCGTCGCGAAGGCGTCTTGATCGGCCGGGTTGCCGGGCGCGAACACGCACTCCTCGAACTCGAGGTCGCGGGCCCGCGCCGGGTTGCCGGTGATCGTGCCTTGCGCCGCATCGCAGTTGAGCGAGATCACTGCCGCGAGCTGCTCGCGACTGTTCACGCCCTTCGCGACGACGCTCACGCCGAGCGGGCGGATCATGCCGGTGATGCTGCGGATCGCCTTCGCCGACTCGAAGTCGGAACCGAGCTGGGTGAGGAAGCTCCGATCGAGCTTCACGGTGTCGGGCCGGAGGCCGTGCAACTGAGGCACGGTGAGCTGGCCGGAGAAGTTGTCGAGTGCGACACACACATGACCCTCGTGGAGCTCACGGAGCGCGGCGACCGTGTCGGCGAAGTCGTTCACGACCGATTCCTCGTTCACCTCGATGCCGACGCTGCGGGCATCGGCGCCCGCGGCGGCGAGGATCGCAAGGATCCGCGACGCTCCCCGATCCCGCATGAGCAACCGCGCCGACACGGTGATCCACGCGACGAGATCGGGGTGATCACGGCGCCACGAGCTCATGTCGGTCGCCGCGGTCGTGAGGACCCACTCGTCGATCAGCTCGATCATGCCCGTGGCGTACGCGATCGGCACGAACGCGTCGGGTTGGAGGAGCCCACGGGTCGGGTGGTTCCAACGAACACTGCCCTCGAGACTCACGATGGAGCCGGTGTCGAGCGACGCAACCGGGCGATACCAGAGCTCGAGCTCGCCCCGCTCGAGCGCGAATCTCAGGTCGTTGCCGAGCTCGCGGCGGTCGGTGAGCCGCAGATCGAGATCCTCGCCGAACAACTCGACGCGGCCCTTGCCCGCGTGCTTCGCCTCGTACATCGCGGCGTCGGCGCGGGCCAACAGCGCCTCGGGCATCGACTCACCCTGCGCCGAGACCGCGACGCCGATGCTGATGCCGATCGTCGCCTCCGCGTCGCGCAAGATGATCGTCTGCGAGACGGCCACGACGATGCGATTCGCGATCGCCAACGCGTCATCGATCTGTTGGATGTTCTCGAGGAGGATCACGAACTCGTCGCCGCCGAAACGCGCGACGGTGTCGTAGGGACGCAGGAGATCCTTCAGGCGGGTCGCGACCTCGGCGAGCACCGCGTCGCCGGCTTCGTGCCCGAACACGTCGTTCACCAACTTGAATCCGTCGAGGTCGCAGTACAACACCGCGAACTGCTCGGAGGTGCGTTCGCTCCGCAGCATGCAGTGATCCAGACGGTCGACGAGCACCTCGCGTCGAGCGAGGCCCGTGAGACGGTCGTAGTCGAGCGTCGGGACTTCGAGCTCCGCGATCCGGCGCCGCAGCGCCTCGTTCTCGGCTCGGAGGGCGACGATGAGCCGGGCGGCGTCGCCCGCGCTCGGGCCGTCCTCCACGATCACGGCTTGCCCCGCGCACTCACCGGCATCCATGCCGTCACTCTCCGTCCGTTGGCTGTGACGCCTATCGACACCAACCCGGCGCGCTATAAGCACGGCGGACGCGGTGTCCGCCGCTACGCTCGATTTCGTGGGTATCGCCTACCGCCTCGACAAGAACCAAGGCCTGATGACCATCGTCTGGGACGGCGTCGTCACCGCCGCCGATTGGCGTGCCCACCTCGAGGAGATGTTCGACGACCCGGAGTGGCCGGCCGGTCCCCGCAATCTCACCGACCTGCGCTCCGCCGACATCTCGACGATCACCGGGGCCGACCGGGAACGCATCGTCGCGATGTACGCACCTCACCTCGACAAGCTCCGTGGCATGAAGAGCGCGGCGGTGGCGGGCGACAACTTCGGGCCCTCCACCGACTTCGAGAGCCAGAACCAGCCTCCCGGCTTGAGTCTCATCGTGTTCAACGATCTCCTCAACGCGTGCACGTGGCTCGGGATCGACAAGGCCGTCGCGCAGGCGACGATCACCGAGCTCCGCCTCGCGCTCCGGGGCCAGCCCGCCGTCTGAGCGCCTTCCGCGCTCAAGTCAGCTGAAATCCGCGTCGAATCGCTCCGAGTCCTGTGTGACGACGGATCGAAGCACTCGAGGCGGACGGCGTGGGGAAGACGGAAGCGCACTTGCCGGCAACGTCTCGCCGTATCGCGGCGCGCAAGGCCCTGTTCAACCCTGCGAACCTGATCCCGTTCCCGGTGCTCGGGGTCCTCGCGCTCGCCCGCCACTACCAACTGGTGGCCAACCAGCCGCTGTGGCTGCTGCTCGGCACGATGGTGTTCACCCAGATGTGCACGACGGCAGTCGCGGTCGCGTTCCCGCCCGGGACGCCGAACGCGAAGCCTCGTCTGCTCCTGACGACGCAGATCGCGCTGACCGGTCTGTGCGTGTACGTCAACGGATGGGGTGCGCTGCTCGCGGTCGGATTCGTGTTCGCCGCCGCGACCGCGATCCACTCCGAAGGTTCGCGCTACGCGCGATGGGCCATGGGCTGCACCACACTCACCGTGGCGGCCGGCGAGCTGTTCGTCGCGCTCGGTTGGGCCAAGACGATGGTGTCCGAGCCCGAGGGCCACGGACTCGCGGTGCTCGAAGTGGCCGGGACCTGCGCGGTGATCTGGATCCTCGCGTACAACCAGCGCGAGAAGGAGCTGGTCGAAGGGTCGTTGCGCCAGAGCGAGCGGCGGTTCCGAGCCCTCGTGCAACACGCCTCCGACATCATCCTCGTGATCGCGTCCGACGGCACGGTGAGCTACGCGAGCCCGGCGTTCGAGAGCGTCCTCGGATACGCGACGCACGAATCGGTCGGCATGCTCATGAACACGATCATGCGCGACGAAGACGTGGCGCGGCTCGGGCAGATCGACGAGGCCACGCAACAAGGCGTCGAAGCCGCGCGCACGGAAACCCGCTTGCGCCACCACGACGGCTCGTGGCGCTGGTTCGAGGTGACCTTCACCAACCTCTTCGACGACCCGAGTGTCGAAGGTTGGGTTGCCAACCTGCGCGACATCTCCGAGCGCAAGGAGTCGGAGGTCGCGCTGCGCCAGGCGCAGGAGGTGTTCCGGCACGCCTTCGAGGAGGCCGGGATCGGCATGACACTCGTCGACCTCTCCGGCAACATCATCCGCGCGAACGACGCGCTGCAGCAGATGCTCGGCTACGAAGCCGCCGACGCGTTGATCGGGCTGAGCGTCGTGGATCTCACGCACCCGGACGATCGCCGGCCCACCGAGGACTACGTGCGTGACCTCGACCGGAACGAGGCCAACAGCCTCCGGGTCGAGAAGCGCCTGCTGCGCGCCGACGGCGAGACGGTCTGGGTGGCACTCACCGCGTCGCCCGTGAAGGACGAAGACGGGCGAACGATGTTCTCGATCGGCCAGATCGAGGACATCACCGAGCGCAAGGCGTTCAGCGATCGGCTGGAGTACGAAGCCGCGCACGACGCGATGACCGGGCTCATGAACCGCACCAGCTTCACCGAGCGTGTCGCAACTGCGCTCGAGGCCGCGCGGGCCGAGCGCCGTCTGGCCGCGGTGCTGTTCATCGACCTCGACCACTTCAAGATCATCAACGACAGCCTCGGGCACGCGGCCGGCGACGACCTGTTGGCGACGGTCGCGCAACGGTTGCGGCACACGCTCCGTCCGGGCGACCTCCTCGCCCGCTTCGGCGGAGACGAGTTCGTCGTGCTGTGCACGAGCGTCGCGGGTAGACGCGCGGTGTCGGAGATCGCACAGCGACTCATCAAGGCCATCGCCGAGCCGATCATCGTCGGGAACGACGAAGTGTTCGTAACCGCGAGCATCGGGATCGCGGCCGCGAACAACGACGACACGGCCGAGACGCTGCTCCGCCACGCCGATGCCGCCATGTACCAGGCCAAGCACGACGGCCGCGCCCGCGCCGCGGAGTTCCGCCCCGACCACCACGGCTCGGCGGTCGCCGCGCTCCGCACGGGCAACGACCTGCACCGCGCACTCGATCGCGACGAGCTCGTGTTGCACTACCAGCCAATCGCCGATCTGCGGACCGGGCGCGTGATCGGCTTCGAGGCGCTCATGCGCTGGAACCATCCCGAGCGCGGCCTGCTGGCGCCCGGCGAGTTCATCGCGTTCGCGGAAGAGACGGGGCTCATCGTTCCGATGGGCATGTGGGCGCTCGAGACCGCGTGCCGGCAGACCGCGTACTGGCAGAGCGCGCGCGAGCCGGACGCACCGCAACTCTCGATCAGCGTCAACCTCGCGGCACGCCAGGTAGCCGACCGCAAGCTTCCGAAGATGGTCGCCCGCATCATCGAGCGGACCGGCATCGCCGCGGGCGCGGTCGTGCTCGAGCTCACCGAGAACACCCTCATGCAGGACACCGCGTCGGTGGTCGACGCGCTGCACGCCTTGCGCAGCCAGGGTGTGCACCTCAGCATCGACGACTTCGGCACCGGCTACTCGTCGCTCGCGTACCTCAAGCGATTCCCGGTGGAGTCGCTGAAGATCGACCGCAGCTTCATCGACGGCCTCGGGCAGGAGTCGGAGGACACCAGCATCGTCGAAGCGATCGTCCGCCTCGCCCACGCCCTCGAGCTGTCGGCAGTGGCCGAAGGTCTCGAGACCCCGACCCAACTGGAGACGTTGCGGACGCTCGGGTGCGACTTCGCGCAGGGCTACCTGCTCGGCCACCCGCTTCCCGCCGAGGCGATCGGCGACTTCCCGGCCGACGACCTCACGCCTTGGCAGAACACACACTCCTGACCCGGTTGTCACAAGAATCAACTCGGCTCCCTCAAGAAACGGGCGCTCGGCGTCGTTAGGTACAGCAGAGCCCCGAGAGGGCACGCCTGGTTTGAACATTTGGCGCCCGCGGGCGCACGGTTTACGGGGCACGACGCGACCTCTCTCTTGCAACGGAAGAGGTTGAACCATGTCATCGTTCCGAGCCCTCGCTTCGGCGCGCCGCGCGACAAGTGCCAAGCGACGTGCCGCGGCGGTCATCGTTCCGCTCGCAGCGATTGCCCTCGGCGCCGCGCTCGTGCTTCCCACGGCCAGCAGCGGTGCCGCGCAGGCAACCGTCGGGCTCGGTGGCGCCACGAGCTTCGCCGTGCTCGCCGGCTCCGGGATCACGAACACGGGTGCGACGACCATCACCGGTGACATCGGATCGTTCCCGACCACCGCGCAACCCGGCTTCGGCACGGTCACGCAGAACGGGGCCAACCATCATGGCGACGCCGTGACCCAGCAAGCCAAGAAAGATCTCACCACTGCGTACAACACCGCTGCCGGCGCGACGCCCTTCACCGCGCGGCCGGTCGAGCTCGGCGGATCGACTCTGCTGCCCGGCGTGTACCGCTCGGGGACGTTCGGGATCACCGGCACGCTGACGTTGAACACCCAGGGCGATCCGAACGCGGTGTTCATCTTCCAGGTGGGCTCGACGCTCACGACCGCATCGAACAGCGACGTGGTCGTGCTCGGCGGCGGCACCGCGTGCAACGTGTTCTGGCAGATCGGCAGCTCGGCGACACTCGGCACCGGCTCGCACCTCATCGGCAGTGTCCTCGCATCCGCGTCGATCACGGCCACGACCGGCGCGACGATCGTCGGTCGCCTGCTCGCCGAAACCGGCGCGGTCACGCTCGACAACAACACGATCACAACGCCGGTGTGCGCGGCGGCCGCCACGACCACCACCACCGCCGGAGCAAGCCCCACCACCGTCGCCTCGTCGCCGACGTCCACGACCGCGCCGACGCCGACGTCCACGACCGCGCCGACGCCGACGCCGACGCCGACGACCGCTCCCGGTTCGGGCTCGCCCGCGCTCCCGGGACCCGGCGCACCTGCGGCCCCCGGGACGCCCGGCACTCCGGCAGTTCCCGGCACGCCGGCTCCGGGAACGCCGGGCTCGTCGACGCCTTCGGGGCCCGCGCTTCCTCACACTCTGTAGTACCGGGACCACGTCGAGCGGCATGGGCATCACGCGCTCAAGTGCCGAGCGAGCCCGGCCGTTCATCATCCCAAGAGCCCCCGAGAGGGGACGCCTGGTTCGAACACTCGCCGCCTTTCGGGGGATGGCGAACGGTCGACGAGGCACGACGCGACCTCTCCCTCACAGAAGAGGCGCGCCATGGATTCGATGCGCAGGATCCGGTCGATCGTGCTGACGGCCGGTCGAAAGCGTTCGGTTGCCCGTGCTGCTCGCGTCGTGGTCATCGCGTTGAGCGTGACGGTCGTGCTCCCGATCTTGCTCGGCAGCGCCGCGACCGCCGCCGGGCTGGTCGCGACCACAACGACCGCGACAACCACGACGGCGCCCGCGCACCGAATACCTCCGACAACGATCGATCTCGTGCCGCCGATAACCGCCGTGCTGCAACCCGCGTCGATCGTCGGACAGCAGTCGATATCCGGAACGGAGATGGCTCCCGCGCCCCTGGCGCGCGTGACGGCCCAGGCACTCCCGCACACGTTGTGACACGCTGGGGTGAGTGGGCAGCCAAGGGCCATCGGCATGAGCAACGAGCGCGCGGGCTACTGGCACTCTCGCTGGCCGGGTGAAGACGGTGGACCGCGCCGTTTGCAACGGCCACTGAGCGGTGAAGGTCCGGCCCTCGACCCGGCATCAGTCCGCGTCCGCTCCCGTGAAGCGATCGCGGCGACGATGGTGGTGTTGCGCGAACCGGGCGAAGTGTTCCTCCTCCGCCACACTGCCGGCCCCGACGCGATCTCGTGGGTCGAGCAGATCGACGCCGAGACGCTCGAGCCGATCGCCCGTTCGCAGGATCTCTCCGGCGGGCCGACCTGGCCGGGCGGCCTGGCCGCGCACGAAAACGGCTCGCTCTACGTCGTGTTCGGCAACCACGCGCACCGTCTCGGTCCCGACCTCGAGGTGCTCGCCTCTCGCGAGCTGCCGCGCCACCTGCCGTACAACAGCTTCGTGATCGCGCCCGACGGCCACCTGATCACGAAGGACTTCGGCGGGGTGCTGCCCGGTCACGATCCCGCCGCTCACGCGCCCGAGCCGGCGCAGCTGCTCGCGCTCGCACCCGAATCGCTCGGAGTCGTCTCCAGTTGCACGCTGCCCGAGCCGTCGATCGCACGCCTGTCGGCCGACACCGGCCACGTGTACGTCGTCGGGACCTCGACGCTCTTCCGAGTCGCGTGGGACGGCACGGATCTCGCCCTCGACCCCGACTTCGCGGCCCGGTACCGCACCGTGGCCGGGCAGACCTACGGGTGGGACGCCGTGCTCGCGCTCGGCGCGGCATGGTTCCTCGACAACGGCAAAGGCAGCGAGCGATACGTCGGCACGGTCCGTGGGCAAGGGATCTCCCGTGCGCCGTTGCACCTCGTGCGGGTCGATCTCGCGACCGCGGGCGTGACGCTGACGGAGATCTGCGGCCTTCCCCAAGGTGTCGTCGCCAACCCGCCGGTCGTCGACGAATCGCGTCGCATCGTCGTCGGGTACGACAGCGGCAACGGTGTGCTCGCCGCATTCGACATCGACGACGACGGTGCGCTCACCCTGCGTTGGCGCCGCGACCAGAACCACGCCTGCCACCCACTGCTGTTCGCCGACACCGGCGAGCTCGTCACGAACGACCACGACTCGACCGGCATGGCCGACGCCATCGTCGTGCTGGACATCGAGTCGGGCGAAGAGCGCGTCCGCGTCGATGCGGGGAGCGCGGTCCAGTCGGTGCTCTTCCCGGCCGCCGGCTTCGGACGGGACTTCTACTACTGCTCCTTCGCGGCCATAACCCGCGTCTGGAGCGGCTCGTGAGCGGAGCCTCAAGCGCAAGTAGTCATGTGACGACTTGATAGGGATGGCCGAGGAGAACGGTTTACCGCCCGGACTCCACTTCGCGGGCGTGAACACGCGCCTGCTGCTTCGCTTCCTGCGCGAGCACGAGGCGCCCGACGCCGTCGCGAGCGTGCTCCGCGACGCCGGGGAGTCGCGCACCGAGGAGGAGCTCGTCGACGCGGCCACCTGGAGCTCGTACGACCAGTTCCGGAAGCTGCTCGAAGTGACCGCGAGGTCGTTCGGCGGCACCGCAACGCTCGAACGCGCGGCGAGCGGCGGCCTGACCGACGGGTCGCAGGCCGAGATGACCGCGATGCTCCAATCGCTCGGCTCTCCTGACGCGCTCCTGCGCATCGTGACCGACGCCGGCGGCGCCGGGCTCGCGCCCGTGCTTTCGCTCGAAGGCTGCGAGGTCGGCCCGAGCGAATGGATCGTGCGCGAACGGTTTGCCGAAGGGTTCTCCCCGTTTCGGGAGTACTGCGCGTGGGCCGCGGGCCTCTATTCCAACATCCCGACGCTGTTCGGCATGCGCGCGGAGGTGACAAAGGAAGCCTGCGCGTGTGACGGCGCGCCCGCGTGCGTATACCGGATCCGCTGGTTCCCCGACGATGCGTCGACCGAAGCGGAATACTTCGAGGCGCGGGTGAAGATTCTGACTGCTCGTCTCGAAGGCTTGCAGCAGACCGTCGGCGACCTCGTGTCCGACGACGATCTCGAGCGCGTGCTGACCCGGGTCGTGGTCTCGGCGGCGCGCACGATCTCGGCCCCGGTGTTCGTGCTCGCGTTGGAAGCGATGCCCGCGGCCGACAAGCTCGTCTACTCCGCCGGCATCGGCGACGACGACACGGAGCATCGCGTCGCGGCCGAGCTCCTGGCCGGCGACCACGACGCCGACGAGCATCACCTCGTGGTGGAAGTGCGATCGACTCGGCGCGGATACGGCCGCCTCGCGGCGATCAATCCCACCGGTCGCTTCTTCCCGCAAGAGCGCATCGTGCTCGAGGCGTACGCGCGTCTGGTCGCGGCCGCGCTCGACTCGGCCGCCGCGGTGGAAGACGCGAGGCGTCAGACCCAGACCGCGCGCGCGTTGCTCGAGCTGTCCAACTCCCTTGCCGAGATCGCGACCACCGACGAGATGGCCGCGCACATCGCGCGGGCGGTGACCGCGGTGGTCGGCTGCGACCGTGCGGCAGTGATCCTGTTCGAGCCGGGCGAGCCCGTCGGCCGGGTCGTCGCCACACACGGCTTCTCGGCCGCGAGCGAACAGCGGCTGCGCGCGACGAACATCCCGGTCGCGCAGCTCGACGCGTCGAACGGCTCGGTACGCGTATGGGATCGCAACACCGCGGCCGACAGCGTGACGTTGTCGAACCTGATGAAGAAGATGGGCAGCCAAGCCGTCGCGATCATTCCCATCATCATCAACCAGGAGCCGGTCGGCCTCGTCGTCGGCGACGTCGTGGACCGACCCGAGCGACTCAACGACGATCCCGACGTCGCGGACCGCCTCCGCGGCCTCGCGAGCCAGGCCACAATCGCGATTCGCAACGCCCGGCTGCTCGAGAGCATCCGCCACCAGGCCCTGCACGACGCACTCACGGGTCTGCCGAATCGCACGCTCATCCTCGACCGGGTCGAGCAGATGCTCGCCCGTGCCCGCCGGCGCGGCATCGAGAGCGCGGCTCTCTTCATCGATCTCGACGGCTTCAAGCAGGTGAACGACACGCTGGGACACGAAGCCGGCGACCGGTTGCTGCAGTCGGTTGCCGCCCGCCTGTCGGCCACGCTGCGCGAAGCCGACACGATCGCGCGCATCGGCGGCGACGAGTTCGTCGTGCTCGTTGAAGGTGAGGCGCCGACCGGGAGCCCGGAGTTCGTCGCCGAGCGATTGCTCGAAGTGCTGCGGGAGCCCTTCGAGATCGAGAACGCGCCGCGCGGCGCCCTGCGGATCACGACGAGCATCGGCATCGCTTACGGCTCCAACATCGCCGCGACCGATCTGCTGCGCGACGCCGACATCGCGCTGTACGAGGCCAAGACCGCCGGTCGCGATCGTTACGTGACGTTCCAGCGCGAGATGCAAACTGCGGTCGAAGACCGCGTCACGCTCGAGCTCGACCTCCGGGCCGCGATCGAACGCGACGAGTTCTTCCTGATGTACCAGCCCATCTTCGATCTCGACAGCGGGCGGGTGCTCGGCGTCGAGGCGCTCGTTCGCTGGAATCACCCGACGCGCGGAGTCGTGCAGCCGGACACGTTCATCCCGCTGCTCGAAGAGACCAAGCAGATCATCGAGGTCGGGCGGTGGGTGTTGCACGAGGCCTGCCGCCAAGCCGCGGAATGGCAACTCCGCGAGCGCAACATGTACGTGTCGGTCAACGTATCCGCCCGCCAGCTCGACGACGACCACCTGATCGAGGACCTTCGCAACGCGTTGGGCGACTCCGGGCTGGATCCCGAGGCGCTCGTGATCGAGATCACCGAGACGGCAATCATGCGCGACGCCGAGATGACGGCGCACCACCTGCGCATCGTCAAGGCACTCGGCATCGGGATCGCCATCGACGACTTCGGCACCGGGTACTCGTCGCTCGCGTACCTGCGCCAGTTCCCGGTCGACATCCTGAAGATCGACCGGTCGTTCATCACGCCGATCACCGACTCGGCCGAGTCGAAGGCGCTTCTCCACACCCTCGTGCAGCTCGGCAAGCAGCTCGGCCTGAGGACCCTTGCCGAGGGGATCGAGCAACACGAGCAGTTCTGTCAGCTCCAGGACGAGGAGTGCGACAGCGGCCAGGGATTCATCTTCGCCCGGCCGCTCGGCGCCGGCGACGTCGAGGGGTTCCTCTCGTCGTTGCCGCACCCGCAGCCCGCGCCCGGACCGGATCGACCGACGGTTCCCGCACCGCGTTGATGACCCGGGTCACACATCGTTCACATATGCTCAAGCCTGGCTTTGAGACTCCGATCTCAATAGGGTGAATAGGGTATTTACCGCCGACGCCATATCGCTCGAGGCTGCCCTACGCGCGCTCTTGCAGTCGAACACTCGGGCCTGCATGACTGCGGTCAACAGCCACGGGCTCTTCGTCCCGCTGCCGGCCGGCTTCGGCGACGATCGCACCGAGATTCTGCGGGGACGCTCCGCACTCGACCTCGTCGAGCCCGACCAGCGCGACCTCGTGATCGATGCCTGGGATCGGGTTCGGAGCTCGGGTGCCAGCCAGACCAGGGTGCACCTGGCGCGGGGCGGAGAGGGCACACTCTATTTCTTCGATCTGCGCAAGAGCCATGAGATTCTCGTGTGCGCTCTTGTGTCTGAAAGCGACGTCGAGAACGAGCACAATAGGGATGTCGGAGAGGTCGCACCTCGGGTGTGCGTTCAGCACAAGAACGAGTCGGCGATCTTCCTCGAAGTAGACGATGCGACCACGAAGATGCTCGGGTGGCCGCGCGACGAGATCGTGGGTCGCGCGTCGCTCGAGTTCGTTCACCCCGACGACCGCGACCGTGCGATCGAGAGCTGGATGGACATGCTCTCGTGCGCCGGCGCGCAGCGCCGGGCCCGGCTGCGCTACCGCCACGCCGACGGATCGTGGATCTGGCTCGAGCTGACGAACCACAACCTGCTCGACGACGCCGAACGGCCCTGCGTCATCACGGAGGCACTCGACGTCAGCGACGAGATGGCGGCGCACGAGGCCGTTCGCTTCCGCGAGCAACTCCTCCGCCGGGTCGCGGAAACGGTGCCGCTCGGCCTCGTACAGGTCGATCGCGCCGGCGAGATCCTCTACGCCAACGAGCGCCTGTTCGAGATTCTCGGCGCGCCGAGGTCGGGCCTGTCGATGAAGCCGTTCTCCCAGCTTTTGCCCGACGACCGCACGCAGCTGGCACTCGCGCTCGACGCGCTCCTCATCGACGCCATGGATCGTGACCTCGAGGTGGCCGTACGGACCCGCCGTCCGGGGTCGAACCGGCTCTGCCTGCTCCGCCTCCGCGCGCTCACCGACGGCGACGGCGAGGTCGGCGGCGCGATCGTGTGCGTGGAGGACGTCACCGAGCGCGCCAACGCCCGCGCCGAGCTCGATCGGCGCGCGACCTACGATCAGCTCACCGGCGCGCTCAACCGAGCCTCCGTGCTCCAGCGCCTCGAGGCGCAGCTGACCACCGCCGGCCCGCTCGGCGTGATCTTCATCGACCTCGACGGCTTCAAAGGGGTCAACGACCACTTCGGCCACTCGACCGGCGACAAGCTCCTCGTCGAGGTGGTGCACCGCGTCCAGGAGAACATCCGCGGATCGGACACCCTGGGGAGATTCGGCGGAGACGAGTTCCTCGTCGTGTGCCCCGAAGGGACCATGGCGACCTTGGCGCAGGTCGCGGCGCGGATCACCGCCGCGCTCGCCGTGCCGCTCGATCTCGAAGACGGCGCGGTCACCATTCGGGCGAGTGTCGGTATCGCAACGGCGAACGACGGGGAGGTGTCGGCGGAGTCGCTCATCGCCGACGCCGACACCGCCATGTACGCCGCGAAGCGCAACCGCGACGGCCGCCCGGTCGCGTTCGACCCATTGGAGCACGCCCGGTAGCAGTGGGGACTCGGCGAGTTGCCTTCGGTATCGTGGCCACACTCACGACCGGAGGTGACATGGCCGTTACCGGCATGGCCAACATCGCGGTGAAGGTCGCCGACATCGATGCCGCGTGCGGGTTCTACGCGGCCGCGGGCGCCGAAGTACGCGATCGGATGCAGTGGAACAACGGCGAGCGCGCCGACGTGTTCCTCGGGCCGGTGATGATCACGCTGTTCACCCACGCCATCTACGAAGACAGCGTGACGCTCCCGGCCGAAGGTTTCTTGCACCCGGCGCTCTTCACCGACGACCTCGACCGCGAGCTCGAGGGTCACGACGTGATCTGGGGGCCCGCCGTTGTGGAGGGCGCCTTCGGGACGCGCCGCATCGCGTTCGTCTCGGCGCCCGGCAACATCCGCCTCGAGTTCATGGAGCAACTCGCACCGCCGAGGAGACCGCAGTGAAGGTGACCCGCTTCCACCACGTGTCGGTGAACACCAACGGCGCGCCCATCGACACCATGGTCGGCTTCTACCGCGACGTGCTCGGCCTCGGCGACAAGACCCGGCCCGAGATCCCGGGCATTCCCGGGCACTGGCACACGGTGGGCGACCAGGAGCTCCATCTCGTGGGCGCGCCTCCGCAGGGAACGCCGATCGACTCGACCGGACACCACTACTGCGTTGCCGTGACCGACCTCGACGCCGCGATCGCCGAGCTCGAGGCCCGCGGCATCGAGTACCAGCGCGCGGTGCAGGGCGAGGGAACCGTGCAGATCTGGATCGCCGACCCCGCCGGCAACACGATCGAGCTCCAGCAGGACACCACGGCACGCTGATCCGCGGTGGTGCGGTCGCTAGCCGCGGCCGCGGAGGATCCGACTCACTGTGTCGTTGTCCGGATGACCCCACCCGAGGCAGAACGGGTGGCCCGCGGGGTCGGCATAGATCTGGTGCCCCTCGGCGGCGGTCAGATCGTCGGCTTGCAACAGGCGGGCACCGAGCGCGACCGCATCGGCGTGGGCACCTGCGGGGTCGTCGATGTGCAAATCCAGATGGACCTGTTGCGGGTTGCCGTCCGGCCAGTCAGGAGGCGAGTGGTCGGGCGCGAGTTGCACGCCGATCACCCACCGACCGTCCCCGTCGATGACGCTGTGCCAGGTGTCGTCAGCGAACACGCGGCCGCCGAGCATTCCCGCCCAGAAGGCGCTCTCGGTGGCCAGGTCAGCCGCATCGAACACGACCACGTGGCGCATGATCTCCATCGAGACATCGTCGCGAATGCGCGCAACGCCGATCAAGGCAGCCGCCACGGGTCGGCGCAGGGGCTGTGCCCGAGTGCGACAACCAGCGATTTGCCCGCGCAACCAGAACCGTCGTTCTGTCCGCGGACCGCTGAGTCAGGTCGTCGCGCGCAGTCGGTAGAGATCGCGGAGAACCCCGATCTGAGCCCCGTGGTGGCTGACTTCGTTGAGGATGGATCCAACGATCTGCGCGCCGGTGCCCATCGGTCCCGGTTCGCCGTAGCCCCAGAAGCGGGTGGGACGCTCGAGCTGTTCGTCGGTCGCCGACCGGAGTGCCGTGTCCAATGCACGCCAGCCGGTTCGCATCGCTGTGACAGCTTCCTCCGCGGTGGTGAAGATCCGGTGTGCGCCTATGTACGGCGACGTCCATCCGCTCGCCGCGCTGTGGATGCCACCGAAGATGTCGAGCTCGGCGGCTCGTCCGGGCTGGGACCCGACGTGCCAGAACAACCACGCGATGGAGGTCAGCGGTTCGATGGCTTTGCCCTCGGCCGCGGCCACGACCAGACCGGCGTCGAAGTCGGCCGCCAACGCGCCGGTGATGAACGGCGTGGCCGTGCGGCTCTCCGTCACGGGGCGAACGGTCCATGCACCTTCAGTCGGTTCCCACATCAACTCGTCATCGGTAAGGCCGCTCCACGCGCGTTGGAGCGTGAACATCTCGATGAAGAGCATCATCTCGAGGAGCGTTTCGGCCCGCTTCCCAGCCACGAGCGGACAGTACGCCAGACCCGTTCCCTCGAGGGAGCCAGTAGAGATGCAGGAGCGCCATTTACGAGCCCATCCGTGGCACTTACGCTGAGCGCATGGCCTCGGCTGGTCGGTGTCGGTTGGTACGCCGGGGCGTGCTGAGCGCGGTTCTCGGCACGTTGGCGTGTGTGGTCGTCGCGGCTCCGGTGTACGCGTTCGTGTCTCGGCGCACACACGTTTCCGCCGTGCCGCCGTCGGCAGAGGAGGCCGTCACTTTCGGGTCGTCGACGGCAACGTGTCCGGCCGGCCAGCACGTGCTGTTCGGCGGGTTCGACGGCGGAGAAGCGGGGATGCGGCGCACGGCGGACAATCGTTGGACGGTCTACTCGTTCACGGTCCATGTTCCCGACGCTTCCGCGTCGTCGACCAGCGTGGCTTCGATGGTGTACTGCGGATACGGCCCGGTCGCGTCGAAGGTGACGAGCACCGTCGAGATCCGCTACCGGTTGTCGAAGCCGGCGACCGGGAGCGCGACGGCTCGGTGTCCCTCGGGAACGGTTGTCGTCGCCGGCGGGTTCGCGACCACCCCGCACTCGGTCGTCCTCGTCGACGCGCTCTCACGGGTTGCGCCCGACCTCTGGCGGGTGTCGGCGCGCCTCATGCTCGGCACGCACACTGCGCTCACGTCGATCGCGTACTGCGGACCGGGCCCGGCTCCGAAACTCGTGTCACGGAGCATCAGGAGCTTGCTCGGCGGTACGGCGCGTGCGACGTGTCCCGCCGGCACGACGTTGGCATTCGGCGGCGGGATCGTCGAAGGGTCCTCGGCGTTCGACGACACCTCTCTGCAAACGTTGCGGGCCGAGACGCGCAGTAGATGGAGCGTCGGCGGCTACGACGGAGGACCTCGCGGGAAGCTGACTGCGCTCGCGTACTGTCGCTGACGGAGATCACCGCACCGCAGGGAACAAAACGGTCCGCTTGTTGCATTTGCACTGAGCGCGGCGGACGGTTGTCGACGCCGTCGGATCACGCTCGTGCGCGAGCTCAGCGTGGCAGGAAGTCGAGCAGCAGCTCGTTCACCGTGTCGGGCGCCTCCCACTGCAGCCAGTGGCCGGGACCGTCGACCCGCGTGGCGCCACGAGTTGGCGCAGTACGCCTCCGCCAATTGACGGACGAAATCTCGGGGACGATGCTCGACTTGCCGCGAGCAGCCGCGAGAGGGGAAAGCAAATGGTCTACGCGCAGGGCCGGACGTTCTACGACGCCGACAGTCATCTGATGGAGCTCTCCGACTGGCTCGTGCAGTACGCAGACCCCGGCGTGCGCGATCGCATCCGGCCGCTCGCGCTCGGCGGCGCCGGCGCGCTCGCCGCGGAGGCCGTGCGGGGCGCGGAGCAGCGCCGCGCCGACCCACAGGCGGCGGCCGCGCTCGAGCTCGACGTGATGGGTCCGAAGGGCTGGGGCGCACTGGGTGCCTTCGACCCCGGCGAACGCAGCCGCGCGCTCGACCTCCTGGGCTTCGACTCGCAACTCGTGTTCAGCACGTTCGCGGCGACCCAGTTCGCCTCCGACGACCTCGAGGTGCTCTACGGCGGCACCCGCGCGCACAACCGGGCGATGGTCGACTTCTGCACCGCCGATCGCCGCTTGATACCGGTCGGATTCGTTCCCCTCAACGAACCCCAGGCTGCGTTCGAGGCGACGCGCGAAGCGATCGAGATGGGCTGCGGTGCGATCCTCGTGCCGTCCGTTCCCCCGCGGGAGAAGTCGCCGACGCATCCCGACTACTGGCCGGTGTGGGCGCACCTCGAGGAGACCGGCGTGCCCTTCATGCTGCACGTCGGCGGCGGCGGCCGACCGCTGCGCCGCGCGTTCCACGCGAACGGCAAGCCGCCCACCACCGACTTCCTCGGTGGCGGCGAGAACATCCGGTCGAAGGACTTCCTCGTGCTCCACCATCCGCCGGAGACGTTCCTCGCGTGCATGGTGCTCGACGGGATCTTCGAGCAGTTCCCCGGTCTGCGCGGCGGCTGCATCGAGCAGGGCGCGCTGTGGGTCGTGCCGCTGCTGCAACGACTCGACATCGCGCAAACGACGTTCCAGAAGACCGAGCCCGCGCTGAAGCTGCCGCTGCGGCCGAGCGACTACCTCCGCCGTCAGGTGAAGTTCACGCCCTTCCCCACCGAGCCGGTCGGCTGGCTGATCGAGCAGGCCGGGCCCGAGCTGTTCCTGTTCTCCTCCGACTACCCGCACCCCGAAGGCGGCCACGACCCGCTCGGCCGATTCGAGTCGTCACTCGAAGGCATCGGCGAGGACGCACGCGCTCGCTTCTACTCGGAGAACTTCGCCGAGATGATGGGACCGGTCCTCAGACTTTGAGCTCGCTCTTGGTGCGGCCCTTGCTCGCCCAGTAGCCGTCGATGCGACCGAGGCGGAACCGCTCCGGCTTCTCACCGTCGGTGAGCACGTCGGTCTCGAGCCAGAGCCGCTTCAAGTGCCTGATCTTGCCGGCCGCCCGATCGTCGGCGTAGGCCTCACGGGCGTGCAGCACGTGGTAGTTGTTCACGAACTGCATGTCGCCCGGCTGCATCATCATCGACACGTGGTACCGCGGATCGGCGCACATCGCGTCGACCCGGTTCATCGCCTCACGCGCCGCCTCCGACGGTCGGGGCGCGTCTTCGTGACGCCGTGACGCCTCGATGTAGGGGCGGATGTAACGGACGAACAACCGGTCACCGCACCGGTTGAACACCGGCATCGTGTACCAGGGCTGGGCGCCGGGTGCCTGCTCCCCGCGGAAGTCGTACGGCATCGGCGCGTACAACTCGGCTGCGAGCTCGGGCGCGGTGCGCGCCAACTCGTTGTGGATCGTCACGACGTTGGCGACCACGCTCGCGCCGCCGCTCGCGCCGGCGTCGAGACAGAACAGGCCCACGAGGTCGGAACCGTCGGAGTGGAACGGGAACGCGATGCCCCCGATCTCGTTCCCCCGAGACGTCGGGTCGTTCGCGGCCTTGCCCTGGTCGGTGACGTCGCCGAGGAGATGACCCTTCGCGTTCTGCGGCCACGGGTTGCCGAGGTGCATCCCGATGCCCCAGTAGATCGACGACGCCCGCTCCTTGCCGTAGCGGTCGACCGGCACGCCGCGGATCAGCACCACGCCCCGCCCGTTGATGAGGTCGTCGGTGATGCGCGTGAGCTCGGGACCGAGCTCGGGCAGCGGGAACGACTCGCGAGTGATGTCGAGCACGTCGTCGGCGGCCGCCTCTGCGTGCTCGAGCGCGGCGTCGAGCTCCTCGACGTGCGCGTCGGTGAGCTGGAACACGTACGAGTCGGCGAGCTCGTCGCTCCGCCATTCGCAGCCGGTCTCGAGCGTGGTCACTTCGGATGCCTTCATCGGGTTGCTCCATCTGCGAGTGTGGTCGGTGCCGCTTGCGGTCCGCGCACGAGCCGGCCCGGCAGCGGACCGCGCGCCTCTCCGTGCTCGTAGGTGATCTCGCCCGCGACCAGCGTCGCGACGTATCCGTCGGCGCCTTGCACGAGGCGCTTCCCGCCGGCGGGCAGATCGTGCTGCATCTCCGGACGCCGGGCGGTGAGGTGCTCGAAGTCGATCACGTTCACGTCGGCGCGATATCCCGGCGCGATCACGCCGCGGTCGAGCAGGCCGACCGTGCGCGCCGTCGCGCTCGTGTGCCGTTGCACGGCGAACGCGAGATCGAGCCGGCCCCGATCGCGATCTCGCACCCAGTGCGTGAGCAGCGTCGTGGGGAAGCTCGCGTCGCAGATGGTGCCGAGGTGCGCGCCGCCGTCGGCCAGGCCGATCACCGTGTTCGGGTGCGCGAGCATCTCGCCGACCGCATCGAGGTTGCCGTCGGCGTAGTTGAGGAACGGCAGGTAGAGGAACGAGCGGCCGCCGTCGCGCAGGAGCACGTCGTACGCGAGGTCGAGCGGCTCGCGACCCTCGCGCCCCGCGCGCGCGGCAATGCTCGCGGCCGCGTCAGGTTCGTAGTCGGGTGGGTCGCCGAGCTCGAACATCCGCGAGAACGCGTCGATCACGCGACCGCCGGCCTTGGCGTCGTCGCGCTGGGCCGCGTCGGCCGCGAGCACCCGCGCCTTGAACGCGGGGTCGGTCATGATCGAGACCCGTTCGGCGAGCGGCTGCGCGGCGATCTCGCGGTACACGCGGTTCGTGAGCAACGGATGCAGCGTGCACTCCAAGCCGAGCATGATGCCGACCGGGCGGGGCGCCACCTGGCCGGTCATGGGCACGCCGTCGGCGTTCGCCGCCGCGAGCAGCTCGAGCTGGCGCCGATACGTGTTGCCGCGTACCTGCACCAGTGAGAACGACACCGGCCGACCCGACTCCTCGGCCATGCGCCGGAAGATCGCGAACTCCGCGTCGACGTCGGCAAAGTCGGAGACGCCCTGCAACACACCCTTGCCGGTGCGGCCGATCTCCCTCGCGATGCCGACGAGCTCGTCGGCCTCGGCCGTGAGCGTAGGAGTGAAGTCACCTTTGCTCGTGCGGTGGTTCAGCGTGCGCGACGTCGTGAAGCCGAGCGCGCCCGCCTCGATCCCCTCGCGCGCGATCCGGGCCATCGCCTCGATGTCGAGCGCGGTCGCGGTCTCGCGGCGAGCACCCCGCTGACCCATCACGTGCAACCGCAGCGCGCCGTGCGGGACCTGCACGGCGACGTCGACGTCGTAGGGCCGGCCGTCGAGCGAGTCCATGAACTCGGGGAACGACTGCCAATTCCAGGAAAGGCCCTCCTGGAGCACCACACCCGGTATGTCCTCCACGCCTTCCATCAGCTCGATGAGATGGTCGTGATCGCCGGGGTGCACCGGCGCGAATCCCACGCCGCAGTTGCCCACCACCACCGTGGTGACACCGTGCCACGACGACGGGATCATGCGCTCGCCCCACGACGCCTGACCGTCGTAGTGCGCGTGGATGTCGACAAAGCCCGGCGTCACGAGTAAGCCGTCGGCGTCGATGGTGCGATCGGCGGCCCCGTCGACCTTGCCGACCTCGGTGATCACCCCGTGGTCGATCGCGACGTCGGCCGTGCGCGCGGGCGCGCCGGTGCCGTCGACAAGGGTGCCGCCCCGGATGATCGTCTCGTGATCGCTCATGCTGACTTCCGTTCTTTGAGAGCAGGGAGGAGCTCGGTGGTCATCAGCTCGGCCGCGGTGCGTGCGTGCTCCCGGTCGGAGCGGAAGCTCGCGCCGGTGATCACGAATCGCTCGAGGCCGAGATCGGCCAAGTCGAGCAGCCGTTGCGCGCACACGTCGGGCGCGCCCACCACGGCGAACCGGTCGACGAACTCCGGCTTCAACGCCGAGGTGTGCTCGGCGGCGTTGCTGAGATGTTGGTTGCTGTCGTAACGGCGGCCGACCTCGGCCACGATCTCGCGATCAGCCGGAGCCAGGCCCGCGCCGGTGGAGCCCGGCATCGAGGAGAAGTGCGCGAACGCGGCGACGCCGCCGCCGATGAGCCCGCGCGCCGCGTCGAGGTCGGGATGACACCCGACGTTGACGTACGCGCCGAACGAGATCTCCTCCGGATCGCGTCCGGCGTCGGCGGCCGCCTTGCGCGCGAGGTCGATGGCCCACGCGACGCGATCGGGATCGGCGCCGACCGCGAGCGTCACCCGCTCGGCCGCGCGCGCCGCGAAGGCGATCATGCGCGGGCCCGACACCGCGATGTCGAGCGGGACCTTCGGTTGCCGGCACCGATCGAGCCACTGCAACCGGCTCGGGCGGCCGTCGCAGTCGATCGTGTCGTTCGCGAGATACCGCTGCAGGTCGGTGGTCGACTCGATGAACGCGTCGACCGGCATCGGCTTCAGACCGAGGTGGAACAGCGCGGTGTCGCCCCGTCCGATGCCGAGCACGAAGCGGCCCCCCGACGTCTCCTGCACGGTCGCGGCGACGTTGGCGAGCGCGGCGGGATGGCGCGTGTACGCGTTGGTGACACCGGTCGCGAATTGGAGCCGGTCGACCGCCGCGGCCGCGAGCGCGACCCCGACGAACGGGTCGCCGACGAGGTTCTGGGAGTCGGTGAACGTGATGCCGTCCCAGCCGAGCCGCTCCGCGCGCTCGGCCTGGGCCACCACGGTCCCGATCTCCGGGATCCCCATCGTCCAGAGCTCCGGCGGGGCGGTTGCGGCTCGCGGCATGCCCGGCACTATAGAATCGAACACTGTTCGAAACAAACACCGTTCGAAATCCCTGGTGGGGGCGTGGCTGCGACACCGATGCCGACGAAGACCAAATGGGGCGACCGTGAGCGGCGGCGGGCCGACATCCTCGGCGCGGCGCGCGAGCGCATCGCCGAAGCCGGCTACCTCGCCTGCAGCATGCGCGACATCGCGGGCGCGGCGGGCGTGAGCCCGGCCACGCTCTACTCCTACTTCGCGACCAAAGAAGAGCTCTTCGCCACGCTCTACGCGGAGGCGATCCGCGCGCACACCGAGAGCCTGCGCCCGATCGTGGCCGCCGACCACGATCTCGAGACGCTGCTCGCGCTCGTCATCAAGGAGTACCTCGGCCTCTACCGCGACTTCGGCCGGCACTTCACGCTCTGGTCGACGATGCGTCACGACGTCGACGCCGACGACGCGCCCTTCCCCCGGGAGCTCATCGTCGAGCTACGCGACGCGACGATCCAGAACAACCGCATCCTGATGGAGGGGATCCGATCGGCTGCCGCGCGTGGCGGCCGTCACATCGCGGATGCGCGGCTCGTTCCGAGCTTCCTCTGGTGCTCCCTCAACGGGCTGGCCGACCACTTCACGAGTGAGCGCCGCTCGCTCGATCCGTTCCCCGCCGAGCAACTCATGGAGTTCGCGGCGGCACGCCTCGCGGTCGCGATCACCGATCCCGACGCGCCGTAAGCGCGGTTACGCGCTGCGCCGGCGTTTCGGGCGCGGCGTTCGGAGCCGCGGCTCCGGCACCGCGGGATCGGATGCGGCGACCACGCCCGACTTCAGCCGGCCGAGCGTCATGGTCCACGCGACTTCCATGAACTCCGCCTGCTCCGGCGTGTCGGCGAGCTGGTGCACCTCCACCCGGCAACCGCGCGGGTTCGGCGACAGGCGCACGTAGCCGGTCATCTCGCCGCCGGGTATCGGCGTGTTGTCGTCTTCGAAGTCCCAACGCAGCGCGATCAACGACGGCGGCAACACGTGCTCATAGGTTCCGCGCACGCGCGTTCCGAATTCCATGTCGCACGCGAAGCGGCCGTTGTCGATCGTGACCGGCACACCGAGCCACCGCGAGTACACATCCGGATCGGTCAGCGCGGTGAACGTCGTCGACTGATCGGTTTCGACGTCGACGCTCGCGATCACGGCGAGGCTCGTGCGCGCCTGCGCGAGATCACGCTCGGGCAGATCGTCGGCCGGCGTCCACTTGGAGGAGTCGGCCCAGAGGTTCGCGTGCAGGTTCCGCACGACCTCGCGGCGGGCGCGGTACCGCCGGAAGTTGCCGTCGACCTCCATCGTGACCAGCCCGGCATCGCGCAGCACGGCGAGATGTTGGGAGATGGTGGGTGCGGTCACGTGGAACGCGGCGGCGATCTCACCGGCCGGCAGGTCGCGGTCCCAGATGAGGGCCAGGATCTCCCGGCGAATGGGCGACGACAGCGCCGAGAGCGTCGACTGCAGGCTGCTTTGATGCGGCTGCGACCTCCGGCCCTCCATCACGCACCTTCCTGTCGACACCGACCGGGCCTGCGGATCTGCACCTGGCTCACTGGGTCACGGTAGCCCGCCCGGCACGCTGATTCGGCTTTGAGCTAATTTGTCGACGACCGAAATAGCCACCCGAGGAGACAGCGCGATGGCCGATCTCATGCCGATGGTGCACGCCGAACGAAAGTCGCTCTCCGACTTCCTCGACACGCTCGCACCCGAGCAGTGGAGCGCGCCGACCTGGTGCGACAAGTGGAACGTGCAGGATCTCGTCGGCCACCTCACCGCGGCCGGCAACATCACCGCGCCGCACTTCTTCGGTGGCTTCATCAAGACCGGCTTCAGCTTCGACAAGTTCGTGGAGGGCGACCTGCGGAACTTCAGCGGCGGGAGCCCGGCCGACGTGAAGGCGCGCTACGACAAGATCATCACGAGCAATCACAAGCCGCCGGGCCCGGCCTACGTCGCGCTCGGCGAGGTCATGGTGCACGGCGAGGACATCCGCCGCCCGCTCGGCGCGCGCGGCGACCACCCGGCCGAGCATCTCGTGACCCTCGCGGAGCGATACAAGAAGACCGGCGCGCCATTGCGAGGCAAGCGGCGCGTCGAAGGGCTCAAGCTCACCGCAACCGACGTCGACTGGACCTCCGGCGAGGGGCCGGAAGTGCGCGGACCGTGCATGTCGCTCATCCTCGCGATGGTCGGGCGCACGGGTGCGCTCGCCGACTGCGAAGGCGACGGGCTCGACACCCTCAAGTCGCGCGCGACGCTTTCGTGACCGGCAGACCGTCGCGCCTCCACGCCTGAAATCCGCCGGCGAGATCGGTGGCCTTCGGTAGCCCGAGCTGCTGCAAGGTCGCGGCCGCCAAGCTCGATGCGTAGCCCTCGTCGCACACGAGGATGACCGTCTTGTGCTCGTCGACCTCCGGAATGCGGTGCTCGCTCGACGGGTCGAGCCGCCACTCGAGCACGTTGCGGTCGATCACGATCGCGCCCGGGATCTCGCCGTCGGCTTCCCGCAGGCCGACAGGACGGATGTCGACCAGCAACGCGCCGCCGGCCATCGCCTCGGCGGCGTCAGCCGGCGCCACGCGCACGAGACCCGCGCGCGCGACCTCGAGCAACTCGTCGACCGAAAGGCGTTCCATATCCGACTTCTACCTCCTCGACCCACCCGCGATCCACGTTTAGTGTTCGATCATGACTCTCTCTACGTCGTACTGGCCGGCCGACACGAGTGACGAAGTGCGCCCGACAACTGTCGGGGGCGTGCTCCGGGAAGCGGCCGCCGCCGCGCCCGAGCGCGACGCGATGGTGGCCGGCATGCCGGACCCGGCCGACCGGCGGCGCTGGACCTACGCCGAGTTGCTGGCCGACGCGGAGCAGACCGCCCGCGCGCTCCTCACCCGCTTCGAGCCCGGCGAGCACGTCGCCGTGTGGGCGCCGAACATCCCCGAGTGGGTGCTGTTGCAGTACGGCGCCGCACTGGCCGGAGTCGTGCTCGTCACCGTCAACCCCGCGTACCAGGCGTCGGAGCTCGAGTACGTGTTGCGCCAGTCGCGCGCCGTGGGGCTGTTCACGATGCCGGAGTATCGGGGCAACCCGATGGCCAAGTCGGTGGAGTCGGTGCGAGCCGGGCTCCCCGACCTCCGTGACGTCATCTCGTTCAGCGATTGGGCCGGCTTCGCGGCCGACGGCGCGTCGCCGGCCGGCGCGTTGCCGGCCGGCGCGTTGCCCGACGTGCAACCCGACGATGCCGCGGCATTGCTCTACACGTCGGGCACCACCGGATTCCCGAAGGGCGCGCTGCTGCACCACCGCGGCATCACGAACGACGCGCGTTTCGTCTCGGCCCGGTTCGGTCTCGAGACCGGCGGTGTGCAGGTGAGCCCGATGCCTCTGTTCCACGTGGGCGGGTGCGTGCTCGCCGTGCTCGGCACCGGCAGCGTTGCCGGCACGTACATCCCGGTGCTCGCCTTCGACCCTGCGCTCGTGTTGGAGCTCGTGGAAACCGAGCACGCCGCGATCATGGGCGGGGTGCCGACGATGCTCCTCGCGATGATGGAGCACCCCGACTTCGCGAAGCGAGACCTCTCGTCGTTGCGCGTCGTCGGGTCGGGCGGCTCGACGGTGCCCGCCGAGATCGTGCGCCGGATCCAGAGCGCCCTGGGCGTGAAGTTCAGCATCGTGTTCGGCCAGACCGAGTGCTCCGCCGTTGCGACCCAGACCCGGCTCGACGACTCGCCCGACGACAAGGCCGAGACCATCGGCCAACCGCTCCCCAACGTGGAAGTGAAAGTGATCGACCCGATCGACGGCGCCACCGTGCCGCCCGGGACGCTCGGCGAGCTTTGCGTGCGCGGCTTCTGCGTGATGCACGGCTACTACGACATGCCCGAGGCAACCGACGCGGCCATCGACCCCGACGGCTGGCTCCACACCGGCGACCTCGGCACCATGGACGAGCGCGGGTATTGCCGCATCGAAGGTCGCCTCAAGGACATGATCATCCGCGGCGGCGAGAACATCTATCCCCGCGAGATCGAAGCCGTGCTCTACGAGCATCCGGCAATCGCCGACGTCGCCGTGGTCGGCATTCCCGACGATGTCTGGGGCGAACACGTCGCGGCGTTCGTGCGGCTCGGGCAAGACGCGGCGGCGACTCCGGTCGAGCTCTCGGCCTACGTCCGCGAGCGCATGGCGCACTACAAAGTTCCGAAAACGTGGGTCTTCGTGGAGGCGTTCCCGCTCACCGGCTCGGGCAAGGTCCAGAAATTCGTGCTGCGCGAGCAGTTCGTCAAGGGCGAGCTCAGCACCGAGTGACGGCGGGCCGCCGGTAGCGTGGCCGGATGACGCGTATCGGTCTCGTGCTCGGTGCCGGCGGCGCGGTCGGTCACGCATTTCACGCGGGCGTGCTCGCGGCGTTGGCCGACGAGACCGGTTGGGACGCGCGCGACGCCGAAGTCATCGTCGGCACGTCGGCCGGATCACTCGTCGGCGCGTTCCTGCGCGCCGGTCTCTCGGGTCCCGATCTCGCGGCGCGTACGTGCGACGCGCCCATGTCGGAGGAGGGACGCGTGCTCGTCGACCGCGCGGAAGCCGCCACGCAACACCTGCCGCCGATCCCGTCGCGCCCACCTCGCCGCCAGGGCCTCCCCGGGATGTCGGCGCCCGGCGCGCTCCTGCGCGCCGCGTTCCCGCCGTGGACCGCGCGCCCGGGCGCGCTCGCGGCGGCGGTGTTGCCCGAGGGGCGCATCTCCACCGAGGTCATCGCGACCGGGCTGCGCGCGTTCTTCGACCAATGGCCCGAGCGATCCCTGTGGATCAACGCGGTCGACCTCCAGACCAGCCGGCTCGTCACATTCGGGCGCGCCGGCGCGCCCGGGGCCCAGGTTCCCGAGGCGGTCGCCGCGTCGTGCGCGATCCCCGCGTTCTTCGCACCGGTCTCGATCGAAGGTGTTCGCTACGTCGACGGCGGCGTGCACTCCCCGACCAACGCCGACCTCGTAGCCGGTCTCGGGCTCGACCTCGTGGTGATCAGCTCGCCGATGTCGATCGCGCGCAACTCGGCTCGGCTGGCCGCCGACCAAGCCGCGCGGCGCGTCGCGCGCTTTGCCCTCGTGCGCGAGGTCGCCCGTATCCGCCGGCGCGGCACCCCGGTGTTGACCTTCCAGCCGACCGCGGCCGATCTCGCAGTGATGGGCATCAACGCGATGGATCCGTCGCGCCGGGCCGACGTGGCCCGCCAGGTCGGAGCGTCGGCGAAGCACCGCCTGGCGCGCAGCGACGCGGTGGATCGAGTCAAGTTCTTGAGGAGCTCCGCGCGTCCGCGAGTTTGAGCAGCTCGGTCATGCCGGCTTCCACGCCGCCGCACAGCACCGCGATGTCGGGCGCGGTGTCGTAGTCGCCGGTCACGCCGTAGTTGAGCATGCCGTTGTAGGAGAAGATCGCGACGCCGACCCGCACGGTGCTCGCGAGCGGCACGAACGGGAACGCCTCGAGCATCGGGCGTCCGCACGCGTAGAGCTGGTGCTGGGGGCCGGGTACGTTCGTGGTGACGGTGTTCACGTTGCGTTGCGGCAACCGCATCGCCACGCGCGTCCCGAGCGCGAGGAGCATCGACGGCGCGAACCCCGAGAGCGACGTGAGCACCTCGCCGGCAACCGCCTGCTTCGACTCCTTGAGGTCGTCCATCTGCGCGCGGATCGCCGCGAGCCGCTCCGCCGGGTCGTCGAGACCCACGGGAAGCTCGGCGATCATCGCCGAGACGCGGTTGTTGTAGGTGCCGCGTTCGCCGGCCGTCCGCACCGACACCGGCACCAACGTGCGCACGACGCGCTCGTCGACACTTTCACCGCGCCCGAGCAACAGATCGCGAAAGCCGCGGGTGAGCACGGTCAAGACGATGTCGTTGACGGTGCCGCCCAATCCGCGCCGCACCGTTTTCACGTCGGCGAGGGTGGTGCGGGCCCAGTCCCACCGCCGGTGCGGACCGATCGGCCCGTTGAGCGACGAGACCTGCGTCGGCCGCACGACACCCGTCCACGCACGCAGACCGCGCGCGAGCTCACTCAGCTGACCGACCGCCTGGCGGGGCGCGCGTGTCGCGGAGCGAAGGGCGCGTAGCTGCTCGTAGGGACTCGCCGCGAGGTCGAACAACGCGTCTCGCACGAGGCGCGCGTTCCCCGGCTCGGCTTCGGGACGCCACGGGTCGGGCATCGGCTGCGGCGGCTCGGGCTCGGCGTCGAGCACCACGGTCAGGAGGTCGGTGCCCGACACGCCGTCGACCATGCAGTGATGCACCTTCGACACGAGGGCCCAGTGATCGTGCTCGAGGCCTTCGACGATCCACATCTCCCACAGCGGCTTGTGCCGGTCGAGCTGCTGCGACATGACGCGTCCCACCAGATTGCGCAGCTCGCGGTCGCGCCCGGGCGCGGCGAGCGCTGTGTGCCGCAGGTGATAGCCGAGCTGGAAGTGCGGATCGTCGACCCAAACCGGGCGTGCCAGTTGGAGCGGCACGAAACGCACCTTCTGGCGATAGCGCGGAACTGCGGGCAGCTTGCCCGCGACCATCCGCGCGAAGTCCCCGGGTTCGGGCGGCGGACCCTCGAAGACGGCGATCGAGCCGATGTGCATGTGACTCACGGCGTCTTCGACGTGCAGGAACGACGCGTCGAGCGGGCTCATACGGTCCATGCGGACCTCCTCGTTCGGAGTCGAGTCAGAGCTGGTAGAGCTTCGCCGCGGTCTCACCCAGGATCTTGCGTTGCACGGCCGGGGTCAGATCGTGCATGTTCTCGTCGGCGGTCTTCAACGGGTCGGGATAGAGGCACGTGGGGTGCGGGTAGTCGGTCTCCCACATGATGCTGTCCTCACCGACCGCTGCGACGATCGCGGGCAGGTCGGTGCGCTCGAACCACGTGGTCGCGTAGATCTGCCGCTTGAAGTACTCCGAAGGCAACAGCTCGAGCGCGGCCTTCGCGTGGGGCGCGTTCTCGGTCATCTCGTAGTCGAGCGCCTCGAGGATGAACGGGATCCAGCCGCAGCCGCTCTCCACCGAGACGATCTTCAGCTCGGGGAAGCGGTCGAGCATCCCCGTGCAGATGATGTTCACGACCACACGCGCGTTCCCGATGAAAAGCAGCGCGCCGCCGATGGCGAGCTTCGTATCGTCGTCGTGGGAGTCCCACGGGTAGGTGCCGAAATAGTTCATCGTCGTGAGACTCGCCCCGATGTGGAAGTGCACCGGCATCGCCAGGGAGCTGCACGCCTCCCACAGCGGGTCCCACGCGCGGCTCGCGAGGTCGGGAGCGCCGACGTCTTGCGGGTCCGCGGTGAGGTTCACACCGCGCAGTCCGAGACTCCTCGCGCGTCGTGCTTCGCGCACGCAGAGATCGATGTCCCACGCGGGCAACAACGCCATCGGGAGCAAGCGGTTGCCCGACTCCGCCTGGAGCTCCGCGTTCGCGTCGTTGAAGGTCTCGAGGCACCACGTGCGCAGCTCGACGTCGTCGACGAGGCTGGCGAGGTTCTGCCCGCCGAGGCCGACCACGCCCGGGTAGATGACCTGCGCCCACACACCGATGTCGTCCATGAGCTCGACGCGCGCGATGGGGTCGTAGGCCGCGGCGTGCGCCTGTTCGATCTCCCACTCGTAGAGACCTTCGAAGGTTCGTCCCTTCACGCCGTTCTTGTCGACCACTCCGCCCGCGCCGGCCCGGCCGAGCACGGCGCCGTCGACCACCCAGGTCGCCGCACCTTCGACTTGTTTCACTTGCGGCACGCGGTCGCGCCACTTCGCCGGTGCCCGCTTCGTCCAGAGGTCGTGCGCCTCGGTCATGTGCGTGTCGGCGTCGACGACCTTGACCTGATCGAGCGGGAGACTCATGGGCATTCCCCTCTTCCCATTCCCGTCGGCGCTTTCACCGAACCGGCGGCGTGGCTCAGCGTACGCCTAAACGTTGCGTGGGAACCCGAGGTCGACGCCGCCGTGGCTGGGGTCGAGCCAGCGGCTGGTGATCACCTTCGCGCGGGTGAAGAAGTGCACGCCGTCGGGCCCGTACGCGTGCGTGTCGCCGAACAGGGAGCTCTTCCAGCCTCCGAAGGAATAGGACGCGATCGGCACCGGGATGGGCACGTTGACGCCCACCATGCCGACCTCCACCTCCGACTGGAAGCGCCGCGCGGCGCCGCCGTCGTTCGTGAAGATCGCGGTGCCGTTGCCGTACGGGTTCGCGTTCACGAGCGCGAGCGCGTCGTCATAGGTGCTCACCCGGACGACCGACAGGACCGGCCCGAAGATCTCGTCGGTGTAGAGCTCCATGTCCGGAGTGACGTGGTCGAAGAGGGTTGGTCCCAACCAGAATCCCGCCGCATCGCCGGCGAAGGAGCGGGCCCGCCCGTCGACGACCATCGTCGCGCCGGCCCGCACGCCGTCGTCGAGATACGACACCACGCGGTCGAGGTGCGCGCGCGTGACGAGCGGGCCCATGTCGGCACCCGAGCGGCCGTCGCCGACGGTCAGGCGATCGACCCGCTCCGCGATCCTCGCGACGAGCTCGTCGGCGATGCCACCCACGGCAACGACGACCGAGATCGCCATGCAGCGCTCGCCGGCCGAGCCGAATCCGGCGTTGACCGCGGCGTCGGCGGCAAGATCGAGGTCGGCGTCGGGCAACACGACCATGTGGTTCTTCGCACCACCCAACGCCTGCACTCGCTTGCCCGCGCGCGTTGCGGTCTCGTACACGTAACGGGCGATCGGCGTGGAGCCCACGAACGACACCGCCTTCACGCCCGGGTGCTCGAGGAGGGCGTCGACCGCGACCTTGTCGCCGTGCACGACGTTGAAGACGCCCGGCGGCAGGCCGGCCTCGGCCCACAGCTCGGCCATCCAGTTGGCCGCCGAGGGATCCTTCTCGCTCGGCTTCACGATCACCGCGTTGCCCGCCGCGATCGCAATCGGAAAGAACCAGCACGGGACCATCGCCGGGAAGTTGAACGGGCTGATGATCGCGGCGACGCCGAGCGGCTGGCGTATGGAGTACACGTCGACGCGCGACGACACGCCTTCGGAGTAGCTCCCCTTCAGCAACTGCGGCATGCCGCAGGCGAACTCGACGACCTCGAGCCCACGGGTCACCTCACCGAGCGCGTCGCCAAGCACCTTGCCGTGCTCGGCCGTGATGATCGCGGCGAGCTCCTCGGCCCGGAGGTGCAACAGCTCGCGGAACCGGTACAGCACTCTCGTGCGCTCGGTCAGCGATGCCGAACGCCAGCCGCCGAACGCGGCGCTCGCCGCGGTCACCGCCGCGTCGACGTCGGCCGGCGACGCGAACGCGACGTGCTTGGTGACGCGACCCGTCGCGGGATCGAACACCTCGCCCGTGCGCGCCGACTGCCCCTCGGCCGCCTTCCCGTTGATCCAATGAGACACCAACGGGACGCGGTCTGCCGTCATGCATCGAGTTTCGCGCACGCCGCCGGCTCTACGCCCGCGTACAGTGACGCACATGCCGACGACCGACATCGACGGAACGACGATCGCGTACGAGATCATCGGCGCCGACGGACCACCCTGGGTCGTGACGCCGGGCGGCCGCTTCAGCAAGGACGAGCCCGGCATCCGCGAGCTCGCGCAGACACTGGCGGCGAGCGGGCAGCGGGTCGTCATCTGGGACCGCCCGAACACCGGCGCCTCCGACGTGTGCTTCGAGGGTCCGTCGGAGTCGGAGATGCAGGCCGACAAGCTCGCAGGGCTGTTGCGGGCGCTCGACCTCGCGCCGGCGGTGATCGTCGGCGGTTCCGGTGGCGCCCGGGTGTCGCTCCTGACCGCGGCCAAGCACCCCGACGTGACTGCGAAGCTCGCGATGCTCTGGATCTCGGGCGGCGTCTACGGATCGATGCTGCTCGGCGTGCACTACTGCGGTGAGTCGATCCGCGTCGCGTGGCGCGGCGGGATGGAAGCCGTGGTGGAGCTGCCGGAATGGGCCGGCGTGCTCGAACGGAATCCCAAGAACCGCAAACGATTCCTCGACCTCGACCCACGACAATTCATCGAGACGCTCGAACGTTGGATGTTGGTGTACTGCCCGCAACCCGGCGCGACCGTGGCCGGGCTCTCCGATGCCGAGTGCGCGGCACTCGCCGTGCCCACCCTCGTCTTCCGCAGCGGCGCCCTCGACCCGCACCACACCCGGGCCACGTCCGAGCGCATCGCCGCGCTGATGCCGAACGCACAGCTCGTCGAACCGCCGTGGGGCGACGACGAGTGGAACGAGCGGGGCGACGCTTCCCGCGCCGGCACCGGTCACCTCTTCGAACGGTGGCCGCTCCTCGCGCCCCAGCTCCTCGAGTTCGCGCGGTAGCCGACGCGTCAGCGCGACAAGAAGCCTTCGTAGTTGCGCATCGTGAGCTGGCTGTCGAGCTGGTTCAACGTTTCGAGCATGACGCCCACGATGATCAAGATCGAGACGCCACCGAACGGGAACTCGGAGATGTTCCAGAACTTCAACACGAACATCGGGATCAGCGCGATGAACGTCAGGAACAGTGCGCCGGGCAACGTGATGCGGTTCAACACCTTGGCGAGGTATCGCTCGGTTGGCGGTCCGGGGCGGATCCCGGGGATGAAGCCGCCCTGCTTGCGGATGATGTCGGCCTGCTGGGCCGGGTTGAACGCGATCGCCGTGTAGAAGTACGCGAAGAACAGGATCAGCGTTCCGTACGCGGCGATGTAGAACCAGCTGAGGGTGTTCTGTCCGACGAGGTTGTTGTTGATCCACGTCTTGGCTCCGTTCCAGGGGAGCACGGTGGCGAGGATCGCCGGGAACGAGAGCAGCGAGCTGGCGAAGATCACGGGGATCACCCCCGACTGGTTGACCTTCAACGGGATGTAGGTGCTCTGCCCGCCGTACACGCGCCGGCCGACGACGCGTTTCGCGAACTGCACCGGTATTCGCCGCTGCCCCGACTCCACGGCCACGATCCCGAGAATCATCACGAGCCCGATCCCGCAGATGACGGCGAACTTGAACGCGCCCGACTCCGCGAGCAGTGCTCCGCCCTGGAGCGGCATGCGTGACACCACCGAGGCGAAGATCAGGATCGACATGCCGTTGCCGATGCCGCGCTGCGTGATCAACTCGGCGATCCACATCACGAGCGCGGTGCCCGCGGTCCACGTGAGCACGATGACCGACGCGCGGAACGCGGTGAAGGGGTGGATCAGGACGGTGCCCTGCGGCAGCGTGAACCCGGACTCGCCGAGCAGCCCGCCGTTGCCGCTCTTCATCACGAACACGAGCGCGGTCGACTGCATCAGCGCCAGCGCGACCGTGAGGTAGCGCGTCCACTGCGTGATCTTCTTCTGCCCGGTCTGGCCCTCGTCCTGCCACTCTTCGAGCTTCGGGATCACCACGCCGAGCAACTGCATGATGATCGACGCCGTGATGTACGGCATGATCCCGAGCGCGAACACCGCGGCGCTCGTGAGCGCACCACCCGAGAACAGGTCGAGGAACCCGACCGCGCCCCCACTTCCGTTCGCGGCCGAGTGCTTCAACGCCAGGATCGCGTGGAAATCGACGTACGGGACCGGCAGGAACGAACCCAGCCGGAACACGCCGATG
>Ga0265338_10000072_pt1 | contig 182263 bp, 200 predicted proteins | sample 42126metaG_FD_193579 | JGI IMG/M metagenome (GOLD analysis project Ga0265338, IMG submission 193579) | Rhizosphere microbial communities from Carex aquatilis grown in University of Washington, Seatle, WA, United States - 4-21-26 metaG | ecosystem: Host-associated > Plants > Roots >... | reverse complement strand
GGGCTGTGGAACATCACCTGGCTTCGGGTTTAGACGGATTTGCCCTCCAGGTGTATTCATGACACCATTGAATTATCCCTCACCCCGCAAGCAAGGACCCTTTCGGAATGCCCACTGCCAAAGGCCCAACCCCCAAACCCCGCTTCCCAACGGCCCATACCCAACTCCCAAAGCCCAAAGCCCAAGCCCCAACGCCAAAGGCCCAACGTCCAATGCCCAACTTCCAATGCCCAACGCCCAATGCCCAACGCCCAACGCCCAACGCCCAACGCCCAACGCCCAATGCCCAACGCCCAACGCCCAAAGCCCAATTCCCAAGGCCCAAAGCCCAAGGCCTCCCATTTCCCAACACCCAACGCCCAAGCCCAACGCGCCGATCAGGTCATCAAAAAGAGGGACGCGTGTGGCCTGGGTTCCAGGTGTCATAGAATCAGAGGCCCCGGACGCGGGTCAAAGGAGAAGCTAAATATGACGGCAACAATTTTTGGTTCATTTTCGAATCCAGCGGAGGCGGAAAGGGCGGCGGGGGCGCTTTTGGATCACGGACTGCACGACCGGGATTTGAGTCTCTTGGTTCACCAGCGTGACTTGGAAGAAACGGCGGAATCGCGCCGCCAGCACAATGAAATCGAAGCTCATGAGACCGGTAATCCACGGTCGAGCTATGCTTACGTCGATTCCCCTACGCCATTCGTTCACGGACCGGCTGAGGGCATGACGATTCCTGGCGGGGTCCAGCCTCACGAGACGTTGATGGCGGGTGGTTTGGAGCCCGACGCGGCTAGCCGTTATCAGGAACCTCCGACGGAGTTCGATCCTTATACAGGTCAGTTCCCCAACCCGACCGAAGGAACGGGTAGCAAGAGCGACTTGGAGCGCACGACCCTAACCGCAGAAACGGGCATAACCACCACCACGGGTGGCGATGCCGCCGCGGGCGCCGCCAAAGGCGCGGCAGTTGGTTTGGGAGTCGGAGTTCTCGCCGCTCTTGCGTCGGTATTTGTGCCGGGCGTGGGTCTGGTGATCGGATCAGGCGTCTTGGCGACGGCCATAGCGGGCACCGCCGGCGCGACCGGAGCAGGCCTCATCGCGGGCGGCGCCATCGGTTATATGAAAGATCAGGGCGTCCCGGAGGACGCGCTCACAACCTACCGGGACACTTATGGTCAGGGCGGCGCAATCCTGGCGGTCAACTTGCCGCCTGATAAGGATCGAGCGGAGATAGAGGCAATCCTCGCCAAATATGGCGCCATGAACGTTGATCTTTACGGGGATTACGACGCATAGCCCACAGTGTTAGAAACAGGAGAAAGAGACTATGAAAACCTCTTATGGTAAAACTGTCGTCACCGCGGCATTGACCTTGCTCGCCTTGGCGGCCTTCGCTTCGACGAAGGTTCCGGCGGGCACCGAGGTTCCGCTGGTATTCGATCAAGACGTCAATTCTCGGCACGTTCACCCAGGCGATAAAGTGAAGTTGCACGTTTCAGACGACGTCTACGTACATGGCAAGCTGATTATGTCGAGGGGCACCCCCGTGGTAGCCGAAATCGAGAGCGTTCGCAAGAACGAGCGATTCGGCATCAACGCGAACTTGAAACTGACGCTTCACGACGTCGAAGGCATTCCACTTCAAACTAGGACGGCGGGAAAAGATAGCGGAAGCCGCGCCGACCATGCCGCTCTGGCATCAGGCGCGGGCGCACTTGTCCTGGGCCCGATTGGGTTGCTCGGGGGCTACTTCGTCGTAGGGAAGCCAGTGAAAATCCATCAAGGTGACCACTTGGACACTCAGGTGTCAAAGGACACTTGGATTCATTGATTAGCAAGTGAAAGGTTGGCTTCGGACCCGTCTGACCGTCCGACTTGTCAGACTCCGTCAGACAGGTCCGGCTAACCCATCTACCGCTTGTCGCCCTTGTCCACTGCCCCGCATTCAACCCCACACGGACCCCGCCAACCATTCATAATTAGATGGCGCTTCGTTGGGCCGCTTATCTTCGTCAAAACCAGAGCGGATGGCGTATAGAGCGCCATTCCGATTCCCGTTTTGACATGAGCTTCGTTCACGTCCACAACCACACCGAGTACAGCCTCCTCGACGGCGCCAACCGCATCCCAGAAATGGTCGCACGCTCGAAAGAGCTCGGCATGGATGCCCTGGCGATCACCGACCACGGCGTGATGTTCGGCGTGATGGAGTTCTCGATGGAGTGCCATAAGAAAGGCGTCAAGCCGATCATCGGCGTCGAAGCCTACATGGCCCCGAACGGCCACCTGAAGAAGGACGGCAAGGAAGAAAACGAGACCTTTCACCAACTACTGCTGGCCAAGGACCTCGATGGTTACCGCAACCTCTGCAAGCTCAGCACGATCGCGGCGCTTAGCGGCTACTACTACAAGCCACGCATCGACCATGACCTGCTCAGGCAATACAGCAAAGGGCTCATTGGAACCAGCACCTGTCTCGGCAGTGAGATCTGCCAAGAGCTTTTAAAAGGCGATTATGACAAGGCTCAATACCTCGCCGGCATGTATTCGGAAATCTTCGGCGAGGGCAATTATTTTATCGAGCTACAGGATCATCGCCTTCCCGAACAGGCAAAGATTCGGGATTCGCTGCTCAGGATCGCTCGCGAACTAAAGCTGCCGCTGATCGCAACAAACGACGCCCATTATCTTTGCAAGACGGATTCGACTCCGCACGACGTTCTCCTCTGCATTCAAACCGGATCGCTCGTCGCCGATACGAAACGCATGAAGTTCCAAACGGACGAGTTCTATCTCAAATCCCCCGACGAGATGAGCCAGCTCTTTAGTGAGACCCCGGAAGCGCTGGAAAACTCGGCAATGATCGCGGAGATGTGCAATGTCGAGCTGGGCAAGCAGCACGCGAACATGCCCGATCCCGACCTTCCGGAAGGCGAAACGTCCATGAGCTTTCTGCGCAAGCTCGCTCGCGAGAAGCTGGCGGACAGGCTGCGCAACGCGGACGAAAACTCCTTGCAACGGCTTGACTACGAACTCGACGTTATCGAAAAGACCGGTTTCGCCAGCTACTTCCTGCTTGTGCGAGAGTTCGCCCAGTTCACCAGGGACAGGGGAATCTATTTCGGCGTCCGCGGCTCCGCAGCGGGATCGTTGGTGTCCTATTGCCTCGGCATCACCGACGTCGACCCCATCGAGTACGATCTCACGTTCGAGCGCTTCCTGAATATCGAGCGAATCGCCATGCCGGATATCGACATGGACTTCGAAGACGCCCGTCGCGACGAAGTGATCAAATGGGTGACGGAGAAGTACGGGGCGGATCACGTCGCCCAAATCGTCACCTTCGGAACGCTCGGCCCAAAAGCCGCCATCAAGGACTGCGGCCGCGTTCAAGGTTACACCCCGCAAGAAACCGACCGTATCTGCAAAACGATCCCGAACATGCCGGGGATGACGATTGCGAGGGCTCTCAAGGAAGTGGCCGAGTTCCGGCACATGGTGGAAGGCGAGAAACGAGTTGGCGATCTGGTCGAGATCGCGAAGTCGGTGGAAGGCATCAGCCGGCATTGCGGCGTACACGCAGCAGGCATCGTGATCAGCAAAGAGCCCCTGGTCGACCACATCCCGCTTTACCGGGGCAACGAGGGGCAAGCGATCACCGCTTTCGAGATGGGCATCATCGAGAAGATTGGGCTGCTCAAGATGGACTTTCTTGGTCTCTCCAACCTCACGGTGCTGGCCCGGGCGGTGGAACTGATCAAGAAAACTCAAGGCGTCGACCTGGATATCAGGTCCATACCGCTCGACGACGTGGAGACCTACGAACTTCTCGCGCGGGGAGATACGGTGGGCGTGTTCCAGTTGGAATCGGGCGGCATGACCCGCTACGTTAAGGAGCTCAAGCCCGAAAACGTCAGGGAACTGGCTGCTATGGTCGCGCTCTACCGGCCCGGCCCGATGGAGCACATCCCGCGCTATATCGACAACAAGTTCGGCCGTCAGCAGCCCCATTTTCTTGACGAGAAGATGCGCCCAATCCTCGAGGAAACGTACGGCGTCATCGTCTACCAGGACCAGGTTCTCAAACTCGTACAAGCGCTCGCCGGTTTCTCGCTCGGCAAGGCGGACGTTCTTCGGCGGGCGATGGGCAAGAAGGACAAGAAGTCGATGGACTCCATGCAGTCCGAGTTCAAAGAAGGGGCCAAGCTCAATAACGTCTCCGAGGATGCCGCCGCAAAGGTGTGGGAGATGCTCATGCCGTTTGCGGGCTACGCCTTCAATAAAGCGCACGCCGTTTGCTACGCGATGATCGCCTACCAAACCGCCTATCTCAAAGCGAAGTATCCGGTGGAATATATGGCCGCTCTGATGGCCGTGTACCGGTCTAAGGAAGATCGGGTGGTGAGTTGCATCGAAGAATGCCGGCGAATGAAGATCCCGGTGCTGCCGCCCGACGTCAACCAGTCTGAGATCGACTTTTCCATCGAGAAATCGGCTAAGGCAGTGAAGAACGCCTCCCAATTTGCGATTCGTTTCGGGCTGGCCGCGATTAAGGGGGTGGGGGAAGGGTGCGCTGAGGCGATCATCAACGAGAGAAAGGAAAATGGACCCTATATCCATCTCTATGAGTTCGCCGAGCGTGCTAAGCCGTTCGGGGTTAACCGGACTGCCTTGGACGCGTTGATCAAGGCTGGCGCGTTCGAGAGCGTCGACCGCAACCGTCGCAAACTGATGGAGGTTTTGGATGGCGCGTTAAACTTTGCGGATTCAACCAACCGGAGCCGACTTGCCGGGCAGGATTCCCTCTTCGGCGGAGAGGCGGAAGGAGGGATGCCCTCCTACCCAGTGATCCCTGAAACCGAACAGTATGGCCGGCGCGAGATTTTGGCGATGGAGAAAGAGGTGATGGGCATCTATGTTTCCGACCATCCCTTGCGAGGCTACGAGAGTTTGCTTCGCAACGCCTCAACCCATACGTGCTTAAGCGTTCTTGAACTTGACGAAGGGAAGTCGGTCAAGCTGGCTGGCGTCATCGCCGGCCTTCGTCAGACCATTACAAAGGCGCGCGGAGAGAAAATGGCCACGCTGACTCTAGAGGATTTTTCCGGGCAGGCGACGGTTACGGTGTTTCCGGCAACCTATGCCAAGTTCCAGGATCTGCTTGTGAAGGACGCGGTCGTCAAAGTGAGCGGCGTGGTGATGCACCGTGAGAGACCAGGCAACGGCGGGGATAAGACTATCGAGGTGCGATTGGAGGACGTTCAGCCGCTGGAGCCCAGCCTGGACCTGAACCTATCGCGCTCTTCCCCCAACGCCGCTGGAACTGTGGTGATAAAGATCGCTCGCGCAACGAGAGTTGAAATGGAGCGGCTAAAAGAGGTCCTAAAGGCACATCCTGGCGACTTTGAAGTGCAGCTCCAAGTGATGCCTGAAGGAGCGGAGGGCCTTCAGTTCTTGCCCTATGCGGTGGACCCGAATCCACAGTTCACTCTGGCCATGGAAAAGGCTCTGCCCCAGGCAAAGGTTGAAGTTTTTTTTTCGGGCAACTATGAACCTTTGGATGTCATCGAAGCCCCCATTATCGAGAGTTCACCCGGGCTGGAACGCCAGCCCTGTCCAAGCGTCTGACGGTTATAAATATGTCCAAGTTTGTACCTAGATCTTTACTCCTGCTTTTAGTTTTTCTTTGGGCTGGAATAGCCGCCGCCGAGAATTTCGACTCCGAGGTCGCCAGCATTATCCTGTTACAGATAAAGGCTGTGCAGAAGGAACTCGGGGTAACGGAGCTGCAGCGCGCCGCCATGAACAAATTTGCGGACGCGCACCGCGCGAGACTGGGCGACTACTACAAGAAGGTCGAGAAGGCAGGCGGGACACCGGACGAACAGAAACTCCTCGTAATGTTCCGCGAGATGAAGAAAGGCGTTCTGTCGCAGATGTCGCCGGCACAAATCAAAAGACTTAGGGAGATTAGTCTACAGACCTTAGACTTCGTCGCTCTTTCTGACAAAACGGTCGGGGCCAAAGTTGGACTAAGCCCGTCCCAGTTGGCTCAAATCGGAGACATCGTCAAGCTGGCCGAAGAGAGGGCTGACGGAATAAGGGATGACGCGGTCAAAAAAGCCACTGACGGTCAACACCACAGTAGTCCGAAAAGCAAGCAGGAATACGACTCCATGATCAAAGATCGTAGCCAACGCGTCAACGCGGCGATCAAGAGCATATTGCCACAGGTGGAATCAATCCGGGCGGAGTCAAAGAAGCAGGTAATGGACATCCTCACCCCCGATCAAAAGGCGAAGTGGCAAGCATTGTTAGGTTCACCGTTTCGTGGGCTGAACGGGAGTTTGGGAAGTAGGTAAGTCGGCTAAGTTGCTCGGACAAATTGGACGGTCAAACTCGCTTGAGCCTCGCCCTTAGTCGCTCGCTACAGATCACCAATCACCCGACAAGGTAACCTTCTCCACCGCCATGTCCTTAGCCCATAAGATCGCAGAATTTGCCTGTAACCTGACCTACGAAGAACTCCCCGCCGAAGCCGTCCACGAAGCCAAGCGCCGCCTCATCGACTCGATGGGATGCGCGATGGGAGCGTGGTTGGCGGAGCCCGTCAAGATCGCTCGCAACCTGGCCAGCCTAAGCTCCAGCGAGCTTGGCGCAACCGTTGTCGGAACCCGCCACACATCGACGCCTGACCTCGCCGCCTTCGCCAACGGCGTTATGTTTAGGTATCTGGACTATAACGATACTTATTTAAGCAAAGAGCCGGCTCATCCGAGCGATAACTACGCCGCCGTGCTTGCCATCGCCGATGCGTTCGAGCTAACCGGAAAGGACGTGATTCTTGGCGCCGTCATCGCTTACGAGGTGCAATGCCGGCTTTGCGACGCTTACTCCATTCGAAGCAGGGGCTGGGACCACGTGACCTACGGCTCGTTCAGTACGGTAGCCGGCTGTGGAGCGATTCTGGGGTTCGACGAAGAAACGATGATTCACGCGCTCGGCCTCGCAGGCGTTCCGAACAATGCCATGCGCCAAACCAGAGTTGGAGAGCTTTCCATGTGGAAGGGTTGCGCCTTTGCGAACGCTTCTCGAAACGGCGTGTTCGCCACAATGTTGGCCAACATGGGCATGACCGGCGCATCCCAGGTATTCGAGGGCGAAATGGGCTTCTTCAACGAGATTTGCCATGGGGACAAGTTCGACATCGATAAGTTCGGCGGCGACGGCGAGCCGTTCATGATCAACCGAACTTACATCAAGAAGTATCCGGCCGAATATCACAGCCAAAGCGCGGTCGACGCGGCCGAGCAGATCGTGGCCGAGAATGGCGGCGTGTTCGCACCCGATTCGATTGATTCGATCGAGATCGCCACCTTCAACGCTTCATACGAGATCATTGGCGGAGAGCCCGAAAAGTGGCGTCCGCAAAGTCGCGAGACGGCCGACCATTCGTTGCCCTACATCACTTGCGCAGCTTTGGTCGACGGCAAGGTCACGCTAGCCACATACGAAGAATCGCGCTTCCGCGACGAGACCCTGCTGGGAGTGGTTGCCCGAACCAAGGTAGTTGCAGACGCGGAGTTGAATACGGTCTACCCAGAGGGCGGTATCCCGAACCGCCTCACGGTGAAGCTAAAGAACGGCAAAACCTATGTTAAGCGGGTGGACGCACCCAGCGGCCACGCACTGAACCCGATGTCCGATCAGGAGGTCGAGGAGAAGTTCTACACGATGGCCGTGCCTATGCTCGGCCAGTCCGCCGCGGCCGATGCGCTCGGCCCAATGTGGTCCCTGGATGAGCAGGACGACCTGGGCGACGTCTTCGTCGGTTTCGTCGTGTAGCCAATGTCCGCCTTGTCAGAACGGTTCGCCCTTCTCAGATCCCGTAACGAAAATGCCCTTGTCCTTTTCGTGACGGCGGGTGACCCGCCGCTCAACCAACTTTCCCACGTGATCTCGGCGCTAGAAGAAGGCGGAGCGGACGTAATCGAGATCGGCATTCCTTTCAGCGACCCCATCGCGGATGGACCTACGATTCAGGCGAGCAGCCAGCGCGCCTTAGATCGCGGGGTAACCCCGCCCGCCGTTCTTGAAGCTTTGTCGAGAATCAAGCCCCGGGTTCCCGTTGTTCTTATGGGTTATTACAATCCGGTGCTGAGGCTTGGACTTGAGGTCTTCGCAGACACTGCTAAGAAGGCGGGAGCGTCAGGGACGATCCTCTGCGACGTTACGCCCGACGAAGCTGGGGACTGGATTGCCGCAAGCCAAGTTGTAGGCCTCGACAACGTTTTCCTTGCCGCTCCCACCAGCACCGATCAGCGCCTGGACGCCGTTTGCGCGGCCGCCACAGGTTTCGTGTACGCAGTTTCACGGGCTGGCGTCACCGGCGCGTTAGAAAGGATTCCCCCGGAGGTGGAGGGTCTGGTGAACCGGCTCAAAGCCAGAACCAAGCTACCAGTTTGCGTGGGCTTTGGTATTAGTAAGCCCGAACACGTTCGCGCGGTTTGCCAAGTTGCCGATGGTGCAGTCATTGGCAGTTGGCTCGTCGACTGGTTGAACAAGCACTGGGAGGGCGGGAAGGGAAGGGATGGGTTAGTATCGGAATTGCGGTTGTTAAAACAGGCGACCCTTTAAATGTAGGACTGGGTCCCGTTTCGCCCCCTTGGGGCTCGGAGGTGGGCGGTTTCCGACCCAGGCCTTGGCGGCCTGGGCTCTCGTGTTATCGGCCCCTTGGGCCGTCCTAGGCTGAAAGTTAAGTTAATCAAGAAGCCTGGGCTCTCGTGTTATCGGCCCCTCGGGCCGTCCTAGGCCTGAAGGTCAAGTTGATCAAGAAGCCTGGGCTTATGTTGTGTTCGGCCCGTTAGGCCTCCCTGGCCTGAAGGTCAAGTCGACCAAGAGGGTCATCAGGAACCTCAGACTCGTTGATCTAAATCGTGGCTCTGGAGATCGTCAAAAAACGGCCCAAGAGACCGATCACATGAACGTCCAAGCTGGTTATCAGCCCGTTGGACCGCCGTTGACGGTCACCGCTATCACGACTTAGATCGGCGAGAGCCGAGTTATATACAACATTCGGCATAGGACGGCCCAACGGGCCGATAACACGATAGCCCAGGCCGTCAGGCCTGGGTTGGGAACGTCCCACCCCGAGCCCTGAAAGGGCGCAACGGGACAGAATGGTTCCCATGCCACAATCCTTGTCTAACATCGTCGTTCACCTCGTTTTCAGCACTAAAGGGCGTGCACCGATGCTCAGCCGGAAAATTCGAATGGAGCTGTTCCCGTACATGAGAGGCGTCCTGCGTAACCACGATTGCAACCCGATTCAGATTGGGGGCGTGGAGGATCATATCCACATCCTTCTTCCCCTCGAGCGAACCGTATCGATCGCCAAGGTCGTGGAGAGAACAAAGACAAGCGCGACTTCTTATGTTAAGGAGCGTTATGATCTGGGGAACTTCGCTTGGCAGGCTGGATATGGCGCGATCTCAGTCGGTCCGCGCGATGTCGACGCGGTGGTTCATTATATACAGAACCAAGAGGCACACCATCATAAGGTTTCGTTCAAGGATGAATACCTCGCGCTTTTGATCGAATCCGGAATCGAATACGACGAGCGTTATATATGGGACTAGGCTGCCCATTTCGCCCCCTTGGGCGCTCGTGTAGGGCCTTTAAGAGGGTAGGTTAGCAAACGATATGCCCCATCTCGCCAAACCCAATGCGCAGTTTAGACAAAGTTTCTTGGCCGCCATCAAGGAGTTCGAGTCAGAGGGAATGGGAGTTCCGGATGTGCCTGAGGATTTTGACCTGTACATTGAGATGGTTGAACGCAAGGCCAGTGGCATAGGCCTGCCGCAAGGCATTGTTCCAAACTCGGTTTTCTGGCTCGTTGAAGACGACGAATACTTGGGGACCCTGTCGATCAGGCACTATCTCAACGAGGGTCTGACCAAATTTGGCGGGAACATTGGCTACGCCATTCGGCCTAGCCAACGAAGAAAGGGCCACGGCGCCCTAATCCTCAAGCTGGCTTTGCCCATCGCACGTGATTTGGGACTAGATAGAGCTCTGGTTACGTGCGATGAAACCAACGTCGCCTCGAAAAAAATCATCGAGGCTAATGGGGGGATTCTGGAAAACAAGGTAGTCGTCGAAAACAGAAATGTTCCAGCGCTTCGCTATTGGATCGATTTATAGCTAGCGAGTTCTCCGTAGACGCCTTCGTGGCCCTACAAAATCTTTAGCAAAGCCGCCGCTCCAGCTATGCGGGGAGCAGTCTGACCTGTCCGACCTGTCAGACCAGTCCGACTTGTCTGAGTTTTTGGCCGCCCTACTCTCTACCCTCAACCTTCTTCGGTCGACGTCCAAACATGACAACCAGCACCACCGACGCCAGCGCCGTAATCGCCCCAAAAAAGAAAGCGGTCCTGTATCCGTACACATTCCAAAGGATGCCCATGACCCCGCTTGCGGCCAGTGTCGCAAAGCCCGTGATCATGTAGTAGAGTCCCATCGCCGTGCCCTTTCCCTGTTTCGGCGAGAAGTCCCCTACCAACGCCTTGCTCACTCCGTCGGTCATTCCGATATAGATTCCGTAAACGGCGAACAGAGGCCAAATGAACGCCCCTCTCGCCACCGCAAAACCGGCGTACACACCCGCATACAAAAGCCACCCAATGCCAAGAACCCACCAGCGGCCGATCCGGTCGCTTAACTCGCCTGCAGGGTAGGACGCCAGGGTGTACACCAGGTTATAAAGCGCATAGGCCCAGATCGCCGCTATCGCGGCGTTCGCCGGCCCTGATGCTTTAAACGCATCGCTCGCCCGCAGCACCAGAAACGTGTCGCTGCTGTTTGCAAGGGCGAAAACGGTCGTGATTCCCAAAGCCTTCCAATAACCCGCCGGCATCTCTCGCAAGTTGATCTTCGGCCTTTGGGTTGCGGCCTCCGCGGGCGCCGCGTCCGCATGAGCCTCGCGAAGCCGCAGAGTCAACAGCACGCACAAAGCGCCCGGGACTACCGAGACCAGGAAAATCGTGCGGTACGTCGCGAGGGGGGAAGAGCTCTTGAAGATGTAGAGCATCGCCAACGTGAGCAGCACACCGGTAAAGGCGCCTGCTGTATCCATTGCGCGGTGAAGTCCAAACGCGGCCCCAAGGCGGTCCTTGCCCATCGTGTCCACGATCAAAGTATCGCGCGCCGTCGTGCGAATGCCTTTGCCGAAACGGTCGAGGGCGCGAGCGACCAGAACGAGCGGCCAGCTCCGGGCAAAAGCGATGATGGGCTTGCTCGCCGACGTTAGAAAATATCCGCTTTGAATGTAGGGAACACGTCGTCCGGTGATATCCGTGTGAACCCCCGACGCGCCCTTCATAAAGCTCACGATCGCTTCTGCAACGCCCTCGACGAGCCCTAGCGCGGCTGGACCCTGGCCTATCGCGACCATGAACAGGGCCAGAATCGGGTAGGCCATTTCTGTGCAGACGTCGTTGAAAAAGCTTATCCACCCGAGTTGCCACACCTGTTTGGGCAAGGATCTAGTGCTTTCGTTCAAGGCCATCGCATTATTCTGCGTCAAAAGCCAACGGCAGTGAGCTAAAATGCACCGGTGAGGAGGTTTCAAGGAGAGAAACTGCAACCGGGCGCAAGAATTGCCCTGATCTCGAACGACGCGTTAGGCAATTTTGTGGTGGCAACCCCGCTCCTTCAACTTCTGCGAAGCGAACTTCAACCTTCGACCATCGATTATTACGGCGGCGTCCGCACTTGGGAGCTACAGGCCGCATCGGACCTTTTTGATTGGTCCTATCCCTTCCACGGCTCGGCGCCTTCCGAACTCGCCTCAGTTGCAAGCCAGCGGAGGGGCTACGATTTGGTGGTTAACATCGAACGGGCGACTCCAGACAAGATTTTTGCCGGGTCCCTTTCGACGGAGAACACCTTTGTTTGCGGTCCCTGCGGGGACATGCCAGGCCACGATATCGAGTTTCCCGACGACGCGCAAGGCCAGCTTTGGATGGACCGAGATTGGACAGCGGAGGACTTTGTCTCGCGGCACCCAGTTCTCGCATCCGGATTCATCAGCGAGGTTTTTTGCAGGTCGTGCTATCTAGAGGGTCCGATTCCTCCTTATAAGGTTCCTTGTGAGGAGCCACGCCGATCCATCCCGCAAGTGCTCATTTCCACGGCAGGAAGCACGCCTGATAAGCTTTGGCCTGTCGCCTGTTGGCTAGAAATGCTCCGGTTCTTTGCAGATCGCAAGCTGGACGTGGGCCTACTGGGCGCCAATCCCATTCAGCAACAGCACTATTGGAAAGGAAGCGAAGCGGAAGACGAGCTTGTCGCTTCCGACCTTGTGAAGGACTTGCGAGGCAAGTTGACGTTGCCGGAGGTTGTGGGCGCCATCCGCTTGGCGGACCTCGTTCTAACCCTCGATAATGGCGTTCTTCACTTGGCGGCAGCGGTGGGTAAGAAGACGGTTGGCATCTATCGCAGAGGCGTCCGCGGCCTTTGGGCGCCGAGGGTCGATTCGTTGACCGTGATAGAGCCCGATTCGGGCGCAGCCGTATCAGGCATTCCCGTCGACGTCGTCCGTGAAGCGGTCAGCCGTGCGCTCTGAAAAGCTCCTCATCTACCTGAAGCCCAGCTTCTTGGGAGACGCGGTCATGGCCACGCCGCTGATGCGGGTCCTCGCCGAGAACTTCGAGAGGCCAGTCGTGCTTGCTTCGCCACACATTCAGGAGATGCTGCGAGAGGACTCTCAGGGCCTAGAAATGCTGGTTCCTGGGCCTCAAAAAGGCATGTCCGCGGTGCTTCGGGAGGCCCGGCGTCTTCGAGCGTTGAATTTTGACACGGTCGTGCTTGTGAATCGCAGCATTCGCTCTGCCATTATCGCCAAGCTCGCAGGCATCCCTCACCGAATTGGCCACTCTACCGAGTACAGGAGCTTTCTCCTCACCACCCGAGTGCCGTTCAGCAAGTCAAGGTTTGAAGCAGCCTCCTATGGCGATCTCGTCGAAGCGATGGGCATCCCCGGCGACTTCACCAGGCCGAGTCTCGCCGTTACCGACGAGGAACTTAAACGCGGGCACGAACTGCTTCAAGGCGCCACCGTCGGCGTTCAACCTGGCGCGAGCTTTGAAGCAAAAATGCTTCCAGTGATCTCCTTGGCTGAGGTGATCGACCGCCTTTATCGGGACGAACAGAAGGTCGTCTTGATCGGGGGCCCTGGCGAAGAAGCAGCGGGCGAAGCCCTTCAAAAGCGCGTTAGCCAGCCAATGGTGAACCTCATCGGCAAATGCAAGCTTCGCGAATCGATGGGTGTCGCTGCAAATCTCAAAGCTTGCATTGGGGCCAGCACGGGAATTATGCACATCGCAGCGGCAGTCGAATGCCCAACCGTGACCGTTTTCGGCGAGACCCTGTCCAGCAAGTGGGGCCACAACTACCCGCCTCACAAGTCAATCCAAATCGCATCCGGCAATATGGCGGACATGAACGCGTTCGAAGTCGCCGAAGCCGCGCTGAGCGCCCTCATCGCCTATCCGTGAACCGGGATACGGGGTAACATTCGACTCGCGATGGCGCATGTCGAAGTAACTCTAGTTGCGGGAAAGGACGCGGTGAACAAGCCGTGGCTTTGGAAACTGAGCCGCGATTTCAACATCCAAGTGAACGTCAAGAAGGCGAGCGTGGATACCGATTACGGCTGGATGCTTGTCGAGTTGGAAGGCGCCGTGGAAGAGATCCAGCGAGCGACCGCGTGGCTGATGACGACGGGAATGCACGTCGAGGCGGCCGAACGAGCTTTGGGCGCCTAGGTTGTCGCCAGAAATACCCTCAGATTTCGACGCCTTTTGGCGAGAAACGGTCGATGCCGCCTTCGCTTTGTCCCTGGATTACAAGCGCAACCCGGGAAACGCTTTCGATTTGCCCGGCTTCCTAGTTGAGACCTACTCATTTCGGGGAATCGACGGCTCGGCACGCCACGGCTGGATCGCAGTCCCCGTCGAGGTCCGCCGGTCGCCCGGCTTCTTATGGCTGCCGCCTTACGGGCGAGAATCACTTTTGCCCAACGCGTATGGGACTCGGGAGGGAATGGTAAGCGCCAGTCTTAACTTCTTCGGCCACGATGCCTTTCATTGCGAAAAGTACAAGCCGTCGAGGGGCTACTTTGCCGAGGGCGTGCTCGATCCGCACACATGGGTCATGAGGTCGATGTTCCAAGACGCGGTGCTTGCCGCGCGTGTTCTGCGTGAGCAACCCGAGGTCGACAGCGAGCGCATATCCGTTATGGGGATGAGCCAGGGGGGCGGAATCTCGATCTGGCTCGGCGCGTGGGTCGAGTGGATAAGGTCAGTCTGCGCGGACATGCCGTTCCTGGGCGGCGTGAGCCAGACCTTGGGATCCCATGTTTACCGTTATCCGCTCAAGGAGCTTATCGACCTGGCCGAATCGACGCTTGATGGGCTTGACCGGATTAAGGCTACGATCTCCTACTTCGACACGCTCAACGTCGCAACCCGGTGTTCCAAGCCGACCCAAGTGAGTTTGGGCGAAAAGGACCCCGCCGTGAGACCAGCCTCGGCTTCCGCCATCTACGAGGCCCTGTCTGGCCAAAAGGTCCTGCGGCGTTACCCTGTTGGGCACGATTGGTACCCGGAGATGATCGAAAACAATCGGGACTGGGTCCTGAAAAATGGGTAATAGTGTCTATTCGGGCACCACTATTCAATCACGGGTCGTACTTAGCTGTAGGGCGGATGCTGGGGAAGTTTTGCACGCTTTATATCCTGGCCGATCGCCCTTTTTTGCGACGAAACTAAATGCCTTGAAACCGGGTTAGGAAACCTAAGGGAGAGATTGGAAGTAGAACAACTCTCAGGCAGGGAGAAGCACTAACTTTGACGGTCAAACGTGTCGCATTTCTAGCCGTAGGTTTATTCCTAAGCGCATGCCAATCTTGGGCTTCGCATGTTCATTGGACGGCCAAGCTATCCCCGGTCGACGCCAGGGCTGGCGAATCGGCCCAGGTGGTGGTTACTGGGACGATCGACCCTACCTGGCACATCTATCAACTCAAGCAAGAAAACGCCGGCGCTCCTAGCTCGGTCGAGTTGCTAACCAACCCCATACTCTCGCCCCAAGGTGAAGCGGTGCAGCCCACACCGAAGAGCGTCTTCGACAATAACTTCAAGACTCAGGTTGGCCTGTTCGAAGGGGCTGTCTCCTTTGGGCTGCCTGTTAAGATAGCGTCAGGCGCCAAAGGGGCCCAAACGCTGAAGGTATCTGTTTCCGACCAAACTTGCACCTCCAGCGTTTGCGCGATTCCTGAAACGGCAGATGTGCCGCTGACTTTCCAGGTCGCAGCAGGCGAACCGCGCCCCGATCACGAAAAGCCGGTCATTCAGGCGCCAGCCCAACCTACCGGCTACTCCGGTGGCGGATCGGCTGCCGCCTCCCCACCACCCGCGCCCGAAGCCTCTTCAACCGACGCGGCGACCAATGTCAAAAACGCCGAGCGAGCAGGGCTCCTCAGCTTCATTTCTCTCGCCTTCGTGAGTGGCCTGCTTGCGCTGCTTACGCCCTGCGTGTTTCCGATGATCCCGATCACGGTGAGCTATTTTTCGAAGGCCAACGCGGCGAAAGGGAAGCGCAATCTTTCGGGCGCGCTTATCTACTGCATTGGGATTATCTCAACCTACACGGTTTTGGGCGTTGCATTCACCGTTATCTTTGGGGCGACCGGCATTCAGAAGTTTGCCACCAACCCCTACGTGAATCTTGCAATGGCCTTATTGTTTGTGGTGTTGGCCTTGAGCCTCTTCGGGCTCTTCGAGATTCAGATGCCAAGCTTCTTGGTGAATAAGGCTTCATCGGGCTCGCAGAGCGGCGGCAAGTGGGCGCCGTTCTTCATGGGTCTGACCTTCACCCTCACGTCGTTTACTTGCACCGCCGCTTTCGTTGGAGTGGCTCTTGCCGATGCCGCCCAAGGAAAGCTGTTTTATCCCATCGTCGGGATGCTGGCTTTCGGAACCGCCTTCTCGCTTCCGTTCTTCTTCCTCGCTCTTTTTCCTCAGTATTTGGCGGGCCTGCCGAAATCCGGCGGTTGGCTGAACACGGTCAAGGGCTACATGGCTTTCATCGAGCTCGCTGCGGCGGTGAAGTTCTTGAGCAACGCCGATTTGTCTTGGAACCTCTATCTGCTTCCCCAGCCGGTCTTTCTCGCAGTCTGGGCTATCATCGGCACGCTGGCTGTGCTCTACCTGTGCAACGTGGTGGTTATCGGCTCGGCCGAACCGTCGAAGAAAATGGGTCTTGGACGCATTTGCTTTGCGCTGGCAACCGGTTTATCGACGATTATGTTCCTGGGCGGAATCAGCGGCAATACCTCGCATTACGGGACCTATTTGACCGCGTTCCTGCCACCTGACCCCTACCCGGGCCACCAAGGCGCCGCTCGGGCGGGTGAGATCCAGTGGCAGGAAGATTTTAAGAAGGCGCTGGCTTTGGCAAAATCCACCAACAGGTCGCTCTTCGTGGACTTCACCGGCGTCACGTGCACAAACTGCCGGGCGATGGAGGAGCAAGTTTTTCCGGTCCCGGCGGTTAGATCGTTGATCGATGGATATATTCCTGTTCAACTCTATACAGATCGACCGCGACCCGACGACCGAGCTAACGCCCAGTTGGAGCAGAACCTGGCGCACCAAGAGACATTGCCCGCCTACGTCATCGTTTCGCCGGATGGTAAAGCGGTGAAGGTCTTCAGCGGGTACGACCCCGACCCCAGCCACTTCCAGACTTTTCTGCAAGCAGGGGCGCAAGCGCCTGTTGCAAGTCGCTAAGGAAGCAAGCGCTTGATTTGGTCGACGTGGATTGCGAGAACTTCGATAAGGGTGAGATAGTCGCTCACTTCGCTAGGTGCTCGTAAACACAGTGGAAACGAGCTACGCTGGCTTCATATTGGGCCATCACATGAGGTCGCGGCTTGAGGCCGCGCTTCTTCTCTAACAGGTCGATCAGCGCTTCTTCGACGATGGCTTGAAGCTGCCGACCCTCGTCACGCGCAATGCTCCGCAACTGTTCGAGAAGACTGGGGTCGATTTGAGTGGCGAACTCTTGCTTTGCCATTGTTAGTTACTTCCATTATCATGACGTTTCATGACATATCATGATAACATTTCACCATCGCCAGCAATTCCTCAGCCCGGTCTAGTGGCCACTGCGTGGCAGCGTCGGAGAGCGCTTTCGCCGGTTCCGGGTGGACTTCGAGGAACAGCGCGTCGATCCCTACCGCCGCCGCTGCCCGCGCCAACGCGGGAATGGCCTCCCGGTTGCCACCCGTTGCCGTGCCCGCGCCGCCTGGGCGTTGGGCCGAGTGGGTGGCATCAAAGCAAACAGGCACGCCGAAGCCTCGCATCGTCTCCAGTCCCGGCATATCCACGATCAGGGTGTTATAGCCAAAGCTGATGCCACGCTCGGTTAGCATAATTCCCTTGGCCTCAAAGGACTCGAGTTTGTCGACAATGTTTTTCGCGTCCCAGGGCGCCAAGAACTGACCCTTCTTGACGTTCACTGGCTTGCCAGTCTTGGCCGCCGCCTCCAAAATGTCCGTTTGCCGGCAAAGGAAGGCAGGGATTTGGAGCAAGTCGACTGATTCGGCGGCGATCTCCGCCTGATCGGCAGAGTGGATGTCGGTGGTGGTCGGCATGCCGAATCGCTCGCGTGCGGCACGTAATATCTCGAGGCCCTCTTGCATGCCTCCGCCTCTTGCAGAAGCCCCCGATGTCCGATTTGCTTTGTCGAAAGAGGCTTTGAATATGTACGGCAGGTCCAGACGAGCGCAAACCGACTTCATGCGTTCGGCGACAGAAAGGCACAACTCCAGGGATTCGGCGAGGCAGGGCCCGGCGATAACGACAAGGCGGCCGTCCCCAACCGTAATAGGTCCTACCGAAAACTGGCGAACCTGATTCAAGTCGTTACTTCACCGTGATCGTCGCGGAAGCGGTTTCGTCGGAAGGAGGATAACAACTGTTGGGGTTGCACTGCTGGTAATGGAAATTCACGGCCAGGTTGATTTTGCCCTTCTTGGGTACCACGACGCTAAGTGGAATGGAAATAGATCCGCCATAGACCTTGACCGGCTTTGGGTCTCCACCCACCGACATGTTCTTGCCTGCCGGATACTTCACCGGTTTGAGCGTGACCCCCTTTGTAGTCACGGTCACCGCGACGGGGATGAGGTCGGGGTCGCTTGCAGGGTTCTGATAGGCGTGCAGCCCCGGGCCGAAAGTGACAACCAACGTGCCTTCCACCTTGACTCCGTGCTTTGCTGAGGAAGGGAACTGGAGCTTTAGAGTCGGAGGCACGTTCGACTGGGCGGCGCCAAAGGCGGCGAGAAAAGCGAACCCTAGGGCGGCGAAAGGCTTAAGCAGTTTCATTTACATTCCCATCCATTTCTTAATCTTGTATTTTGTGGTGTCCCGGTTGAGCATGGCAATCGCTTGGGTAAGCGGCACGCTCTTTGGGCATACGCGCACACAGTTCTGGGCGTTACCGCAGCCCGTAATTCCTTCCTCGCTGGTCAAGAATTCCAGTCTTTCGGGTTCCAGCGTTTTGCCGACTGGGTGAAGGTCAAACAGAAGGGATTGGGCGAGGGTGGCTGGACCAACGAACGAAGACCTCTCGTTGACTTGCGGACAAGCCTCGAGGCAGCATCCACAGCTCATGCACCTCGACAGCGCGTACCGAAGCTGGCGAGTATGGTCATCCTGGGGCTGGCCCATGCCTAGGTCATAGGAGCCGTCGATAGGCACCCATGCCTTCGCCTTCTTCAGGTTCTCGAACATCTTGGAACGGTCCACGAGAAGATCCCTAATGATCGGAAACTTCTTCATCGGCTCCAAAGTGACCTCGTATTTCCCGTTATCCAGCGCCGAAATATCTTCGATCAGGGCTGTGCAGGCTTGCCGAACCCCGCCGTTGATGTTCATCGTGCAGGAACCGCAAACTTCCTCCAAACACGCGGCTTCCCAGACAGGTGGCTCGACCGATTTTCCTAGTATATTTACCGGGTTTCTCTGGGTCTCGCGAAGGGCCGAGATAACGTTCATCTTGTCCCGAAAAGGGATTTCGAACGTATCCCAGTAACTGCCAGACTCCTGATTGGCTTGCCGACGTATTCGAAGTCGAACTGTCGCTTGGTTGGTTTCCGTACTCACCAAACGTCATTCTACCGCCGACCTGATAATTGAACCGTACATATCCCGAGTTGGGAATCAAATCTGCCGGTAGAATTGTCCTAACAAACAGGATGATCGGCCAAATAGAATCGGAGCTCTCGCCGCGTGTAAGGGTCCTCGGGATCCCCATCGATGACCTATCGATGGATGCCACGGTAAAGCGGATTGTGGAGTTCATCGAAAGCGGCCGGCCACACATCGTCATCACCGCCGATTCTAGCGGCATTGTGGAAGCCCATCGCGACTCCGAATTTTTCGAGATTTTTCAGTCTGCCGACCTGGTAACCGCCGATAGCGTGGGAGTCCTGTGGGCGGCCAAGCGCATGGGGAAGCCTCTTCACGAAAGGGTTTCGGGCGTGGATATCTATGCGAAGCTCTGCCAATTGAGCGCAGAGCGCGGATACAAGATCTTCCTGATTGGCGCCGCGCCAGGAGTTGCCGAAATCGCTGCGGAGCGGTGCCGTCTCCTTTTCCCCGGGCTTAACATCGTTGGCGCCAGGCACGGCTATTTTCCAACCGAGAGCGATGAGATCGTCGCCCAGGAAATAGCCGAAACCCATCCCGATATCCTTGTTGTCGCCATGGGCATGCCGCGTCAAGAGAAGTTCATTCGTCACACCCAAGACATCATTCGGGCGCCAGTCGCCATCGGTGTCGGCGGAACGTTGGACGTTTTCAGCGGCCGGATCCACCGAGCGCCCCGCTGGATACAGAAACTCAAGCTCGAGTGGTTCTATCGGCTTCTCCAAAACCCTAAGAAGTTTGCGAAGGTCAGGAATCTTCCGATCTTTGTGCGAATGATTCTCAGGTCGCGTGCTTGAAGATCTACACCAAAACCGGTGATCGAGGCGACACGGGCCTTGTAGGCGGATCGCGGGTATCGAAAGTTAGCGTGAGAATCGATGCGATTGGCGCGGTCGACGAACTCAACGCCACAATGGGTGTCGCGCGAGGTCAAGCCGCTAGCTCGTCCCTATTAAGTGAAATAGCCCAAATTCAAAACTGGCTCTTCGAGCTAGGAGCCGAATTGGCGACCCCCGAATCGGCTGGGGCAGGGAAGAATCAGACCCTTTCATTTGATCAGGTGGAAAACTTGGAACGCTCAATCGATTCTCAAACCGCAAAGCTTCCTCCGCTTCGCAACTTCATTCTTCCTGGCGGTTCTCCTCTTGCCTCGGCGCTCCATTTGGCGCGGTGCGTTTGTCGGCGAGCTGAGCGCAATATCCTCGTGCTCCACAATGAGGACCCCCAACGTCAGGTAACTCTGACGTTCATGAACCGTCTTTCCGATTGGATATTCGTTGCCGCCAGAACGGCAAACCTCGAGTCGGGCGTCCAAGATATCGAATGGAATTCGGAGAGCTAGAATGATTTCGCTTTTTCTTGCATGCTGCGGTATCACTCAGCAGCCCAGTGCCAAACAGCCAGATGCCGCGGCCCTGGTCGGGAAGATGTTTTCTTATTACGCAAACGCAACGAGCATGACGGGGAAGATAAGAATGACCCAGCAGGCTCAGAACATAACCGACACCATTGTCACCGACCTCGCATTTGAGGCGCCGAGCAAGATCTTCGTCCGCCAGGTGCTCAGTTCTCCATCGACATCTGATCATTCATATCGAGCGAACGTATGGATGGTCACTTCGGACGGGAAAGATTTCACCTACGATTTTCCCAATGAGCAGCGTTTGAACTCTAACAAGCCCGAGCCATCGAGAATGCACGAATTCGTGAATGGGGTCAACGGCCCTTTGGGCTTTCGCGATATTTTTCGAGCCGCTTATCGAAGCCTCGGCGACTTATCTATTCCGGAACTGGTCGCCATTGGTGGAACGAGGAACTTTAGAGCGGTTCGGGATGAGATCGCGACGATCGACTACGTCGGGAGCGCGAATGTCGCCGGCACACCGGTGATGGAAGTGAGGGGAATGTGGCGGCCGGCCGCCGAGTCGGTGCCAACCGCCGTGTACGAGATATATATCTCCGCGGACGGTCAGCTTAAACGATACCGCCAGGATGAGAAGGTCTCGGTCAAGATGCCTGACGCCAAAATGGGAACGGAAGATATCGTCACCACCTGGGACGTTGATTTGAATGTCAATGCCAAGCCGGACGAGTCTCTCTTTTCCGTCGCGACTGCAGGGCAGTGACAGTCATTTTCGCTTAAAGTATACTTTTTTGTGAACTTTGACCCACGAATCGCGTAATTGCATTTAGGAGTGGGTTTTTGACGCCTCAAAATCTTTTTTTTGGGTAACCTATTTTATAATGCAAGGGATCGCTGTCGAGATGAAGTTTAGCGAAGTTCGCAAAGGAATGAAAGGGCGCGTCGTGCGCATCGACTCTTCCGCTAACGCCCTGACAAGGCTCCAGGAGATGGGGCTGACCGTCGGAACGGAGTTTGTAGTCAACAAAGTGGCGCCGTTTGGCGACCCAGTTGAAATCAGCTTACGCGGCTACCGACTTTGCCTTCGGAGGAAAGAAACCGAAGGGATAGAAATCGAGGCCCTGGCCTAGGCGATCGGCGAAACCAGGAAAGCGGTGAGCGAGCGGTCGAAAACTCCATCGAAAGTCCAAACGGTGAATCCGTTGGTGGCGATCGTTGGCAACCCAAACGCCGGAAAAACCACTCTCTTCAACAGCCTCACCGGCGCCCATCAAAAGGTCGGGAACTATCCTGGCGTTACCGTCGAGAAGGTCAGTGGCGAACTCAGTCTCAGTAATCGCCGCGTCGAATGCATCGACGTGCCGGGCCTCTATAGCCTGAATCCGGTTTCCTCCGACGAAGAAGTCGCGGTCGAAGTCATTCACGGCCGCGGGTATGGCGCTCGAGTCCCAGACCTCCTCGTTTGCGTGGTTAACGCGGACAACCTCGAACGTAATCTGTTTTTCATAAGCCAACTGGCCGATCAAGGTTTGCCGATCGTGGTCGCTCTCACCATGACAGACCTCTTGCGGAGCAGTGGCCGCGTGATAGACGTGGCTCGCCTATCAAACCTGCTCGGGGTGGACGTCGTGGAGGTCGTTGGCCACAAGGGCAAGGGGGTGCCTGCCCTGCTCGATGCGATCGAGCGAAACCTCGAGAAGCCGCGGCGTCTTAAGGACATTTCGGGCCGCCCATCCTCACTGGAAACGAAAGCGGCCGTGTTGCGCGAGAGGTTCGCTCGCGCTGGACTTGATTTTTCCACCTCGACGATTGGAGATGCCCTCGGCGAGCCCAACACTGAGCTTGAACAAAGCCTCCAAGACGTGCCCGAACTGAAAACGGCATTCGACGATGCAGTAGCCGACCTGAATCCTGAGCCGCCTGCTTCCGGCTCAGAGGTGTCCTCTCGTTACGAATGGTCCGCCATGGTGTCGAGGGCGGTAATCCGCGCTGGAGAGCACACGCTCCGCAAGAAGAGCCGGTCAGACCAGATTGACTACCTGCTCACCCACCGCGTGTTCGGATTGATCTTCTTTTTTGGGGTCATGTATCTCACGTTTCAGTCTATTTACACGTTCGCCCAGCCCCTCATGGATTGGATGTCGGGCGGGTTTGACTGGATAGGCAAAGTCATTGGCAATCAGCTAGAAGGGGTGCCGATTCTTAAGTCGCTCATCGTAGATGGGCTTATTCACGGAGTAGGAACGATGCTCACGTTCCTCCCTCAGATTCTCATTCTGTTTCTTTTTATCGCCCTCTTGGAGGGCACGGGGTACTTGGCGCGCGCCGCGTTTCTTATGGACAGGTTACTGGGTTGGTGCGGGCTCAACGGGCGAGCATTTATCCCGCTGCTATCCAGCTTTGCCTGCGCCATTCCTGGCATCATGTCGGCCCGGGTCATGCCCGACGCGAAGAGCCGTCTCGCCACCATCATGGTCGCTCCTTTGATGAGCTGCAGCGCCCGGCTGCCAGTTTACTTGCTCCTTATCGGCACGTTCATCGAGCCTCGATTTGGACCCGCCTGGGCCGGGTTCACTCTATTCGCAATGCATCTTCTAGGCCTCGCGGTAGCTATTCCCGTGGTCTACGTCCTGAACCGGGGCGTGATTAAGGGAAAACGGCTGCCGTTCCTCCTCGAACTGCCGCCTTATCAGTGGCCGAAGTGGCGCGACGTGTGGCTAACGATGTATTTTCGAGGCAAAGTATTCGTGACGACGGCGGGCACGATCATCGTGTACATGTCCATCCTCATCTGGTTCCTTTCCTATTTCCCGCGGTCGAATGACGCCTCGCAGCGTTTCAGGACGGAATATGTCGCCTCTCATGCGCAAGCTTCACCTGCCGATACGGATCAATACGTTCAAGAGCAGCAACTCGCCCACTCCTTCCTTGGCACCTTTGGCCGAACGATCGAACCGGTCTTCCGCCCAGCCGGCTTCGATTGGCGAATCACCACGGCGATTCTTTCGGCGTTTCCTGCCAGGGAAACGGTCGTGCCTTCGCTAGGGATCATCTTCAGCCTTGGCGAGGGGGACGAAAAGGACGTCAAGTATTCGAGCGGCCTTCGCCACGCCCTAGGTAAGGCGACTTGGCCCGACGGCCGCCCGCTTATGACGCCTTGGACCGCGGTGGGCTTGATGGTCTTCTTCGCCCTCTGCGCGCAATGCATGGCCACACTCGCCACCGTAAAGCGGGAGACTAACAGTTGGAAGTGGCCGCTGTTCATGTTCAGCTATATGACCATCCTTGCCTACATCGGCGCAGTGGTCATCTATCAGGTCGGCCGGCTGTTTGGGGCCTAATTTACAAAAAAAGGCCTCTCCCTTTTTGGGGGGAGAGGCTCGCTCAACAGGAGGTGCTTAACTGGTAGCACCGAAATCGTTCCGAAACGGCTTCTGCAATGCGGTCGCAGTCACAGCCCCGAGAACAGTTCCGATACTGCCCGGCCACAAATGCGATGTCGCATATCGTTCCTGCACGTTTTTTAAGCCGTGCCTGGATTCGGTTTTCACCTCCACCAAAAACGTTATGCCGACTCTCGCTCCGTCTACGGGGTTAGCTGCCGGGTTCGGGCCAAGAGTTACCCTAGGAAGCACGATCGCTTCCATTCACCCCTAATGTACGGTTCCCCCGTTCCTTTCTCCCGATGGAGAAAGAATTCGACGTTGGCTTTGCAGCCATCGAGAATTAGACTACCATAAGCCCTAGGGAGTTCGCCCCAGTTTCAGTTGAAAACTGGAAAAATGCGGAATGCAAGCCGATTAGATTGTTATAGTTTGGCGGATAGGTGAACTCGAACCCGTCCTGGACACGTTCTTAATCTTGTACACTTCACTTGAAAACAAACAGTCTGAGTGGGAGCTGGCATAAATGAGTAAGACGGCGCAAGGCTTGCGATACGGAGAAGTCGACCGAGAAACTGGCGAATCGTGCGTTCGCGTCGTTGTCGACCTCGACGGCGGATCTCGCAGAGACATCTCCACGGGCATACCCTTCCTAGACCACATGCTCGCCCAGCTTGCCTTTCATGGCCGCATCGATTTTGGCGTCAACGCCGAAGGTGACCTTCATGTTGACGATCATCATACGGTGGAGGACATTGGCATTTGCATCGGGCGCGCCATTCAGCAAGCCGTCCTCGAAGATACCATCGCTCGCTACGCTAGCAACCACACGGTGATGGACGACGCCCTCGTCCTCGTGGCCATGGACTTCAGCGGTAGAGGGCAACTTCATTTCGATGTGCCGTTCAAGCGGGAAAAGATCGGCGAACTGTCCACTGAATCGATCAAGGAATTCTTCCATGCGGTCGCGGTCAATGCCGGGATCTCCCTCCACATTCGAAAAATCGCAGGCGAAAACGAGCATCACGTTTGCGAAGCGGTTTTCAAAGGATTCGGCCTCGCACTTCACGAAGCGACTAGGCTAGTGGAGCGGCAAGGCTCGACGAACTCAACCAAGGGCCGCATTGGCTAGGCGGTTGCCCCAGTCGGCAAGAACGGAAAAGAAGCTATTCTCTGGTTCGGTCGCGTCCCTCGTTGCCTTCATGAGTCACCCACTTCGGGACCTCGGACCTAAGAAGCTTGGGATCGCGTCGTTTATGGTGGACAATTCATTTAAGTAGCACATGGCGTCAGTGCCAAGCTGGGCAAACAACCTAATGTCACAACTATCTGGAATATTCGCAGCCGGACTATTTGATCCATCGGTGATCTGGATATTCATTCCGCTGTCAGCCATGGGTGTAGGGATGATAGCCATGATGTTCGAGCATCAGCGGAAGATGGCCAAAATCATGCGTGGGGGTTCAGAGGAAGGAGCTCCGAGCGAAATCGAAGGGCTTCGCTCGGAGGTCCGGGAGCTCAAGTCGATGCTCGAGCAGGCCATTCGCGGAGGGGCTTTCGTGCGCCAGGAACTTCCTCCGACCGTTCCCGATTTGCCGACGCTCCATACTACTGTCCGAGAGTGATTTCAATGCAGCCCACCTTCGCAGATATTGGCATTGAGGGCGTGATGGCCCTCTCGCTACCCATCCTTGCGCTGCTGATCCCGATCATCGCGGTCATGACCAAGCACCAGCAGAAAATGGCAGAGATCATTCATGGCGGATCGCAGACGAGGGCCGAACTCGACGCGGTACAGGCAGAGGTTCACCAACTGCGGGCAATGGTCCAACATCAAGCGCAGGCCCTCAACGAGCTAAGAGGATTGCAGCCTCGGGCGGAGGCGCCAATACCCAGCGAGCCGAATTTGCGAATCAACCAGTGAGGAACTAACATGAACCCGCAACTTTCAGTTATCGAATCCAAGGATTTAGCGCCAATGCTCGTTGCGATAACGATGTTCGTCGGCATCTTCTCGATTCCAATCGTCAGAATGCTCATCGCCCACCAGCAGAAAATGGCCGAACTCCTCCGGGGCCCGATTGGCAATTCAAACCTCGAAGAGGAAATTCGTGGCCTTCGCCACGACGTCGCGATTCTGCATGATCGCATCAACGCGTTGAGCATCAAACTCGACGGCGGCGCACCATCTTCCATCCCCATGCCCCCGCCGCAAGCATTTTCCGAGGTCGAACGGCTGAGAGGTTCCGCATGAATCCGCTCCCCGTTTTTGCCGATAACACCTTAACAATAGGTGGAGTGGCCGTTTCGACCGAACTGTTGGTCGTGCTCATAGCAATTGTCCTGGCTGTTGGCTCGAGGCTGGTGCGGACGCTGACCGTTCATCAGCAAAAAATGGCAGAGATCTTCAATCGGCCCCAACCGCAGAACAGTCAGGAAGTGCAGGCTATGCGCCAAGAACTCGAGCTTCTTAAATCCACCGTCAGTCAACAGGCGCTCTTGATCGAATCACTAACGACTCAGCAGCGTCAACTTGCCGAGTCGGTCAAGCCCGGTGAGGGCCTTGCCCAGCGCTTGAAAACTGAATAGCTCCACATTCATGTCTCCTGTTCCTGAATCCGCACGGGGCGTAAGGCCAAAGGAACTTCGCTTAAGCTATTCTCTCAGTAATGGATGCGGCTGAAGGCGGTCTCGCAACACTTGCCATTGCGATTTTCGCCGGCTGCCTCCTAGGCATCGCCGCCCTGATGATCATTCACAAGATGATCGACGGCGACTTTCCGTTCGCTCCTGGCATGGTTGCGCTCATAGTCGACTTCCTACTCGTTGCGGCCGCGGTAAAGTCACAGTCGCCCGCCATACCTGGGACCATTTTCGTCGTGGCCCTCGCCTCAATGGGTCTCTTTCCGTTCGCCGCGCACCAACTGGAGCAGGCTGATTTACGTCAGTTTCAGACTGAACGTATGATCAAGGCTTACAACGCATTCGCCGCGAAGCCGGACAATATGAGCGCGGTTTTCGAGATTTCGAAAATCCTTTATGAGCACGGATTGAAGGCGAACGCGATCGGGCTCGCCACCGCAGCCCTGAACTCACTGTCCCAAAGGACCGACTCCGTATCCAACCGCTCCTTACGAGACATCTATCGAGCCGAGGAGCAAATGCTGAAGAGTTGGAATCGGGAAGCCGCGAAGAGGCCAATTATTATGCGCCCAGTCGCCTGTCCTAAATGCGGCCACGTAAACCCAGTGGAATATCTGATATGCGCGGGATGCGGCGCGCCCTACTTACTTGAGATCGCAAGGGGCATGACGAATATGCCGATGGTCTATGGCAGACTGCTCATCACCTTCGCCTTGCTTTCGGCCGTCATCGTCGCCGCCGCCGCTATCGGCGTCATGGTGTCCGGCATGCTCGCCCTCATTCTGCTTATCGCCATCGTGGCGGGGGCAGGAGTCGTGATCCACAAGATGTTTAAGGGTGGGGCGAGGTAAGTGGGCCGGTTGGGCTGGACTTGTCTGAATTGCCTGAGTCGTCCCACCTGTCCGATTCCGGACCCACTTGGGGTGCAGCCCTAACCCTCTGGCTCTAACAGCCCGTAGCGCTTATCTTTCCGCTTATAGAGGACGGCGACCTGGTTGGTGTCTTCATGGCGAAACACGAAGAATGGATGCCCGATCATCTCCAGTTGCAGGGCCGCTTCATCGACCGACATCGGCTTGAGGAGAAAGGACTTTCTCTCGAAGACCTCGCAATGGCCGTTCGACGCCGCTTTCGATGCGGTCTCTAGAAGAGCGGGAGGCACGTTGTGTCCCCTCCTTCGGTGAGTCGAGATGATACGGCCCTTTAGCTTTCGCAGTCTGGTCTCGAGTTTGTCCGAGACTCGGTCGATTGCCGCTTGGATACTGTTGTCTCGTTCCTCGCCGCGAATGGTGAACCCGTCCGCAAAGACGGTGATCTCAATTCGGTGGCTCAAGCCCTGCTCGCGATGAACCATTTCCACCTTTTGTGCAGAGTGAAAATAGCGATCAAGCCGTCCCAGTTTCTTCGCCGCGTATTCCCGGTCCCGTTTGCTCACGTTTCCTTCCGCGTTTCGTACCAAGACTTCCATTGTTCGCCTCCTATAATGTGTCCGGACCGAAAGAGCGCAAAGCACGCCAGGCGCGCTCCGGACTAAACGCTCTCCGAAATCGTTGCGACCGCAAACGCGGCAATGCCTTCGCCGCGGCCGATGGACCCAAGGCCTTCGTTCGTAGTCGCCTTGACGCTGACTCGCTCCCTCCCTATTCCGAGCGTGGCGGAGATTTTGTCTTTAATCATTTCCGCTTTGGCGCTCAGCTTCGGAAACTCGGCAACTACGGTTGCGTCCACATTGAGAACTCGCCAACTTGAGGACTCCAGAAGTATCCGAGCTTGTTCCAGGAAATAGGTCGATTCGCGGTTTCTGTAGCTAGGATCGGTATTTGGGAAATGCATGCCGATGTCGCCCAAACCGGCCGCGCCGAGTAGCGCGTCAACAACTGCATGGAGCAGAACGTCCGCATCGGAATGGCCCTCGAGCCCAGGTGCATCCTCGAACTCGACGCCGCCGAGATACAGCTTGCGCGAAGCGTTCTTCGAAAAGGGATGGACGTCGTACCCGAAACCGGTGCGTCTTTCGGGAATGCCTAAGATTCCGATCGCTTGAGCTAGATCCTCTGGTGTGGTGATCTTAAGGTTCCTCTGCTCCCCACTAACAATTTCGGTTGCAATGCCTGCGTTCTGCAAGAGTTCAACATCGTCCGTGTACGGGGCTTTTGCGGCGGCAAACGCCTCGCGAAACAACTCTACTCGGGCCGCTTGCGGCGTTTGCATGGCGATCAAACGGTCGCGATCCAGGACGACAAGCTTCGAATCGCTTTTTTGGCGGATGGTGTCGGTTATGCGAATCCCAGGGGCAGCCGCTCCGGTGCGGTGAACGGCGTCCAAGACGTCCGAAATCACTCGATGCGAAATAAAGGGCCGCGCCGCGTCGTGGATCATGAGCACGTCGTAGCCGCTCGCGTGTTCCAGCGCCTTCCGCGAACTGTCTTGGCGAACTTCTCCGCCTGCCACCACGAAGCAGGCTTGGGGGGCTTCCGCCCGGTACCGTTCAACTGAATCCGGTGCGCACACGATTCCAACTCCATCTACGTCGGGGTGGCCGAGAAAGGTGTCGAAACTGTGTCGCCAAAGAGGCTTGCCACGAAGAAGAATTTGGGTCTTGTCGGCCCCGAACCTTGCGCCGCGCCCGGCTGCAAGGATCGCAGCCACCACGCTCATGCGGCTACATCCTCCTGGTCGGGGCGCGCCTGCGAGGATAATCAACCGCAGCCGCCTCAGGCATGTCATGCGAAGGAAGCTCGGCGAAGATCATCTTGCCGCGTTCGGTTTGAATGACCTGGCTCACGGTGACGTCGAGGGTTTCTCCTAAGTGGGTCTTGCCGCCCTCTACTACCACCATGGTGCCGTCCTCCAGATAGCCGATGCCCTGCAAGGGCTGGTTTCCTTCACGCACGACGGTGATGGTCAGGCTCTCAGAAGGCAAAACGTTCGGCCTCAGCCCAAGGGCAAGGTCGTTGATGTTCAGAACCTTAACCTCTTGGAGCGCCGCCACCCGGTTAAGGTTGAAGTCGTTCGTCACAATATCTGCGCCCATGGCGCGGGCGAGCCGCACGAGTCGCGAGTCCACTTCGTCGCCAGCTTCAGGCGCGTGACGATCGTGCGTTCGAACTTCAAGTTGGAAATCGCTCTGCATGTGCCTTAATACGTCCAGACCGCGCCTGCCGCGCTGTCTGCGGAGCGGGTCGTGGCTGTCCGCGATGTACTGCAGTTCGTCGAGCACGAAGCCCGGAACATAAAGGTTGCCTTCGAGAAAACCTGTGCGTGCGACGTCGTAGATGCGGCCGTCGATGATCACGTTGGTGTCCAATATCTTCGTGCCAGTGCGCTTTCCGCGCGCCTTGGACTTGGTCCAGGGAAGCACGTCGGCCATGGATTGAAGCCCGTAAATAACGATTGTGCTCAGCCCAAACAGCAGTATCAAGAGCAAAAATGGAAGGTAAGCCTGGGGAATAACGGACGCGAGGCTGAAAGAGAAAATCGGCGCAATAAAAATGGCAACGAGGATGCCGATAAACAGCGTAGTCTTGTCGCCGCTGTCCATTTTGGTCCACTTGGTTTGCATCCACTGTAAGTAGCGGATTAGGAGGTTGCCCAGGCTGGAGCCAACGATGAGGCCCAGCACGGCGCTTGCGGAAATTGCAAGGGATAAGTAGCCGTCTTCTTGGCTATGAGTGTAGCGGTATAGGAGGTCGCTGTTGTGCGCATAAAGCAGCAACAGCATCGGCTTCGCGGAAAAGCCGAGGCCAATCGCGCCCGCGGCTCCCATGAAAATCAGAAACGCGACGCGCCAGCCTTGGCGACGATGGTGAACTCGCGATTCAGGGATTTCGGCAACTTCAGGTTCGTCTTGCATCCAGCACTTCCACCTTCACTTTATCCAAAAACGTGAACGTAAACGCTTCTTCTACATTGCCCTGAGCAAGCTGTATATGGCCTGCCGTAAGCTTGCCGCTCGGCAATGTCGAGTCAACTCCGACCCAAGAATTGCCGTCCCAAACTTCAACCCAAGCATGATAGAAGAAACTGCCCTCTTCGTAAACTAGGCCGCTTACTAATCTCGATGGTACCCCCCCGGCCCTCAGGAGAGTTGCGGTCAGCACCGCGTAATCTCGGCACACTCCTTCTTTCGTCTGCAATATCTCGGTGGCATCCCGCAAGACTCCAATTCCCGCGTTCGGCTTCATAGTCGTGTAGACGTAGTCGTGAACCTGTTTTGCCGCTTCCCGAACCGTCTTCGATTCTCCAATTAGTTTCTTAGAAAGGGCTTTGAAAGTCGGGCTGTCCGAGGGGATATTAAACGATGACTTGGTCCATTCAGGCATCGTATGGGCGGCAGTAGTGATCAGTACGGAAGTGTCTTCAAACGCAATCGGATGCACGTCGACGATCCACGCGTCGCCATCTTTGGTGACGGTTTGGTGGGAGTCTGTCGGAAGCGCGCTCAGATCGCGTCCGGTGATGCGCAGTTTGAGGTCCTTTACCGCTTCGATATCAGGAATGTCCTTGTCGGGTTTAAGGCTGCTGGCTGTCGCCAAGTCGGCGGCAGCGGAATCGGGTGCGGTGGAGTCGCTCAAGGCCTCGGCCTTGGTTTCCGGGTACATCTCCATCCCCATCGGCCCCTCGAACTTGATGAGGTCGCCTTTTGCGGTGACGTAAGCATACGTTTTGGAGTCTGAGTCGTCGATCTCGATCTTCGTTCCGTGCATCTCTTTCCCGTTCACCGTTGTCGAGGCCGGGCCTTGCAGCGTGACCGTGGTCTTGATCAGCATTGCTTTGTTGGGCTCGAAAACGTAATAGGAACGGGCGGCGCCGATGGCGCTTTTCGATTCCAGGAGGGTCGTAAGAGCGTCGTCCACTACGCTGGCGTCTTTCGGAAGCTCGATCACTTTTTGGCTCTTGGCTCCAGCCGTGCTCACGGTGGTCACGTGGATGTTCGAGCTTGTGAACAAGGCGTCGACCCTTTGCGTCCGTCCGTCGGATACGATGGTGAACTTCATGAGAATCGGTCGCCCGTGCATATCCTGCCACGTGCTAGAATCCATTTTCATCTTGAGGCTTTGTCCCATCAAGTCGGCGTCGATAACCGTGCTCGACTTGCTTTCTTTGACAGGCGCCTTATTTAAAGTGGTGTCGATTTCGGAGCTGTACACGTACCCTATCTTGGCCCCTTGCAGGAACAGGCCCATCCAGGACTCGTCCGCGAAGGCGGCAGTCGACGCTAAGGCGATAAGGGCGAGGGCGAATAGTTTGCGCATCGGAAGTATAAAAAGAAATACACCGCTTCGAGGTGAAGCGTTTAATCTTTCAATAACTGGACGTTCAAAAAGACCGAAACAACTGAGAGATTGGGCACAATGAGGCGAAAGTTTATTCTTGGAGGGTAGCGGGTAGAGGGTAGGGGGTAGAGGCGTCCGGAATGGGAGGTCGACAGTGCCGATTGGAGTAGCGATAGAACACCAGCCGCGAAATGACAGTACAAAACCAAGGCGCCCAACACCAAACACCAAACACCCAACACCCAACACCCAACACCTAACACCCAACACCCAACACCTAACACCCAACACCCAACACCCAACACCCAACACCCAACACCCAACACCCAACACCCAAACAAGCAATGTCCAAAAAACTCGTAATCGTCGAATCCCCCGCTAAGGCCCGAACCATCAAGGGTTTTCTCGGCGCCGACTATGACGTGCAGGCAAGCATCGGCCACATTCGCGACCTTGCCGAGAACAAGAGCGAGCTGCCGGACGAGTTCCAGGGAAAGTGGTGGGCGGATTATTCGGTGGACGTCGATAACGGCTTCGACCCCAAATACGTGGTTCCCAAGGATAAGCAGGATCAGGTTCGAAAGCTCAGGCTGGCCCTAAAGGACGCCGACACGCTCGTGCTAGCCACTGACGAAGACCGCGAGGGCGAGAGCATCAGTTGGCATCTACTCGAAGTTCTGAAACCGAAGAAGGACGTTCCCGTTAAGCGCATCGCCTTTCACGAGATCACCAAAGAGGCGATTCAGCAGGCGCTCGACCATCCGCGCGAGGTGGACCAAAACCTCGTCCGCGCCCAAGAGACTCGGCGCATCCTGGATCGCCTTTACGGATACACACTTTCTCCCGTTCTCTGGCGCCTTGGCCGGGGCCGGGGTCTTAGCGCGGGCCGGGTGCAGAGTCCGGCGGTAAAGCTTGTAGTCGAGCGGGAGCTGGAGCGCAGAAGGTTCAAGAAGTCGTCTTATTGGGACCTGAAGGCGATTCTCGCCGCGGGAAAGCAGCAGTTCGATTCGCAACTCGTTGAGATAGGCGGCAAGAGAATCGCGGCCGGGAAGGACGATTTCGACACGGTCACCGGCGAACTAAAGAACAAAGACCGGATCCTTCTCGACGAAACCCGCGCCAAGGCGCTGGCAGCCGAGTGTGATGCCGCGGCGCCTTGGACGGTGAGGGATGTGGAAGCGCACCCAGAGCAGCGCCGCCCCTATCCGCCCTTCATGACCTCGACCCTTCAGCAGTAGGCGAACCGTAAGCTTGGCTATTCGGCCGACCGAACGATGCGCGTGGCGCAGGACCTTTATGAGGGCATCGAGGGCGCCGGCGCCCAAGGCGGTCTCATCACCTACATGCGAACGGACAGCTTGAATCTTTCCGAAAGCTCCGTGACCCAGACAAGGAGCCTGGTAAAGAATCGCTATGGCGACAAGTATCTGCCCGCAAAGCCCAACCGATACCAGAGCAAGGTCAACAACGCGCAGGAAGCCCACGAGGCGATCCGCCCTACCAACGTCGATTTAACCCCCGAGGACCTGGCGGCAAGGCTCGAGCGCACCGGTCGCCACGGCGACCATATCAAGCTTTACGAGTTGATCTGGAAGCGCACGGTTGCCAGCCAGATGACCCCCGCGGAGCTAATGATCACCACCGCCAAAATCGACGTAAAGGCCAAATCGGACACGCTCACTTTTCAGTCGAACGGCAAGTCCATCGAGTTTCCTGGTTTTCTCCGCGCCTATGTGGAAGGCACGGACGACCCCGAGGCCGCCCTCGAGGACCAGGAGAAGATCCTTCCCAAGCTGACGAAGGGGCAGGAGGTCGAGCGGGTGAGCGTTGCGCCGCTTGGGCACGAGACGCGGCCGCCCGCCAGGTACACGGATGCGAGCCTGGTGAAGGCGCTCGAAGAGCGCGGCATCGGCCGCCCCAGCACCTACGCGGCAATTCTGCGAACCATCGTCGACCGTGAGTATGTCCGCAAGAGCGGAAAAGAAATCATCCCCACCTTCATGGCGTTCCTCGTCACCGAGGTGCTCGACGTCCACTTCGCCGAGTTCTCCAACCTGAACTTCACCACCGAGATGGACCGCGTGCTGGACGGGATCGCGAACGGGAAGGAGAACTGGAAAGACTATTTGGGCGAGTTCTTTTTTGGCGACTCGGCCCAACCTGGATTGAAGAATGCGGTCGACGACCGCAAGATGGCGATTCGCCGACCGGTATTTCAGGTTGGCAGCGACCCCGAGACGGGGGATCCGATCACCGTGCAGTTTGGCCGCAACGGATTCTTCTTGGTTCGGGGAGAAATGGAGTCCGGGGCAACCGCCTCGGTTCCTGAAGACCTCGCCCCAGGCGACTTAACTGTTGAGGTCGCCTGCGAACTGTTGGCGAAGAAGGCGCTAGGACCGGAGACGATCGGCGTCGACCCGGTCACCGGGCGAAACCTCTTGGTGAAGAACCGGAACGGCTTCTATTTAGAAACCGAGCGGACGCCGGAAGAGATCGAGAAGAAGGTCAAGCCGAGGTGGATTTCGCTGCCTCCTGGGGTAGACCCCATGACGCTGTCGCCCGAGGTGTTAGACCAGATTTGCCGCCTACCCAAGGAGATAGGGAAGCACCCTGAAAGCGGCGCGCCGATTTTGCTGAAGATAGGCAAGTTCGGATCCTACCTTGAGTGCGGCGCCGAAACTCGTTCGGTGGATTGGCAGCAAGGCTTGAACATGGGTGTGGATGAGGCGGTGACAGTGCTTGCCCAGCCAAAGGGCGCCGCCGCAAGGCGGGCGGCCGGCCCGCTGAAGGAGTTTGGCCAGTTGGAGGGCGCGGCAGGACCAGTCCGCGTCTTGTCAGGCCGCTACGGCCCGTATGTGACCGACGGCACGACCAACGCGACTCTACCAAAGGCGTTCGACCCGGAAACTATCACCCCCGACCAGGCGATGGAACTGATCAAGGCCAAAGCAGCCGCCGGCCCGGCGCCAAAGCGCCGCTTCGCACGACGGTCGACGGGCACGACGGTGAAGAAGAAGGCCCCGGCCAGGAAGAAGAGGGGTAAAGGCGCAGGTCTGGGTCCAACATGAAATCAAGCTAAAAACCCCTCCCTCCTTTGAAGGAGGGCCGGGGTGGATGACCTCGAGGGTACACACTAGCGCTCATGCCCACCCCTCTGCGCATGGGACTCATTAGTACCCGGCTCTATTCCCAAGCCGCGAGAATTTGAAACGGAGCACGTGGCTCTGCAACAACGAGCGCTTGTAGCCATTCAGAACGAAGTATTTGGCGTTCGGGTCGAAAAGCTGGATTGGGTCCGCATGGAACTCGCCGTCGGGACCGGGAGGTTCGAAAGGGCTTTCCAAGGAGTTGCTGTAGTTGAATACCAGCCCGCTCGCGGCGTCAGGCGGCAGCGGATTCGAGAGGGTGAGGTACATCGAATCAAGGTCCTTGTCCCAGCTTATGCTTGCAAGAATTGATCCTGATCCTATAGGAACCCTTTTGGAGGTCGCGTGGTGGCGATCCGGAAGGGGCAGATTGAAGGAACAATCGGGTTCCGTTGGATAAAGCGGCACGTCAACCTCGAGGTTGAAACTTCGAGCAGATGCCGGAGTTTCGACAATGGTGTAGGATCGTGCCGATCCATCTTCCATTCTCAATCCTCTAACCCAAGCTGGACTCCTGAGGTGGAAGAACGGGCTTATCGAGCCCTCCATTGTGATCCCATGGAAGTAAACGCGCTGTAAGGGATCGCTGCCGTCCGTCGTTCTGAAACTTATCCCGAGCCGCTGCCACGGAATCCAGCCAGGCTGGCCATCCGTGCTCGGCCCGCTGCTTGTGATCGTCAGAGTCAGTCCATCCAGGCTTTGGCTGCGGGCCGGCCCTCCGACTGGGGGGATCACGAAAGGCAGGAAGAGCAGCCCGGAAGCAATGACGACCATGCCAAGGATGAAGAGCCGGCGGTAGAGAACGCTGCAAACGGCGACCGGAATCAGGGTGGCAAAAACCCAAATCCATGGCGCTTCCCAGGAGTTCATGTAGTATCCGTAGAGGGGAAAGAGCTGCTGAAGCAGGGCGAGACAGATCGAGAAACCGGCTAGACGTCTGGTTTTGGCGTCAGTTCCGAGAGCAGAGGAGTAGAAAGCGGCTGCGAGGATAAGATCGAGTGCCAGCGTCGCTAGAAGATCCTGAGGTCTAGCTCTAGGGGGCCAACTCCGCGACATCGCAGAAATCGACAGGCACAAGTACACGACCAGGTTTGCGACGATGGAGCCGACAGCCATCGATCTTGGCCAGTCCGAACTTGGGGGTTGAGTTTTGGTTGGCGGCGCGCTTTGCATTTTGTCGACCCGTTTCACTCATTGTACGAAACACCTCGCGATGGACGGCGTACTTGTCGCCGCGCTAAATTCAAATAACGCAAGCCCACTCCCTCCTTTGAAAAAGGGCCGGGGTGGATGCCGCAGGTGCTCGCGCTCCTTCGAAGCGGCCCACTTTTCGGAGGGTCGCGGAGGCTAGCGGAAGTCCGCCCCTTGGGGCGCCAACGTGTACTCTATGGGCGCGGAACTTGTGCCCGTAGCACAAAGCCTAAAAAGCGGTCCCCCCGCCCTTGAGGTGCGGGGGCCAGGGGGTGGGTGACGCCCTACGAAGACCGATACAAGAGGGCCGATTTTCAGTTTATGACGACCGATGAACTAGCAGCCGGTGTCTCGGAACGTAGCCGTCCAGCACACCGGGCGTACGGTACGGCGGGAAGAAGAAGGCGCTGGCCTGGAAGAAGAAGTAACTAACCGAGCTAGTATCCGGCCACGTTCGCAAGGCGCGAGAATTTGAAGTGAAGCACATGGCTCTGCATTGACGAACGTTTGTAGCTGTTAACGACGATGTACTTGGCCTTCGAATCGAGCATCTGGATTGGTTCCTCAAGGATTTCGCCGTTGCGGCCGGGATGGTCGAATGGGCTCTCCAAAGAGTTGCCGTAGTTGAATACCAAGCTGGTCGCGGCGTCAGGCGGCACGGGGTTCGAGAGGCTGAGGACGAGCAAGTCGTTGGCCTTATCCGAGTCGTCATCCCAGCGCATGGTTGCGAGGATCGATCCCGATCCTAAAGAAACCCTTTGTGAGCTCACCTGGAACCGCACCGGCACCGGCACTTTGAACGAACAATCGGGCTTGTCCGGATAAAGCGGAACGTTAATCTCGAGATTGAAGCTTTTGGCGGATGCCGGAGTTTCGATAATCTTGCCGGCCCCCGCCGATCCATCTTCCATTCGCAACCCACGGACCCAAGACGGACTCCTGAGGTGGAAGAAAGGGCTCACCGACCCCTCCATATTGATCCCATGGAAGTAAACGCGCTGTAAGGGATCGCTGCCGTCCGTCGTTCGGAATTTCAGCCCAATGGCCTGCCACGGAATCCAGTCCGGAATCCGCTGGCCATCGCCATCCGGACTGCTGCTGGTCACTGTAAGTGTCAGTCCATCCAGGGTTTGACTGCGTTGCCCGCCGATCGGTGGGATCATGAACGGCAAAAAAAGCGCTGCGGAGGCAAGCACGACCAGGCCCAAGATGAAGAAACGACGAAACAGGATACAGCAAACGGCGAACGGAACCAAGGTGACAAAAACCCAGAACCACGGCACTTCCCAGAAATTCATGTAGTAGCCAAAAAGCGGAAAGAGCTGTTGCACAAGGGCGAGAATGATCGAGCAGCCAGCTAGGCGTCTGGTCTTGTTGTCGGTGCTCCGAGCGGAAGCAAAGAAACTCGCGGTGAGGATAAAATCCAGGCCCAGCGTCGCCAGGAGAAGGTCGGGCCTAGATCTGGGAGCGGGCCAACCGGCCGGCAGCGCGAAAGTCGGCAGGATCAATAGAGCAACAAGGTTCGCGACGAGGGAACCGACAGCTAGCGACCTTGGCCAGTTGGTTGCTGGCGGCTGAGCTTTGGTTGGCGGCGCGCTTTGCATTTTGTCGACCCGTCTCACTCATTGTACGTAACACCTCGCGCTGGGCGTGGACTTGTCCCTGCGCCAAATTCAAATAACGCAAAACCACTCCCTCCTTTGAAGGAGGGTCGGGGTGGATGTCGCAGGGGTTCACGCTCCTTCGAAGCCACCCACTTCCCGAAGGGTTTGCGGAGCCTGATCGGAAGTCCGCCTCTTGGGCCTGTTGTGTGCCCTGGAGGTCATCCACCCCTGCCCTCCTTCAAAGGAGGGAGTGTGCTTAGGCTTATTTGAACTAGGGGAGATATCGGTCCAAGTCAGAAAAGCGCACGAGACGGGCTCTCACGTTCAAACCAGCCGACGGGGTAGCCTCGAACCATGAGCAATCAATGGGCAGCAGTTGAGGCCTACCTAACCGACCACCTCGTCCCTAACGACCCCGTTCTGGACGCCGCCTTGGCGGCGAGCGAGGAGGGCGGGCTGCCGGCTATCGCGGTGGCGCCAAATGAGGGGAAGCTCTTGCACATCTTGGCGCGGATGGCTGGGGCGCGGAAGATTCTTGAGATCGGCACGCTTGGCGGGTACAGCACGATTTGGCTGGGACGGGCGCTTCCTGAAGGCGGGAAGCTGATCACCCTCGAGTTCGAGCCCAAGCACGCGGAGGTGGCGAGCGCGAACATCAAACGCGCAGGTTTGAGCGACCGCGTCGAGGTGAGAGTGGGGAAGGCGTTGGACCTCCTGCCGGTGGTGGAGGCTGAGGGTCACGGTCCTTTCGACTTGATTTTCATCGACGCAGACAAGCCTAGCAACCCCGACTACTATCGCTGGGCGCTTAAGCTCTCAAAGCCAGGGAGCCTAATCATCGTCGACAACGTAGTTCGTGAAGGCCGTGTAGCGAACGAGGAACTCGACGATCCCGGCGTGAAGGGCGTTCAAATTCTGTTGGACGAAATAGCCGCAACCCGCGGCGTTGTGGCGACCGCGCTTCAGACCGTCGGGAGCAAGGGGTATGACGGGTTGGCGCTGATACTTGTTGAAGGGTAGAGGGACGCCTTGCCTTCGTGCCCAGAGACTTCGGGCCTTGAGCGTTGACGCTTGCCACGCCCTGGAACCCTGTCCAAAGGTATCCTTTTTGTCATGAAGGCTTTTAGAGTTATTGCATTGGCATCTGTATTTGCGGCTTGCCTTGTGGCGACCTCTCTGGCGTTTGCCCAGAAACCGGGGCAACCCACAAACATGAAATTTAAGAACATGCAGGTCGACAGTTGGAGAGTTGGAAAGCACAAGCCCAAGGGCGGCCCGCGCCAAGTCGGTCGCGCGAAAGTTAAATCGCACTCGAATATAAACACAAACCGCAATGCTTCATCGAAGCCGAAGAGTGGCTCGCCCAAAACGATCCGGCAAAAGAGCCACTCGAATACGAAGTAGCAGGCTTATTGCTGCCGGTGCGTAGCGGCTAGTTGGAGTTCGTATTCTGCGGTGGATTCCGGACACAACTCCAAGCTTCTGGTCGAAGTATTCAGAGCCAAAATTTCCGAACTTCAGCGACTATCCAGCGAACCACTTCCGAATGGTCGTCCTTCCGATGATCATCGGTCTGGCGATCCTGAGCATCTTTGTCCTGGGGGTTCGTTGGCTTCTATTGTTGACAAACCGCCGTTTGGGTCGGAAGTGACATGCACCATGCACGCGTTTTGGGCGTCAATAAGAAAAAGGAGTTCCATGGGAGGGAGAGAATGAAGGTGAGGCGCATTTCACTCGGTGTTGTCGGATTGGCGGCTGCTATTGCCGTCGCTTCTGGCTGCGGCGGGGCGACGGGGGCCAAAAACAATACGGCAGGCGGTGGTAGCGGCACGGTGGTTACGAGCAACCCTCGAACCATTGATCCATGGGCCCAAATCGACAATCGCACCAACATTTCGGGGACGATGCGCGTGAACGACAGTGGAACGACAGTGACCGAGATTCCGATCAACATCCTACAGACCAGCGTGGCCACCGTGGAACTGAGCGGAAGGGAAGAGACCGGCGTGGACGACATCTATGCCATTTCCTCAAATGGCCGGGGCGTTTACGAAGGGGATAGCGGCTCCCCCGTGCTGATCAGCGGTGATGTTGCGGGTGGCCTATTCGGATCGGCGGACGCCCAACACTTCGACGCGCGAGGCATCGAGCAGATGGAATCGACCGCCAGCGGGCCTCCCGTGGCTCGACCCCTATCGAGCCGAAAGCCCGCGCGATGGCATATCCGCGGTCCCGCCGCTCTCATGCCACTGATCAAGGCAAGGCCAGGATTTGGGAACGCCGTCTATGAGGGAACTTTCACTCATTTCGCCGCACCCATCATCGGCGGTGGCGGCGTTCCCATTATTCCCGGCCTGAGATACGCCTCACCGTTCGTGCTTGGGGACTACGTGGTCGGGTACGACATGGCTACTTACACGATGGAAACCACCAACGGAGATTGGGCCGCGACGGGCCACGGGCTGGAGGACGCGGGGGCCGTTTCATGGCCGGTGATGAGCGTTTCTGTTATCGGTCCCAACTCTGACGGAACGATCCACGCAAATCCAACCGGGTCGATTTACGGCACCCTTTATTACGACGGCGAGAAAGGGTCCCTAATCAATACAAGCGCCCCCGCAGCCACGATGCCAGTAACGGTCTACCTGACGCTGAACGGCCTGCCGGAAGGGACCTCAAATAACAAGGTGAGGTTCGACCAGGGCAGCGGAACGGAAGACACGGGCATCGAGGCGGCGCCTCAATCAACCCTACAGGCGCTGCTCCAGGGCTCGCGAGGGACTTTTGGGGGAACCGGGTCGATACAGTTCGTAGTGAACGGCGGCAGCGTTACCAAGACGTTAGCCTTCTCACCGGGTGAAACTCTGTCCGATCTTGTGTCAAGTGCAGGATCTCAAATCGACGCGATCCTGACCGCGCAGCATCAGGCCGCGCCTTCGAATCAGATTCAGTCGGTGACTGTGAACCTGGGGATTACGGGCTAACATTGGAAATAGGAACGAGGAAGTAGGAACGAGGTGGTACGAAATGGAACTCCATCGGCTAACCTCATATCGTTTTTGCGGTTTTCATTTTCTGTCTTCTAAACGAACCTAGGATCTTTTGATCCCCCAATTTTTGCAAGGAGTCCCGGAAATTGCATGAAAAGACTGACGGTGAGCTAGCCCGAGCGGTGCGAAGGCGCGCCAAACGTGCGAGGTCGTTTTCTATTTACTGCCTCCTATTTCCTATCCTATGCGGTTGCGCGAAGCCGATCAAAAGCGACTTAGTTGCAGCGCCGCCACCGAAGCTGGAGGCAGGCTGGATATCGCATGATACACGCGGGGCGCTGACCGTGGCGGCGCCAGACAACTGGATATTGAGTCGAAGCGCACTGTCTCAGTCTGGCCTTAACCTACAAGAGATGCCGGCTACGATGGCGGGAACCTCGCAGAATTCCACTTCGGAATCCGAGGCGGCGCCAGCGGCTCCGGCCACCTCGGCCGCGCCGCCCGATGCGGTCGACCCTGGGGACGTAGATGCCCAGAACTCGAAAGGAGTGGTGCTCGAACTGTACGACAAGAACGTAAAGCCCATCCCCGGCGAGGTGACCACGAGGCTTTACGTCGAGAAGGACGGCGCGTCGGGGAGCCTGGAAGAATCGGCTAAGAAGTTTGCAAAGGACTTCAAGGCTACGCCGAGCAAAGTCAACCTACCCGTGGGCCCTGCGGAGACTTTCAAGAGCGAGGACACCAGCAAGGGAGGAGACGTGGTGACCGACGTTTGCTATGTGATCGACAATGGGTCCGAATCGTACAAGTTTGTGTTCGAAACCTCCAATCATGCGGGCAATATCGAGCATGATGCGCCCCTGATTATGGATACGGTTCGGCTTAAGGGTAATAGGTAGAGGGTTGCGGGTTTTAGGGTAGCGGGTAGGGGGTAGAGGGTAGGGGCGACCGGAACAGGGTCGAGCTTCGCTCGACTCGCACCCTGAGAGGGTGCGTCACATCAGCTCTTGCCAAGAACATGGGTACAACTGAGACATGGTCCTCCTTCCTTTGTTGGCTGCGGCGTGTTTGACCCAGCAGGGTTCGGTTGTTCCGAAGCAGGATTACGAATCGTTGATTTCGGGGCTCACGCAGCAGTCCTCGTGGCTTGACTTCAGGGAGATTGGAGACGGGGACCCCAAGCACCGATTTGGGCCCGTGATGAAGCTCGTGGACTCTGGCTTTGCGGCCATTCCCACGCTTCTCGACCATTTGCACGACTCCCGACTTACAAAGGCTGAAGCCCCTATGAGGCAAGGAAACGAGTACCGCAACCGAACTGTGACGGTATCGAGTTTCTGCGTCGGGATACTTATGGGCTACCACGATGGTGGGTCAGACTTCCTCAGTTCTAACACACCCACGGGTTTTGGTAAAGACTTTGCGCCTCCTTTCCACATCGACATTGACATGGAACCTGGATTAAGAGCCTGGTGGGAGAAGGCCAAACGCCTCAGCGAGCAGGACTACTGCTACCGAACGGTTATCAACGCCGAGCACGCACCCGCGCCGATTCTCGTTAGGCTTCTGGAACTCCATTATCCCTATGTGATTCCTGCGGCAGACGAGGCTCTCGCCGTGCGGGACCCAGGCGCTTACACCGCTGGGATCCTTGTTATTGCGAGTCGGATGAAGTTCTCGGATCAGACGATGATTCGACTGTGTCTTCGCAACGCCATGGGCACCGACCCCGAGTCGGTCCACGTTGCTCTTTATGAATTGGCAAAGGTGGATCAAGCGAGGTTCGACGACAAGTTGACGGAGCTTCTCGACAAGTCCACGACTCCGTTGGCCTATGTAACGGGGCCGATAATCGCCGGTGATCTGGCTTCATTGGTCACGCTAACCAGTTCGTCTGCCGTTTGGTCCGCTTTCACTAAAGCGGCTAATCGCGCGAAGGTAGAGGATCGAGCTCAAATGGTGGTCTCGATTGATTTTCACAACCCGCCTGCAACTAGGCGAAAGATGGTTTTATCCTTCCTTTGCGGTTTCTTCGGCGATTCCTCGAAGACAAAGGATGGCATGCCGATAAACGACCTCGCGGCGTCTGAGGTTGGGACAATGCTCCGGATCGAGGCTCCTGGGAAAGGCGCCTCTGAAGCCAAGTGGGACGCGTTCCGGGAGAAGCTGGCCGCGGCAGTAGCCGGGTAGATGCGGCCAATCTGACTTGTCCGACCTTTCTGACTTGTCTGACTTGTCTGCCTCGTCCGACCGGCCCAGAGCAAAAGGCTTAGGGGGCTTGCGCACTCAGTTCCGGTGCTCGCAAGACAGCTCGCTCCAAAGTCATTTTCCATTTCTGGAATACAATGTCTCAGATGCATTCAAAGGAGGTTGCGAGGCGCTACCGGGAGGCTTACGGGGACGATGCCCCAACGTCGGATTTGGCATCCGAACCGATCAAGACCAAGCTTGTCGCCGCCGACTGGTGGATCATCATCGTTCTCACGCTGATCGCTGGGGGGATGCGCCTCTACTCCCTTGGCTATGCGCCGCTATGGTTCGACGAGTTGTGGACCTGGCGGGTATCCAACCAAACCAATCCGAGCGGACTCTTTCACATGCTCACGGAGGACATCCACCTGCCCGGCTATTTCGTCATCACGATGGCGTTCTTGAGGGCGTTTGGAGATGGCGAGTTCGTCATGCGGCTGCCTGCGGCGATCTTCGGAATCCTGTCGATTCCCGCCGCCTTTGTTCTTGGGAGACGAGTTTTTGGCCGGGTCGTTGGCGCCATGGTGGCGATCATCCTCACGTTCAGCGGCGCCGCCTTCTATTACAGCCAGGAAGCTCGGCCCTACTCGATGATGCTGTTTTTGGGCATCGTCACCTCGTATCTGTGGTACCAGCTTTATGAGCGCGTGTTCGTGGACGAGGCGCCTGCGGGAAGGCTTGGGGTTGGCCTCTGGCTTATGCTCGTGGTTAGCTGCTTCACCCATTATTTCAGCGTGCTGCTGACGGTTTTTCAGCTCGCCATTTTTGGTTACATCGCTTTCAAGCAAACTCGCGGCCGCAAGATACTCGTGGCTTACTGCCTTGGTCTCGGCGTGTTGGCCGCGCTTTGGGCGCCGGTGCTGGGCCAGCAGCTTCAAAATCTGTTCAGTTGGACCACGGTGGTTCCTTTCCTGAAGGCAACGAGAGACTTCGTTTCCTTCACGTTCGGAACGGTATCCCTTAGCTATAACTTCCAAATAATTGGCGCCGGATTCCTGTGCTTAATCTGTCTGCTCTTTTTGTTCAGGAACGGAGTCGGCGTCTTTCGAGCCGAGTCAAAGCGAGAATTCTACTTATCCCTCATTCTGGCAATCCTCTGGTTTTGCCCCTTTCTTTTTGCCGAAATTGTTTCGATCGCGGTCAAGCCGATCTTCGTCAGTCGATATCTGCTCTTTTGCATCCCTTTTGCCGCCCTTGCCCTCTCTATTCAGGTCAGACGGCTGGCCATTCCGAATTTATGGCATATAGCTGCCGCAGTCTTGGTGGTTGGGATTCCGGGTTATTATTTTGAAGTTGGCCATTTCTTCACTCGGCCGCAGCGCGACCAGCAGGGCGACTGGAAAAAGGTGATCACCGAGATCCACGAGCAGACGCCCTCGTCTGGCAAGACGGTGGTCCTCGCATTGACGGAGCGCCTCGGCGTGGCGCAATATTACTTCTCGAGGGTGGCGCCCGATCTGAAAATCGCGGGCGAGGCGAACACTCCCCAAATGGTGCAAGGGTCCGTGGACAACGTGCTAAAGCAACACCCGGACCACGTGGTTCTGTTCTTTGGCCAAATGGGGCAGAAGCAGCAGAGGGCCACCGTATTGGTGGCGGCGCAACTGCTTTCCAAGAGCTTTGGGCCCGCAGACGTTATCGACGCCGGTCCCGATTCGCTCGTTGGCGCCCTCCTGTTCAGCGCCAAACACTAGATGCGAGCGGAACTTGATTTGAACCTGAGGCGGCCAAGCGCTTTTGCCAGATTCGTCAGTCATTCGTCCTTTTGTCGAATACAATGCTAAACATGCTTTTAAAGGGCTCAAATAGCTCGGATGAGGCGCTCGAAGGACAGGCCCATGCAGGGATGTGGGATTCGGGGCCCCTCAAGACCAAACTTGTGCGTGTCGATTGGCTGATCATTGTCACTCTATCCATCGTTGCGCTTGCTTTGCGGCTCTATTCGATCGGGTACGCGTCGTTCTGGTTCGATGAACTTTGGACCTGGCGAGTTTCCCACTTGGGTTTCGGCGGGCTGTTCCAAGCGCTGAAAGAAGACATCCATCTACCTTGCTTCTTCATGATCGAAGTCGTGTTCATCAAGCTGTTCGGGGACAGCGAGGCCGTTCTACGAGTGCCCTCGGTGATCTTTGGGACTCTTGCGGTTGGAGCAGTCTATGTTCTCGGAAGGAGGCTCTTTGGTCGCCTTGTCGGTTTTATGGCCGCGATCATGGTCGTTTTCGGCGTGTTCTCCTTCTTTTATAGCCAAGAAGCGCGGCCTTACGCAATGATGCTTTTCTTGGGCAGCGTGACTTCCTACCTCTGGTATCAGCTGTACGAACGGATTTTCGTCGACCAGCAGCCTCCGGGCAAGTTGGGAATGGGGCTCTGGGTGCTTCTCGTCATAAGCTGCTTCACCCACTATTTCGCGGTTTTGCTGACCCTGTTCCAACTCACGATTTTTGCATGCGTCGCCTTTAAATACAAGCGGGGCCGGAAGCTATTTGGACTTTACTGCGGCGGCCTAGCCTTGCTTGCGCTGCTGTGGACGCCGATTCTTGCCGCTCAATTGAGCGATCTTTTCACTTGGACGCAAGCCATGTCGTTCTTGGCGGCCTTTTGGAACGAGATGGACTTCAACTTCGGTGGAATGTGGATGGGAGTTACTGCCGGCCACATCTTCCAAGTACTCGTTCTTCTAGTCACCCTCCTTTTTCTGTTCAAGAAGGGCGCCTCCTTTTTGCGGCCTGAAACTCCGAGGGAATACAACCTAGCCTCCTTGGTGTTCGCGGTTTGGCTTATACCCTTTGTGTTCGTGCAAACGATCACGATGCTGGTCACACCGATCTTTGTAGACAAGTATCTGATCTTTACGATGCCATTCGCCCTATTTGCGCTCACTTTTCAGATCGAGCGACTTAGGATTCCAGTTGCGGGGAGGATTGCCGTAGCGTTGCTTCTAGTCGGGTTGCCCGCCTGCTTCAGCGAAAAGAACGATAGCTGGTACACCGGACCAAATCGGAACCATCTAGGCGATTGGAAATCGGTCATCACCGATATCAAGGGCGGCATTCCTTCGAAAGGCAAGACCGTGCTGCTTGCCATCACCGAGCGGACGGGAGTCGCCGAATACTACTTCGGAAAGATCATTCCCGAACTGCCGATAACCGCAGTAGCCACGAAAAGGGTCGAGGTTCCGAAGGCCGTCGAAATGGCCATTGCAGCCCATCCCGATCACATCCTGTTCTTTTATGGAGAGGCGGTTCAGCCCGAGCAAGTTAAGACGGTGATCTTGGCGGGCGGCATGCTACAGAAGCGATACGGCAAACCGCGCTATATCTCGTTTGAGAGAGAGCGGCCAATCGGCGCCCTGATGTTCGACGTCAAACACTAGTCTGACATCGCGAACTCGCGCCGGTCGTAAACCACGTCCGTCGCAACCTTCCAGATGTCCTTTTCGATTTGGTTTTCGGGCTTGATCTTAGAAAAGTGAACAATGGCGGCGGTAAGGCCAGCCTCGAGCGCATAGTGCAGGAACGTAGAGTTCAGCACCAGCCGCGCGGCCGGTTTTAGGCCGAAGCTGATATTGCTCACACCCAAGATGGTATTCACCCGGGGGTGCCGCTCCCGAATCCCTTTGATGCCTTCGATGGTGGCTTCGCCCGCGTCGCGGAACTCCTCGTCGCCAGAACCCAGCGTAAAGGTTAAACAGTCGATGAAGACGTCGTGATCAGGCAGGCCATAGGCGCGCGTCGAGGCGAGAAGGCGATCAGCGATCGCGATTTTCTGATCGACGGATTTGGCCATCCCCTGCTCGTCGATAGTGAGCGCGACCACTGCGGCGCCGTATTTGCGGCAAAGGCCGAGCACCCTGTCCACCCGCTCACCCCCATCTTCGAAGTTGATCGAGTTCACGATCGGCTTGCCCGCAAGGCACTGTAGCGAAGTCTCGATGACGGGCCACTCGGTCGAGTCGATCATAATCGGCACGGTGATGTGCCGGTTGTAATGGGAAAGCAGGGTCTGCATGTCGGTGCTCTCGTTGCGGCCCACGTAGGCCGTGCAGACGTCGAGCACATGCGAGCCCTCGCCTTCCAGTTCGCGAGCAAGTTCGGTTAGCCCCTCCCAGTTTTCGGCTGCGAGCATCTCTCGAAAGGCTTTGCTGCCGTTGGCGTTGGTTTTTTCTCCTACGATAAGGAAGCTGCTGTCCTGCTTGTACGGCTGGAACTGATACAAGCTACTGCAGCCGACCAGCTTGAGCGCCGCCGCCTGCTCATCGGTCTTCATTTCGAAATCGAAGCCTGGGAATAAGTGTCGAACCGTTCGCCAGTGGGCGCTATCGCCATGCTTTCGACCGGATAGCGCGTCGGCCACCACTTTGAGGTGGGCGGGAGTCGTGCCGCAGCAACCGCCGCACATCGCGACTCCGAAATCGGTGACGAAATGCTCGTGATGGTGGGCAAGCTCCTCTGGGGAAAGCTTGTAGACGGCCCTGCCACCCTCCATGACGGGCAATCCGGCGTTAGGCTGAACGGAGAGGGGTCTGGTCGAGTTTTGGCCGAGAAACCGAACGTGCGGCGCCATCTCGACCGGGCCGGTCGCGCAGTTCACACCTACCGCGACGACCTCGGGGAACGCTTCGAGCATGTTTAGGGCCGCGCTTATCTCGCTGCCAAGGAGCATCGTGCCTGTTTGCTCCATCGTTACCTGAACGAATAGTGGCACCTGTCGGCCGGTTTCAGCCATCGCGCGGATGCCTGCGCAAACACCCGCCTTCACCATGAGCAAGTCTTGAAGCGTTTCCAGAAGGAGCCCGTCGACTCCGCCCTCGAGGAGGCCCCGGAACGAGTCGAAATAAGTCGACTCGATCTCTTTCCAAGTCGCTTGCCCCAGAGAAATCAGTTTAGTGCCAGGTCCGATGGCGCCCACGGCGAACCTGGGCTTTTGCGGGGTCGAATACTTGGACGTCGCCCGCTTGGCAATCTGGCCCGCGGCCAGGCTCAACTCGTAGACCAGTTCGGGTATGGCGTATTCGGCCAGAACGATCGAGGTCGAGCCGAAGGTGTTCGTTTCGATAAGGTCCGAACCTGCTTCGAGATAGGCGCCATGGATGCGTTCGACCACTTCGGGGCGAGTGACGTTGAGAAGCTCGTTGCATCCTTCCATGTTGACGGTAGCGACCCGCTGGGCCGTTTCGATCACGGCAGGGCGGTAGGATTTGTCGGGTTGCAGGGCGAAGTCGGCGGCCGTAAGGTCCGCGGCATGGATCTGAGTGCCCATGGCCCCGTCCCACACAAGCACATGGTCGTTCAGAGCGTCAAGCAGGCCCGATTTAAGTTTCACGGTGAAATTATGCCATGGGTCCCAGCACTCTTGCGGGAACTCCGGCGATCCCGGCATTTCTAGCGTCGTAGTCGGACCCTTCAAATGACGATTGACTCATTGGTACCAGATGAATTTCATTGTCCTTGCAACCGTATATTCCGCTTCCTTGACGAGCCTCTTCGGCTTGCTCAGAGCCGCGCTTAAGTCTGGAATCCCAAAGTAAAGCCTCAGTGGCACGAGAATTGATGTCCCAAGCGACATCATGGAGCCCGAAAGCGACTACGCTCTTGCAAGAACCATCGCGAACAAGCTCAGCGGCAAATTTTGGCAAGTGACGCTAGGCGAATGGTGGGTCGTCATTGAAGGCATCTCTTCACAAAAACTCGTTGTTCTTACCAATGACCCGTTTGGGGTGGCTTTTACTCCCCTCGACCTCACGATTGGGTTGCAGGAGTTGAGAAAGCGGGTGCTTCTCGTACTGCTGGAAGAGGGCATCGTTTACGAAGACGGCAGCTGGGCTCAACCGCTTGCCAGGTGAGTGAAATCTCAAAAAAAGTGAACCCCCGCTGGGTCGCAGGGGTTCCTGGTTGTGAGGATGTGTGTATACGTCTGCTCAGTGTCTCGCGACCCTGGCGTCCTTTGCCCAGATTCTCCCTGAGCTTTCTCTTTTAGTGTAACCCGATTTTGGAGCAGAGTGGCGTCGCTATTTCCAACGACACCCTCTTGGGTGGGAGGTGAAAGGAGGGAAGTGAAGGGCGAAAGGCGCTCGCGGTTTTTGCATGCGCTCATCGCTTCGGAATTTGGAACCGCAGAATGCGAAGAGACCGCAGAGTTGGAACCGGATGAGTGGACAAGTGGGACGGACCGGCCAATGATCTCCGCAGTCCAGAAAGAATGGGCCGTCGAATTACTTATGCGGCTCGGGTTGCGTTGTTATTACTTCCGCAGATTCCTGCCTGGGCAGGGATTCCGTTGCTGGTTTGACTTCAATGCTTGCCGCTTCGACAGGCTTATCTCCTGGGTCGTTCAGGGCTTGCTCGAAATGTTGTTTGCCCTCCTCCATTCCTTTGCGAAGTTCGCCCATGCCTTTTCCCAGGCCGCGCATGAGTTCAGGAATCTTTTGGCCGCCAAACAGAAGGAGCACGACTACGAAGATGATCAGGTAGCCGTCGACGTTCCCAAAAATCGTTAGAACAGGGGTGTTCATCATCGGATCAGACTAAACGGGAGGCTTTGTCGCGTCTTCTTTAATCCCTTCGATATGCTGCTTGCCTTCGTCCAGACCTTTCTTAAGTTCGCCGACTCCTTGGCCGACGCCGCGCATCAACTGCGGAATTTTCGATCCTCCGAAAAGGAGTATCACCACTGCCAGAATAATCAGCCACAACTCGGGCGAACCGAGCCCCATTGCTAAAACCATTTATTTTTTCCTGCCAAGACCCATACAAGTATACGCGCTTGCGCCGTTTCTAACTCGCACTGACGATGAAGCGGGCCATAAGATCGCCGGATTTGCGTCTTATTCGAAATCGCCAAGCGAAATCGCGGTGAGCATCGTTCGCGTCTCGATGAGTTTTTCGAGCTTGTCCGAAATGGGGTCAAGCTTCTTCTCCTCGCGGCTTATGGAGATTCCCATCTTGAGAACTCCGTCCTCTTCGGCGTAAAGCTCAATAAACTCGGCTGAGGCCATATCTCCCAGCAATTTCGTTTTGGCTGAGGCGGGGATGCTGCCGCGCTGGATCATGTGGAGGTCGAGAAAGTCGGAGAAGAAGTAAGAGACGCGCTCATACGGCTTGGCGGCGCCTGCCATGTTTGCGCCGGCTGCGGCGCCTTGCCATTGCGCGTTCAGGTGATGCTCATGTCGAATCGGACGGCCCATCGCCTCGTCTGGGAAGTGGGCGATATCCCCCGCGACATAAATATCGTCGTCCTCCGTTTTCAAATACAGGTCCGCGAGGACGCCGCCGTCATGGGAGATCGTAAGCCCCGATTCCCGGGCTAGGTTTACATTGGGCTCTGCGCCAATCGCGAGCACTATAAAGTCAGCTGGTGCGATAGCGCCGGAAGCGGTCGTCACTTGGCCAGGCTCGATCGAAGCCAGAGCGTCGTTCAGGAGCAGATTTACGCCCTTGGCGCGGTAGTAGCCATTGAGGAACTCGCCAAGTTCCGGACCCGCGAAGCGGTCCCATATGTTGGCCGCCTTGCCGATGAGGGTTGTCTTTATGCCTTTGCCTACGCACTGGGCCGCAACCTCCGGACCGAGGAAACCTGTGCCTACAACGACGGCGGATTTTGCTTTGGCCATTGCCTCGCGGATGGACGTCGCATCCGCGAACGAGCGCAGGGTGAAAACCGGCACGGCGGAGTCTTTTAGGGGCAAAGTTCGTGCCCGCGATCCGGTCGCCAACAGCAACGCCCCGTACTTGATCGATTCCCCGTTTTCGAGGGTCGCCGTACTGGAATGGCGGTCGATCGCAGTCACGCGCGTTCCGAGAATCAATTCAATTTTGTTGTCGGGATACCAATGATCGAACTTGGACGAAACGTCGTCGTGCGTCACTTCCGGATTGCCCAAGAAGCCCTTAGAGAGCGGAGGGCGGTCATAGGGCATGAGCGGGTCTGCGGTGACCAAGAGCACTCGCCCGTCGAAATCCATTTCGCGAATAGCCTTCGCGGCAGCGACGGAAGCGACGCCCCCTCCGACAAGCAGATATTTTGTGGTTGCAGCCATGTCTTACACTCTCCTCTGGGTCTAGATGCGTTGAAGCTCGTGCTGGGTCAGCTCGTTTTCCGTGTTTCCGGTATTCAGTGTGGTTGCGGGCTCGAACAGGACGATCTCGCACTCCTTCTCCGCCACCGGTTTGTGCTCCACCCCTCGGGGCACCACAATGAACTCGCCCTCCTCGAGGTGCTCGACGCGATCCCTGAAATGCATATCAAAGGCGCCTTTGACGACGAGGAACATCTCATCCTCATTATCGTGGTGATGCCACACGAACTCGCCCTGGAACTTGACGAGCTTTACCATCTGGCCGTTAAGTTCGGCAGCGATGTGAGGCTTCCAGTATTCGTGAATTTGGCCCAACTTCTGAGCGATATTGACGGTGTTCAATGGGATGCGGCTCTCCTCGTATCTTGACGCAATCAAGTCCGTTTGATTATAGCGCCAGCCCCATACTTCGCGGTCATGGCCGCGATGTAGTCGTCCGCCCCGAATGGTTTGCCGGTGATTTGGAGAAGAAGCTCCTGAGGCGTGAAGCGCTTACCCATCTTGTAAACATTCTCGGTGAGCCAATCCAGAATGGGACGGAAATTGCCCGCGGTCATCATGTCCTCGGTGTCGGGAAGATCCTCCTCCAGCCGGCGCCAAATCTGCCACCCGATCATGTTTCCCATCGCGTAGGTTGGGAAGTACCCCACCGAGCCCCGCGACCAGTGCACGTCTTGAAGGCAACCCTCACCGTCGTTCTTTGGCACGATTCCAAGATATTGTCGATACTTTTCGTTCCAGGCTTCGGGCAACTCGCTGACGGGCACTTCGCCGGTGAGCAACTCGCATTCAAGTTCGAACCGAACGAGGATATGGAGGTTATAGGTCAACTCGTCTGAGCCTATGCGGATCGGGCCGGGCTCGACCTTGTTAATTGCGGCGTAGAACTTTTCGAGTGACTGGCCCTTCAGCGGCGAAAAACCAGCTTGGAGGTCGGGCAAGAATCCGTGCCAAAAACCCTTGGATCGCCCAACAATATTCTCCCATGTTCGCGACTGACTTTCGTGGAAACCCAGCGAGACTCCGCCAGATAAAGGAGTGCGATCCCACTTGCGAGGCGAGCCCTGTTCGTAGAGACCGTGGCCCATTTCATGGAGAGTGCTGAAAAGGATCCCGCCAATGTGCATGCTGGGGCGAGCCGTAAGGCGCACGTCGCCGCAGGAGAAGTTCGTACAGAAGGCGTTTGTGGTCAAGTCCAGCCTGCCGCGGTTGTAGTCGAAGCCGACCTTGGACGTCATCGCCTTTGAAAATGCGATGAGCTTCTTCGAGTCCCAGTCCCCATACAAAAAGGTATCGTCCACCTCCGTTTCGGTCGCAATGTCGGCAAGCTGGCGGATTGGCTTCTTTATCGCGTCGAACATTGCTTGAGCCTGATCCTTGGTGGCGCCTTCTTCGAAGAGGTCGATCAGGGGATCGTAAATATGGTTCGTGTAGCCGAGGAGTTCGGCTGTTTCCCGCGCGATATCGAACAGCCGCTCCAGGAATGGCGCCAGTTTCGCAAAGTTCGACTGCGCGCGTGCCTCTCGCCAGGCTTCGTAAGCGTCCGACGATGCGCGCGCCTTCTCCAGGATGAGGCGGGCGGGAATCTTGCGCTGGATCTCCATCTCACGTTGCAAGACGCGGAGGGCGGCAGCGTCTTCTGACCCAACCTCCGCCTCTGCCACAGCCGCATCGGCACCTGCTTTCAGTTCATCGGACACCCAAACGCTATGCAGCATGGCGCTTAAAGAGGCAGTGTGTTCGGTGCGAGCCTGAGCGCCCCCCGGGGGCATCAGGACTTGCTTGTCCCAGGCCATTAGACCTATCGCCTTTTGAATGGCGTTGATTTTGCAATAAGATTCTTGAACCTGGCGGAGGGCGGACATGACGCTTATTTTACAGGCTGGAACCGAGTGGGGCACTTCCAAAGTATGGAGGTTAAGCGAAAGCTTGAGAGATGGCGCCGCAAGGGGTGTGGCAGCCAGGCTCTTTTGGCATTGGAGGGACAATGAAAGCTAGGTACAAAGTTGCAATCGGCATCGCCAGTTTGGCAGTAGTTGGAGGCGTGCTGACTCCACAAATCGTTTATGGGCAGTCGAATGCTTCGAGCCATGACGGCGCGCTTGACAAGGTCGTGACCAAGCGGTTCGACGACGTCAACGTCAACCAGGTATTTGCCTGGCTCGTGGAGCAAGGCTTCAGCTTCGTCATCAAGAACGGCGATTTTTACAACACCCGCGTTTCGATGAATATCGACCATCAAAGCGTTTGGGACGCCGCAAACGGACTTGCCGAGAGTCTGGGTGGCCGTTGGGATCGCCAGGGCAATGTTTATGTTTTTTGCAAGGACGATAACAAATCCCTCTTCTCGCGGAACTTTGAAGGAAATTCTTGGCAATCGGCTTCCAACTGGTCCCCCGAAGGGCTCGGCGTCGATGGCCAAGGTCCGAGCGTTCCGGGTATGGACCCCCAAAGGAGCCAGGAATTCGCAAAGAGCATGGAGAAAATGGCCAAGCAACTTGGCGATCAGTCGAACACCTACAAGTTCTATGGGACTCACATGACTCCCGAGCAGGAAAGGGACTTTGAGAAGAAGATGGAGGACTGGGGCAAGAAGTTTGGCGACCAGATGAAAACCTTCACTTACGCAGTCCCAAACGGGGAAATGAGCCCGGAAAAGCAGAAAGATTTTGAGAAAAAGATGGAGGACTGGGGCAAGAAATTTGGCGACCAGATGAGAACCTTCACGTATGAAGTTCCTAATGTGGAAATGAGCCCGGAGAAGCAGAGAGTCTTTGAGAAGAAGATGGAGGACTGGGGCAAGAGATTTGGCGACCAGATGAAGTCCTTCACCTACGAAGTCCCTGATGTAGAAATGAGCCCGGAGAAGCAGAAAGACTTCGAAAAGAAGATGGAAGACTGGAGCAAGAAGTTTGGCGACCGGGCAAAGACTTTCACGTACGTAGACCCGGACGACGAAATGAGCCCCGAGAAACGGAAGGACTTCGAAAAGAAGATGGAAGACTGGAGCAAGAAGTTTGGCGACCAGATGAAGAATTTCCAAGTTGTCGTTCCAGACATGGAAATGAGCCCCGAAAAGCAGAAGGAATTCGAAAGGAAGATGGAGGACTGGAGCAGGAAGTTCGGCGACCAGATGAAGAACTTCAAGGTCGAGACTCCCGACACTCAAATGTCGCCCGAGCAAGAAAGGGATCTCGAAAGGAAGATGAAAGAGCTAGGCAAAAAGCTTGGCGAGCAATTCAAAAACCGCCAGTTCCTTTACACTCCCAGCGAAGCCGACAAAAAGAAGTGGGAAGAATACGGGAAGCGAATGGAGAAATGGGGTGAACAGTTTGGCAAAAGTTTTGACAAGGACGGAAATCAAAAGCAACACCCACCCATGCCGCCAATTCCACCCACTCCGCCAGTCTCGCCTGATGGATTGTCTGAGCCCAGCGGGCCGTGTTAACGTAAGCTAACCGGGCTCGGTGTAAACTCAGCGCATGAAGAGGGTTGCGTATGGCGCCGGCGTCATCTTGCTGGCATTGACGGTTGGTTGCGGGAAAGGGAACTTTTCCCAAAAGGAAAACGCGGGCAAGGCCAACGTCTTTACGTACCCCATCGTTACCGAGCCAACCACACTGGACCCCGGCCAGGTTCAGGATGGCGATACGATCGACATGCTTCAGCAGGTCTACGAGGGACTTGTCGGCTGGGATACAAACAGCAAGGTCGCACCTCTCATGTGCGAAAGCTGGGATGTCAAGAATGGTGGCAAGAGTTATATCTTCCATCTGATAAAAGGCGCGAAGTTTTCTAACGGCAGGGAAGTCACGGCAGACGATTTCAAGTGGACGTTTGACCGAAACTGCTCAAAGGAATTTGCCTCTCCAGTAGCAAGCGACTATCTCGACGACATCGAAGGTTTCAAGGAATACCACGAAGGCACTCGACAAGATTTGCCCGGCGTTAAGGTGATCGATCCAAGCACGCTGGAGATCGACATCACGGCGCCTCGTCCTTATTTCCTGATGAAATTGACCTATCTCGACGCGGCTGTCCTGTGCAAGGAGGCGATCAAGCCTGGAGAGCAAATCAAGACGCCCGCGGAAATGATCGGAACCGGCCCCTACAAGTGCATCGATTTCGTTCCCCAGCAACTCGTCGTTCTCGAGGCCAACGATAGCTACCACGGCGGCCGACCCTCCGTCGATAGGATCGAGCGGCCAGTGATCAAGGACGCGACTACCAGACTCGACAAGTACAAGGCGGGAACAATTGACCTCGTTCAGTTGGAGCGACAAGACGTTGCGGCGCTCCAAGCCGATCCGAAATTCAAGGATCAACTCCACTTCTACCCTCGGCCGGCGATTTTTTACGTCGGCATGAACGTAAAGGCGCAACCCGCCTTCGCCAACCAGCACCTTCGAAGGGCGATCGCAATGGCCATCGACCGCCACAAGATCGCCACCGAAGTGCTTGGCGGCCTCGTTGACGAGGCGAACGGCATTCTTCCGCCCGCGGTGGCCGGTCACCGCGACAAAACGGCGATTCTTCCGTTCGACGTGGCGAAAGCAAAGCAAGAATTGGCGGCGGCCGGTTACCCTGATCCGAGCCAGGTTCCCGAGTTGACGATCTCCTGCCGTGGAGACCGGCCCGACATCAAGCTCGTTGCGGAGTCGGTGCAAGGTCAGCTCCAAGCCAATCTTGGAATCAAGGTCGGCACCCAGGTGATCGACTGGGGAACGTACCTGAAGGCTTGGGACGCCGGACAATTCGGGCTTTTCCACATGCGCTGGGCCGCCGACTATCTAGACCCTCAGAACTTCCTGAGCACCCTCCTTGCCAGCTACGGAAACGAGAATCGCGGAATCAACTATAGCAATCCACAATTCGACGCCCTCTGTCGACAGGCCGATGCGGAGCCGGACGAGACCAAGCGGATGAATCTTTATGCGCAAGCCGAAGACATGGTGCTGCAAGACGCTCCCTGGGTGCCGATCTATTTCCAAAAGGACACCGAGCTGATAAACCCGCGCGTACAAGGGTTGCGCGAGTCTGTTTTTGGGCATTTGCCCCATACAACGGTCCATCTGGCGCAGTAAAGGTATCTTTCTTGCTTTTTGCGCGTAGGATTCTTTAATCGGATGAAGCTTGGACATCGAAGAACAACGGAAATCGAACCGGGCATTTTCAGGCGGCCTTCGTCCGGTCCCGTCTACGTCGCAACAGAGTCGACGCTTCCCATCCAAGGTTTGCCCGCCTGGCAATCGAACGGTGGCATGCCCCACGATTACGCGAACCGGAAGCCATATTCTCTGGAAGTTCAGCCACCCAAGGTAAGCGGGGTGTTGTCCCGGGTCCATTTTGTGGGGGTCTTCGCCCTGCACGCCGGGGTTGAGAGCCGAGGCACTTTGGGCGCCACGATCACCGTTGGAGACGACCACGAACCTATCAGCAAACTCGCCCTCGTTTGTGGGCGGCATTACACCGACGCCTCAGATTTGCGCGAGATTCACCGACTCACAGGCGATGGCGCGAGCATCGAGACGGTTGGAAAATGCGACCTGAACGGCTTGGATTGCCGGGTCGATCAACTCACTTTCGACGTTCCACCCGATAGCAAGTTGGCTTCTATCAGATTTCGCGACCTGGGAACGCCTGCGTCGTTTGTAATATTCGACGTGCTCTACGAGTTTGCACCGGTGGGTACATGCCCATTCAAAAGTCGGAGCGGGGGCGTGGCCTTGGCCGAGCTGGCGGCCGTCGTTCGGGTTGGCGACCGCGTAACCTTCAGAAGAGCGCTGGATCAGCTCGAAGACGCAATCCTCAAAACGACAGACCTCGACGAAGTAAAGGGCGAGTGCCTCACGTTCGTGGCTGTAGTGGTTGCCGCCATGCTCGAGATGGGGGGCGCACGTGCCATGCACCGAGTGCAGCTGGATGCGGCAAGAAAGCTGGATTCCCTCCGAAGCGCAGATGAAATTGTGCGCGAAACAAGGGTGATCGTGGAAACGATGATGGCGTCTCTTTCGGGCGCGACGGGCAGTCCCTCGTCAATCCTCGTCGATCGCGCGCTGAGCATGTTGAACCGAAACTTCGCGAAGAACCTCACCGATACCACCGTTGCCGAGCAGCTAAACCTGAGCACTTCCCACTTCCGCTTCTTGTTCAAAGAGGTCACGGGGCAGCCTTTCCACAAATATCTCATCGGCCTGCGGCTGGAAAAGGCGCGAAGACTGTTGCTGGAGGCCAATATGCCCGTCTCGGAAGTCGCCTCTGCCGTGGGATTCAACGGGCTGGCGCATTTTAGCCGGGCGTTCACTCAGCGGTTTTCGGTCAGCCCGACGAGCTTGAGAAGAAGCAGCGCCTCTGTCCCTGAGTAAGATTGTTTGTTAATGGTTGTCGTCGAAGATCTTGTACACTCGTTCGGCGACAAGACCGTTTTAAAAGGTCTCAACCTGCAAGTCGAAGAGGGCGAGATCCTCGCCGTAATGGGGAGCAGCGGCGGCGGAAAAACCACGCTTCTAAAGTGCATTAGCGGGCTCCTGACCCCCACGGCCGGCTCGGTTACCGTTGACGGCATTCACGTGGCCAAACACCCCTTCGAGGCGAGACGGGTCATGGGAATGGTGTTTCAATCGGCTGCTTTGTTCGATTACTTAAACGTCGAGGACAACATCCTTTTTGGGGTCAAGCGCCACCTGAAGCTTAAGGCCCAGGAATACCGGGCGCTGGTGGAGGAGAGTCTAGGCAGGGTGGGGCTGAGCGGCTCAGAACGGCTGGAGCCTTCCGAACTCAGCGGCGGAATGAAGAAGCGCGTGGGAATCGCGCGTGCTCTTGCGCTGAAGCCCAAAGTCATGCTCTACGACGAGCCCACCACTGGCCTGGACCCCATCACCGCTTATACGGTGGACGCCCTTATCGCCGAAGTCCGCGCCGAATTAGGAGTGACGAGCATCGTCGTAAGCCACGACGTTTCCTCGGTTTACCGAGTGGCCGATCGGATCGCGTTCCTCGATCAGGGCAAGCTCATCTTCATCGGAAAGCCAGCCCAGTTCGACCGTTCGCCGGAGGCTGCTATTCGTGAGCTGCTGGAGAAAGCACGGGCGACCACTTTGGGGTAGTCCAGTGGACTGCTGAACACGTTTGACTCGTCTGGTACGGACGCTCTAGAGGGGGCTTGCCTTTACTTCCTATTTTGAAGCCACGTCCGCATCTCTGGGATCGCCACGTAAAGGTCGGCGACCAATCCTAAATCCGCATTTTCGAAGATTGGCGCATCTGGGTCTTTGTTGATCGCAACAATGATCTTGCTGTCCTTTATGCCAGCCATGTGCTGGGTCGATCCGGAGATTCCCGCGGCCACGTATAGTTCTGGGGCCACGATCTTTCCGGTTTGGCCAACCTGCAGCTCGTTTGGCGCGATCCCGCTGTCGACGGCGGCCCGAGTAGCGCCGACCGCCCCATTGAGGGCGTCGGCCAGGCCTCCGATCACCGATTCGAAGGTCTGGGCGTCCTTGAGCGGCCTACCTCCGCTCACCACAATTCTCGCCTGACTCAGGTCTGGCCTCGCTCCGCCCCTCGCCGTAACGGACAGGCGTTTCACGGTGGTTGGGGTGGTTAGTGTCACGTTCTCGACCGCGCTTTGCCCGGAACCGGGGTTGTGAGCGAACCCGGCTGGCCGGAACGTCACCACGACTGGTTCTGCAAGCGTCTCTACCGTGGCGATGGCGGAGCCGGCGACGATTGGGCGCTTGAACTTATTTGTGGCCAGAACGGCAATCGCGTCTGTAACCATGGCCGCGTCGAGCAGTCCAGCGAGCCGGGCCATCACATCCTTGCTCTCCATTGAAGAAACCGCGGCAATGTGGGTGTAGGGCCCACAGCAAGCTTGAACGCCGCTGGCAAGGCCGTCGGCAGGTGGCAACTCGGACAGGTTGGCACGGAGCAGTTTTTCGGCGCCCAAACTCGGGTTGGGTTCGCCCTGTAGCGCCAGCATGTCGTAAGGCATGTCCAGGGCGCGTGCGAATCCGGAACCTGCGGCCGCTTCATGGGCAGTGAATAACACGATGAGACAGCGGCTCATGAAAGCACCCCCTTTGCCGAAAGCTCGGCCATCAACTCGTCCACCGACCCGACCTTCTTCCCGGCGGATCTAGGAGGCGGCGGCTCCAGCATAAGAACGCGAGTCTTGGGGGTGAGGGCGGTGGCCGACGTTCGCCGCTCGAGCGGTTTGCTCCTCGCCTTGATGATGCCAGGAAGGGCGATGTAACGCGGCTCGTTCAAGCGAAGATCCGCGGTAATCACGCAAGGCAATGGAACCTCGAGAACCTCTTCTCCTGAGTCGGTCTCCCGCGTTACACGGACAGTAGACCCGGCCATTTCCACCTTTGAAGCGAAGGTCGCTTGGGGCCAACCTAGCTTGGCGGCGAGCATTTGGGCCGCTTGATTGTTATCGTCGTCCGTCGCCTGCTTGCCCATCAAAATGAGGTTTGGTTGGACTTCTTGGACGACGGCAAAGAGTTCGTTGGCGATTCCAGGAGAATCATAGAGGTAAGCCGTTTCCACGAGGATGGCGCGGTCAGCGCCCATTGCCAAAGCCTTTCGAAGCTGCTCCTCGCATTCGGGCGCTCCGATCGAAACGGCCACAACTTCGGTTGCCGGGTCTTTCTCTTTAATGCGTACCGCCTCTTCCAGGGCAATCTCGTCAAATGGGTTTACTTCGAACTTGACGGCCGATGTGTCAAGTGCCGACCCATCGGGCAGGGGTTTGACTTTGGCGTATGGGTCGATAACGCGTTTTACAGGTACAAGAATCGTCATAGGTGTGTTTCCGGACTCGACAGGAAAGCAAGGCCTGGCGCCTGAGCCTCCATCGGGTTTTCATCGTACAGTTGAAAATCGGCGTATTGGCCGGGCGCGAGCCAGCCCATTTCCGCCCCCTCGCCGTTGGCGACGGCGCCCATCGCGGTGTAGGCGTAAAGGGCCTCCGCCCGCGTAAGCTTTTCGTTTTGGTCGTAGCCCTCGGGTCGGGATTCGGCCGCCCTGATACCGTCCCAAGGATTACCGCTGACGATGGGGCGATCCGAACTGAAGCTTAGAGGAATCGCCGCCTCGAGAACAGACCGGTAGCGGTTGAGCCTTGAAGCCCGCTCTGGTCCGAGTTGCCTGCGATAGGAATGTCCAAAGCGAATCAAGAACTCTGGCTGCATACAGCAATGAATGCCGAGCCTCTCCATGGATTCGATTTGGTCATCGCTTAAGATCATGGCATGTTCGATGCGGTGCCGGCTCGCATCGCCGAGTTCGGAATATGCCTCCATCACCATGTCGGTCGAGTGATCGCCGATGCTGTGAATCGCGATTCGGTGCCCGGATTCGTGGGCCACCCGAATCATCTGGCGGAGGCGTTCCTGAGAATAAATCATCTGCCCGTCGGTGAAGGTTTCCGATTCTGGCTGCGTGCTGCCCATGTAGCGGCCATAAATTGCCGCCGTGGCCGAGCCGATTGCGCCGTCTGCGAAGATCTTGATTCCAGAGATTTGGCACAAGTCCTTCGGAAGCGCGTGCTCCAACTCCTCCAGCAGCAGCCTCGGCAGCGCTCTTGGCCCGAAGACCGTGGCCCACATAAGATAGAGCCTTGTACGGACCTTGCAACCCCTCTCTGCGGCGATTCGATACGCCTGCAACTCTTGGACGATATCGGTCCTGCCGGTCATCATATCGGAGGCGCAAGCGATTCCGTCTGCCGCCATTTGGTCTCCCGCCTTCATAATGGCGTCGACCATCTGCTCCAGGGTAGGAGTTGCGATGCTGTTCTGCACCATTTCGTTTGCTTGTTCAAGCAGCACGCCGGTTAGATCGCCGGAGGCGTCGCGGACGAATTGGCCGCCCTTTGGGTCGGGTGTCGAACTCGCGACTCCGGCAAGTTGAAGTCCAGCGGTATTGACGACTCCCGCATGCCCATTCACATGGCGCAGAAGGATCGGGCGAGTTTTAGAGACGGCGTCAAGATGCGTTCTTGTGAGGTGTTCACCTTGGGGAAACCGGGTTTGATCATATTGTATGGCCAAAAGCCACTCGCCTTCGTCAAGCTCGCGATCCCTGTCTCGCAGGCGGTCGAGCACGTCTTCAGGGGTTCCGCACTCTCCCAGAGGGAGCCTCTGTAGATCTAATCCGGTCGGCAGAATGTGGCAGTGGGGATCGATAAATGCCGGAAGCAGATATTTGCCGCCGAGGTCGATTTCAGGACATTCGATGCCGGTGGGCGCCAGGCTCTCTGGCTCCCGGAAGATCACGCGGCCCTCTTCCACCAGCATTTTCTGGGGTTCCGCGTCGAAGCCCCAACGAAAGTTATGGTAGAGCTTACGCATTGAGAACTTCCTCGGCCACGCGTTCGCCACTCTCGAGCGCACCCTCGATGAACCCGGTTCGAATGCAAGCGTGGTCGCCCGCAAAATGGATACGCCCCTCGGGCGTGCCAATGTGGCGCATGTATTCCAAAGCGTAACCTGGGGCCAGGCTGCTAAATGCCCCGTAACTATATGGATCGTCGATCCAGTCGTGTATCCAACCTCGAACAAAATGGGCGCCGGCTTGTGGGAGAATGCGCGTCAGTTCGCCCAGGCCTTCACCTACCGGGTCTGCCATCTTGGTCCACCGAACCGCGTCGTCGCCGCAAACGTAGGCGGCCAAAACGGGCGCCTCCGACCGGGTTGCGTCCCAAAGCTGCTGGAGGGGGCCGTCATAGTGAAGGGAACCCGTCCAGCCCTCGTCGCGCCACCAGAAGGAATCGAATTCCCAACATATTTTGATCGCACGGCTCATTCGGCAGGCTTCGATGGCGCAACGCTTGGCTCCGGGCAGGGCTGGCTCAAAGATCACCTTCTCCAAGGCCGGTGGCGGGAGAGTCAGAACGACGCGGTCCACCTCGACTTCATGCGTATCGAACTCGAGATACACAGACTCGGAATCCTGCCGAACGCGTTGCAGAACGGTGCCAAGGTGCGGTTTGGCCACGAGCCGGTCCGCTATCGCGTCTATCATAGATCCCATGCCGCCCGGAACGCGATACGCGCTCATTGAATGCTCTTCGCGTTCCAAGTAATGCAGGTAGCCGCAAAGCCAGCCGAGGAGGCTGACTTCGTCGGGGTCGTCACCTTCGTCGGACCGGCAATTTGCCCACACCCACCATAAGCCGCGCTTGCTGCTCGTATTTTCGCGCAAAAAGTCGGCCAGGGTCCTCTTGTCCCACTCCTTGCGGTGCGCGTTCTTCCAGGGGACCTCTTCAAGGTCTCTACACATCTCGCGGGCGACCGCTTCGACTCTCAGGTCGTCCTCAAGCGCCTCGGTCCAAAGTGTGTCGGCGGTGCACTCGTGGCCATCGAAGAGGACCCGCCCGGGCCAACTCGACGCTCGGTCGGGTTCGATCCCGAGTTCCTGAAGTAGCTGCAGCGCTCGGCAGTGGTCGGCATCGAGCCACTCGCCACCGGCGTCGTAAATGGCCGAACCGGATCGAATCGTTGAAATGCGCCCACCTAAACGCTTTCTGGCCTCAAAGAGGGACACTTTCGCGCCCGCCTTCTCAAGCAACATGGCCGCCCTCATCCCCGCTGCTCCAAGCCCTACCACCGCTACTCTCATGGCTTATCCTGTCTCTCCCTCGAGCGCAGGATAAAGTCGCCGATCAAGCACAAAACAAGCGCAACTCCGATATCCCCTAGCGTGGCGCCAGGCCATTTCATGCGGAATCCGTTCAGCAAGAATCCCATCGCCACAAATCCGAGCGCCAGGCAATACGAGCGTGGGCCGCGTGAACGAACACGAAGGAGCGAAACTACGGTCATCACGGCGCACACCAGCATGCCGCAACTGAGATAGACTTGAAATTGTTGGTCGCTCATCAGGCCGATCCCAAGGGTATTTGAACGGCGCCCTCCGGTTGCTGAGATTACCCTGCGATAACGAGCTCTCAAAGGAGATCGAATGCGTGGCCCATGAGTCAAAATAGGGCCGATGCCTGTAACCATTCTGGACCATCCGCTTGCGGTTCATCTACTGGCGGAACTGCGCGGGCGCGATACGCAGCCAGGCGCGTTTAGGAAACTGACCTATCAGTTGACGACCTTGCTCGTTCTGGAGGCCACAAAAGCAATTCCTACAAAGACGCGAATGGTTCAAACACCTTTGGAAGAGTGCGAGCAGAGGGTTCTTGGCCAAGGCTTGGCGGTTGTGCCAATTCTGCGCGCCGGCCTTGCCATGCTGGAGCCGATTGCCCAGATGTTTCCAGACGTCGCCGTTGGATACATCGGTCTGGAGAGGGACCACGCGACAGCCGTGGCGAACAGCTATTACTGCAAACTGCCGGACCTGCAGGACCGATTTACGCTCTGCGTTGATCCCATGCTTGCGACTGGCGGGTCGGCTTCACAAGCGCTAAACCTCATCAAGGCGAAGAGCCCTGCCGGACTGGTGATGATAAGCGTAGTTTCAGCGCCCGAAGGTCTCAAACGGCTCTTCAGCGATCATCCGGACGTTCACGTCGTTACCGCCGGAGTGGACCGGGGACTTGACGCCCGAAAATACATCGTGCCCGGTCTCGGGGACTACGGGGACAGGCTTTACGGGACTTCTTGAGACTTACCAGCCGCCCATGGGCGTTGATATCTCGTTGGCAAGATCCTTGGGCGACACCGTTTTTAAGGGCAGGTAGTTCGAACGTGAGAGAATCGCGCCACACTTGTCGACCAGTGTTTGGTAAGGGAAGTATTTGCCTTGCAGGGGGAAGGCGTCCCAGCATAGAGCGTCGATCGCCGAATCCATTGCCCTAATATCTTCGGACCCTGGCGCCAAGCGAGGCAGTTTATCGCGGCAAAAAACCGTAATCGCCTCGCGAATCAAATCCGCATCGTCAAAAACCGTGACTTGCTGTGGAGCGTTCATAAATTGGTCAAACAAGACGTTCAATAATAAAATAGGCTCGATGCAGCCCGTTCTGGATGCCTGGTTTCAGGATGAGTTAGAAGAAAGGGTGAAGAAGTGCCTCATCAAGTTGCAGCCCCGGAGCGCAGGCCCTTTCGAAACGGCGAAAGACCTCTACCGAGGGCGTGTTCTTGCCGAGAATTGCACTATATGCGCGCGAGGACACGAAATAGGGGCTTTACCTTAATCGAACTGCTGGCCTGTCTGGCGTTTCTGAGCCTGGCCGTGTATCCAATGCTCTCTTGCATTACTTGGAGCCTGAAGACCGCGCTTAGAACCCAAGATCAAATGTGGGTCGAGGGCGTCGTCCTCGATCAGATTGAAACGGAAAGGACCATCGCTCTAAGTTCGGCGCTGACGGTAGGAACGACCTCGACGAACAAGACGCCGACGGGGATGTCCGTCAGTGTAACCGTGCAGACGGTGATCGCCCTGGTGAGTGGCTATTCGGACCTGTACTCCGTTCAAGTCACGGGCACTTGGAACGACGTTCTCATGAACAAGAACTCCAGCTCGATCGTGCTAACCACGTACATGCGCGCGCCGCATGTCTAGGTTTTGGGTTTTGGGCGCCGGGTTCGCGATTTAATTTCCCAACACCCAATCTCTCCGCTTACCCTCCCGTTGGCACCGTTTTGATCGGGAATGGCGGGTGCTGGGGAATAGAGACCGGATATTTCTCGAGTTGCTCCTTAAGAACTTCGATCGCTTTATCGAGCTGCACGTCCCGTCCGGCCATTTCTGCAGCGGGGTCGTCTTCGACATCGATATCCGGGCTGGCGCCATGGCCCTCGACGATCCAATCGTCGGTAGAGTACGTGCCGTAGTTGGGGATGTAAATAAGCCCTTGGTCGATTAGGGCATAGCCGTTGCCGCTGCCTACTTCGCCGCCACCCGTGCGCGTGCCGATGACGGGACCGATCTTCATGCGCTTCCAGCCTTCGACAACTTGCTCGCCATCGGAGAAACAGTACTGGTTGCAAAGCAGGGCCTTATGGCCGATGTTTGCCCAACCCTCTCTCGTCCAAGGGTTTCCAATCCGGGGCTTCGCCCAGAAGATGGGCTTTGACGCAATGTCCTGAAGGATGAGGGACGATATGTATCCGCCACCGTTAAAGCGCTCGTCGTAGATCATGGCCGTCTTGTAGACGTCAGGGTATTGGCCCTTGGCGAAACCGACAAGGCCGGAATGAAGCATGTCCGGTATGTGGAGATATCCAAAGTTGGATCCGCCGTGATCTTCGACGTACTTGGTTCGTCCCATGACCCAGTCGTCATATCGGAGCGGCACTTCGGTGTCCAATGGCTTGACTCGAACGATTTTTGCGCCATCGCGACTTGGTTTATCGTTCACGAGAATGGCCACCGTTTCGCCCCTGGTTCCCAGCATCAGGGAGCGAATATCGACATCGGGATGCACCGTCTGGCCAGCGATCTCGAGAATATAATCCCCCTCTTTAACCCCAGAACCAGGGGCTGCGAATGGAGACTCAATGTCGGGATCCCATGGGTCGCCCCGGTAGATCTTCTTGATCTTGACCCCGGTCTGGCTTGCGGTGTAATCCACATCGATTCCGAGGAATCCCATGCTCTGAGCGTGGGCTGGTGGGGCAGGCGGCGGAATAACGTAGGCATGGCCGACGTTCAATTCCGAAACCATGTTGGCGCAAAGCCTGGTGAGGTCCGCCCGGTCGCCTACCATGGGCAACTGAGCCTCGTATTTGCGCCGAATGGCCTTCCAGTCTAGGCCGTGCATGTTGGGGTCGTAGAAGAAATCTCGCGCGATGCGCCAGGACTCTTCAAACACTTCGTGCCATTCGTCCACGGGGAGGTACGTGATCGTGTATGGCGCGAGGTTGACTGCCGTCTGCGAACCGTCCATGCCGTGAACAGTCAGGGATTTGCCTTGGACTAGCAGCAGTTTCTTTCCGTCGGCCGATTTCTCAAAGTCGGTAATGCCAGAGGCCACCGGGGCGTTCTTTTGCGACTCTAAGTCGAAAGCTATCAGGTCTCCGGTCGATTGGCTGAAGGCGATTATCTTTCCAGGAGTAGATTCTAACTTCGTGTAAGAACCTGGGGGAATCGGAACCGCGATAACGCGATCGGAGAGGCCGTCCCAGTCCACGCTAACTGCTGGCGGAGGCGTTGGCGTTATTGGCGCCGCAGTCGCTCCTGGCTTTGAAGGCGCAGGTTTGGATTCGGCAGCCTTCGCGTCAGACTTGGCTTCGGAAGCGACCGACCCTTCCTCGTCGTCCTTCGGCAAGAACGGCGACTTTGCGTCCTTCGTCAACGCGAGCATGTGGACACGGGTGTAGTTCTGAAAATAGAATTTGCCGTTGATGCCGCCATCTTGGGGGACCAGGGAGTCGTCGGCGAGATAGACGAGAAACTTGCCGGTCGAATCGAAGATCGGCCAGTTGACGTTTACTCGAACGTCAGTGACCCGCACGTCCTTGCCGGTAGCGATCTCGTAGACATATGCCGAGGATTGCCAGTTTGTCTCCTGCTTGGAATAGGCCATCAACTTGCTGTCGGGGCTGAAAGCGACCGAACCGGGGAAGTTGTCATAGGCGCCCAGGTTTTGGGTAACGTCGACAACTTTGAAGGCTCCCGTCTTAGCATCGACTAAAACCACGCGGCCGGCGCGGTCCTCAAAAGCGATCCACGCTCCGTCAGGCGACCACACGGGTTTGAACATGTTCGCGCTCAAACCATGTGTCAATTGAGTTGGCTCGCCGCCGCCATTGGCGTCGCCGATCCAGAACTCGTTCTCGCCGGAGCGGTCGGAAACGAACGCGAAGCGCTTTCCGTCGGCGGACCACAGGGGATACCGCGCCCGGGCGCCGGGCTTGTTTTCCAATACTCTCATGTCCCCGTTTTCGGCCGCCACGCTTACGACCTGACCCCGCGCGTCTAACAAAAGCCGCTTGCCAGTTGGACCGATCGACGCTGTGTCCGTATTCGCGCCGAGTTGAGACGCCAGGGACACTCGTTGGATGCGCTCATGGATTCGGTCAGACGAAAGGTCGAACGCGAGGTCTTCGGCTTTATCTGACGCCGGGTTGAAAATACCCAGGTGAGCGCCATGCTGAAAGATAACGCGAGACCCATCGGAAGACGGATACCGGACCGCGCCGTCGCTATAGAATGTGCACTGCTTGGTCGCACGGGTCGACGGGTCGACTTCCCAAATATTGGCCCAGCCGCTTCTCTCGGAAACGAAGAAAATCTTGTCGCCGCACCAGACCGGCGTCGTATCGATTCCCTTGAACTCGGTCAGTCGCTTGAAGGTGACGTTCTTGGTATCCGCAAGCCAGATTTGGTCGTTCCACCCGCCGTGGTAGTGGTACCAGTTCGCCCATTCGAAGCTGGTTGGCACATAGGCGACCTTACCGTTTGGCCCCATCGATCCAAAATCAGCGCGAGGAATCGGCAGCTCTTTTGCAGGCCCGCCTTTAGCGGAAACGACGAAGAGGTGGCGAAGGGCGATAATCCCACTGTCCCTTCGAGATCGGAAGAGGATGCCGCTCCCATCGGGGGTCCAGCCCTGAACGTCCGCAACCAAAGGATCGTAGGTCAACCGCGTGACCGCGCCGCCATTTGTAGGGATGAGGTAGACGTCCGAGCCCCCTTCATACTGACCCGTGAACGCGATCCAATTGCCGTCGGGTGAGAAACGAGCGTTCGTTTCTACGCCGGGGTCCGACGTCAAGCGTCTTGCCGTATGAGTGGCGATCGAGCCAACCCATAGGTCGCCTTCAGCGGTGAAAACCACCTGGTCGCCATGGATGTCGGGTTTCGTTTCGAAAGAGGTTTGAGCGGTGCAAAGAACCGCAGAGCCCATAGAAAGGCAGATTATCGATAGGGAGTAGAGATGCTTTGTCATACCGGATTGTTAGAAGCCTAGCACATTGGCAACCACCAGCCGAGTATCCTTTTCCTGGCTAATGGGCAAAGCATATTGGCTGATTCTCGCTCTCGCTGGCCTGCTCTTTCAGACGGTAGCGCCGCTCGCAAGGTCATCATCGACCTGCGTCCCGCCCTCATTCACGGCCAAGGCTGGATCAAGCTGCCCGATGCGAAAAATGGGGATGAAATGCTCGTGCCCGTGCTGTGCGGGCAATAGCCACCAAGCCTGCATGTGTTCGGTTTGCGGAAAGCCCATGAATCAAGGCGCCCAACTTGGTCTGCCGCCGATGACGATCGAGAAGCTCTCGTTCTTGATTCTTCCGGCGACTCCGCAAGTTTGGTCCTTACCGACCTGGCATATAAAGTTCACGACAGTTGTTCGGGACCGCCCCTATCCTCCCCCCCGCCTCGGTTGACGCCTAGCGCTGCGCATATGCGCGGCGCACCCACTTTCCAGCCTTATCGCCTAGCGCCTCTTGGCGCATGCGCGCGACCCTTCGGCCCACGCCGGATGCAAGGAAGTAAATAGATTTGAGACGAGGATTTACACTTATCGAGTTATTAGTGGTGATCGCGATTATCGCGATCCTGGCCGCAATTCTCTTTCCTGTCTTTACGCAGGCCAAACAAGCCGCAAAGCAAATTGTTTGCCTGACGCAGCAAAAGGAGATTGGCCTCGGCCTGATGCTATATGTCAACGACTGGGACGACGTTTACCCGGAGGAACACCCGCCGACTGGCAATCCCGCAGTTGCGGACGATTTGGGCCAGCTCGAATCCGTGGACTACGGCTCCCCCTTCGACAAGATATTGCCGTACGTGACGGGCACAGATTCGGCGAAGCAGAGCCTGTATTTCTGCCCTATGGACCAGGACCCTCACGGGTTGAAGCTGTTGGATTCCAGCGGTAACTGTATTGGAAGTGCGCCGTTGGCGCCGCCGCCAGGCAACCTGACGAGCTTCCTCTTGAACGCCTACTTTCTATTCGGAGCCTCCGGATCGGCGGTCTTGGAGCCTTCGCAGACGATCTACATCGCTGAGCGGCGCGACGGCTTCTGCGACGTGCACTATCATCCCTGGCTCGGCGAGGTGGAGATTCCCACCAGTCCCGCCGATACCGCCGACCCCATCGCGATCGCTTTCAACCGGCACGCCACAGGGAGCAACTACGTCTATGCGGACGGCCACGCTAAATGGCGGATGTTCGCGCAAACCAGGCTGCCATTCCCTGGACACGAGTTGTATGGGGAGCATCAGGCGTTCTGAAACGTAGCCCATGTATCAAGGACTTTGAGATTATCCTTTCATTGCCCTCGAACTATTGGCTGTCCTGTTCTCGTTGAAATATGCATGGTCGAGCTTGAAGAGTTAGCGCGCAAAATGACCGCACTCGGCCCCGTTCGGGTGCTGGACGTGCACCAGGCCGCAATGGGGCGGTCGATGTTGAGCATCTACATCCATAGCGGCCACTACTACATGCTTCCGGCGATCGGAATGACGGCTGCCCAACTCGTCAGTCTTCTCGACGAGTATAAGGAACGCGGTGCGCTTCACTTCACGTACAACGCACAAAGTTCGATCGACACACCCCACAAGCCAGTTCTGCCCATGGATCCTTATGCAGACTTGTACTTTGGAGATCCTTCGGATGGACTTGTTAAGATAACGGCGGTTTCGCGGTCCAAAGTGGCCGAGTTGAACGCCATTCTCGACGCATTAAAGCCTCCATTCGATCCAGCTAGCTTTCCTTACGTCGACGAAATTGAAAGAACCGAATACAAGCCTCGAACGGAAGGTTCGATGGCCCGGCTTTCCTTGCGGCTCAAGGGTGGCGACTGGAAGCATCTGCGGGACCTGGAGGAAGGAATACGCAGCCATCTAGCCGAGTCAAACCTGATTCGCGATATCACGGTGGGGCGCCACGCGGTCAAGGGGTTGGATCCGGAGATACTCCTTACCACTGGGGAGGAAACGACGGAAAAAGGCTTCGCGTTCCTCGCCGCTTTAGCGGACTACTTGCCCGCGTCGGCAGAGCAATCAACTCCCTCGCAGAGGGGAGCGGAAGGTCTTCTTGCCGTCATGTCTGCCGCGCAAGCGGTAGATCCTGAAGGTCGAAAGGCGCTTGTCCGGGAGCCGGCGGTTCGCGTGATGAGCCCGCTCGAGTTGCGAAGGGCGGCCTTGGCGGCATTGGGAGAGACGCTGAAGACGATCGAAGGCTTCAGGGGTTTGTCACAGAGCCTGGCGGGAAACCTGCTGCTTATTCAGTTTCCCAAAGGCATCCTTGGCCTTGGGGGCCATTTCGACGAGGAGTGCGAGGGAACGCTCGGTATGGTTTATCGAACGGTCCAATCCAACCCGAAGTTCGAGAAGGGGTGGGCCGCCCATTACCGCTACGACAAGCGCAACCGGGTCCTGAGCGTCAGCGTTGCGGGCGAAGGGGAACCGGCGCCACACGGATGGTGGACCCTCAGTTAAAGGGGTAAGCATGAACGACGCGATTCTCTTGCGAGACATAACGGAGGCGGACCTTCCCGTCCTCTTTGAAGCCGAAATCGATCCGATCGCCATGCAAATGGCAGCCTTTACGTCGCGCGAGCCTCTGGATTGGCCTGGCTTCAACGCCCGTTGGGGCAGGATCCAGGCCGATCCTGGAGCTTTCATGAAATGCATATTGATCAACGGGGAGTTGGCCGGCAGCATCGGCTCCTATTTAATGGACGACAAGCGGCAGGTCTGCTACTGGATATTCCGTGAGCATTGGGGCAGGGGAATTGCTACTACGGCTCTTGGGTTATTACTGGAAGCGGACGTCACAACGAGGCCCGTTTTCGCGTCGGCTGCGGCCGACAACCTCGGTTCGATCAAGGTACTCGAGAAATGCGGGTTCAAGGTCGAAGGGAGCGAGAAGGCGTTCGCCAACGCGAGAAGGGAAGAAGTGGAGGAGGTTTTCTTCCGACTGGACTAAGCCTCAACCGGTTTGGGTCTTCTCTTTGTACCTTTCATTGTTTTGACCACCACTTTCGGCTCTATCGGCTCGAGGGGCCGAGGCGCCAGTTCTGACGCCTGCAAAACGAGGCTGACTACGTAGGGGTCGCTCAGGGTTTCAAGCCCCTTCAGGCGGATGTTGCGCACCTGGTTGCCGTTTCCCTTCATTCTCCGGTCGGGATCTAAGAGGGTTGCTCCAAATCCGAAAATAAGGGTGACGTGGTCGGAGTATACGGCCAGATTTACGAAGCAGTCGCGCACTTCGCCCGTGTGGGTGAACCCACTGCAAACCGCCGAGCAGGCGTCGTAAAAGATCTCGCTTATCGGCCCGAGGAGATCGAGAAGGACTATGCGCGCTTGTAGGGTGAGGTCCTGAACTTCGGCCGGATACGGCTGAAGAAACTCGATTAGCTCAACAGGTTTTCGATAGCTCACGATCTTAATTATAAGACCAATGGCTTTTCGCTAGGAAGGCCCAGAGTCTGAATCAGGTTTATCCTCGCCGATCTTCAGCGTTTCCTGGATATGCTCGGCGAGGCGTTCGGGGTCGGTGATTTCCTGGAGCGCGTCGGTTTCGTCGGTGTTGCCCTCAATTCCCAGGTGATCCATGACTTGCTTCATCATGATGAGCATTTGACTGCTTTCCTGCTCGGCCAGCATATTGATTTGAAGGTCGAGGTGGTTACGCTGATCCGCCGCCCTTTGCTGGCGGTTCTGGCTGGTTAAGATGAAAGCGGAAAGAAACATCGCCTCGAGCGACACGGCTAGGTTAAGGAGATTGAAGGGCGGAGGATCGAACTTGAGTCCGATCAATGCAAAATGTGCCCCGTTCCAAATGAGCCAGCAGGCGAAGATGGCGCAGTGGATGTACACAAACTTGGGACTTCCACAAAAACTGGCAACCGCGTCAGAAATGCGATCCGACCTCGACCGATTTTCGTGAAAAGCCTGTTCGATCCTCGTGATCGCTTCGACGTTCCGATGAACCAGGTCGTCGAATGTCGTCTTCTGAGTTTCCTTGGAGGGTGGTGTGCTCATTTATCTTTCAGTGTAGCGGTGAATTCAGGGGTTCCTCAGGAGGCGCTGCCTGCCCATCGATTGCGTCTACAGCGCTAGCTACTGCCTCGCGCATATGTTCGCTCGCGTCTTTCTTCGCGGAGCTCTCAGAATCTTCCACGGTGAGCGTTGCTTCCGATTCCACATTGGGCGGTGGTAAGTCGATTGGAACGGCAAGCTTTGGCAACACGGCGAGCACGGCGATTTGTATGCATGCCGCAACAGGGACGGCTAAAATCATCCCTACAATCCCAAGCAAGAGGTTGCCCACCAGAAGGGCAATGATGCTAAGTATCGGATGTAAACCAACGTGCCCACCGAGAATACGTGGCGTTACAATCTGGTCGAAGAGGATTTGGTGGAGGAATATGCTCGCTCCGACTGCAGCGAGCATGAGGTTGAGCCCTCCTCCAAGAAAGGAAACGGCGGCCGTGAGGGCAACTGTGAGAACGGCTCCCACGTAGGGGACGCTGTAAAGTAATCCGGCAAGCGCTCCCAGTAGGAGGGCGCTCGGCACGCCAAGTGCCTGTAGAAGTAGGAAAGTGGCTACGCCGTTCAGAGCTGATACTATGGCGAGGCCCCTGAGATACTTTCCAAAGACCGCGGTGATTTCCACGACCGCTGTTTGGACCACTGAGCGATTCCTAAAGGGAACTACCAGCAAAGCCTTAGCCATTATCAGGTGAAAGTCTCGCAGAGCATAGAACGCGACGATGGGAATGATCACCACCCAAACGAGATTGCTTGCGAACAGGATCCCATATCCAACGACGGAAGAGGTTGACCTTGCCCATTCCTGCTCCAACGAGCCCATCGTCTTCGCAGCTATATTCGCAGTTCCCTCGGGAACGTTCATTTTGTGAAGGGACCTAGCTAAGCCGTCCGGGCTGCCGTCCGGGAAATATCTCTGGAACTGAGCTTGCATTTGACTTCCCTGAGCCATTAGGTAAGGCAACGAGAGAGCCAATAGCCCGCCTGCGATAAGCAGGAAAGCGCCGAAGATGAAGGCAGTCGCCCATGTCCGGTTCCATCCTCTAGCCTCCATTCGATCCACGATGGGATCGAGAACCATGGCGAGGATGAGCGCCAACCCGAGCGGTACCCAAATGATTCGCACGAGCCAAGCAACATAGCACACGACCACAAAGCAACAGGCTCTTGCGGCCCATTTTCGAATGGTCTGATTGTCAGGTATGGGTACGGAAAGGTATTCCATTACGGCTAGGCTCAGGGCTCACCTAGCCGTGGGCCCCGTTTCGCCAGGAGAATCTCGAGTGTCGACCCGCTTACACTGCAGGCCTGCCGCGCAGTACACGGATGATGAGAACCACAACGGCGAGCACGAGAAGGAAGTGAATGAGCGAGCCGACGTGGACGACGAAGAAGCCGAGCAGCCATAGAATGACGAGGATGACGATTATGGTTTCTAACATAGATCTTTGAATCTCTCCTAATTGGTCGTACTCCGAATGAGTTGCAATTGGAGCAACCATGCATTCCACCTCCGCCAATAGGCCCAGCCCAACCCAGACGCAGTCGGACAAGCGATTCTAGCCCTTGAAGGATTTCGGCGTCATCACCTTTAGGGCAAGGGGTTCGATCGAATAATTGAGGGGCGTCTTTTGCGCGAGTTCACCGTCAACAACCACAGACTGAATGGGAGTCGTGGTGATCTTTCCGGCCGCGGTGTCCTCGCTGTGTACGGACTTGAGAGCGCCTTGAAAGCCGGTGGGAAGCAGAAGGGCATACTGAATCAACTGCGCCCTCGATCCTGCTTCGACGGCGTAAAGATGCAGAAGACCGTCGGTGATGGCGGCAGTGGGCGAAATTGGAAGAGGACCCGCGTGATACCGACCGTTTCCTATGACGAGTTGAAGGGCCTCCATTTTGGTGGTCCCATTCTCACTTTCGATGACCGTCGTAAACGGCTTCATTTGGCGGATCGCCTTAACCAGGGCGATGGCGTAGACGAAGCGGCCGAAGCGACGCTTTAAGGGGACGGTCAGGGTTTTGGCGACCGTCGCCGATAGCCCAATAGTGGCGACGTTGAGGAAATACTTGCCGTCGCAAACTCCGAGATCGACCTCGGACACCCTTCCAGAGACGAGGATCTCGACCGCTTCGTCCAAATCCGTGGGTATTCCAAGGTCCCGGGCGAAAGCGTTGCCAGTTCCAAGAGGCAGGACGCCCATGGCGACGTCGGTGTGCGCTAGGATGTTCGCTACGGCGTTCATGGTTCCGTCACCGCCGCCAACGATCAGGAGCCGGTCTCCTTTCGCCTCCTCCTTTGCCCTGCGAATCAGTTCAGGCGCTTTTGAGAAGCCCTCCGAGATTGCCAGACCAATGCCTTTTTCTTCAAGTTTCGATTTCGCCTGTTCGAGCCACTCCGTGCCCTTGAGCGACCGGGTGTTGACGAGCAGAACCGCTTCTCGTTGGGCTATGTCGGATTTGGGCACTATATCTCCTACGTCAACGGTGGATCATTGTCCCGACGGATGGGCGGCCTCCGGTCGGATCAGGTGACTGACGGCGCCTGCTGAAAACTTGCTTTCCAGCTCAAAAGGGCCCCGACGATCTCTTCCTCCAGGTCAGCGCGGGTTCTGCCCGACGACTTGCGCAACGCATAGCCGTGGTCCGCACCCTCGAGCCAATGCAGCGCCCAAAGGCCTGGTCGGAGAGTTGATACCACATCATTCATGAGTTCCGGAGTGCAGAGGTGGTCGTTCGTTCCTGAGAATTGGAGCGTTGGCGTCTTGATCGATGGCAAATGAGCCGACCGCAGTTCTTCGGGCTTGCCCGTCGGGTGGAGCGGATAACCAAACAGGAGCAACGCATCTGCGATCGAGTCGTCAGCCATCAACATGGAGGCCACGCGGCCACCCATGGAGTGGCCGCCGATTATGAGGACTTTGGGCGAGATTTTGGTGCAGACGGATTCGACAACGGCTCGATAAGTCTGCTTCAAAACCGGCATTCTGTCGGGAAGGGTTCCTCCTTTCGCGCTGTAAAGAAAGTTGAACCGAATCACGGAGAAGCCGGCCCTTCGGAGGAGTCCGCTGAGCCATTCTTGGGTCTTCGTATCCATGTTGCTCGCCGCTCCATGGGCAAGAATCACTACGGAGGCGCCTGCGTCGTCGTCTGCGACGATCGGAACCTCGCCGCCCGCAACTTCAATCGTCCATCGCATTTGGGGATTTTGACACTCCTCGCCTCTCGTTGACCTGCAAGACCGAGTTTCGGAAGTTTATGCAAATTATTTGCACTCTAAGTTCGGTGGGTTCGTTTCGCAAATCGTGTCGGCTTCACGATTTCTCCTGATCATTTCTTTTCGAGAATCTAAGGCCGCTACATATATATAAACGGTTTTTTCGGGTCAGTTGTCACAAGAAAATACAGAAGAATGTCTACTGGTCTAGTTTATGCTAAAGGTCGCAGGTCCTCGCGGGGGAGGAATACGTCTGGCCTCAGGTGCTACTTCCTTTTGCCAATGTATTGCCGCCAGTCCCAGTTCTTAGGATCATCGCAGCACCGAATGGGATCGGGGGAGCCTACGCGGGTCACGAACTCATCGAGCAGCTCCGTGAACTCAGGGCGGCCGACGACCGAGGCGTCACCAAATGGCTTTGTGCGACAACAGGAGTCGCACACCGCACGCAGGTTGATCGGCCGATTGCAGCCGCTGGCGATGTGGTCGATGGTTGTCGCCTCAGCGCCGCAAATGGCGCATCTCCCTCCGGCTTTCTTGAAGAGGTCCTTGCGCGTTCTTTCGGGGATGATGTGTTGCCGCAGGGGGCGGCCACCGCCGAGCAGATACCAGAGAACCTGGCCAAGCGCTTCTTGGCGCTCGGGGTCGAAAATGGAACCGTCTGCGAGGGCGCCGCGGAACTGCCGAACGAACGCGGCCACGTTGCGGCAGGTAGGGCCGCAGTAGGGCGTCTTTGTGGAATCCGAGGGTTCGCCGCAATTCGGGCAGGTGATCGGGTTCTCTGGAATGGGTTCTGCGGGGCGAAACTTCTCGGCTAGGATGGGTTCCAGAACGTAGGAGAGCGTTGCGCGCGCTTGTTGTTCGACGCTTTCGCCTGAGTCGAGCCTGGGAAGCGATTGGGCTACGCGTTCTATTACCTCCAGGGTCTGGCCCATAACTATCATTTTGCCATCGGTTTTGCTTGGTTGCCGGTGGAGATGTTAGATCGGCCCTTCAGGCCATCCGGAGGTAGGGCTGGCCCAACCCAGGGCGACGCTCATCCACTTTACGCTACGCTCCAGCGGATTCGCTTGCCGCTGGGCAATGTTAGATCGGCCCTTTGGGCCTTCCGGAAAGCAGGAATTGCGCCGATTATTTCTCGTACTGAACCCGCCAGATCGAGCCGGAGCCGTCGTCGACCACCATAAGCGCCCCGTCGGACGCCACGGTTACTCCTACTGGCCTGCCCCATACGTCGCCCCTTGGCGTTACGAAACCGGTTAGGAAGTCTTCGTATTCGCCGGTTGGCACGCCGTTCTTGAGCGGCACCCGAATGACCTTGTATCCGGTTCGCTTCTGCCGGTTCCATGAGCCGTGCTCGGCGGCGAAGGCGTCGTCCTTGTATTCGGCAGGGAAGGAGGCGCCTTCGTAGAACGTCATACACAGCGACGCGGAATGCGCCTGGACGAGCACTTCTGGGACGAGAACCTTGTCCTTCAGCTCCGGGTGCTCTCCCGGGTGGCGCGGGTCCTGGTTCGGGCCTATGTAGAACCATGGCCAGCCGTAGAAACCGCCTTCCTTTACTCTCGTGATATAGTCCGGTGGAAGGTCGTTGCCGAGGTTGTCCCGCTCGTTCACCGAGGCCCACAGATCGCCGGTTTTTGGGTGGATCGCTAGTCCAACAGGGTTTCTTATCCCGGAAGCAAAGATGCTCTCGTTCTTGCCGTCGGGGTCGAATTCGAGGATGTCGGCGCGACGATCCTCCTTCGCGCGGGGGTTCTCGTAATCGTTGGTGAGAGAACCAACGGAAACGAACATCTTCTTCCCGTCTAGACTGAAACGCACGTCGCGCGTCCAATGGCCTCCACCTGCCAGCCTTCCTCCGCTCGGAATCGATGGAACCACGACTTCCGCCGGACCCGTGGCTTGCAGATCCCCGTTCTTGTATGGGAATCGAACCACAGAACCGGTGTTGGCCACATAAAGCCATTTAGGGTTCGGGCCGGGCGGGTAGAACGCCATGCCGAACGGCATTTCGAGTCCGGCGCCAAACACCTGGCTCACGGCGGGTTTGCCATCGGGGGTCAGCCCCCTTAGAATGCGTACGCGGTTTGCCCCGCTTTCAACGAGAAACAGGTCGCCATTTGGCGCGGTGATGATTTCACGGGGAAGATTGAAGCCCGTCCCGTAAAGCGAGACCTTGAATCCAGAAGGGACCAGGGGCCATGCGTTTGCGGGGCGCGGAACAACCTGGGGTCCGTTTTGAGCGCTGGCCGTGGCGTAAGGCTGCGGGAGGTCCGCGACAGAAATCTTGCGCTTCGCCCCGGGTCTATCGCTCGTCCAATCGTCGAACGCCGCCTGTCCGGTCATGGTTTGGCCTATCGGAGTTTCGGCGCTCACGGGGGCTTGCCCAGGTTGGGGCTCTTCGGACTGGCTCGAGTTGTTTTGGCAGCCTCCTAAGATCAGGGTTAAAGCGGCAACTCCGCCTGCGACCGTTGTGAGTGCGGTTCCAGATGTTGATCGCATATACGCGCCTGGAAGACCACCCATTTTGGCTGAGTTTACTACCACTTTCGAAGCCGATAAATGCAAAGTGCCACCAATATTTCAGGTGGCACTTGCTGAGGTGCTTGCTGGCTCGGCCTTGGCCGAACCCTTCGGTCTTCAATGCTTATTCACGCGGTCCGCTACTCGGGGCAAACTGGCTATCCGTGTTGATCTCTTTTCTCTTTTTAACGATGCGGCGGAAAATGTTTGCGTAACAATAAATCGGGACACTACCAATTCGTGCGGTTTGTTTGATCCCAACATTGGTTCCCCGAAAAGCGGAAGCCGGGCCGTCACGGCCGCTGCTAACATCCTAAAGTGAAGGAGAACGAGAGGCCATCCTCTGCTGCATTGACGCTCGCATTTGCGACCGTTTACCTTGTTTGGGGTTCAACCTACTTGGCAATCCAGTACGCGATCGCTACTGTGCCTCCTCTGTACATGGCGGGCGTGCGCTACGTCTTGGCCGGATTGATATTGCTGGTTTATGGATTCGTCACCCGTGCGCCGAAAGCTTCCTTGACCCAGTGGCGGACCTGCGCCATCGTAGGCGGATTGATGCTCACTTGCGGAAACGGGGCAGTGACTTGGGCCGAGCAGCGTGTCCCGTCGGGCCTCACGGCTCTGCTTTTGGCGACCGTGTCTCTCTGGATCGTTCTTTTGAACTGGGGTTTTGGCACCCGGGCCAAGCCAACCGCCAGCCAGACGGGAGGGCTGCTGATTGGACTCGCGGGGATCGCGCTGCTTGTTCTTCCCAGCAGACATGATCTCTTGGGAAAAGGGGTGGACGTGCTTGGCGCATGCGTCGTCCTTGCGGGGGCGCTCAGTTGGGCATCCGGGACAATGTATGCGCGTGGCGCCGTTCTGCCTTCCTCGCCGTGGATGACGAACGGAGCTGAAATGCTCGCGGGAGGCGTTTTCCTCGTTATAGCGGGTGCAGTGGGCGGAGAAAAGATGCACCTGAGCGCGGTATCTACCCAGTCTCTGCTGGCATTCGCCTACCTCGTGGTATTTGGTTCGGTGGTGGCGTTCTCGGCTTATACCTGGCTGATAAAGGCAACCACGCCAGCCCGGCTCGGGACGTACGCCTACGTGAACCCCGCGGTCGCAGTTCTTCTTGGCGCGGTTATCGCCGGTGAGCCGGTTACGCCGCGCGCTTTGTTGGCGATGTTCCTGATCCTATCGGGCGTGGTTATGCTTTCGCTCGTGCGAAAGCCGAGGGAGGCGCCCGCGGTGGGCGTCTCTGTCGAACAGTGCCAGGCGTCATTGGCGGAATAGTGCTTTGGCCCTCCTAGCATCCGGGCTTACAACACTTCAGTATCGGCAAGAACTCTCATCCCCTGCGACGCTGTTACTTGTAATCATAATCCGGGGCGAACTCAATGGAACCTTGCAGCTCGAGAGTCTGGCGCAGACGTCCCCCAGCGACAAACTCCTGGAGCGCGAGCGTAATCGCCTCGGTCCTAGTGCGAAGCCCGCTGAGTTCTAGCACCGCCGAGATTAATGCTTCATCTATTAGTTGCTCCTCAGGCATGCCTCAAGAATGACACTCCCAGGCCTCGATGGCCTACCGCATACTCCTTCGCGGATCACTCATCATCTTCAGCGGCATATCGTCCTTGTTCAAATCCACCTGCAAAACCTCAATTTCGAGCGGGTTCAACGCCTCCACTTTCTGGTGGAAGTCTGACACTTCGTCAGCGGTAGCCATGGCCACAACCAGAAAGTTGCCTGCCGCCAGGCGTTCCCGGTAACGCGTCGAAACTTCCTCGGAAGTTGCCTCCCCGAAAACCCAGCCGACGGCCGAGCCAATGGCGCCGCCAACGACCAGACCGGCCAAGGCGCCCAGAATTACCAGCGGCCCGAGTCCGGGCACGGCAACGAGGGCAAAGCCGCCGAGCGTTCCAACCGCTCCACCTACCAAGAACCCTTCGCGTTCGCCTTCGTGCTCTAACCCAACCTTTTGCCAATCGGGAAGCACCCAATGTCCCAGCAAGGCCTCTCGCGTTTCCCATTTGCTGCCAAGAATCGATAGCTGCCGCACGGGGACGCCCTCTCGTTCGAGGGCCTTGATCGCGTCTTCTGCCTTGATGGGGCCGGGGAAGGTCGCCACTACGGCACGTTCTAATCGTTCTGTGTCCATTTGTCGCTCCTACTCTTCAATACGCCAGGGCTCACCGAGGCAAGCCTTGTTGAACGCTCATATCACCTGGTCGGTGAGTGCCGTTGCTGGGACGCTTATCTTGAGTAGCTGGGCTTCACATGGCTGCGCCCGAGGCTTGCATGAGGGTATGTTCTGACCATGAAAAAGGACCCGCCAAAAACCGTCGACGAGTACCTCGCGCGCATCGATTCCGACGGTGCGCGTGCCTCCCTCACCAGACTGCGAGCAGTCATCCGCGAAGCGGCGCCTGAGGCTGAGGAGGTCATAAGCTACGGCGTTCCGACCTATAAATTTCACGGGTTCGTCTGCAGTCTGGCCTCGTTCAAGAACCACTGCTCGTTCTTCCCCGGGCACACCGTGGCCGACTTCGCCGACCAGTTGAAGGGTTACAAACTGGCGAAGGGAACCGTTCGCTTTCCCCACGACAAACCACTGCCAGACTCGTTGGTGATTGCCATCGTCAAGGCTCGATTGGCGGACAATCTGGCTGCAAGCAAGAAGTAGGTTAGGCAAGCGTGGAAGTTCCCATATTTCAGGTCGACGCCTTCACTTCCCGCCGTTTCGGAGGCAACCCGGCCGCGGTCATGGTGCTGGATGAGTTTCTTTCAGACGCTGGGGTGCTCGCGATAGCGGGCGAGAACAACCTTTCGGAGACGGCCTTTCTCGTTCGGGATGGTGGGGATTACCGGATACGTTGGTTCACTCCCGGCGTGGAAGTTCCCCTTTGCGGTCACGCCACCCTTGCCAGCGCGGCGGTGGTGATGGAGCGGCTAGAACCTGATCGCGAGGAAGTCGTTTTCCATTCCGCGAGCGGACCGCTGAAGGTGAGGCGGTCTTCCGGGGGTTACGTCATGGACTTTCCAGCCCGGCCATCTGGGCCGGTTTCGGCGCCGCCCGGTTTGGCCGAGGCGCTGGGCTTCAAGCCGCTCGAGGTTCTCGTGAATTCGTTTAACTATATGGCATTAATATTGAACGTATCGGAGTTGCGCACGCTTTCCCCGGACATGCCGGCATTGGCTCTTATGGATCGGCCAGGCGTGATCGTTACCGCGCCCGGGGACGGGCAGTTTGACTTTTTCAGCCGTTACTTTGCACCGGCAAAGGGCATTCCTGAAGACCCGGTGACCGGGGCGGCCCACTGCATGCTTGCGCCTTATTGGGGCGCGAAGCTGGGTAAGACCGAACTTTGCGGCTACCAGGCGTCGCCTCGAGGTGGGGAAGTTGGTTGCCGGGTTCTAGGCGACCGGGTGGAACTGGAAGGCGCATGCGCGTTCTACTTGGAAGGGAAGGCTGAGATTTGAGTTTTCTCTATTTGAGAAGCTCGAGGGTTCTAGCTACCATGTCATCGACCGAGTGATGGCTTGGTATCAAGACGATTCCATAGCGCAAGTTGACCTTCTTGCTTTACCTTCTCGGAAACCCAAAGCCGCAAATGCGAATATATGCCTGGAGTTATAGAGTTCTAAGGACATGGTATATTAGACGGGTACAGATATCTAGGCACCTAAGCGCTTAGAAGGAGTTTGCATGCTAAATATGCGAAAAACAATCGGACTAACATCCCTGGCACTTGTCTTATTGCCGTTTGCGGTTGCTGCCATTCAGCCTCCGAACGTAGTTCATATTCAAGCGAACGACAACTGTTATTTTGGAGGAACCGAGGATAAGGGCCAAGCTCAACATGGTTCGTTTGGAACGGTCTACATCAGCAAGGGCCATTCGTACGATTGGAAGGTGAGCAAGAACCGCGCCGCGCTCTACTGGGGTGCGATCCGGGCAACAAACAGCCCTCAGCCCATGCCCAAGATGGTTCAGAGGGGGACTGCGTTTGGCGGCCAAACCGTTTTTGTCCCCTAGTAGGGGGCTTTGATCTCAGGGGGAGGCCCAAGAGTACGGATCATCTCCGCGTGCCCAGAGATAGGTGACCACCTGGCCCGCGTGGTACGATTCGTGGCGCGCGATATAACGCAGCACCTCCGAGACAGGCACTAGTTTCAGCTCTAGCCGCTTCGCATAGGTGTCTGAATTCCGGGCTGGTCCGATTAGTTCGGCCTCTTTAAGGCCGTCAAGGTATTGCAGAGTTTCAGCACGAACCTCGGTCAGCTTCTTCACTAGTCCGGGAGCAGTTCTGATCGAGAGCAACGGGGCATCCAGCTCCTCATTTGTTTTCGTTGGCAGCCCGCGAAGGCCGTCGGTGATGTACTGCTCCGTCGCGATAATGTCCATGAAAATCCGGTGGATGCTGGGCATGCCCGGCGCGGGCGCCCAGTCGAGCATCTCGTCGGTCAGATGCGGAAGCGTTTCCGCAAGTTGAGTGCGGGCTGAATCCAGATTCGCTCGAACTAGCTGGTGGGTGGTCATTTCGGTCGAGTTTAGCGCAAAGTCCAATGCCGCGCCTGTGGTTCATCCCGCTTGTGGTTCTGAAGTTTCGTAAGTCTCTCGCCAAGGTCGCAAAGGAACGCAAGCTTGAGCGCGGGTTGGTTCCGGGATATGTGATTGCCGGGGCGCAGGGTCGGTGCGGGCCTCAGACAGGACGAGCCGGGCACATCGCCGGGGATGAAAAATGCGGTCTTGCTTCGGCGAGAACACGCTCGTATGACTGGCTTGTCTCCTCGCCAGGTTTCTTGAACCACTGAAGCCACAGAACTCCGCATTTCTGGCTTTCCGCCTTGTGCCGGGTTTTACAACTTGCCGCAGAAGACACAGAAGCCCTCTTCGGGTTTTGCCTCCGTGACTCGGCGAGCCCCGTTTTCAGAACAGAGAACTTAGCGCTGCATAGAAAGTATCTGACCACAGAGCTCTTAGAACCCCGCTTCATAAGAATGGCTGATCCGACATGGGAATGCTGCTTCCACAGAAGCCACAGAAAAAGGAAGGGTAGTCGCAACGACGACTTGGCTCGTCGCCTGTCACCTTCTCCGCAACGCGATGGTAAGGTTTGGTGTATTTCCAGTATGCGTCCGCGAAGATATAGCGACAAGGAAATCGGGAAGATTCTGAGCAAAGCGGCCGCACTTCAGTCGGGCGCAGGGGATTTTGCGAATGCCGAAGGGGCCACGCTTGCGGAGTTACAGCGCGTCGCAGGGGAAGTGGGACTTGACCCGGCCATGGTCGAGCGCGCGGCAATCGAAGTGGACAGCGCCCGTACGTTCACCACGGGGGCCAATTCGAACTCGGTTCTTCTGGAGCAGAGCGTTGGCGGCGAGCTCTCCGATGAAGCGTGGGAGCGACTCGTTACCTGTGCTCGATCGTTTACGGGCAGCCGAGGCAAAATCGACTCCAACCCACAGACTCGCGAGTGGTTTGGGAGATCAGAAATAGAATCCACGCTCCTCAGCGGGACAAACCGGCAGGGCCGAGTGCAACTGAGCTTATTGGGCGATGGGAGCGGGGCAACCACTTTGACCACCCTGGTGGGAACTATCGTTGGCCTATTTGCGACTCTGATTCCGGTGATCGTCGCGGTCAAGCAAACCTCGCCCTCCAGCCCGTGGTTGACGGCTCTATTGTCTGTTTTGCTCGCGTGCTCCTGCGCAGCGACAACATTCTGGACCATTCGGGCGCGCCGAAAGAGGTTCGCTTCACGCCTGGGCGGGTTGATGGATCGCCTCGTCGATATAATCGAATCTAGCCAAGTTCAAACTAGCGAGGGTGGCACTGTTTCCCTGGCCGCATCATTCCCAGATTCGAAAACGGTTCAGCAGGATTTGCGCGCCTAATCGCTGATTGGGGGGTAGCTTATTCCTCGAGGATGGCTTCGAAAATCCTGATCTCACTTGCTTTTTCACAGCACTCCCCAATCGCGGTAGAGAACTCTTTGAACGCGGTTTGCTGAAAATGCCGGTCGAGGTCGGCCCGGGACGTCCATTCCTCTACAAAGACGATCTTGTTTGGGTCGTCGGGGCTTAGGAAGAAGTCGTAGCGCTCGCAGCCGGACTCCGCGACGGAATGTCGACGGACTTCTCGGCAAGCGGCAAGGGCGGGGCCGAGTTTGTCAGGCAGGAGCTTGATATAAGCGGTGAGAACGACCATGCAACATTATCGTAGCGCATCGGGGCAGGTGATAGGAGGACGGCGAGGCGATACTCTGCGGGCAAGTTGGGTTGCGCGATGCGCGCAGAGAACTCGAGGGCATCGAAGCGGCGAGGGAGGAGCTCGACCAAAAGCTGCTCGGTTAGGGGGGTATCACACCGCCTTGGCAGGCGGGCCTCTGTTGGCCAAAATTCAGCTCGGGCCCGTCATATAGTTGTCACAAGTCTCCGTTAAGACGCCTCAGCGCGCGAATGTCGGCTTTTAGGGGTAGGGGTGCACCCTATACTGCCGGTAATGAGTGCTATAGAAGAAAGGGGACAAGTTAGAGAACTTGGAAGTCTGAGACTACAGGCCAATGTGTGGCGTTGGGCTTTAACCGTTGCAGTCCTTGCCACCGCCATTTACTCGCTGGCTACGTTGAACCATTCGGTTAGAGCGCTGGCCACCACGGGCCAGGAACAAGACGAGTTCGTAGCTCAGCTACAAGAAGGTCTCAACAAAGACATTGTGCCGCAACTCCAAAGCGCCGGCGCGGAGACCGTCAGCGAAATTCAACCTCAACTAATGGCTTCGTTCAACGGTCTAGGGAAACGGCTCCCAGAGGTAGCCGCGGTGGCCAAGGTAGAGTTCCAATCCCTCGAGACTGACCTGCCTGCGAAGAGTGAGACCATCCTGAACCAGTCATTCGACTCGATCCTTACCGGTAGGGAAGGTTCCATTCGAAAGATGTATCCAGATCTATCCGACGAGCAGGTGAAAGGTCTCGTTATGAACCTGGCCGATGAAGGCCGCCGGCAATCGACAGAAGCGAACCAAGAGCTATTTGCGGCGCACGAGGAAAAGCTAAAGGGCATCATGAGCAACCTCGAACTCATCAAGACTCAGGAAGCGAGCAATGTAAAGGGCGTCGAGCCGAGTTGGGACATGGCGATCCTTCTGCTCGATATCTTGCGAGAAGACGTTAAGAGCCAAGGGCCAGTTCCCGCTGGTTCGACCAACGATAAATTGGCTAACTCGACGAAAGCGACGACAGGAGAAAAAGCCTAGATGGCCACCAATAATCACATCCCGAAAAATCGGTCGATTCTGGACCCCGACGCGACGCAACTGGATCATCAAAAGCCTCCTTCGAAAAGACGAAAGGTCGCCGGGCAGACCCCGAGGCAAGCCAGTTTGCCCCAAGGGGAACCAGTTGGTTCCTTCACGCCCCTACTGGTCACCGCTCCAAAGAAAAGGACGCGAAAGAGAACTCCGGTTACGGCCCCCGTCTTGGAGGTCATATCGGTGGTTTCTTCTCCTGCCGATCCGGGCCTACCCAGTGAGCCGTTCGTCCCACCCTACGCCTATGTGCAGGACTTGCCCCCTAGCGAAGAACTGGTGGCGCAGCATTTTGTTCAGAAGGAAATATCGCAATCGCGCCGGGGCTTGCGCTTTACCCAGATCGTCGGAACGACCCTGGCTGCTATCAGCATTTACTCCCTACTAAGCATCACGAAAGGATTTGCTACCGAGCTACAGCCATCCCAGGCCGCTACTATTGCACAGGGGATGATTCAAGATCGGATGTCGGACAACATTCCCAAGTTCCAGAGCTACGTCAAGGAGCAACTGCCGATCCTGATGGGAAGGGTGCCGGACTACGCAAAACAACAGCTTCCCAACTATCGCCGTCAGCTAGAGACTCAGCTTGAGAATCAGATCGGCGCATACGCCAAACAGACCGCTCCGCAACTTGAGCAACAACTGGACACGTTTCTCTTGAATAACAAGGAAGCGGTCAGGAATCTGGTCGTGAACGGTGGCGACCCCCAAGCTTCGGCCACCCTGGACGAGAACATGAGGTTGATGTTTCTTGGCTTCTTGAACAACACGCAGGTAGGGGGAGAAACCCTTAGAAGCAAGATCGACCAATCGCTGACGGACCTCACAGCGGTCAGCTTGAGAGTCCAACGGTTGGCGGACAACAAGAATCTAACCGACAACGAGAAGAGGGCACGCCGGGCCGTGGCAATCCTTTTGAAGAGCGTGGATGACAACCCCAATCTTCAGCAGGCCGCCCAGACGTTGCAAAGCGTCGACAGTACACCTCTGGATGGCGCTCTTCAATGGAAGAGCCCGGACGAAGCCGTTTTTACCGCCCCGGGAAAGCCACCGGTGACTTTCATTCGGAAAAACGGGTCCTTGCCCGTGGCTGGGTCCTTGCCTCCGACCGCGACTGCTCCTGCGAAGAAGGTGACCACCAAGTAGTCCTCGCACCCGGCTCCATATAGATCGGCAATATCTTCTTCGCTATAGGATCCGGGACGCGCGATCGTTGAGGCGGACAAGGCCGTAGGACCGCGAACGGAGTCCTTCAAGCCCGACGTCCTAGCAATATGTCGGGTTCGTCGACTAGCCCTCGAAGGGGATTTTGGATCGTCGCGGTTTGTGCGTTCGGTCAGATACCGTTTATGTTCGCCATCTGGAGGATCGAGGCGGCGACGACGGTGTTGGTGGATCCTAAAGCGTGAATGAAGCAGATCGACGAGCGACCAACTCCGTAGGGTCGATCGCTTCGCGTGCTTGTTATCAATACTCTTCCGTCCTCCACTCGTCCCAAACGTTCGCCTCTTCCCAGTCCTGAGGCGGCTCCTGGCCTGCAAGTCGCAGGCCCAGGAAGATGAGCCCTACATGCCAGCCTTCGTGCCAGACCATGTGCTGAAGAAAGAGAATAGGGTTGTCATACCAACCTGCTTTTTCCACGCCTTTTTTCAGCGCTTCTCGCACCGCTTCGCGAACGGCCGGGCCGCTCTCCTTCAACAGAACCTTGATTTTGGCAAGGTCCTCGATCGGCGTCTCCCAGCCATCCACAAAAGAATCGCCGATGCCTTGGGCACGCTCGGGGGCGACGTTGGAAAGAAAAAAGTGCCTCACTTTGTGCATGTGAGCTAGCTGATAGTCGAGTGGCCAACCGTCTTCCGAGGGCTTCGCATGCCGATTCGACTCGTCCACGCGGGCCGCGACCTTGTCAACGATCCTACACTGTCGATCCCACGAGTCGAGCAAGGCTTCCAAAATGTCCATTCCGGGAATTTACCGGGCGAGAACGCACCGTTGCGCGCTCCAACAAAATGCTGGCTCAATCTGGCTTGACGCCCACAAACAAGCCACGGCCGGAAGGGCCTGGCTCGAGTACGTCGAAGCTGAGTCCGGCGGCTTCAAACGCCTTTCCGGTTTCCTCGTGCGTCACCAAGCGAAGTACGTGGCGTTCCTCGTATCGCTTGACGCCAGCAGGCGTGCCCACCAGGTAATGGAAATGACAAATGGAAAGGTCGCCGTCGGTTTCAGAGACATTCATGCGCGCGATTTTCAGTTCTGGTTCGTCAACAAGCGTCATGTGCGGCCTGCCCGCCCTCCACTCGTGCGGCTGAAACCAGGGTTCAACGAGGAGCGCGGCGCCCGGCTTCATGTGCTCGGCCATGCAATTGAGCGTTGCACTTAGGGCGTCCGGTTCCGTAAGGTAGCCGATCGCGCTGAACAGACACGTGACGACGTCGAACGTTCTGCCCAAGTGGAAACTCGCCATGTCGCCCTGATGGAGGGGCATGCTTGGAAGCCGCGCTCTTGCAGAATCGAGAAGCCCCTTCTCAATATCTAACCCTTCGCACCGATACCAGTCTTGGAGGTGCTCCAGATGGTGGCCAGTGCCGCAGGCCACATCCAACAAGTCGTTTCCGGGAGATTGCTTGTATCGCTCGGCAACCTCGTGGACGATCTTTGCCTCGGCAGCGTAATCCTTAAACGAGTAGATCGCGTCGTAATGCGCGGCGGACAGGTTGAACATTGGCTTTTATCTTAGCCATTTTCCCTCTTTCGATTTGTGGAAGAATCGCCGGAAGTTCGCATCGAGGCGCTAGCCGGCTTGTCTCGCATCCCCCACGCTTCGCGCGTAGCTATCGGCCACTTCCGTAAAGCCGCCTTCCTCTGCCTGTAGGAGTTCGTAGAACCGCTCGGTTAACTCGTCGAGTTCGTCGGACAAGTGCGCGGAGGCCTTGTCGTCCAAGGTGACGTACATCCAGTCGGTCCTATCGGTCTGGTCCCGGCTATAGGGTTTTGGAAATAAGTTGATTGCTTCCTTAAGTACGAGCGCGACGGCTGGCAGGCCGATCGCCTTGAAGCCCTCGATCGCCTCAGGCGCCAGCATGCCCGTACCGTTTTCAAAGAACTGCCAAAAGCCTCCATTGCACACTTCGGACTGGCAAAAGTGCGTCGCATAGAGGTGTCCAACCTCTTTCGGACACTGTCGAAACGTCTTTAGGAAGGTCTCCTCTCCATTATAAATGTCCACGTGCTCCCATACGGGTCCGACCAGATCCCAGTATTCCTTGACCGCCATTTGAACCCAAATACGCGGACAACAGGGCCGAGCATTCCGAGGCCACTGACCTCCTGTGCGCAAATAGCCGTAGCCGTCGCCTGTTAGTCCGACCACGCAATCTGGTCGAGGTGCCGCTTCTCGTGGTCGACCATCCGCTTGGTCAACGTTTGGGCGGAATGAACCCGTCTCGGGGTCATTATCTGCCACTCCAAATCGACCTGACTCAAAAGGGCTCGCCACTCCGATCGTTCCGAGACAAAACGATCTAGAAGGACTTGCCAGTCCAATTGGCTGAAGCCAAGTTTGCGAAACAGCGGGTCGGGGTTAATTGGGATGGCGCCTTGGGAAGCCCCGTCCTTAATCTGCCGCATCAGCGGGAGCCAAGCGGCCTGACAAGCAGTAAGATGCCCGAGCGTACGGTGGGCCGACTCCCTGCAAAGCTTGGCCGAAGGCATAGGTTCGGCGGGTGGGAACGCGCGAAGGCGTCGTTCGGTTTCTTCAAACCGCCGTTGTGTCGTCGTCCAAGCTGAGTCGTTCAGCGGCTTCGTTGACCCTAAGTTCGGAATGATCATTAAGACTTCCACTGGGGCTACCATAGCTCGCGAAGGTAGCTCTTGATCAAAAAGTGAGTGTCTTCGAATGAGACTCGGGGCACGTACGTTCTTCCATGAGCCAACTCGTTCCGGTGGTCGCGGATCTTGTCATCGGCCCGATCTCTGAGGGACTGGTCCAGCCCCAACGCGGCTCCAATTTGATCCAGCTTATGTCCCAAGCCGTCGCGCGGCCCGAAAGTTATGGAGGCTCTTTGAAGGTTCGGAGCGTTTTGAGTAATTTCCCCCTCAAACTCGGCCAGCAGCCGGAGGATGTAAGTTCGTTTGCTTTCTGCTCGGGCTCTCATTGCAAGGGCCAATTCTGCGCCCTTACACTCAGCATCAAGGATGCGACGGTCGAGTTCTTCCTGGACCTTAATGAGTTCGTGCTCAGTCCACTTCAACCGGTCGAAGCTAGCCTGCAGCATTCAACCCGGCGATGATATCGATTACCTGGATTAGACTTTGAGCGTTCCACGGATAGCCCATCGGAATACCATCGCTCGACTGGATTTCCCAAGCACCATTCACTGGACCGTAAAGCACAACCCTCCGGAGAGTTGGGTAGGCGAAGAGGTTTACCGTTGTGGGCAGGAGGCCAGCGCCTTTCTCGGTTGGTTCCAAATGCACTCGTCTGCGGTCGTTTATTTCGACGGTCAGGAGAGGTTGATCTGGCTCGGGGTGAAGGACCACGTCATGCATAACCCGCGCACCTTGCCCAGCATAGTACTGTTCGATCCACGTCACAGTCTGTTCCGCAAGTGCGATCAAGGCGGCGCGCCACTCTTCCATGAGAAAAATTTTACCTATTTAGTTCTTCAGTTAGGCGATTTGTCCGGCTCATATGGCCTCGTATTGTTCGTCGCTGACGTGCTCCAGCCAGTCCACGACCTTGCCGTCTAATTGCTCTGCGATGGCGATGTGAGTCATGGCGGTTGTCGGGGTAGCGCCGTGCCAATGCTTCTCATCGGCCGGGAACCATACGACGTCGCCAGGGTGAATCTCCTCCTTCGGACCGCCGTCGCGCTGCGCCCAGCCGCAGCCGCTCGTGACGATTAGGGTTTGGCCCAGGGGGTGGGTGTGCCACGCCGTCCGCGCGCCGGGCTCAAAGGTGACAACCGCTCCGCTCACGCGGGCAGGCGCCTCACCTTGGAAGGGCGAATCCAGGCGGACGGTCCCGGTGAAGTAGTCGGCCGACCCCTTCGCCGATGGTTTGCTTCCGTTTGGAATGATGTTCATGCTTCTCTTAATTCTATAAGGAAAAGGGCGCCGGCCTCACGAGGTTTTCACCCCGTGAGGTCGGCGCACATGATCTTTCCTAGAACCTGAATCCGGCGCTCAGGCTGAACCGGCTCAGATCCCTTCGGGTATCGATGCCTCCGTTCCCATAGCCTGCTCGGCCGAGGATGTCGTAGGCGCCTTGAAGGAAGAAGCCGCATTTGAAGTCCAATCCGAGGAAGACCTTGCCTCCGAGGCGATCCTTGGTTTCGACGTTCCAGTCGTGCAGGTTTATTTGGTAGTAGCCAATGCCCGCCCCTATGAAGGGTCGAACGCCCGAGTCGTATCTGGCCAAAGGCTGCCGGTATTCGACGCCGCCGCCATAGTAGCGATACGAACTATGGTTTTGGAGATAGCCCGCTTGGTCGAAGTAAAGCGCGAACGCTCCCATCGGCACTTCTGAGCCACCCCAGTCGGTGCCATGATAGAAGTCGTAGCTTGCGCCGGCTGTAAAGACGCCCTGGTTTCCGGCGAAGAAATCCTGCCACATCATCTCCCCAACCTGAATCCGGAACGGATGATAGGTGTGCACTATCATAGGCGGAGGTGGCGGTGGCGGAGGAGTGGGCGCCGGTGGAGGCGGCGGGGTTGGGGCCGGAGTTGGCGGAGGCGGTGGTGGCGCGGCCTGGGGCGCCGGTTCCATCTCAGGGGGCGCCGCGGGTGCGGGCGGAGGAGGCGTAGGGGCAGGAGGAGGCTCTGCGGGAGGAGGCGGTGGGGGTGGCGGAGCGTGCTGCTCGGCCACAGCCGGTAGGGTCTCCGCCATAGGGTTGCCGCAAAGCCAACACAGAAGCGGCTTGTCACCAGGCGCTTCCCAAACTTGCGTTCCCGATGGCATGTCGCTCCACCGTTCGACCGGTCCGTTGCGGTGCAATCCCCACATCAAATAGTTTCCACCGTGCTGAATCTGGCCCAGGTAGACGTTTTGCTGGATGTAGTTAATGAGCTCGTCGCTCGAACAGTGAAGGCACTCGGCCATCGCCTTCAAAGCGGTCGGCCTGTTCCTTAGTGCCCGGACAAGTTCGTCCTTCGTGCCATATTGGGCGTGAAGGAACGAGCCTGATGGCACAGGATGATGAGTCACCTGAGCCGAGGCGTTGACGGTCCCTACCGAGATCATGGCGCCTCCGGCTAAAGCTACAGAGATCAGGCGGGATGTACCTCTCCCACGCGTAAAAGAATTCTTCACAAATACTCCCCGTGACGACGCAATGATCGGTCGTCCCTCAATTTCCCTTACGCCAAGACAACGCATGCAATTCTGTTTAGCCATTTTTTGGTTTTTGTTCGCGCAACAATATCATTCTCCAGGGATGTGGCGATGGCTCCCATTGTGATCTTGCGCTGTGCTTCTGGCGGGACGCAACATTGAAGTGGCGACTCGGCTCCGACAATGGTTAGCGGTAGCACCAATAAAATTGGTCCTCAACTATTGCTCTTTATGCAGCAAGGCAACTGGTGACTCAGTTGGGCCCGCGACCCAATACCTTAGGTTAGCCTGGCGCGCGCGTCTTCAAAGAATTGAGGGCGCTGCCGGTATTGCGTCTCGGGAGCAGCTTTATGGTCAATACTCGACGAGGGAAACCTCCCACTGACGGTTCTGCAAATCGCGGAAAGTTTCGCAAAGCTTTTCCCGCTCTCATAATCGCACTCGCCGTCGCCATTTGCGTTAATCTGTTTATCGTCGGAATGCGCGGCCGGGTGGACTCCTTGACCAAAGGATACATCGAGCTTTCGGTCATGCAAGACCATGTGACCGACCTCGCCGCGTCTCAGAACGAATTGCTCAATCCGTACGCCGCGAAAGACAAGGTCTACGGGGACATTGCGTCTTACGAAACGCAGGCCCGGACATCTCTCTCGCGTGCCGAAGCCCTTGAAGCTCGACCGCTTCCCCGAGTCCGTGACGCATTAGATTCATTTACGTCTCTGCTGGACATAGAGGTTAATTCCGTTAGAAACGGCCGCTTGAAGGAGGCCGCCTCAAGCGACTTGCAACTCGATGCCTTAGAGGAAGCAACCGACCAATCCCTCAACGTAGAGGAATCCAGGCTCGGCAACGAATCGGCATCGGCCGGAAAGCTCGCAAATGCCAGCTCGTTCGCACTTATCATTTTCGTTGCTCTTGGCGGCGCTTTGGGCTTCCTCAGGCTCGAATCCGCTAGGAGAGTTGTGGCCCAGAAAGAGGCAGGGCAGCAAGTCGAGGCGCGGTACGAGGCTATCATCCGCAACGCTCCCGTGATGATAGCCTTGCTTGATCAGGAGAATCGATTTACTTATGTCAGCGAGGGCGCCCGCCAAGTCTCTGGCATGGCGCCGGAAAGCTTAATCGGCAACTCGGTTCAAACGTTCCTCATCGACGACGGCCAGAATATTCTTACCTTCCTCGATGACTTGAGGCGTGAACCCGGAAAGCTAGTCGTCTCCGAGGCTAGGGTGATAGCCCCGGACGGCACGATTCGCGAGGTGGAGATTGTCGCTAATAGCCTTATGGACCAATCCCGGGTCCAAGGGGTTGCCTTCGCGTGCACCGATATCACAGAGCGCAAGAAAGCTCTACAGGACATTTCCACTGCCCGGGACAAGGCGCTGGAAGCGATAAAGAGCAAGTCTGAGTTTCTCGCGAACATGAGCCACGAAATACGCACCCCGATGAATGGCGTTATCGGCATGGTGGACATCATGATGGACACGCCCCTAACTTCGGAGCAGAAGGAGTTCATGCTAATCGTTCAGTCAAGCGCGGAATCCTTGCTCTCGATTATCAATAGCATTCTCGACTTAAGCAAGGCAGAAGCGGGCAAACTTGCGCTCGAGACCGCACCTTTGAAGCTTCGAGCCTTGGTGGAAGACGTGGCGGAGCAGATTGCGATTCAAGCTCATGGCAAAGACGTCGAAGTGATCGTGCGGGCGGCATCCCAGTCCGATTTCTGCATGCTCGCAGACGGACTTCGTCTTCGCCAGATTTTGACAAACCTCGCGGGCAACGCACTCAAGTTCACCGAAAAGGGCGAGATCGTTCTTGGGCTCAAGAAGCTTAGGGAAACCGATTCTGACCTTACTATGAGGCTTTCGGTCGAAGACACCGGCATCGGCATCAGCGAAGCGAATCAAGCAAAGGTGTTTGAGATCTTTACCCAAGCTGACGGCTCGATGACCCGCAAATACGGCGGGACAGGGCTTGGCCTGAGCATTTCGCAGGCAATGGCCGGCCTGATGGGCGGATCCATCCAGTGCAAGAGCGTCTTGGGAGAGGGCAGTACCTTTTGGACCGACATCACCTTTGAAAAGGTGCAAGAGGAACGCCCATTAGATTCGACGCCGATGGCCCGTTTTGACGGGCTGACCGCTCTCATTATCGACGATAATGCGGTGAACCGTCAGATACTCACCGAGTTTATGGTTTCTTGGGGCTGTACGGTCGCCGTGGCCGAGAATGGGGAACAAGCTTGCAACATCGTGGCGGACGCAGCCGATAGCCCCTTCAACTTGATACTGCTGGATTATCAAATGCCAGGGATGGATGGCTTTGAGACGGCGGCACGCATCAAAGCGATGGGGTTCAACAGCATCATCCTAATGCTTTCTTCGGTCGACGCAAACCGGATGCACGAAGAACTTTCGGATGTTGGCATTCGAAGACGTCTCGTCAAGCCCGTTCGGAAGGACCAGCTTAAGGAAGCTATCTCGAGGGCGATGGAAGAGGATTCGGCCATGTACTTGAGCGTTGGGGCGTCAGCTTCCGAACCCGAGTTCGAGAAGCCGGACATTTCGCTCAGGGTCTTACTGGTCGAGGACAATTCCGTAAACCAAAAGGTGGGCAGCGTAATGCTCAAGCGCCTTGGCTGCCAGGTGGAGATCGTTAACGATGGCCAGGAGGCTGTCGATCTAACCGCTTTGAAGGACTTCGACCTGGTGCTGATGGATTGCGGCATGCCGGTGCTCGATGGATACGGAGCAACCGCAAAGATTCGCGAACGGGAGAAATTCTCCAAGAAGCATGTGCCGATCATCGCGCTGACCGCTCACGCGCTCAGCGGAATTAAAGAAGAATGCCTTGCGGCTGGTATGGATGGGTATCTCTCAAAGCCTGTAACCTTCAGCGCTCTGATCGAAGCGCTAAAGCCTTGGCTCACTTCGGCAGCCGCTTGAAATGGGTGCAGGCGATCAACACTCTACTTCGCCGGACGGCCACCGGCCTCTGTGGGTGAGGCCATTGCTGGCTGACCTCAACAGGGCAGAAAGTTCTAACGAGAAGTTACGCCTCAAGGGCTTGGCGCGCCGCGCCTGAGGCTCGTACTGTTTGCACGCCAAACCCACCATGCGGCGCCGACCAACGCTATTGGCCCAAGAATGAGACCCGAAGTGACGGCCCAATCGAGCCCCTGGCCACGCATTACCACTGCGGAGGCGAAGGCCGAAGTCAGGCTGTAACCAACCAACAGTATCCGCCGTCCCTGCTCCAGGGCCCGCTCGTTCCGCTGGACTCCAAGCATCACGCGCCGCTCGAAATCAGCCGGCAGTTCCGGCGCGGGCGCGGCCATGGAAGCCCTTAGCAAACGATCGATCTTGGACTCTTCAGGCTCCATTTCATTCATTATCGTACCCCTTGTCTTTTAGCATGTGACTTAGCAGCCGGCGTGCCCGGTGCAGATAGGATTTGGCCGTGTTCTCGGGAACGCCGAGCATTCGCGCGACATCGGAAACTCCTTCGTCCATCCAGTAATAAAGCCGCAAGGCCGATTGGTAGACCTCCGGCAGCGTTTGGATGCAATCCTCAATAACCTGATCCCGCATCGCAGCTTCGGCCTGGCTTTGCGGTCCCGGCCCTAGCGCCGCAGCTCCAACAAGAGCGGCTTCATTGAGGTGCGGGCTCTTATATCGAACCCGCGCCTTGAGATTTACCGCTTCGTTGAACGTGATGCGGTAGACCCAGGAGCCGAACTCCGCTTCGCTCCGAAACGTCGTGATCGCTCGGTGAATCTTGAGAAACACCTCCTGCGCCACGTCTTCCGCTTCAGGAACAAATTCCTGGCCCAAGATGGAAACGGCAAGCCGAAACACCTTAGTGCTGTACCGGGCGACAAGGGCCTCGAAGGCTCGCTCGTCGCCTCTCTGCGCACGGGCCACAAGTTCGGCGTCACCATCCATAAATCTTAACGCCGGGACTCGATGTTCATGAAATGAATAATTAGAAAGCCGATACCTAAGAAGCTGAATGGCAGGGGCGCCACCCACATCTGTCGCTCGCTGGGTGGGAGATTCAAATACAGAACAATCATGCTTCCCACCGACAGGGTCAAAAGAACGATTCCGAGGATCGGAACGACAGTCCGGTCGCCCTGACGCACTTTCTGCGGCTCCAGCGGAAACTCCGGAAGCGGTATGCCTTTCTCCATCGCCGCCATGCGCTCCTCGTGAATGATCTCCAGTCGCCGCAGCCGGCTCCGCTGCATAACGTAAACATAGCCGACAATGCCAGCAGCCAATGCAAGTGTGGTGATGCCGTCGCCGATCGAGTAGCTCATTTCTTGTACCTCATGCCCTTCAGACAAGGTGTATGTAAAGACGGTTGCAGCGGTAGGAATACGATTTACGGAACGTGGGTCCTACGGACGCTGGATTGTCAGGCCATGCCTTCGAATGAAATGGATACGTCTAATTTGACCGCTTAAACTAAAGTGGCCCACGATTCGCCGTTCGGAAGAGCTAGCGCTTACTGACCATCACCTGGAAGTTTCCCAATCATGGAGCGAAGCAAGGTTAGATCGCTTAAATCTTTGGGTCTACCGCTGGCCCGTTTCGTCAAGACGTAGTTTCACAGCGTCGCGGTCCGTCAAGAATTTGATAAGTTCTTGGAAGTCTTGGTTGAGATCCATCTCTGTTCGGCGTCGATATAGCGGTCAAGATCTGAATTCTTTCGCGTCCTGTTCTAGCCAAATTCTCCTTCCGGTCCGCATCCTCAGCTTCTTCAAAAGAGCTAAATATTTGAAGGGTCCAACCTTCCCGCATAAAGCAATTTTACCTCTCTCGTGCGAAGTTGAAACGAGAACTGGGGCTGTCGGGATCCTATTCTATGCTCCGTTTTCGGCGAACAATTCCTCGTCTAAGGCTCAGTAGAGACGCCAATAAACAGGTCTCGAACTTTCGGCTCGATGTGCTCCCGCACCGCCGTCTTCGTCGCCGAGCCGTAATCCATGAACTCCCGAACCGCTCTTTCGAGGGCTGGCCAAAGGGCCGGTTTTGGCGCGCCGTCCTCAAAATGCCACTCGCGTAGTTCGAGAATCCCGCCTCGGTTCCAGAACTCGGCTCGAGCTACCAACTCGTCGCCGAACAGCACGGGCAGCACGTAGTAGCCCCATCTTCGCTTAGCCAGCGGAGTGTAGATCTCCCACACGTAGTCGAACCCGAATACGTGTCCGGTCATCTTCCGATCCCACATGAACTGGTCGAGCGGCGCGATGAAGACGACTCGGGCCTCGATGGGCGGCAGGTCGAGGAGGGAGAGGAACTCTGGCGTCGCATGAGCCTTCACGCCTTCTACCTCCACAGGAATGATTTGGCCGCTCTTGACGAGTTCGGCGATCGCTTCTCGCTTGTGGTACATCAAGACGGTGTACGACCAAACCTCGGGGGCAGCAGCGGGGCGGAGGATTCCCATAGCCCGGTGGCGCTCCAGGACGAGTTCGCGGATGGCGTCCTTCTCTTCGAGAGTCGGAACATCGCGCAGGCGCTGGGGAACGACCCGCTCGGTGAGGTCGTAAAGGTGCTGCCCGTTCTTGCGGCCAGACGTCATGATGAGGCCGGAGTGCCACAGGGCTCGCAAGGTCTGTTTCGTGACGCTTGGACCGAACCACGAATCCTTCCACTCCTCCCGGCGTTGCTGGAACTCGAACTCTTTCGGCATCATGGGGCCGCGATTTTCGATCTCTTTGAGGATGATTTCCACCGCGTCTTTGTGGTCTTGGAAGATCTTCTTGTCGTAGTTGCGCCGGCCAACGGCGGAGATGTAACGCCTCAGCGGCCAGCCCTCGAACGGGACCAAGGACGCCATCTTGTCCCAGCCGTCGTAGATGTGCCGGTCCTCATAAGCCAGCTTCTGCCAATCCCCGACCTTATAGTCTGGTACGCGCGCCTGGAGGACGAGATCGTGGTTGCATCCCGCAGGAGCGATTGGGTCGAACTGGATGCTCCTGAGCCGTTCGAAGACGTCCTCCTGGGTCGCGCAGGGAGCGAAGTGGTGTCTCGCAAGGGCGCGCCGGACATCGGATTTGGACAGATTGATGGAGGCCAAAGAATCTCAGGGCTGCGCCAAGCTGTCGCGGCCGCAACGAAAGAATATCACAGTGGCTTAACTCTGAGTGCCCTCTTCTTAGGTGCCAGGTTTGGGATCGAGACGGATCGCCCAGTGGTTGCCATTGGCGGTGTCCTGAGCATAAAACTCTTGTGTTGCCTGGATCGCCTGAGCGGGAGTCGTTCCGGGCGCCCAGCGGGCGCCGAAAGCGATGAACCCAACTTTGCCGCCCCCGAGATTCATCGCCGTTCCATTTGAAGTCTGGGTTGGATCGTTGTTTTCGATGACTTCGAAAAACGCGCTCGCGTTGCTTGGGTCCCCGGCAATGTCTGCCTGGACAAGTTTCGTCGGGGTGTAAATCGTCTCCGTCCCCGCATTGATCGCCACGGTCGAGAGTTCGCCAATCTCATTGACAACGCCGCCTGAAGAGCTAAGGATAGCAAGCTGGAACTGCTCGACGTTGGGAGGAGGAGTAAAGGAGAACAGCATGTAAACTATGCCGCTTGTATATTTCTGGGGATCGGTGATGATCGAATAGCTCGGGATGAGGATTCCGCCGGTTCCCATGGTGATTTTCGCGGTAGCCGTTCCAAGAGAAGTCCGTGCAGACCCGACAACCTGGAACGCTTCGACCGTTAGGGTCAGGATTCCGGTGTCGGATGGCGAGGTGAGAACATTCACCGTGTTCGAGGGAGACTCAAAGGATCGCCCGGTCATTCCTTGTCCGTCGGACATTACGGCGAAAGTTGCGTCGAGCTTCCAGTCGAAAACGACGCTTCCAGTGTCGACCGAGGGAGCAGTAGCGGTGAAGTTTTGATCGCCTCCGCCTGAAACTATGGCGCTGGTGGGTGAAAGGGAGACCGTTGGCTGGAAAACGACGGCGGTCCAAAGATCGGCGGTGGGCGCAGTAGCGAGGTCGTGGATAACGGCGCCGATGTCGCCGGCGCCCATAATGACCGCCGCGACGCCAAAAATTCTGAATAAGACCCGCCGGGCGGTGCCATAAGCACTCTGAATCGTGGCCTGGGTGGCGGCTTGGAGGGATCTTTGCTCAGCCGCTGCCATAAGTGGGGCCAGCGATGCGATTATCTTTTGGCTCACGATCGTGCTGCTCGAAATGATTCCCAGCAGATTGGCAACCGCAAACCCGTTGGGAGCCGCTTGAGCCACCGTCTGAGCGAACGCCGCGTCCTTGATCTGGGCGATAGCATCGGCCGCCGCCTCGATTGCCGCCTCGTTTGCGACGAGCGCGTTCATGCCTAGCATTTCGAGGAAGATCGCAAAGATCTCATCGATGAGAAACGACCGGTTGTTGAGCACTGACCGAGCTGAACGCCACTTCGCAACTTCGGCCGCGTACTTGGGATCGGCGAAGAACGAAGGCTCGTTGGGCTGCGCGGAAGATCCTACGACGACGATCTCATAGAGCGTCTTGATCGTTTTTGGATCCATCGTGAGGGGCATAACGGCGCTAGAGTTTGGCGAAAAGGGCGCCGTCCCCGTGAAGAGGTCTGCCAGCGAGTTGAACAGCGACAGCTTTTCAGTGGCCGCAAGGTCGGTTGGGCCGGTTATCAACTGGGCCGCGGCAAAGTTGTTCACGGCGGCGCCCGCCGCCTGATTTCCCGTCTTGTACAGGAAGAATTGGGTCCGCCGGCGAAGATGGTTCGTCACCTCGTACGCGAGCGAGGTAGCGTTCTGGTTGACTTCCCAACCGCCAATTTCGCCGGTTGGTTGGATTAGTAGAACCGGGGCGACGGTTTGGGTTTGGGGGGCAGCGGCGCCGGCGTTTCTAGATCCTTTGGCCGCAGGAACGACCGCCTTATAGGCGACCGCCAACGCGGCCGCGATCTGGGCGTCACCGTCTTCCAAGGCATACGGGTCGACGGCTATCCTCTTTGCGATCGTTGTCGCAAGTGTGGCTGTCGCGGGGTTGGCGTTTAGCAGCGCGAGAACCTGGGGCTTGGCTGAAACGGGAAGGGTGTAAGCGCCGATCAAAAAGTAAAGCAGGGCTACCGCGGTGGATTGGGCGTTGATCGTGTTGGTCTTTTGGGTAGGGTCCAGGTACCCGAAGAGGATGCCCCGTCCGTCTGACGATTGGACAATGGCGAGTGAAGGGCCGGAGGCGGAAACGTGGGCGCTGAAACCATTTGAGGAGGTAACCGGAGTCGACGCAAGCCCTGCGACTACTTTCAGGGAGTTAGACTTCAGCGAGAACCCTGACGGAAGTTGAACGGAGCCGCTCACCGGAGTGAGCGAGCCCGCCGGGGCTGTGGCGCCGCCGCCACCGGAACCGCCGCATCCGGCGAGCCCGAGGCTGCTAAGCGCGACTAAGGCGCCACCTGCGAAGCGCAGGAACTGGCGGCGGTCAATTTCAACTATCTCGACGATTTGCCCGATCTGATCTTTATCCATAGGGGTCCAGCCAATACGAAGCAACTCAACCCTGAGATCAGAGCGATTCGTGGTCGAAGTCTACCAACAGTAAGCTGTCGCGCAACCTATTGTGCGGATATATTTGCAGGTCATTTGGCATGACTTCTGGGAGCCAACCGAGGAAGCGGACCATTCAAAGACGGAGCACGCTGACCGTATCTCTCGTAAAGCCCAAGCGCTCACAAAGTCTTCCTTATCGGCTGGAGGTCGAACGTGATCGTCACACCGCCCTTCGAAGCCGAACCGAACACGGGTGGATCGCCCCATGTCCACGTGGATTCGAACCCGAGCACGTCCTTATAATAGGCAAGCGTTGCTTCGATGTTGGGACACGCGAAGATGGCGGTTGAACTGATCATGGCGGAGAGCATACAATGCGGTTTGCGCCTATTACATCCGGAGGGGAGCAGAACTGTTTACTCCCGCTGTCGGGTCTCTCACAAAGTGGACCTTTATGCAAGGTCGCACGACACTACTTACAAAACCTCTTAACGGCTAAAATATGGTCGACCAAAAGTTACAGTTGAATCGGTCTCCCTAGTCATGACGATCCAAGAATCCAAGCGAGTGTTCCAAATGTCCGTCGACCGGATGAAGCGAATTTTAGAAAGCACGCCAGACGACCGGTTGCTCTGGTCGCCCGTGCCAACCGCCCGTACGCCCTTGGCGCAGGTTGTACATGCCGCGACCTCGATTCACCACATCCATACAGCCTTGATGGGGACGCGCTATGCGACTCCGACCCGGGAAGAGGCCGATGCCGAGTTTCTCGCATTAGAGGCAGGCATCACCACGCGCGAGGAGGCCCTTGCGCTGCTCGACAAGAACAGCGCGGCTTTCATCGACTGGCTTGATCGTCTTCCTGAAGAAAGGCTCTCGGATATGGTCCCGCTTCCATTCGATCTGGGTGAAGCGCCTCTGAATTTCATGCTGCTTATGCCGGCCTGGCACACAAACGACCATGCGGCGCAGATGGACTACATTCAGACGTGCTACGGCGACCGGAGTTGGAACTAGACCGGATACACTGACCGCAATATCGAGAAAACCATGACCACAAATAGCACTAGCGCCCCAACTCTAACGCAGAGAGAACTAATCAAAGCACGCCTGGAAAACGCCCGCGATTGGCTGGACTCAGCCCTGGCGCGCCTTTCGCCGGAGCTCATGGATTGGGCGCCAGCGGAGGGAATGCGGACGATCTCGGGCCAGCTTGTCGAGATAATTTCCGTCGAAGCGCCGTTGGTTCCACGGCTGAAAGAAGGACGGATGCCCACCGACGCCGAGTTCGATGCGGCCATCGGCGACCAGCACAACCTGGCGAGTTTAAGGCGCGCTCTCGTCGACGTCCGGCGGGGCACCCTTGAATATCTCGATTCTCTCACCGATGACGAGCTGGCCGAAGAGATTCCCTCGGGTGAAGCTTGGTTCGGGACCATGTGGCTCCCGGTCATGCCCCGAGCGGAGCATTTCTTGAATATCGCCGAGCACGAGTTCTACCATGCGGGGCAGTTGATTTCCTACCTCTGGTGTCGCGGCGACGATCCTTATAAGTGGTGATGGAACCTGAGAAGTCTCCTACCTAGGTCCAAGCGCCTCTCGAATGATTGGAAAACTCATTTTGAAAGCCGGGCGTCCGGGGGGGAATGGCGTCGCGTTCATAACTTGCCGCGTCAAGGAAGCAATTTATCTATTTCGCTAAGTGTGGCTGGGAGGTCGGTTTCCACAATCGCCCAGACCCGCGCGTGGTCTACCTGCCCATATCCATGGGCCAGCAAGTTCCTGAAACCCACGATCCTTCTTGCATCGGGGACCCGATCGAAGGTAGCAGTATCGAATTGGCGAAGCTGCGACATGGCTTCACCCAAATGAAAAGCTGCCTCTCCACCGCTGAACGAAGCATCAGACCCTGGCTGTATTTCTCGAACGTGCGACCACTGACGAATTGCGTGACGGCTCTAGGCGCTTCGGCTGCATCAAAGAGTAGCTTGGCCGACGACTCAGGCTGCATAAAGCAGCCGCTCCTGGGCGGTCACCGAAGCCAGAAAATAGGGGTTGCTGATCGCCTTGCGCTCCACGAGGTCCACCTCTCTGCCAAAAAGGGCTTTAAGCTCTTCCCAAAAGTCAAAATATTGAGCGGCCAAGCTCATGCCTATAGGGTCGCCAAACTCAACCAGGAGATCAATGTCGCTGGTAGCCGCATTGAACTTGTCGGTGAAGGCCGAGCCGAATAGGCAAAGACGCGTCACTGCATATTTCTCGCATAATGCTCGAAGTGACAGCTCCTGATCGTGGGATAACACAAATTGATTTTACATTCAAACCCGCCAGAAAGTTATGGCTGCCGGCCATGCCAAGAGCAGAACATCTCTTGAAGATCGCCGAGCATGAGTTCTACCATGTGGGAAACTCATCTTCCGCCTTTGGTGTCGTGGCGACGATTCTTTAGTCGTCGAACTCCAAAGGATTGGTGAGGACTCCACCCAAGCCTGGGAGAGCCATCAGCTGACAAAGGCGGCGTATTCGTCGGTCCACGCGGAACTGTGCGGGCAGTTGGGCGGGGACTTGCATGAAAGGAATCATTAGCCTGGCATGATGACGTTTATCGGCCAGATGGTTTCGAAATGGCCAAGCTCTTGCAGATTTCTAAAGATGTGATTGTATTGATCTCGTTGTGGCGCGGAACGGCAGCGCGCTTTCCATTAAGGGGGTTTAGGTAAAAAGTGTGCTTTCCCGTGTCCCTTACGATCTGGCAGCCGTTCTGCTCCAAATGGCGAACAAGTTCCGTTCGCTTCAAGACGCCTTAAGCACGATGGGTTCAGATATTCGCTGAGGTGCGCCCCTTCCAAACTCTTCAGCTTCCTCACGGAGCAATTCGAGCATTTGCTCGAGGGCGTCCTGTAGATTCCCGCGGGCTTCGTCCAGAGTCTCGCCCTGCGATATGACGCCAGGGATCTCAACCACTTTGGCTGCCCACCAACCTTCGGTGGGGACATAGACCGCACTATACGTCTGAAGTCGTTCACGCATAGGGTCAGTTTACTGGAAGCGCAGAATAGGAGAGGGCTCCAAGCGCAGCTGTCGCCGCGCGAACCTCATGCGCGACAAATGACCTGGCCAAGTTCTATCCAAACCCCCAAGGCGAACGACAATCGCACACCCCTCATCGCTGGAGCATATTTTAAGGCGTTTTTGTGAAACCAAATCTGCCTTTCTAGCGCTTGCGCATACTTGCCTTCGCGCTTATACTCCTCGGCCTTGTCGAGGGCATGGGAAACGTCTTCCGCTGTGTAGGTCCAGGCAGGGGTTGTCGCGGACTTCTGCGCGAGCGCTGTCTTTGCAGGAGTCGAAGCGATGGTCGAAATCGCTGCCAAGAGGATCACGAGCCTTCCCATAGTGCCTACGATACCTGTCATGGGGATTTGGAACTGATCTGCATCCCGTAACAAACTGTCAGGCGGAATCATCTATCCTTGAAGGAGAACCTCATGAACGACACTCTTACTGAACGCCCCCACCCGCCGATCGCCAGCCAGGAAGATTGGCTTGCCCTGCGGCTTAAGCTTCTCGCCGAGGAGAAAGCCCTAACCAAAGCCTACGACCGCGTGAACGCGTTGCGCCGCCGGTTACCCATGGTCAAGGTCGAAAAGGAGTATTCCTTTACGGGCCCTGAAGGCGAGAAGAGCCTCCTCGAGCTTTTTGAAGGCAGGCCCCAGTTGATCGTACATCACTTCATGTTCGCTCCAGAATGGGACAAGGGCTGTGGCAGTTGCACGTGGCATACAAAACAATACGGAGACCTCTCCAGTCTGGCCAAGACGGACACGAGTATGGTCACCATTTCTCGCGCGCCGATTGAAAAGCTGCTTGCCTATCAACGCCAGATGGGCTGGTCGAACCGGTGGTACTCCTCCTTTGGCACCGACTTCAACTACGATTTCAAGGTAACCCTCGACCCGTCGCGCGGACCGGTGGAGTACAACTATAAGACCGGCGAGGAACTTACAAAGGCTATCGGGAGCATCGACGACTCGCCGGAATGGCCGGGAATGAGCGTGTTCTTTCGCGTTGGCAACGACGTGTTCCACACGTATTCGGCCTATGGCCGAGGTCTCGAGCCCCTCATGTCTACCTTCCCGTTGCTCGACATCACTCCGTACGGACGGCAAGAGGACTTCGAAGATTCGCCCGAGGGCTGGCCGCAGAGCCCTACTTACGGATAAGGGCGGCGACCAACTTTGTCAGGACAAGCCGTTCGAGGTTTACTCAGTCCGCATCGGGCTAAACTACCGGGCGCTAGCCGTACAGGTGCAACCTGATATTTATGTTTGGGATTGGATCGGGAGCCATAGCGAGTACGATAGGCTCGTTAACGAATTGTAATGTCGGAATTTGCCTGGGATTTTGCTTCCACCCAAGGTGATCGTGGGTAAAGCCCGCCGCCTAACTTTAAGAGTGCGAACATTGCGCAAGTATTTGCGTGATCCGTGCGGAGCATTTACCAAGAATAGGGAGCAATGCATGAACCTACGTGTTCGCCGCCTGAGTTTCCATGGATCTTCCTGACCGGCGCCACAGGATACATTGGGGGACGGCTCGCGCCGCGGCTGCTAGAAAAAGGCTACCGAATCCGCTGCTTAGCAAGGAGCGCCTCTAAGTTGCGCGCCCGACCTTGGTCGTCGGCGGCCGGGGTCGAGATCGTCGAGGGCGACGTGGCCAACGAGGAATGGCTGACAGGGGTTCTCCAAGGCTGCGATGCGGCCTACTACCTTGTTCATTCGATGGATGCGGCGGGCGGTGGGGAATATCGATCGCGCGACCTTGCTCTAGCTGAATCGTTTGGCCGCGCGTGCGCGAAGGCCGGCGTGAAGAGAATCGTATACCTGGGCGGCTTGGGAGAGACCGGCGACGGATTGAGCGACCACCTGACTTCCCGCAGGGAAGTTGAAAAGGCGCTGACATCCGGAGGCGTGCCCGTCACCGTGCTTCGTGCAGCGATGATTATCGGCTCAGGTTCGGCGTCGTTCGAAATCCTACGCTACCTCGTGGAACGCCTGCCGATCATGGTCACCCCTCGGTGGGTCAGCACTGAGTCCCAACCGATCTCGGTGCGGGACGTGCTTTTTTACTTGATAGCAGTTCTAGAAGTTGAGGAAACGGCAGGCAAGGCGATCGATATCGGTGGGCCTGACGTGCGGAATTACGCCGAAATCATGCGCGAAATGGCCTCTGCCGTTGGCCTGCGGCCGCGGCTGGTAATCCCGGTGCCCGTTCTCACTCCGCGCCTCAGTTCGCTGTGGATCCACCTTATTACGCCCCTGCACGCGAGCATTGCACGCCCGCTGGCGGAGGGTTTGCGCAACCGGGTGGTGTGCCGCAACGACGACGCGGTCAGACTAATGCCCCATCAATGCCTCACGATCCGCCAAGCGATCGACGCGTCGCTTATGAAAATCGACACCGGTACGGTGGAGACGTCCTGGTCTGACGCGGGCGTGATGCCGGGCGATCCGTCATGGGCGGGCGGCACGGTGTTTTTTGGATCGGCGCGAGGCAACGACTCCTGCCTCCCCTCAAATGGTTTGGTCCGCGGTTTCGTCGATAGGGGGCAAGCGCGGCTACCGTGGCGCGGACTGGCTGTGGCATATCCGCGGCGCGATGGATATGCTTGTGGGAGGGCCTGGCCTTCGGCGTGGGCGCCGCGACGCTCACGATTTGCATTTGGGAGACTCGCTAGATTTTTGGAGGGTATCGAATATCTCGGCGCCAAAGAGCCTGGAATTGACAGCCGAAATGAAACTTCCGGGAGTTGCCACCCTGACGTTCGAGATCTTTCCGGAAATGGAAGGAGCCAGATTGACGATCACGGCTCGCTTCCGCCCCCGCGGACTATTCGGGATCGTCTATTGGTTCATGGTTAAGCCGCTACACGGAATCGTGTTCAGCAAGATGCTTGGAGGGCTCATTTGCGACGCGGAGGAAGATAGCCAACGAACTCTTGCCGCTGCCTAGAGGCGTCATCCCATTGATTTCGTTCTAGTGCGGTGGCGCGCCTGCCTTTAAGCTGAATGTAAAATAACGCGAAAGCGCGCCATGGCTAAGACATTATCGTCAACGAGATTCAAAGCAAAACTTTGCCGGCCGGTGGGCGGAGAAGATTGGTCGTTTCTTCGACTGCCCCAGGAAGCCAGCGACCAGATGCCGGCCAGGAGCATGGTTTCGGTGGAAGGGACCATCAACGGATTCGCGTTCGCCGCCACACTCGAACCTGACAGCGAAGGGGGCCATTGGCTCAAAATTGAGCCTGCTTGGAGCGAAGGGGCGAAAGCCCGGGCAGGCGATGACGTCGAGCTGGAGATTTCCCCGGCAAAGGTCGCTCTCGAGCAAGAAGTGCCGGACGATTTACGCGAAGCGCTTTCGGCCTCGCCCGCCGCGATGGCGACGTGGAACGACACAACGACGATTGCGCGGAGAGATTGGGTTACCTGGATGGGTCAAGGAAAGCTGGCGGAAACTCGGCTGATCCGGATCGAGAAGATGATCGACATGCTCTCGAAAGGCAAGCGCCGCGTCTGCTGCTTCGACCGCTCCGGCTTGGCGAGCAAGGCCTTTTGCTGCCCTGATGCCGCCGAAGACGAAGATGAAGTGGGTCGACGAAAAACCTCCTTCCGGAAGCCCTGAAGGGGCGACACCAAACGCGCCAAACCAAGAACCCCATATCGCCAGCCCGGTGTCACTGCGCAAACAAATAGGACACAATGTCGAATTCCAATCCGGCCGTTCGACCACTCGGTGAAAGGCGGGCCTACCGGGCCGCCCATCACAGTCAAAGGAGAACTTATGAAATATTTAGTTGCCGTTCACCATCCCGACGACTTCGACGGTTCCACCGAGACCGAAGCGATTCACCGCGATATCCACGCCCTCAATGAAGAGATGATTGCTGCCGGCGTCAGGGATTTCGCCGGCGGCCTGCAGCCGGCGGCGAAGACGTTGCGGGCGCAGCCCAATGGAAAGGTGGTCGTCACCGACGGTCCCTACCTGGAGACCAAGGAGCACATCGGCGGCTTTTGGATACTGGAAGCGGGCAACATGGACGAAGCACTGGAGTGGGGGCGCAAGGCCGCCCTCGCATGCCAGGCCCCGGTCGAAGTGCGCGAGTTCATATTTCGGCCAAACCCGAAGAGTCAGTAATACCGAGTTTTAGCCCCCCAATAAATAGAAATCTGGCGAGTAGCCGCCGCGCTAGGGCTCGAATACTCGACGAACGGGTCGTTCGTGTGGAAGGCGGAGGGAAGCGAACTCCCATTGTTCGAGGTCTTCCCCAGAGGGGAGGATGAGCGCTTTCTCCTTTCAAAGGTTCAGGCCGGGGCTCAACACCCGTGCATCGGCCTAGGCTTTAGCGTGCCCCCCTGCGCTGACCCCATGACCGCCATAGGCGGCTGTCTAAAGGCCGGCCTAGTCTTCGCCGATCGCCTGCGCGGCCTCTTGTTGGAGGAGGACGATAAGCCGGTGAACGATCAAAGCAAGGTCAAGTTGGCAAAAAACCTGGAGCAAGCGGTGGGCGCGTTGAACCGCGCGGGCATATTGCCGGGCTCGCCGGAGGCTGTCAAGCTATTTGGAGTGTAGGAAAAGGCGATTAACATCTCCAAGTGTCCTGAAGGGACACAACATGAGCTAGGAGCGGGCAGCCCCGGATTGTAATGTCCTTTCAGGACACCGGGGTTGGGGGCGCTCCATCCAGGGGTTAAAACCCCTGGCTAAAGCATGAAGCCCCGTTGGGGCGGCGGATTTCACCCTAAGGAAGCTCCGTGCCCGGCAAGGGAGCGCAGCGAACGACTCGCTTCTTCCGGACGCGCAAACCCATAACGCAACCCAGCAAGCTGGGCGAACGCTATGGATTTACGCGGATTTGCGCGGCGTACCTCGTCCCGGCAAGCCGGGATGACAACGTTCGCAAGCTCACTACTGTCCGCCTGCGGCGGACCCAGAGCAAGGGAATGAAGGCAATGGCGCCCGCTTCAAGCGCGGAGGAAAATCCGGCGTCATCTAGCAGGAAAACCAGGAATTAGTGGATCGAAAACGTGCAGTTCGCTCGATGTAATTCTTCGTGAAGGAACTTCTGATACCGCGATGCTCTCGATTGTTTATTATGCAGCGGCGCCAAATATCCTGAATCGAAGGGCGCTTATGTCATGAATGGCATAACGGCAGCATGTGCTATGGCACACATGAGGGAACCCAACCTGAAAATTATCGACGATAAACGGTTTGAAAAAGCTCTTATAGCTGGTTTTCTGGCCGTCGAGCCGGAGTTTAAAGCGATTGGGGTTAGCGAGGTGTGTAATACCGCAGCGCGTCAACCGTGTCTATCTTTCGAACAATATGCGAAGAGAATGGAGAAAAACTGGCCCGCTGAATAGCAAGGTAGAGGCTTCGAGAGCGCTAGCCCCCCATCGGAAACCTCTGCGCGAACCAATGGTTCCACTCCGGTTCGGCCTGAGCGGCGGCGGAGGCGGCGCCGTCGCCAAATAGGTAGAACCGGATCGAGAGCCAGACCTGCTCCCCCATCGGCATCGCCATTAGGTAGCAGACTCCCGGTCCCGGTTCCTCAGTGAGGACCATCACTTCGCCATGGCCTGTGTTCTCAACCTTGCCCGCAAGCGCAGGAACCCCAGAACCCGACCGCACCATACCACCCGTAGCCGCGTCGCTCAGCCCAAGCGGGCCGGTAAGCGCGACCCAAGCCTCCGATTCGCTGCCGTTGCTGATTCCTGAAGCGTCGAACGCCGCGCCGGGTTGGCCAGGGAAGTGCTCTAGCTTCAGCCGAAGAATGTTGAAGAAGCTGACCCAGCCTTGCTCGACCGATTCCCACTGGCCGTCCCACTCGTCGGTGCTGGCAAACCAACTGTGAACTACCCGGACGACGCATTTGCCGCCGGACTTTGCCTCCACGATCCACTCGGTCGCCACCGGGGGCGCATCCGGGCTCATTCCTTCGCCGTCCTTCGTGAAACTCCGGGGCGGATCCCATTCGGTGACCGTCGACGCGGACTCCATGCCCGGTCCAAAGTTGGAGGTGGACGTACCGCCCACGCGTTCCTCGACCTCCGTTGGCACGAACCACGACGAGATGCCCGGACCGGTGGCGATCGCCTGCCAAACCTCTTCCGGCGAACCGGGAACCTCGACTTCTACTTGAACGGAACGTCGTCCGTTTTCTCCTACATTGACGCTCATGGCTGCTCCTTGATGGTGGTTTCGCGGGGGGTGGGGTGGGCGGCGACGATCAACCGATGCGATCGCCCGCCCGGGCACGACGCATCGTGGTAGCACGAGACTAACGCGGTAACCGCTCGGGTAAGGTCGGCGGTGAATGCGGCGCGCTCCGCGGCGGACCGAAATCGGATTTCGGTGTCGATGGAGAGGGTAGGCAAGTGCTTGCCCGCCTCTCCCGCCCGGCGAACCAGGTCGCTGACTTCCTGAACGATCCGGGCCGCCAGCGCGATGAGGTAGCTCGCCGAAAGCCGGTCGGCGGTTCGAGCAGGATCCGTCGAGGCCAGGCCCATCGCCCCCGGCGCCACGACGTAAGATGCCGCGCTCGCGACAAAGAGCCGCTCGGTAAGGCCACCCCACTTTCGCTGCCCGGCTTCCTTCACCAGCCGCTGAGATTGCAAGATGTTGAGGTGGTAGTTCGCCTTTTGCCGCGTGAGCCCGATCTTTGTCGCCACGGACGCCGCCGACGCAGGCTGAGTCAGCGCCGCCAGTAGCCGGCTCCGTACCGGCTCCAACGCCACCGTCGCGGCGGCCGGGTCGTGAATGACTTCGAGATCAACCATGCCAGCATTTTATCTATTGACAACTTTTATTGTCAATAGGTATCGTTGAGTTATAGCGTCAATCATGTTTGCGCGGGAGGGAATGTTCATGAATGCAAAGAAACTAGTAGTGCTCGGCGCCGTGCTTATCGTCGCCGCATCGGCAACGGCGGATCTGAGGTCCGACACCCAAAAGCAGTTCGACACATATTGCGCGGCGGTCAAGAATATGGATGGGAAGGAAATCGAGAAGGTTTTGAGGGACATCTGCGCCCCCGATTTCAAGTTCGTTCCGACCAAAGGGCCGGTTGTTGGCCTGACCGAATGGATCGGGTGGGAAAAGATGCAGATCTCGATGACGCAAAGCGTGAAGGCGGTTTCGCTTCACGTCGACAGCATGAAAATGGGCAAGGGGACAGCCACGATGAAGATCACCCTTAAGTATGAAGGCATGACGAAGATGGACCCCAAGGGCAAAGTTGGGCTTCTGAAATACACCGCCACCTCGGACGAGACCATGGTTCGGAAGGATGGCAAATGGTGGATCACCGAGATGAAAGAGGACAACTCGAAAACCATGTTCAACGGCAAGTCCGTTGGGTGAGGTGGCGGAGCTTCAGCGTAGAGATTCTAGGGGAAGCCCTGCGGCGAACGGGTCAAACCGGACCGAGCCAGTCGATGACAACCCTGCAGACCTCTGTCGCGTGGGGTCCAAGAAGCGGGCCGAGATGGCTCATACCTTTGCAAAAATGCACGTCGGAACCATAGCTGGCGGCCATTGCGGCAATGTCTCCAGGCGGCACGTCGGCGTCCAATTGCGAAATAAGAACAAGGGTGGGCGCAGATGGAACACGGCAGTCTATTCCAGCATGGGCTTCCGCAAGGACCCTCCCGCTTTCGTCACGCCATTGCGAATGTGCGCGCGCCGCGGATTCGGGAGTGCAGTCGAACATGGATTTCTCCGTGTCGGCCAAGGGGGACTGGGACCAAGCCACGACATCTGGCCAAGCAAGTCGCGGGGAAGCCACAAAGCCGGCGGGCGGAATTGGATTCACTAGAACTAGGGCACGCAAAGGGATACTCTCAGCGGCCTTCAGCGCCAAAAGCCCGCCCAAGCTGGCCCCGATGATTACTGGAGGCTCCTGAAGAGACTTGACCCACTCTTCAACCTGCGACAAGTAGTCAAGAAAGGAGACGCCCGATAAGTCGCCATTGGCCGAAAGATTGCGTGCCAAGGTCCTCCAGCCGTAACGCTCAAATTCTTCTTGCCACGAGTCGAACTCCCATGCCCCTCCACCGGCGCCATGAATGAAGAGGACCTGTCCGCTCACAAGCCTGATCTACCTATTTCAGAACGTTCTTGTCAAATACCCCACCGAAGGGCTAACTTAGAACTTGCCTAGCCGCCACTGTGTTCTGCGTCCAGGCGCCTAGCCCAAGCAGATTGTCGAGGATAAGGCTTGACAGAACTCGGTAGGATAACCAGATGGATAGCTTGATCGTTTCCTGTAAACAGGGGGCCATAACCGGAATGGAGCATTTCTTGAGCACGTTGTCGTTCGTCCCAGACGACAAGTTGACCTGGACGCCGGCGCCAACCGCGAAATCCGCCATCCGCATTGCCGCCCATACCGCCCTTTATGCCGCGAGGTTCGCTCGCATGATCAGGGAAGGGAAGCTTCCGGGAAGCGACGGCTTAGCGGAGCGGTGGGCGAAACAGGCCGCGGCCGAGGTCGCAATCACCAGCCGGGCAGAGATGGAAAGCATCTTCCGGAAGGGCACCGACGAGGTTCTTGTAGCGCTGGACTCCGTCCCGCCGGAAATGATCGGAGCTTCGCTGGACTCTGGTTTCGGTTGGTCGATGCCAATGAGCCTGCTGATGAATATGCCGAGCCTTCACGCGATGTCCCACGCCGCGCAGATCGATTATCTCCAAACTTGCTGGGGCGATCAGGAAGTGCACTTCTAATCGGCCGTATTAGGCTAGACTCACATAAAACTTACGGACCGCATTTGGGCTAGCGCTGGCTTCTCGATACCCCGATCAACATGAAAGCGAAATTTAGAAATTACATTGGCTTAGCTTGGATTACCGCATTGGTAGCCGTCTTGATGGGCGTCGCGGGATGCGGAGGCAACGGCGCCGCCAGCAATCCTGGAACTCCAGTCTCGGGCGACCATATCATCTTCGATAACGGGCAAACCGGAACCGTGTCTGAAACGGCAAGGACGAACGATGTGGTGGCGGTCACGGCGGTTATCACGGCCAACCCTTCGGTCACTGCGAGCAAAATGGCGCAGCTTTTGGTCGCCAAGATGCAGACGCTTCCTGACTTTCGCGCCGGAGGAATATCGACCTCGGGCGATCCTTGGGGCGAGTTCAAAGATGGGTCGATCTATGCGATCCTCGTAAGCGATCCAGACTTTTTCAAGCTGTCACCCTCGACCCCTGTGGCAAAGAACACGATCGTCAAACCCGCGCCCTTGAAACCAATTGCCAGGCCCACCAGCGCGGGCGCCACGAACTTTCCCGGTTCAACCAAGGCCTACATTATCCACGGGGTTGAAGCCGCTCGAACCAGCCCATCCGCGCAGCTCTCTGGCGAGTTGACCCAAGCCGGATATTCGGTTACGATGACCAACGGCGGAGTCGCGGACTGGTCGCAGATTACCGGCGCGGGAATCTTGGTGAACGACGGCCACGGCGCCAGCGTCCTCGGCAAGTTCTATGTTTCAACCACGGACGTGGAAACACCCGTGCTCGACACGCAATACGCCTCCTACATCAAGTCGAAGGCGATGATTGTCGCCGCTATAACGGTTTTCAACTCAGCTGGGCAGAAACATACCGAGCAGCGCTACTTGTTGAGCATCGACTACCTGAAGTCGCTGCCCAACTATTCCTCGATGTTCTCAACGAACAGCTTTTTCATGGATGTCGTCTGTTCGGGCGATTCGAAGGAAGCGGCCAACTTTTGGGGAGCCTTACAGAGCGGCGCCGGATTAGGGGATTATTCTGGCTGGAGCCTGCCGGTAGACGAGGTCGCCGCAACTCAAACCGCGGATTTCTTCTTCGATCGGGTGCTCGGCCTAAATCAAACGCCGCCAATCGATCCTGCCTCGCCGCCGCCGGCAACGGTCGCGGCGACGGCCGCTCTCCTGGCTACAACATCCCGCGGAGAACGATCTTCCTCCAACATGAACCAGGAGGGTTCGGGCAACGTGTTCTCCTTCCATTACAAGGGAAGTCTGAATTACATCATTCCCTCTATCGCCACGGTGACGCCGAGCTCGGACGGAGCTAATTGGCTCGTCGACGGCGCGTTCGGAAGCGATCAGGGCACTGTCAGCTCCGGAGGCGCTCCCGTTACGCCGTCGAGCTGGACGGATACTGAAATCATCATCCCATCCCAATCCACCAGCGGGGCAATCGTAGTCAAATCTCCGACGGGGCTGATCAGCAACGCGTTTAAGTCCCTTGGAAAGCCCACCCTGAGCCCCCTGTCGAGCAAGATTCAGCAGGGAGGCCAGCAGGTGTTAAAGGTGACGGTTGCGGACGGATTGAAAGGCGCTACCTACATGTACCAGTGGTCCAATACCGCGAAATACGGCGCCATCGCCGACGCTTCAGGGCACAAGGGCAAGGGCTTTACAACCTCAAACAACTCGGTGACCTACACGCCGAGCCCGAACCTTTACGGAACGGACACCATAACCGAGCAGACCTTCCTTGCTCAAACCGACGGCACGATGGTTTCGATCGGCAAAGCTACCGCCACCGTTGAAGTCGACCCCAGTGGGACGTTGTCGATAAACCCAACTTCCGCCAGTATCGACCAGACCAAGAAGCAGCCGATCTTGGTCAGCGTTAAGGGAGGAGTCGCCGGGGCTACTTACAGCTACAACTGGTCCAACACGGCGAACTTCGGAACGATCGCAGACGCCCAAGGCCATTCCGGCAAAACTTTCACGAGCCCCCTTGCCGCGGTGACTTACACTCCCAATGGAACCGCGGGGAGTGACACCGTAACCGTCGAGGTTTTCGTGGTGGCGGCGGACAACACCCTGCACAGTTTGGGCCCGCAGGAATGCGAAATATCGGTCGGCATCAAGAGCCTAATTTTTACGCCATCCGACGGCACAGTGGCCGTTTCACAAACCCAAGTGTTTAGCGTTGCGCCTCTGACAGGAAACTTTCCAAGCGGCGCCACGTTTGCTTGGGATCTTGCGGGGAAGGGCACGATCAATGGGAAGGCAACCGTCACGACAACCGTTCCGCAAGTCACCTATAAGGCGACGAGCACGATCGGCGCCGCAAGTTTGGATGTGACGGTGAAGGATTCCAAGGGCAAGACGATCGCCACCGGAGAGCTCGATATCACGATCGAGCTATATTCAATCAGTCCCAAAACGGCCTCATTTAACGGACCAGGGCAATTTTCCAAGTTTGGTGTGAGCGGGACGTTTGCACCCGGCACCAAGTTCAAATGGGCCTGCAAATACGGCGGCTTTAGCGCAACGGGAGCGCCGCCCTACACGACCACTCTTACCACAACAACCGCTGGCACCTGGTACGGCGTCGGGAATCCCCCTCCAGACGGGAGCGCGGCAACGGATGACCTGACCGTGACAATTATCGGGCCTACGGGGACATCTTTGGGAGAAGGGACCGCCACCGTACAGTTCGGCGGCACGCCATTCTTTACTGCGACCTATCCTTACACGCCGGATAACAATAAGGTCATCACTGGCGTCGTGAGCGCTAGCGAGATGCAAAATCTGATTGGCAACCCGTCGTATCTCGGGCTGTTCTACGGAATCTCGGATAATGTCGGTTTCCTCGACATCAGCATAAGCGTCACCGCCGGCACGTTCCTAACTCCAGGCCAAAGCTACGATCTTTTCGAACAGAGCCCAATCAACAAAACCGGAGTCTTCTACGTAGGCGGCGGCCTAGCAACCAACAGCCCCCCCATGAAGACCGGTGTCCTCCTGATCAACAGCGAAATCCCATCTCCTGCGGGGGACGGAAAATATATCGGATTCTCGGTCAATATCCAGTGCGTAGGCGGTGGTTCTATCATCGCAAACGGGGTGGTGCTTCAGCATTCATGACTTGCATAGCAAGGCCGCAACCGGGCATTCTGCTCGCTAAACTCACAGCGTGACCCTGACCGATCTACTTGATACAAATATCGAGGCGCATCGGTTGCGAGTTAGATTGCTGCGTGAAAAAGGCCCCGAGTGGCGCCTACGCAAAACGCTGGAGCTTTGCGAAGAGATACCGATGCTCAAGTTGGCTTCCAAAAAGTGGAGGCCTCCTCGCAACGACAACGTTCGCAAGCTCACTACTGTCCGCCTGCGGCGGACTTTTGGCTGCGAGGGTACATCAACTCCTGGGCTCAAATAGCTTCCAATCCCCTTCTGAGACGACTTCGGCGGTTCCATACCACCACCTGGATCGTGGTCTGATCGTCGATCGCGTACATAGCCGAACTATCGCCAAAGTAAACTCTGGGCGATGCGTAGGTGAGCTTGCTCACCCAACGATCGCCTATTAGTCGAAGCCACCAGTCCACCCTTATGATCAATCGTTCCGCCGTCGTGGTGAAGCCGAAGCAGCCCTATATCGACTGGGCCTCGGGGCTCGACGATTCCGGCATCGTGCCAAATCCCGATACTGAACAAAGCGTCTACCTCATTCCCCCATTTGACGACGACGAGCATGCCAAAAGGATTCTTCGCAAACTTTATCCGGTCATCTTCGAGAGCGAGCTCGAGGCTTGGCATTTACTTGAGGCAGCTTGGCCCCAGAACCGCACCTACGCATTGTTTCTAAAGTGGTTCGAAGTGAGTTTTCATAGCATGGTGGACGACCTTGGAAGCGGGAGAATCCTTGACGACGACGCGGGCTAGCCGCTTCCTAGTTCAGAAGCTTATCCTTGAACCACCGGAGTGCCAACTCCAGCCCAGGCCCAAACGTCTTCTCATCGTGGCCGCCGCCATGGATGACCTCGAGCTTGTGCATAACCCCCGCCTTGGCCAAGGCTTGATCCATGGCCTGGGATTGTTGCAAAGGGACGGACTTGTCGTCGTCGCCGTGAACGATGAGAGTCGGGGGGTACTTGGGGTTTACATACGTGATCGGCGAAAGCTGCTTGGCCAAAGCTACGGTGTCGCTCCTAGGCCCCTTGGGGTCGAAGCCGAGCGCGGGAGCGATCATAGCGAGCTGAGGATTGTCGGTGGGCACGAAATCGGGCTTTCCCCAGTTGGCTAAATCGGTAGGGGGCGAGATCGCGGCCACTGCGGCCACCGGAGAATCCGCAGAGCCCGCGACCATGAGAGCGAGATGCGCGCCAGAGCTGATTCCGGTAACTCCCACCCGGTTCGTGTCGATTCCGTAGACGGCGGCATGCGCGTGTACGAATCGGACCGCCGTTCGAACCTGTTCCACAATCTCGGCGACCTTGTACCGGGGCTGGGCGCCATGAACGACTTCGAACACGGTGAAGCCCGCGTCGGCAAAAACCTTTTCGATGTCAGGCCCGAACCTCTGGAGCATGGAGTGGTCCGAGATCCACGCCCCGCTCACCAAGAAGACCACCGCCGCCTCGTTGGGTTTTGCGGGCTCGAAAACGTCCATAGTGAACGCCGCCCCGCCCGCCTTCAAGTAGATCACATCCTGAACACGGGTCTGCGCCGACGCCAGGGTGGCGAGGAAAGAGAAGAGGACGAGTGGAAGTCGCAGTGACATGCGGGGAGTATAGCCGGGCTTATTGCTCATAATTTAAGCATTGTCGAATGGGTGGGCATGAAATCGACAAGCGAAAATGTTGTTCTTTCTTATTGATCGTCCCAAGCCCGTAATGATAACCAGCCTGGCGGCGAAATAGTCGGCGGTTTCGGAGCGAACTGGGGTGGACTAGGAATCCGGCAACGGACGAGGGTGGCGAATCCCTTTAGTCTCGGTAGATCGTCTACACTTACCAGAATGGAACTCAAGATTGACGAGGTTGAGATTCCGGAGTTCCTTGGCAAAGGGTTCAGGATCTACGAATGGCGACACGCCTCTGCGATCCTGCGGAGCGACTTTCCTGACCAGTGGAACGACCTAGTAAGCGTTCTTTCAGCATTCAAGTTGCGAAAGTCTCATGTCGAGAAGGGAGGAGGTGAGAAGTCGGAAATAACGAAGTCTCTCGAGGTTGGCTTTAAGGCTCTTGGATGGCTGCCCAAGAACTGGGACACGACGATCCAAGTTACCGAAACGAAAAAGGGCCGAAACATCGGGTCGCCAGTTAAAATGGAGAGCCCAACGCACGAAGTCGACCACGTCAAAGGCGGGGTAGCTCTAGAGATCGAGTGGAGCAACAAAGACCCATTCTATGACCGCGACCTGAACAACTTCCGACTCTTGTTCGACCTACGCGTGATCAGCGTTGGAGTCGTCCTCACGAAGTCGGATGATCTCATCCCTTTGTTTAGAACCATTCCCGACCTTGACAAGCGCGGCAAACAGAAAAAGGACAGCAGGACTGGCAAACCCGTATTCTGCAACACGAAGTACGGAATGTCCACCACCTGGCTGAGCAAGCTCCTCCCCAGGGTCGAAGGGGGAGGAGGGGGCGGCTGCCCTATTCTCGTTTTCGCTATCTCAAAAGAACACTTCGATCCAAACAGCTAATGGAACTAATTGACGCCAAAAACGCCACAGCCGAAGAGCTGGAGTCATGGTTCTCGCGATTCGCCGCGCAGGACTTGTTACTCCAATCCCCAGAAGCATTCGGTACCGTATATGCTGACCCGCCTTGGCGGTTCACTAATCGCACAGGCAAGATGGCACCAGAACATAAAAGACTTCACCGTTATCCGACCATGTCATTTGCGGAGATAGGTGAATTACCAGTCGCCCGCATCGCCAAGGCCCAGTCTCACCTGTACCTTTGGGTGCCGAACGCGCTCGTTGCGGAAGGGCTAGAGGTCATGCGCCGGTGGGGATTCACCTATAAGTCGAATATCGTTTGGTACAAGATCCGCAAGGACGGAGGCCCCGACCGGCGCGGAGTAGGATTCTACTTCCGAAACGTCACCGAGTTGTGCCTATTCGGGACGCGAGGAAAGAACAATCGCACCCGCACGCGTGGCCGAACACAACCAAACATTGTGCTCAGCCAGAAGACGATGCATAGCCGCAAGCCCGCGGAGATGTACGATATTATCGAGGATTGCTCCTATGGACCGTATATCGAGCTTTTTTCTCGGACCGAAAGGAGGGGTTGGACAATGTGGGGTAACCAAGCTGGACTTCTCGACCACGAAGACGATGCGCATCGCTATGGGGATCGACCATTTGGTGACGAAGCCGAACGGCAGAACCAGCTTAGGCTGTTTGAATCGTTAAAGAAGTTACGGGATGCGGTTGGATCTCCATAGAGCGAAGGGGCTTTAGTGCCGGAGGCTCTCTCTATAGGGTAGTGATTGGTCCCCTTGGCCGGACACAGAGCCTTGCTAACGCGAGTCTCAGAGCTTGGGCACATAAGCGGCTATAGACGACAGCCCTCCCCCGGGGATGGTCGCGGACGTCCTCAGGCGCGGCCGGCAGCGAACATTCGTGGTTGCCGAGACGCGGCCGCCAGCAGTCTGAAACCGACATTGTCCACGATGCCGCCGAGTTGACGGGGGTACTATTAGCCGAACGTAAGGGTGAATGGCATGACGGACGATGCGGGTGCTACGAACGATAGCCTCACCAAGCAATTGTGGGCCGATTTTACAAGGCAGTTCCAAGTGTTAAGAGGGGCTTCCATAAAACACTGGGCGAATGGACTTTACGCTGCATTTTGGACTGTCTTCGTCAATGCTCTTGCCTATTTGATTCTGTTCGTCGTCGTCAAGTCAATGAAAACTTCCTTCCCATCTGGCCAAATTCTCAAGAACGGGGACCTTCTGATCATGTCCATCTCTGTTTTCTTCGCAGCTATTCGACTACTGCTTAGGGGCGACGGGTCGGACCCCGCGAGCTCAATTCGTAACAGCGCCGCTAAAGCGCCCCTGCTTGCTATGCTATTCATACTGCTGCTTGTAGTTTCCCTACTAACATTGGTAAAGGCTGCCGCTGTGACAGATTGGGTTTTCTTAGAATGTTTTACATGGGCGATCGCAACGATAGCTGCGATCTGCATATTGATCGCAACCGTGATTGACGAGGCAATCAAAGACCCTGAATATGCGTTATCGCGGCTGCAGACGGAGGAAAACTCATGAGTATAAGCAGTCCCAATGACGATCTGCTTCTTGCAGCCGAAGAGGCGTGGTCAAAGGGCAAGTTTCAAACCTTTACCTTTTTGAGTGTGACGCAGCCCATCGGAGATTTTTATGTCGTCTCCATGCCATGCCAGGTATTGGCTAGCCTAGCACATAACGATATTAGGCGCATGAGCAAAGATATCGATGATTACATGGGCCTGCAAAGGCGGCTGAATGAAGTAAGGGTCGCCCAGTTGCGAGAGTATGTGGCACGCATGGACGCGGTTTTTCCCACCGCAATCATCATCCATGTTCAGGAAGACTTCGTTCGGATCGACGCTGAGTCCAAGACTCTGCAGATCGTCCAATTGCAAGGTGTGGCGCAGGTTTTGGACGGCCAGCACAGGCTCGCCGGGCTCGCTAGCTTCAAGGAAAGATTTGATCTCAACGTCGTAATCTTTGTGGGACTGGATTTGGAAGATCAGGCGAATATCTTTGCGACGATCAACATAGAGCAGACGAAGGTAAACAAGTCCCTCGTCTACGATTTGTACGCGTTTGCCCAATCGAAGAGCCCGCAACGTACCGCGCACAGGGTCGTGGTCAAGCTTGACCGTGACACAGATTCCGCACTCCAGGGGCGTATCAAGCGACTGGGGTTTGCCGAGGGCGACTCGGCGCGTACCGTCACACAGGCGGTTCTCGTTGAGGGCATGCTAAAACACATGTCGGAAAACCCTGGACTCGACCGAGATATCCTGAAGCGCGGGGGACGCGCCAGCGATCTCCCGCAATATCCAGGGCTCAAGCTTCGACCTCTTTGGTTGGACGACAACCCAGACGACAAGATTCACATGGTAATGAGGGAGTACTTCAAGGCAGTCGCCGCACGATGGCCAGAGGCGTGGGCCGGCCTACAGGGCTTCATGCTCTGCCGCACGAATGGCATTCGCGCGCTGTTGCGGGCATTTCCTGTAGCTCTCGGCGATGCGACGATATCCCAAGACGTGGTGCGCGAGAGGTTTAGGGCGTTCTTCGCTGAGCAGACACTTCAGAACGACGACTTCACACCCATCGAGTTCTATCCGGGGACCGGCGGGGAGACGAAGCTCTACCGGCGCTTGGTCCGCCCGACTTGACGGCCTGGTCTGCGGAATCTCATCCGATTATTGCCAAGCTGTGACATTGGGCGAGGCCCCTAGACGCTACAGTTCCACGAAGGAACTAGAGAAACGGTAGATCTGAACAGTCAAAGCCGCCAACACCGCAAATCCGCAGACCTAGCAGGGAACGCCGCCCCCGCTTCCCGGGCCGGACCCAGAACAACAGTAAAGGTAGATCCGGCCAGGCAGGGACCAGTTGTAAACCCGACCCTCGATCGTCCTTCGAGTTACCGTGTTGATAACTACCCCCTCCCCGTGAGGGACTTCAGGACTTCGGGGAAAGACTAACTAGTGATTTCTGATTTCATCCAAGAGTTCGTCGAAATCACTAGACATTGACCGGGTGCCATGACGAAAGGTTAGACGAAGGCCAGCAGAGCCAACAGCACCTTGACAATCGAATAGCGATCAAACAGACCATGGCCCCGGTCGCCATCCCGGGGGCGCCGCCATGCGGCGACCCCCGGGGGCGGCGACCCGCAAATTGTAAAACCCCTGTCGATTGAGAGCCGACAAGAACGACCAGTCTTCACTATGAGCAGAGAATTGATTCTTAGAATGTCGGTTTCGATGGACGGGTTTGTCGCCGGGCCAAATGGGGAGTTTGACTGGGTCTTTCGCAACAGCACGGAAGAGTCCAGGCAGTGGGCCGCCGAAAGGATGGGGAAAGTGAGCCTCCACGCGATGGGGCATAGCTCCTATCAGACCATGGCCGATTTCTGGCCAACCGCCGTCACTCCCTTCGCTCGCCCCATGAACGAGATCCCCAAGGCGGTGTTCTCGAGGAGCGGCGCGGTCTCCCCGCCAAGCATGGAAAAGACCAAGGCCGCGCTACAAGAAGGCAAGGTCGAGAAGGCCGTGCTGGAAAGTTGGCTGCATCCAATCGTGGCCGGAAAGGACTTGGTCGCCGACGTCCAGCGCCTGAAGGCGGAGGACGGCCTGCCGATCAGCGCCCTCGGCGGCGCCTCGTTTGCTTCGAGCCTGATCGCCGCCCACCTCGTCGACGCGTTTCATCTTGTTGTGCACCCGATTCTCCTCGGCAAGGGCCTTCCGATATTCACGGGGCTAGCGGAACCGGTTCATATGAAGCTGGAGGACCTCAAGCAGTGGGACAGCGGCGTCGTGTTCAAGAGCTACCGGCCCTGCTACAGCGAATAATGGCGGCGAAAGAGATCCTTCGCGTCCTCAAGCCTGGGCCCACCATACTTCCTCCATGGGCGGAGGCGTCCGTTAGAAGATTCATCAAGGAGTAATCGTCATCTTCCGAATGCCCACTCAACCATCAGGGGGAGTTCTTCCCGCCAGAACGCGCCGCCGTGCGGTCCGGTTCGTTCCTTCATGACCACGTCCGCACCCGCGTCACGCAGCGCCACATGCCACTTGCGTGCATTCTCGAGGAAGAACGGCTCCTCCGTGCCCGCCACAAGGTAAGCGCGTGGGATTAGACTCGGCAACGGGTTGACTGGCTTGTAACCGCCTCCGGGCGAGGCGCAGAAGATCGCGCCGTAGGCGTCTGGATGCCGGAGCCCGAGAGCGAGAGCCAGCTCGCCGCCGGCGGAGACCCCGAACACCGCCCGGCGTTCGCGCGGAAACGCGCCAAACCGCGACTCCGTCCATGTGAGAACATCTTCCACGAAGAACTTCTCGTGCGCCGCGAACCGGACCGGATCGAACCCCGGCGAATACTCGTGAAGCCGTAACGTCTCGTCCGCCAGCCCGTGGACGCCGACGACTAGGGTCGACCGAAGGCCCCTTTTCTCGAGCAGCTTGCCCCACTTCGATATTCGCTGCCCGTCGCCGGCGAAGACGATCGATTCGGGCGACTTCGAGGGAACATACAGGGTGACCTGCCGTCCACCGTCGTAATCGAAGGACTCGGTAACGAACTCTCCAGAGCCGGAAGTCATGTTCAAGATTGAAGCATAAGCGCTTTGAGTTTAGACGGCGGCATAGACGATCCCCGCCCCCACAATCGCAGGTATTGGGCACAAGACACGAAGTGCCAACGGGGTGAGCCACCGACACCAAAAGTCGCCATAGGAAGCGTGCCACCGGATTGGCAGCGCCAAGATCAAAAGCGAAGTAATGACGACGCACCAGCCTGCCACGTCGAAGGCCAACGGCAGCTTTGACAGGGGCGAGCGAACGATCAGCGCCGCACCGGCAAGGATCCGAAGACCCTGCTCCGTCAGTTGCAAACGCCAGTTCGTCGCGGCCAAACTCGCGGTCATTCTCTCAAACACTTGCAGACAGTAGCGGGGCCGCAGCGCCATCAAGAACGAAATCGCCACGAGCCAGAGACCTGATGCTGCTACGACGACGAGGGAGACGGTCTGCATTGGTTATTTGGGCTGCCGCATATGAGAGCTTAGTCAAATCCTCCACTCGTGAGAGCTGCGAGGGCGGCGTCAGTCGCGGCAGATACGTTGGGGACGTCGGTCACGCAGGCGCTCCTGTATTTCCTTGTAGGGCATCCGATGGGTTCTCCACTCGGGCTTCTCGCGCTCGATGCCAATGTAGGCGTGGCCCCGCAGAAAGGCCATGAGACCATTCATGCGCTCCGCAGGTGTCTGATTGCGCTTCTCTTCAAGCACTATCTCATTGTGCAATTCCATGCCAGCTTTCCAGGCGCGAAGCTGTTCTCGGAGCACTTGGTCATTAATCATCGGGAAAAATAGTGAGTTGGTACTCCGGACGGGATTCGAACCCGCGATCTTCGCCGTGAGAGGGCGATGTCCTAAACCGCTAGACGACCGGAGCATGGGACTCAAATTGATACCCGAAAACTGGGTTTCACCGCTCACTTTTGGGCGTGGGATTACAGGTTCCTCGATTTCGAGACCGCTGCCCGCCAAATGACCAGTGCCTTCTGCGATCACCCAATCTAGCGCTATCAGCTAGAATGCTGCGATGGAGTATATCCTCGCAGTCATCCTAGGGCTATTTTCGATGCCCTGTTCCCACACCACCTCTGGCCCGCCCCAGTCGAAAGCTAGCCAGGCCGACACATTCCTCAGCTTTCGGATCAGGCAAAGCCCAAAGCAGCGGGCCGCGCAGCAGACCTGGATATGCACCTATTCCCAAGGGAAGAAATCCGAGGAGTTTGAACTCTCTTTGAACCAATCGGAGAAGCCTGGACAGCTGTTGGATTCCAGCGCGGGTGAGATCAGGCCACACGGCAGCTCAAAATGTCGACTCATGCTCAAGGCGCTTGCTAGCGTGCTCGAAGCCGACCATAAGTTATGGAAGCCGAAGCATGAGGCCAGCCTAAAGTTCGCAACTTCAAGCCTTGGAGATAACCAGAGTCGGAGCGCGGACGACTCCTTTCAGGAGAGTCCGGCCGGGGATTGGACTATTTTCAAATGTTTCGTCGGAGATAACGACGAGGGTGAGTTCTTTTTGAATCTCGACCTAAAGAGCGGGAGGGCGGAAATTTCGCTGAAGGATCCTGACTTTGCCAACTACCTTATGAATAAGTTCTGGGCCGTCCTAGGTTGATTGAGCCCAATGCGTCACCCACAAAGTAGAACGGGCGACTTCTTCGTGGAAGTCGCCCGGCCTTCAGAGGGAGGTCTCAATCGTACGCTTTCATTGTGTACAACGCGATTGGCTGTGCGGGTGGTTCCTGGAATCGCCAGATTCCAAGGAAGCTCTCAGGAAGCGGGGCTTTTGGCCTATGGGGGAGGCCTTGGGCCTTGGGCCTTGGGATGTTGGGGGCCTTGGGCCTTGGGCGTTGGGCCTTGGGATGTTGGGGGCCTTAGGCCTTGGGCGTTGGGCCTTGGGATGTTGGGGGCCTTGGGCCTTGGGCGTTGGGCTTTGGGATGTTGGGGGCCTTGGGCCTTGGGCGTTGGGCTTTGGGATGTTGGGGGCCTTAGGCTTTGGGCGTTGGGCCTTGGGATCGGTCGGGCCTTTGTCTTGGGCTTTGGGCTTTAGGCCTTGGGAACCGGAGGCTGGTTGGGATTACGTATGATTGCTGGTGAACTGGGTAGCTAGCCAGAGCACGTTCCAGTGTCTTGTCCGTAGAGTCCCGGGCTTAGGGCCCAAGCCCAAAGCCCAAGGCCCAAAGCCCAAGGCCCAAAGCCCAAGGCCCAAAGCCCAAAGCCTAATGCCCAATGCCCAATGCCCAATGCCCTAATGCCTAATGCCCTAATGCCTAATGCCCTAATGCCTAATGCCTAATGCCTAATGCCCAAAGCCCAATGCCCAATGCCCAAGGCCCGAGCCCTAATGCCCAAGGCCCAAAGCCCAAGGCCCAAGGCCCAAAGTCTAATGCCCAATGCCCAATGCCCAAAGCCTAATGCCCAAGGCCCAAGGCCAAAGGCCTCCGTCTTCGGCCAAAATAACCCCTATGCGTTTCGTTTTCCTCATTCCAGCCCTCGCCGCTGCAGCTTTTGCCTCGGCCCAGATTTCGCCGCCGCGTATGGCGCGGACTCCTGATATCCATGGCGACAAGATCGTCTTTAGCGCCGAAGGGGATATTTGGCTTGGCTCGCTTAGCGCGGGAACCGCGGAGCGTATTACCAGCGACCCTGGCCTCGAGATCCACCCCCGCTTCTCGCCCGATGGGAAGTGGATCGCCTTTACCGGCAGTTATGACGGCGGGCCGGAGGTTTACGTTATGTCGGTCGAGGGCGGGGCGCCTCGCCGCCTCACCTTCGACCCCAATCGGGCAGAAATGGTCTCTTGGACGCCCGACGGCAAGCAGATTCTCTTTCGCTCGCGGCGGGCGGCGGCGAACGCGACTCCGCGGCTCTACCTCGTCCCCGTTGAGGGCGGATTTCCTACGCCCCTTCCCATGGAAGAGGGCGCCCAGGGCGCCTTTTCGCCCGACGGAGGCAAGTTGGCATACACGCGGCTTCCACTCGAAACCCACCGGTGGAAGCGCTATCACGGGGGAATGGCGGATTCGGTTTGGATCGCGAACATCGCAAATAAGAGGTTCAGGAGAATCGACCAGGACACGGTCAACGAGCAGTACCCGGTTTGGGTCGGCGACGACGTCTATTATGTTTCCGAGCGTGACGGAACGGCCAACCTTTGGCGCTACAACACCGATACAGGCGCTCAAAAGCGCGTGACCTCCAAGGGCGTCTACGACGTCGTTGCGCCCTCCAGCGACGGCAAGAGGATCGTCTACGAGTGGGGCAACGATCTGTGGCTTTACGACATCGCCACGGGCCAGGAGTCCGAGGTGAAGCTCTCGCTCGTCTCGGATATGATTCATGCGCGGCCTTACTACGAGCCGGGCAAGCTGAGCGCCATGACCATCGGTCCGACCGGCAAGCGCGTCGTCCTTCTCGGGCGCGGGCAGCTCTATTCGGCGCCGGCGGAGTCGGGCGATATCCGGCCGATCGCCAACGTGCTTGGTTCGCGCTCGAAGGACCCGGCCTGGTCGCCAGACGGGAAATGGATCGCCTTCATCTCCGACCGGTCGGGGGAAGAGAACCTGTGGGTGGCCCCTGCCAGCGGCGACGGAGATCCTCGGCAGGTTACGAGCGAGTCGAAGACGCTTCTCGACGATCCGGTTTGGTCGCCAGACGGCAAGCAGATCATCTACCGCGATTTTTCCCAGACCTCCTACATCATCGACGTGACCACCAGCGTCAAAACGAAGCTGGATCACAGCGAGTGGGAAGATATCAACGACTACCAGTATTCGCCCGACGGAAAGTGGATCGCCTACTCCAAGCCGGAAGGCATCGTTCTGCGTTCGCTCTATGTTTACAACGTCGCGGAGAAGAAGTCGACGCGGCTCACCTTTCCGCCCACGATCGACCAGAATCCCGCGTGGGATCCGGGCGGCAAGTATCTCTATTTCTCATCGAACCGAAGCATCGTGGCCAAACCGGACGACTTCGACTTCCAGATGGACTTCCTGAACACCACGAAGGTCTATGCGTTTGTGCTTGCTCAGGACTCCCAGCCGCCCATCGCGGTCACCGACGACGAAGAGCCAGGGTCGCTGCCCCCGGCTAAGCCTGCCGATCCCAAGGCGCCCAAGAAGGACGAGGATGGCGACGACAAGCCAAAGGAAACAAAGATCGACTTCGACCACCTTGCCGACCGGCTGATCGAGATACCGGTTGCAGGTGGCAATATTGGCGGTTTACATGCACTTTCGGGCTCTGTCTTATATATATCGACCGATGACGATGGCCCCTCGCTTAAGGCTTTCGACTTCAAAACGAAGAAGGAGACGGTCCTCGGCGCTGGCGTGAGCGCCTTTCAGGTCTCTGCCGACAACAAGAAAATGGCAACCGTCAGCGGGCCCAACGTCCAGATCGCCGACGCGGGCGCACCGCTGGGACCAGATGGCAAGGTAGACCTGAGTTCTTGGAGAGTAGAAGTCGACCCGCAGGCGGAGTGGCGGCAAGAGTTTATGCAAGCTTGGCGCCAGCACCGGGACGTCTTTTACGACCCCAACCTTCACGGTATGGATTGGGAGGGCGTGCGAAAGAAATATGAGCCTCTTCTCCCATCCGTAGGCTCGCGAAGCGAGCTGAACGAGGTTATCGGCAACATGCAGGGCGAGATGAACGTCTCGCACGAATTCGTGGGAGGAGGCGCCGATCGACTCTCCCCGACCCCAGCTCCCGGAGTAGCCAGCCTGGGCGCGGACCTCGCCTACGACTCCATCGCGAAAGCCTACAAGTTCGCCCATTTCCTGCGCGGCGACGGGTTTGACGCTGCAGCCAGGTCCCCGCTCCTGACGCCGGGCCTTGGAGTTTCTGAAGGCGATTACCTTCTTGCGATCGACGGGCACACGTTAAGGGCGAACCACGACCCCAACGAGGAACTTGTGGGCCAAGCGGGCCGCACCGTTCGGCTCCTCGTCAACTCCAAGCCGGCGACGGACGGGGCCAAGACCGTTCGAGTCAAGGCGATGGCGAGCGATACACAGGCGCGCTATTACGACTGGGTCGGGGCTAGGCGAGACTATGTGTCTAAGTATGGAGGCTCAAACATTGGCTATATCCACATTCCCGACATGCAAAACGCAGGGATGCAGGAGTTTACGAAGCAGTTCTATTCGAACCTGGACAAGGACGGCCTGGTGATCGACGTCCGTTACAACGCGGGCGGAAACACTTCAGGGCAGATACTGGAGCGGCTGCGAAGGATCGTTTTCGAGTTCGACCAGGGCCGTTACGGCGCGCCCCAGCCCTATCACCGCATGGGCTATCTGGGTAAGGTCGTGGTCCTCTGCAACGAGCAAACGAGTTCGGACGGCGAATACTTCTGCACGGGCTTCCGATACGAGAAACTCGGCCCAACCGTGGGAACCCGCACCTGGGGCGGCTTCATGGCCGTAGCAGGCTTCTCAACCCTGGACGGCGGCTTCGTGACCACCCCGGTGGAAGGAAGCTTTAGCCCGGACGGCAAGTGGCTCCCAGACGGAACCGGTTTTACGCCGGATTACCTTGTGGAGCAAGACCCCAACGCCTTCGTAGCGGGCCGCGACCCGCAGATGGACAAGGCTCTGGAACTTCTGAAAGACGCCATTCAAAATGACCCGCCGAAGTGGCCGAAGCGAATCGATCCGCCATCTAAGGAGAAAGCGTTTAGGCCTAATAGGGGATAGGTGTTGGGGGTTGGGTGTTGGGGGTTGGGTGTTGGGTGTTGGGCCCTGGGCCTTGGGCCTTGAGCCTTGGGCCTTGGGCCTTGAGCCTTGGGCCTTGGGCCTTGGGTGTTAGGTGTTGGGTGTTAGGCCTTGGGCCTCGGGCCTTGGGCCTTGGGCCTTGGGTGTTAGGTGTTAGGTGTTGGGTGTTAGGCCTTGGGCCTTGGGCTTTGGGCCTTGGGCTTTGGGTCCCGGGTGTTGGGCTTTTGGGTGTTGGCTGTTAGGCCTTGGGCCTTGGGCTTTGGGCTTTGGGCCTTGGGTGTTAGGTGTTGGGTGATAGGCCTTGGGCCTTGGGCTTTGGGGGTCCCGGGTGTTGGGCTTTTGGGTGTTGGTACACCATTCACCTTTCACTTCACAGCGCCTTTCACTTATCGGGGTAGCGGTATGTTAGGTGTTTTGGTGAAAAGTCATGACGATAGTTGCGCCTGAACCGAACCGGGGTTAAATGGGTCGTGAAGCGTCGATGGTATTACGTGTTCCTACTCGCAGCGATCGTCGCCACGGTCTGGCGTCCAAGGGTCCCATGGCCGGTCCAGATTGAGAACCCAAAGCCCTTGCCATTGCCGCAAATCGAATTTGGACCTAATGGGGGCAGCTTCACAACGAACACGACTTGGCAGTCGTACACCCCGACCAAGGACATAACCCTCCCCATCGACGTGGCTTGTGGAATCATGTTCCTGTTCTTTGGAATACTCGACCTGCGTCGTAAGACGAAATGAGAACATCGGGCGTCGAGCCCGCCCTATTGCCCCTTTCCAAGCAACAGCCTATACGCCTCCTCAACCTGGATGGCCGAAGACTCTAAACTGAACTTTTCCGCCGCACGCGCTTGGGCGCACGCGCCCATCGCTCGCATCAGGTCAGGATCCTCCAGGAGGCAGTCCACCGCCTCCGCCAACGCCGGGGCGTTGTTTGGCGGGACCAGTATTCCGCTTTCCACGTCGATCACCTCCGGAATCCCGCCGGTTCGGGAAGCCACCACCGGCAGCCCCATCGCCATGGCTTCGACGATCGAGATGCCCATCGCTTCCTTTAGGGAAGGGAAGAGGAATAGGTCCATCGCGGAGAGAAGGTCGAAAACGTCGGTTCGAAAGCCCAGGAACCGCACATGCTTATCTAGCGCGAGCGATTTCGCTTGCGCCTTGAGTGATTCGAGGCAGTCGCCCTCGCCCGCGAAGAGGAACCGAACCTTGGGATGCCGGCGAACGAGCATCGCCACCGCGGCGATGGCGTCTTGAATGCCTTTGCCGTAGTCCGCCCGGGAAATGCTCCCGAGCACGATCGCGTCCTCTTGCAGGCCGAGGCTCTCGCGCATTGCCTTCCGCCCCCGCAATGCCTCGGCGGGCGGAACGGCGACGCCGTTGTAAGCGACGGAAATCCGCGACGCGGAAATGCCTTGGCGGACCAAGTGCATCTTAGCCGCCTCCGAGACTGTGATTAGGCGGTTTGCGAAGCTGTAGGTCCAGCGGCTGTTCATGCCATGCACGGTGGCGATTACAGGGGTGCCAGCGAGCCTGGAGGCAAAGCTGCCGCTCAACGTCGCGGCCGAAAGGTGGGCGTGTACCAGATCGGGCTTCTCGCGCCGGATCAGATCGCGAATGTTGGCAATTCCGCGAACGCTGAACTTGCCGTAGGGCACCATCTCCACGATGGGGAAGTCCTCGGCGAACTCGGCGCCAAGGCCGCGTCCCTTGTACAACACAGGAACCACGGTGTGGCCCCGGGCCCGAAGCTCGTAGCAGAGGTTCTTGATGCTGACCGAGGCCCCATACCGCTCTGAGCCCCTAACGAACTGCAGAACTTTAAGGGGTTCAGCCATGGCTGCCGGACGCCTTTCTAAGCTTATACATCAAGTATGCGGGAAACGTGGTTGCGCGGACGTTCAAACGGCCTAGGCAGAATGGATCGGTATTGGCGTTGTTCGTCTGCTTATCCGTTCCCGTTGCGCCGAAATAGCCAGCCTCCTTAGCTAGGCGCCGGTCCCTTTCGAGATGCTTTCCATAAGGATACGAATACCAGTTCACGGTGAAGCCAAGCTGCTTCTCGATGGCGCCTTTGCAGCCGGCAACCTCCTCCGCGGCCGTATCGTCGTCACAGAATCGGAGGTCTGGATGGTTCATGGAGTGGGCGCCGAATTCCGTGCCGTCCGCATGAGCGGAACGAATCTGATCCCAACTCATAAGTGGCTCGGTAACGTCGCCCTTTGCCTCGTCCCAGCGGTTTGTGTGGCCCACGCAGTTGGCTACGAGAAAAACGGTCGCTTTCATTCCGTGACGTTTCAGGACGGGAAGGGCTAGGTTGAAGAAACTCTCATATCCGTCGTCGAAGGTGATCACGAGCCCCTTGAGGCCCAAAGGGTTGCCTGATTGAAATCCGGCGCGCATCTCGTCGAGAGAAATCGTCGTGTAGCCGGCCTTCCTTAGCGTGGCAAGCTGGCTCTCGAAGAGGTCTAGCGGCACGTACTGGTCCCTCACGATCGAGTTTTTAACCCGGTCGCCGATGCGGTGATACATGAGGATGGGCACGTCGAGATTGGGCTTGGTCATCAAATCGCGATAATTATGCAGGAAACCCTTGACAACGAAATGCACTTTGTGATACAAAGTGCTTTGTGGACAACTTGGTTTCAGAAGCGGAATCGAACCTTAAGCTGATTCGAACCTATATGGAGCGCTCGAAGCGCTACTCGAACTTTGCCGGCCTTAGCGGGGCCTTTGGCGGAATTTACGCGCTCTTAGGCGCTTTTGCCATGCGGCTATACACCCTCGGGTTGCCCCAAGATCAAAAGGGGCTGGGTTTCGTCATCACCTGGAGCACGGTCATCGCGCTTGCATTGGGGACGGACTACCTGTTCACCCGCCGGCGCGAGAACCTTGTGGAGAAGGCGGTGGTTTTAAGGCTGACCCGGCACATGGCGCGGGTCGCTCTGCCAGCTTTGATCTCAGGGATCGCCATCTCTATCGCTTTCGTCCACATGGGCCAGCAGGATTTGCTGTATCCCTACTGGATGCTCGCCTACGGGAGCGCGATGGCCGCGCTCGGCATATCGGCGCCGCGCGAAGTGACCGTCCTCGGATGGTCGTTTCTAGCTCTAGGCGCGCTGACTCTGCTTGTTCAGAGCTTTGGCCCTATTGGCTTGGTGCGAGCCCAGTTTGGACTGGTTATGTTTATGTTCAGTTTTGGATTCCTGCATATTGTGTACGGGGTCGTGGTCGCCCGTCGAGAGGGCTGGTAGTGGCCCTTCGGACGACCGAAGCGACGCGCCAGTTCACTGCGTCGGTTGGCCCTCTGGAAGAAGCCTTTGGCCAGAGGGCTCGCCTCGCCATCATGTCCTGCCTGGTGTCCGCAGGCCGCCTCAGCTTTCTCGCCATTAAGGAAGAGCTGGGCCTGACCGACGGCAACCTGTCTTCTCACCTTTCCTACTTGGAGCGCAAGGGCTTCGTGAGCATCGAGAAGGGCTTCCAAGGCAAGCGCCCCTACACGGAAGCGAAGACCACTGAAGAAGGCAGAGCCGCCTTCGAGCAATACGTGAAGGCGCTGGAGACGTGGGTCTCCGCGCTCAATAGAGAGGGTAAGAGGTCAAATGGGTTCGAATGAACTTTCGCTGATTCTTCGCCGCTATAAAGTCGGCAATCCTTTGCCGTTCCGGGTTATTGCTCAGCCTTGCCTCGGGATCAGTTTGTCGCAAAGACGAAACGCAAAGCCTGGGCAGGCCGGTTCCAAAATTCCCTTTCCTCAACGGACCTCTAGCATGTTAAGACAAGACGGAGGGCAGGTCTTTGCGGTCTTTGCGGCCTTTGCGAGCCAATTCCGGGCTCCCGAAAAGCAGAAGAATAAACGACCCAGTGACCCCATGGCCCGAGGAGTGACGACCAATGCCCCAAAATCCTAAAGACCCAAAGACCCTCTTCCTCGCGATACTCGGACTAGCCTTTCTAGCCTTCGCGGCTATCATGCTCGTTCGCACATTGAGCGCGCCTCAAATAGTCGACGAGTCGAGGGAGATCACCTACGACGACTTCAGCTATGGCGTCTCCGGCTTGAGGGCGACGACGGTTCTCTCCAGCGTGAGCGCGCCTCCCGGCCAAGCGTTCTACATCTTTAAAGCCCGGGTGACAAACCACGCGCGAGGCGTCGACTACAAGTTCAAACCGGAAATCTTCCGCCTTTACACCCCGGATGGCAAACCCCTTGAAAACGCAACCGCCGCACAAACCGCGCTGGACGCCAGCCTTGGCGCACCGCAAATGCAGGAGGTCTCAATCGGCCCGCAGGGGGAATCGGCAGGTAGGGAAGTCGTTTTCCTGGGACCTCAGGGCCTGAGCTCCGTCCGGGTCGCGATTAGCACAGCGGGGTGGGTCGGCAACGTCCTCGACGCGGTCTTTGGCGGAAACGTGAATATTGAGGCGAAGGTGGGGCGGTAATTCGGCCTTTAGAAAACGCCGACGACTCACCGACCCAGTTGCAAAGCACCTTCGGCCATGAAATACCGTTGCGCGAATAGGAACAATACGATCACCGGAACCACCGCCATCGTCGCCATCGCCATGGTGAGCCCCGGAAGCGTCCCGTGGTCGGAAGCGAAGATCTGCACCGCGTAGCTGACTGGCATCTTCTCCGGCGAGTTGATGTAGATCAGCGGCCCCATGAAGTCGTTCCAGGCGGAAATGAAGGTCCATACCGCGATAACCGCTAACGCCGGCTTAACCTGCGGCAGCATCACCGACCAATAGCTCCTGAGGTAGCCGCAGCCGTCGAGCTTGGCCGCGTCCTCTAGCTCCATCGGAATGGTCCTGAAGAACTGCCTCAGGAGAAACACGTTGAACGCGCTCGCGAAGAATGCGGGCGCCCAGAGGGGAAGCAGCGTGTCGATCCAGCCCAACTGGCGAAAGATGAGGAACTTTGGCAGCAGCGTCACCGCCGACGGCAGCATCATCGTGCTGAGCAGCACGCCGAACAGGACGTCCCGTCCCGGGAACTTGAGCCGCGAGAACGCGTAAGCCACCATAGATGAAGAGAGAAGCGTCCCGATGACGCTCATGATCACGATGATCAGCGAGTTCTTGACGAAAACGAGTCCGCCGTCCGCTTCGGGCGGGAGGTAGCCCAAGGCGTCCGTGTAGTTTTGAAGGCGCAGGCCCATATGCCGAACGGGCGCGAGGTTGGCGGCGAGCGCCGTGAACTCCTTACCCTTGAGTGAATCGGGGGCCAACACACGCACTTGCTGCCGACCGTCATCGAATTCGCGAAGGACTAGGCCTTTCACCGTCTGCCCGTTGTAAAGGCCCGTTACTACGGGCGCCTCGACTGGAACTTGACGAATCTGCGACGGAGATCGGTCAAGTAGAAGACCCTGGATTCCTGTGGGTTCGACGACCTCGAGCCGAACCTGACCGTCCGGCTGATTCGCCATAATGGTTCCTTTCACCTCGGCGCCCCGATAAGTGGTTTCGTATATGGGAGGAAACGTGTCGAGGGAGGACACCGTTTCCTGAACCTGAGGCGCCCATACGGGTCCGTTCGGCGAGGACAAGTCCCGCTCTTCCTTGAAACTTGTGAGGAGCAGCCACACGAACGGAATGCCAAACACGACGCACCCCGCAAGCAACGCCAGTTGGGTAGCCACTACCCGTGCGACCCGGTGCGCCTTCGCCGCCCGGTGCGTATTGGACATGGCGTAAACCGCCAGCCAAGCGATTAAGACCAATAGGATAGTATCGAGTGGGGTGAGATGGATCTCGCCATGGGCGATGGCCAGGTTGTCGCCATTTATCTCGGTCAAACCAGCAAACGCCACCGCCAAAAGCAACCAAGCCACAGGCCACCAGTTTCGCATGGCTCGGCCGTTCAGGAACCAGTTCACCAAGGAATAGGCGGACGCCAATAAGCAAGCCAAAGCTGCCCACGCGGTGAATGGGAGAATTGGCCAAACCACGGGTACGGGGATCGTCATGAGTCCGCCTCGTATCGCACCCACTTCGGCGCGAGCTTGAATTGAAAGGCGGTGAGGGCGACGATGATCAGAAACAGAACCCACGCCAGCGCGCTCGCGTAGCCGGTCTTGAAGTAGCCGAAGGCGTTTTGGAACAGGTAGTAAACGGGCATGAGCAGGGAGTCTCCCGGGCCCGCGGTTTCGCCACCGCCGCCCATCACGTAGATGCGGTCGAACTCTTGCAGCGCGCCAATGAAGCCGACGACCACGTTGAAGAACACGATCGGGCTCAGTTGGGGAAGGGTGATGGCGAAGAACTGCCGCCTCGGCCCCGCTCCGTCGATTTCGGATGCCTCGTAAAGCGACCTCGGAACCCCTTTCAGACCCGCGAGCCACAGGATCATGCCGCTTCCCGCGCCCCAAAGGCCCATGGCGATGAGGGCCGGTTTGGCCCACGCCTCCGACTCGAGCCAGCCCGGCGGCGGCAGATGCAGCCATTGCTGGATGGTTTGGCGCCAGACGGAGTTCACGAGACCGCTGGACGGGTCGCTCGCGAGCACCCACGACCATAAGATCGCACTCGGAATGGTGGGGACGATCGCAGGCATGTAGAACAAAGTGCGATACCAAGCGATGCCGCGAACCTTGGTGTTTAGCAGCGTCGCGATGGCAAGCCCGGTGAAAATTCCCAGCGGCACACCGACCCCGGCCAGATAGAAGGCATTTGAGAAGGCCCTCCATACATTGACCTTGTCGGTCGTGACCATCGCCGCGTAGTTTGAGAATCCAACCCAGCGGGCGTCCGTTAACTCGTTGTATTCGGTGAAGCTGAGCACGAGCGAGGCGACCATTGGCCCCAGCGTGAACAGAATGAATCCGCAAACCCAGGGCGAAATCAGCAGGTAACCACAACGCGCTTCTTGTCTGCGGAGCCGCGCTAGCCGCAGCCGGCGGTAGGCGAAGACAAGGAACGCAGCAAGCAAGACTCCAAAGCCGACGAGCACCCAGGCCACCATGCGCAAATTGGCCTTGGCGTGGCTTTCGTGGGCGTAATAGGCGTCCAAGTCGACCTGAACCGTTTGCTGCGCCCGAACTAGGGCTTGGCGAGGTGTGAGGTTCCCGCTGCACGCGTTGTCGAGGGCCCGCTGTAGTTCGTTCCACAGAATCTGGCCAACGAACGTGACCGGCCGGACGCGGCTTGCGGCCATGAGGTCGAGGTGAGTGCGGAGGCCCTCCGCCAGTCTGGGGTCGGCGGGCTTGTACTTTGCGTACAGAGCTTCGTTCGCTTTGGGGCTGGCCTGAAGATCGAAGACGAAGCTTCGGCGCCGATACCGAGCCCAATCCGCCTGGCCCGCCGCTTCGATCATTCGTCCATCAACGCTCGAAGCGAACTTGATGAAAGCCCAGGCTCCCTCGATGTTCCTTGCTCCGCGGGGTACGGCGTAGGCATGGCCGCCCGTCCATGTAACGAACGTGTCCTTGTCGCCTCGAAAGCGACCTCGATGGAAAAACCGGTCGTCGGGAACTGGGGCGGGCGCCACAGCGAAGTCGAGCGAAGGGGCATTCGACGAGAGGATATTGAGCTGCCAACTTCCGTCGATCTTCATCGCGATCTGCCCGAGGGCAAAGGGGTCGTTTTCGTTGCTCAGAAACCCGCCCGCGAACCGTTGGGCGTTATCGTAGCCTCCAAGCACCTTGTATCCGTCGACCACGAACTGGAGGGCCCCCTCCGCTTCGGGTGAATCGGCTGTGCAGGTCTTCCCGTCCGTGGAAAGAAAATGGGCGTCGTTTTGGAACGCGTACATGTAAAGCTGGGAGCTTCCGTAGTTCGGAATGAACCCGGCTCTCTTGAGGCTGCCGTCAGGGTTGAACGCGGTGAGCGCCTTCGAATAGGCCAGCAGCTCACTCCAAGTCCGAGGCGCGCGGTTGGGGTCTAGCCCCGCCGCCTTTAGGGCGGGGGCGTTCGCCTTGAAAATCGCCCGGTTCCAATACAAGGCGCGATTGTCCGCCTCGGCAGGGATTCCGTACGCATGGCCGCCGTAGCAAACTTCGTCCCAAACCGCCGGATAGAAGTCGGAAGGTCGGGGCGCCAAGGGGTCGTTCCCGGCGTCTCTCGCAATAAGCCTGTCAAGGGGGGTGAATGCGCCGCGGCTGGCCCAATCCGAAATGGTGAACCGGTCTTGAATAATCACGTCGGGCGCAACGCTTCCGACTATCGCAGTCATTAACTTCTGCGGGTCGAGACCGCCGGCGCCAAGAGTGATCGCCTTTAGATGGTATTCGGGATGCCTGCGCTCGAACTCGCGCATTACCGCTTGCCGGCCCTGGCTTTTTTCATTGAGGGCGACGCCCCAGAGGACGATGTCCTTTTTGGGCTGGGCAAGCCCGGCAACGGCAAGGGCGACCGCGAGAACCCCTCCTATAAGCCTTTGCCAGCAGCGTTGCATCCGTTCCTATTGTGGAACGATGCGTAGTAAGCTCCGCTTCATGATTCCACGGGCTTGCTTCATTTTCATTGCCGCTTGCTCGGCGCTGGCCCTGAGTCGACAGCTCCCTCCGGCCACTCGGCAGGAGATGGAAAGCTTTGTCGCCTGCCCGGCCGAGGGGGAGTTCCGAAATGGCGGGAAGGCAACGGGCCAAGTCCTCGAGATGAACCTCCTGAAGAACCGCAGCGAGTCGCCGAAGTCGTTCGACCCCACCGTGACATTGGCGCGAATGAGAGCTCCGGGAGAAGACTCCGAGCGCTGGGACGCGAAGAAGGATATCGGCGTGAGGGTCACGGGCTATGTCGCCTTCATGATTCAGAACTTCGAGGGCGAATCGTGCAACTGCTTCAAAACGGACGACGCCCACAGCGACACTCACATCGACCTGGTGGTGTATGAGACAACCGCCTTCGACTTCGCCACCCATGTGATCGTGGAAGTGACGCCAAGGATGAAGTTCCTTGCCAAGAAGCGCGGGTTGAACTGGAGCACGGCCTCGCTCGCCCGCCAGTTCTCTCACAAGTGGGTGACGGTCGAAGGTTGGCTGATGTGGGACGGCGAGCATCGAAACGAAGCGAAGAACACTCACCCGTTGGACCCGGTTCACCGAAATTGGCGCGCGACATGCTGGGAGGTTCATCCGGTGACGGACATCAGGCTCACAAATAAGGGTAGAGGGTAGAGGGTAGAGGGTCGAGGGTAGAGAGGGTAGGCGAAAGCAGGCCGGAAGTTCGGACGAGTAAGACCCGTCAGACCGGTCGTACAAGTCTGACTACTCAGGCGTTCCAGTTCCGGGCTCCCACCCCTCAACCCTCAACACCTCTACCATCTACCCTCCTGAATCGACGGTATCATCAAAACCCATGAAGATCGCACTGGGTTCGGACCATGCCGGCTACCGGTATAAAGAGGCAATCAGGCCATTCCTCGAAGGCAAGGGGCACGAGGTTATCGATTTCGGCACTCATTCCGAAGACCCTGTCGACTACCCGATTTTTATCCATCCAGCTGCGGCTGCCGTAGCAAATGGCGTGGCGGATCGGGCGATCGTGCTCGGGAAATCGGGCAACGGCGAAGCCATCGTCGCTAACCGCGTCAAGGGAGTAAGATGCGCCCTTTGTTGGAATGAGGAATCCGCCACCCTTGGTCGCCACCACAATGACGCGAACTGTATTGCGATCGGGCAGGACATGGTGGATCTGGACCTCGCCCTCAAGATGGTCGACATCTGGCTAACCGAGCCGTTCGACGGTGGCCGGCATCTTCAACGCGTCCGTCTTATCGACGAAGTCTCCTAACGGGAGCAAACAATTGGCCCCAGTTCTTGCATTCCCATTGAGTTTAAGAACCCCATTCTGATAAAATTGCGAGGCTAATGGGGGAATTTGGGGTTCCTTGTGAAGGGATGCTGCGTCTTTCCATCAAGGCGGGTTTATGTACCGTCATTGCACAACAACGTTGAGGTGTTTTGAATGAAGAAAATTATAGGACTTTGCATCGCGCTTGCGTTGACCATGTCGATGGTTGCGTCCGCGGTTGCTCAAGACGATGCCAAGAAGGGCGACATGAAGTCGCCCGATATGAAGCCGATGAAGACTATGTCCCACAAAGGACATATGCACAAGAGACATCGGCGGCACAAGAAGGTCAAGCATCGTAAGGGCCACAAAATGAGCCATGGCAAGATGGGCCATGCCAAGATGGGCGGCTCTAAGATGGGCGGCAAAATGGGCGCCGGAAGCCACGGCAAAATGGGTGGCGGAAAGATGGGCCACGGCAAGATGAGCAGCCATGGAAAGATGGGTGGCGGCAAAATGGGCAAGAAGAAGATGGACGACGCCGCTAAGTAGATCCTCTCAAGGATCGACTCGAAGACCTCGGCCTAACGGCCGGGGTCTTTTTATTGCCCAGTACCAAACCAAGGGTTCCAAACGGGCACGTTTCCGTTCCGGAGCACCATAATTTGGTTGTTGATATTCACCCCGTTTGCGGAGATAACGGGGCCGCTAACCCCGAACTGCACGACGTTTCCCGGTACGAGAACTCCGTTGACGAGGATGCTTGCGCCAGTTGGATACTTCATTCCTTGCTGCTGGATGAACCATGTTGGACCTAAATCTACGTTCAGGTTTCCGGTGGGAGTTGTCATGACGAGGTACGATTCCGACTCCCCGGTTTGCGGGTTGGTGTAGTTGACGAGGTTCTGAACCGTGCCCTGCACGATCTGCGGCGCTGGCGCGGTAACCGTTGAAGGCGCCTTGGAACTGTTGATCGCCGCGCCTCCCGGAGTTACCGACTGTGAATGGGTGTTTGGCTGGATTTGTGGTGCGCCGGCGTTTTGAGTGGGCGCTTGAGAGTTGTTAACGAAGTTTTGCACTGCCGGACTAGGCGTTTGCAGGCTGAAGGCCACTGGACCGAAGGGTGAATCTCCCACGTTGGGATTATTCGTATAAGCGGTGGCGCCACTGGTGGTCGCTCCTGGTGTGTTTTGGGCATAAACAGGATTAGTAGCGATCCACATTGGAAAACCTGAGACGTCGCGAAGATAGAGCACCCGGTTCCCCTTGGAGAGCTTGCGGGCCAGAATCACATTTGAGCCGTTCAAGGCGACCAAGGAGCCAGTTACCTTCACGGTGTTTCCCACCTGAAGATGTGCGCTCAGATTTCGGAGATACCAACTTGGGCCAAGGTGCACGTCTACCGTCCCCTTGGTTCCCCTAATCTTGAGGTCGGTGACGGGGCTCATTGTTGCCTGGGGCTTCCTCGTCGTGTCGATCGAAACGATCTTTCCAGCAACGTTCGTCTCGCGACCCTTAGAGTAATTGCGGTTATAGGTGGAGTTCGGGCCCCACCCGCTCATGTACGCATCGGGGGAGTTGTTGGTGGTCTGAGCCTGCGCGCCAGCCGTACAAGCAACTAAAGCGGTCAAGGCAATTAGCGTTTTCATGTCATTCATCTGCCATCTTCTTCTACTCCCGATAAGATGCCGATAGCACGCCAACCAAAATTCCGGAAACCCCCACCGACGCCACGTTCGTCTGAAGAAAGATGCTAACCGCCCTCTCAATTTCCTGGTTACTCGCCACCCGTTCGGTTAACATCTTGTGGAGGCCCCAGATTGGCTCGGTCTACCAGTACAAGTGGAGGGCAACTTCTGAGGACTATCCCGGCCCGGACGGCGTCACGACCTTGGCTCAGGAAGAGTCGGACCAGGACACGGTCAAAGAGCTCCGCCCTGATGGCGACGTGCTTATGGAGCGTAAAGTGACGGGCGTCAAGGCCAAACTCGGATCAAGCTCGGTACCGTCTAAGGTTGACGGCGATGTCATCACGCAGAGCCTACTGATGAGCTCTCGAGGGGTGCTCCTCCACCGCACTACGGATGCCAAGGAGGACGTCGAAAACCCGCGATTTGATCTTGTCGAGAGGCTTGTGTATCCGGACAAGCCGGTGAGCGTTGGCGACTCGTGGACCTACAAGGAGTCCGGAAGCCCAGTCATGGGCACTTACGACAATGAAACGGTCTACACCTTTCGTGGATCGGAACGGGTGCAGGGAATTCTAGCAAAGAAGATTCAGGTCGAATACCGGGAGACGAGCACGCTTCTTAGCATCAACTCGACCGGCGCGATCTGGGTTTCGCCGGAAGACGGCTCTATCGTGAAGAAGGACCTTCAGGTATCCAACTTGACTGTTGGATCGGGAGCGCGCATGTTCAACTTACGCATTCGCGTCGACCGCGTCGAACCCAAGGTATCGGGGACGCCGTCCCGCACAAGCAGTCCCTCTCGTCCCTGATGCTTGTAGAGAATCCCCTTATCGTCGTACCAGGAGATTGACTCTCCCGACTTCACCTTATGGGCGCTCACCTTCTGACCCATATAGGTTATTTTTTCGTCGCCGACATAGGTGGAAGCGGTCGGTTGCCACACCATTTGCGTCGTGTCGAGGACGGTGTAGTGGCAAGTGGTCCCCGGCTTGGGGTGATCGCGCACGAACCAGAACCGGCAGGGCGCATCGAACGAAGAGACCTTTGGATAGGGAAGCCGGTATGTGCTGTTTTTGCCAAACTCCATCGTAGTGACCTTCGCGCCCGAGGGGCCGAACTCAATCGTCTTCAACACCGGCCGCTTGCCGGCGACGGTCACGGATTCGCGAATCAGGCGCCCCGTCTTGTCGGAAACAAAGGACACCGTTCTGAAATAAGAATGGTCGGCCACCGAGTAATTGAGGTGACCAGAAAGCTTTCCGTCGGTCGAGAGCGATTGGCCAAACTCGGCGGACGCGTAGAACTTCCCGTCCACATAGATCTTGCCGCGAAAAGCATCTTGGCCCTGGGCCCAGGTTATTAGAGCAAATGCAGCTAAGGTTTGCAGGACTCGAAAACACGGCCGCACAAAAGCCTCGCATCTCTTCACGAAGCTCTCACCTGTCGCCTTTCACCTTTCACCTTTCACCTTTCACTCACCATTCCTAATCCCTTACAATCACAGACTTGTCCGAAGACTCGATTCGGTAGGGAATCCCGTGATCGTCCAGCAATTGGGTTCCATCCGCATTTTGAACCTTGTGCGCGGTGACCTTCTTTCCATGGTATGTCAAAGTCACGTCGCCGACGTAGGTATCGGTCAGAGCCTTCCAGCTCATCCTTTGGAGATCAAACTCGGTGTAGTAGCACTTCGCGCCCGGCTTTGGGTGGTCGCGGACAAACCAAAAGTTCGATAGGTCGTTGAGGCTCGAACCCGAGGGATACTTCAGGTTTTGGGTCTTGGACTGCGATCCTGTATGGGCGGTGAGTTTGGCCGAATTCTGACCGAAGTCGATCTTGATGTCTCCTGAAATCATTTTAGAACCGAAGTGGGCGGTCATCAGGATGGGCATGCCATTCTTGGAAAAAACGGACTGCATGGTTACGGAGCCCCCTTGTGCAGTGCTAATCACGGAAATCTTTTCGGAAAGCTGGCCATTCGGGCCCAAGCTCATGGTGATCACCGCCGACCCTTGAGCCTTGCCGTTAACATAAACGGTGGCGTGGGCTTGGCCTTGGGCAAAAGTGGATGTCGCAATGATTGCGGCTAGTACGGCAATGGGGATCGAACGTATGAGAGCTTGCATGATCTGGCCGAGAATACCCGTGGCGGGTATAATCGACCGCACAACACACGAACGCGGCCGCGCGGCCAGGTCCCTTTATTGGGTTGTCGGCGCAAATTCAAGGCGCGTTCGGAGGATGAACCTGGAGGCATATGGCACAACTCAGCATGAAAGAACTGCTGGAGTCGGGGGTCCACTTTGGACACCAGACCCGGCGCTGGAACCCGAAAATGAAGCGCTACATCTATGGCGCGCGCAACGGGATCTACATCATCGATCTTCACCAGACGATCAAGCTTTTTGAAGACGCCCTCGAGTACGTCAAGAAAGTGGCGGAAGACGGGGGAACCATCCTCTTCGTCGGCACCAAGAAGCAGGCGCAGGCCGCGGTCAAAGAAGCCGCTCAACGTTCAGGGCAATATTTCGTCTGCGAGCGCTGGCTCGGCGGAACCCTCACCAACTGGAAGACGATTCAAGGCCGAATCTCCCGCCTTAAAGAGCTCGACCGCATGGAGTCAGACGGCTACTTCGACCGGCTTCCCAAGAAAGAGGCTTTGAAGCGACAAGAAGAGCGCGCTCAGCTCAACCGGTTTCTGGAAGGCATTCGTGACATGCACGCGCTTCCCAGCGCCATGTTCGTAGTGGACCTCAATAAGGAGGCCATCGCCGTACACGAGGCGATCAAGCTCGGTATTCCGATCGTCGCCGTGGTGGACACCAACTGCGACCCTGACCTGGTGGACTATGTGATCCCAGGCAACGACGACGCCATCCGCGCCGTTCGGCTCGTGACTTCGAAGATCGCCGAGGCGATTCTCGAGGCGAGGCCGATCGACGAGGCTCTCACCGAGGGCACTCTCAGCGAAGAGGGCGAAGTAATGGAAGAAGGCGCCAGCGTCCAGTTCGGCGAGGTCGAAGAAGAGCTTCTCCGAGCGTTCGGAGACGAAGAGATCGACACGATGAAGGACGAGATCGAGGAACTCGACGATTTAGGAGAGAAAGTTTAGGATGGCAAATTACACCGCTGCAGACGTGAAGCGTCTTCGAGAGGAGACCGATGCACCCATGATGGAGTGCAAGCAGGCGTTGGACGAGGCCGACGGCAACTTCGACCGCGCGAAGGAGATCCTTCGCGAGAAGGGCAAAGCGGCCGCCGCCAAGCGCGTCGACCGCAAGACTTCAGAGGGCGTGGTCGCCGTTTCGACGCACCACGACCACAAGATCATCGGCGCCGTGGTGCTCGAGTGCGAGACGGACTTCGTGGCTCGCAACGAGGACTTCATCGCCATCGCCCAGGAGCTTGCCGAAATCTTTCTCCACAACGATCCGGGCAAAGACCCAATGGCTATTCGCCACGGCGATAAGAACGTCGGCGAGATCGTCGAGGGCGCGGTAGCCAAGATTCGCGAGAACATCCGTATCGCCAAGGCGGTTCGGATCGTTTCCGAGAATAGGCTCGCAAGCTATATCCACCACGACCGCAAGAAGGCGGTCATCGTGGAGCTCAAGGGAGACGCGTCCAACGCGATGGAAGCGGCTCGCGCAGTCGCCATCCAGTCGGTAGCGTTTCCGCCCGAGTTCCTGACCAAGGATCAGGTGCCGAAGGAGTTCATCGAGAAGGAGATCGCCACCGAGACCCAGCGCGCGATCAACGAGGGCAAGGACGAGAACATCGCCAAAGGCATCGCCCAGGGCCGCGTTAACAAGGAGTTCATGAAGCGCGTCGTGCTCCTCGAGCAGCCGTTCTACAAGGACCAGTCCAAGAGCGTGGCCGACTTTCTCAAAGAGGAAGCCAAGAACGGAGGCGGCTCCATCGACATCGTGAAGGTGACCCGTCTTGCTGTAGGTGAGGGTGAGTAGCGACCAATCGGGAACGGTTCCTGCTGCCAAGCCGGAGCCTGGTCCGGATATCGAGCGACGCGTTTTTAAGCGCGTGCTCATCAAATTGAGCGGGGAAGCCCTCGCCGGAGATAAGGGCGTGGGTCTCGATAACGGGACCCTCTCCTACATCGCCAACGAAATCAGGCAGGTTCGGGACGACCGAGTTCAGGTCGCCATCGTCGTGGGAGGAGGGAACTTCTTCCGGGGCGACGAGTTCTCCGCCGGGGGCGGCATCGACCGCACCGCCGCCGACCAGATGGGCATGCTCGGCACGATCATGAACGCTCTCGCCTTGCAGTCGGCTTTGGAAAAAGTCGGGGTCGCCACGCGAGTACAGAGCGCGATCGGCATCTCGCAAGTCGCAGAAAGCTTCATTCGCCGCCGGGCGATCCGGCATCTTGAAAAGGAGCGGGTGGTGGTTTTTGCGGCTGGGACCGGCAACCCTTACTTCACCACGGACACCGCAGCAGTGCTGCGGGCCCTCGAAATCGAGGCGGAATGCCTCATCAAGGCGACCAAAGTGGACGGAATTTACGACAAGGACCCGAACAAATACGACGGCGCGACCAGGTTCGAAACGGTCACTTATTCCGAGGCGATCCGCCGCCGCCTCGCAGTCATGGACCAGACGGCGTTTACGATGTGCCAGGAGTACAGCCTCCCGCTCATCGTGTTAGACTTTAAGCAGACCGGCATCCTGCTCAGCGCCACCAGGGGCAAGCCGGTTGGAACTCTTGTAGGAGGCGAATAATGACGGTTGATCAGATTTTCAAGGATGCGGAAAACAGGATGAAGCACGCCATTGAGGCGATGGTGCACGATTTTTCAAGCTATCGAACAGGCCGAGCTTCGCCCTCGGTTTTGGAGCGGGTTCACGTGGACTATTACGGCACGGAAACGCCGGTGAACCAAATCGCCAACGTGAGCACCCCCGAGCCAAGGCAACTCCTCATCCAACCTTACGACAAGTCTGCGTTAGCCGCGATCGAGCGCGCGATTCTAAAGAGCGACCTCGGCATCAACCCGGTCAACGATGGCACCGGCATAAGGCTCAACTTCCCTCAAATGACGGAAGACCGCCGCAAAGAGATGGTGAAGATGGTCAACGGCCGAAGCGAGCAGGCGGTGATCGCGATAAGGAACGTGCGTCGCGACGCCAACGAACATCTTAAGACGGCTCAGAAGAACAAAGAAATCAGCGAAGACGACTTGAAGCACCACGAAGCCAAGATCCAAAAGTTCACCGACAAATACATCGCCGACGTCCACGATCTACAGAAGAAGAAAGACGCCGAACTGATGGAAGTTTGAAGCTCCAGCGCTTGCGGTTCCCGGAGGACATCACAACGTTTTGGGTGTCCGGCCATTTGCTCATGAGTCCCAATTCGAACTGAGGTGAGTCAGCGATCGTGGGATCAAATACTGCGCGGGGAAGGGCAACGGGGTCGAGCCCAAGCACGAGAACTCAAGGTCCGGTGAGGCTCAGCCCTGGTACAAGCCGTCTCGTAACCCTGACTTAGTGCTATACTTGCCATCTTTGCGCCCAGAGCACAACCAAAGTATGAAATATTTCCAATTGTGTTTCACCAGCCTCGGTCTGGCATTAATGTTGTCTAGTCAAGCCAGCGCGCAGTCTTATCCGCCAGCTTGGAGTTCTTCGGCAAGCTATTCAATAGGAGATCAAGTTCAGTTGGCCGGAAACGTATTGCGTGCAACCCACGCGATGTCCGCCGGGAGCTTTCGATACTCCTACTGGGAACTCTGGGAAGTGCGGGCCAACACGAATATCATGGTCGGCATAGGTGGCCAGTTCACCACCCTCGCCAGCGCCTGGAATTACGCTGCGAACGTTAGGGTCGCACAGGGCGCCTACCTTCATCTTTTCATTCTCAATAACCACACGGAGAATCTAAACGCGCCGTTCTCGCTCAATCATCCTTTTGGTGCAAAGATCTCCATTATCGGACAAAATGGGGCGAACGACGTCTTCAACTTCACAGCGGCGGCGGATGGCTTCGACTTGGATTCTGGTCACACGTTCGCCGGGCTATCCAACTTGACGATCAATGGACCGGCAGGAGGATCGAGCACGCACCCAGCATTTGAAGTCCAGCATGGCGCCTATCTAGCTTCGCTCAGTAGTTTGACAATTGCTAACTTCGATCTAGGATTTGAGACGGACTACTCTGGAGAGATTGACAACATAACCAAAGTCCAGTTGAATCAGTTTCTTTATGGAGCGGCGGCGTCAGGGAACGGCACCCTGGTCTTCAGCACGCCAATGATTGTGGACGGCAAAAACACTACGCGTGCGACACCAGCCTTCGGTTTCTCAGCGTCGGACGGTGGCCAAATCTACGCTGCGCCCAGTTCTGAGGCAGACAACTGCACGATCGGCTTTCAAGCGTCTGCAGGTGGTCGAATCAATGCGAACGGAACGAAGGTTGCAAATCCAAACGGGGATAACCAATACGGATACTACTCCAACAACCGCGGAGTCATTCATGCCGATGGAACCACGGTATCTGGGGTTGGAATAGGCTACTACAGCAGGAGCGGAAGTTTTATTTCAGCCCAAAACGCGAGTGCGAGCGCCTGCTCCAACTGGTGTTACGAAGCCTTCACAGGTGGCATCATCGATGGCACAGGCGCGATGCCGAACGACAACATCACAGGTATGACTCAGTCAGGACCGACTGACGGATCCTATATTTTCATTTACCCGGGATAACATTCCATCCCGGCGAGCCCAACTAGGCCGGAACCGGGCGCTTCGTGTGGAAGTCCGTGTTCTTCTGGAAGTCCATTGCCATTCGGTAGCATACGTCCTCTCGCATGCAAGGTGCGAGGATGTTCGCTCCTAGCGGTGCGCCCTCTTCGAAGCCGATGGGGAAGGCGCAGGCCGGCCAGCCTAGCAGGTTCTCCGGGCCGCTTGCCCCGCCCATGTTCTCGAAGCTCTTGGTGAACGAGCCCTCGATCGGCACCGACTTGTGATAAAACACAGGCGTGAACACACAGTCGCACTTGTCCCAAATGGCGTTCGCCTTAAGGGCTTCCGTTCGCATCCGCATGGCCCAGAGGTAGTCCACCGCGGGACGCTGTAGGGCGGCTGCCATTCCCGCCACCTGGTTGACGTCCACAAGCTTGTCCAACCGGTCGCTGCGCACGAAATGCTCGTGGGCGCTTGCGCCTTCCGCGTCGACGATAATGCCGACCGCCATATCGTAGGGCAAATCCGGATAGGCGACGTCAACCGTCTCGTGCCCAAGCTTCCGGAACACGTCGAGCGCGTTGTGGTACGCCTTCTCGCATTCGACCGCCTTGTTCTTCTCGAAAGCTTCCTTAAGGATGCCGATCCGCATCTTGCCGCCCTTTCGCCGAAGATTTAGCTTCTCCCGAATAGAGCTTGGGTCCTTCTCGTCATAGCCCGCCATCGCGTCGAGCACGAAGCCGCAGTCCTCCGCCGAACGGCAGATCGGTCCCAGCTTGTCGAGCGTCCAACTCAGCGCCATGCATCCGTAGCGGCTAACCCGGCCATAGGTTGGGCGAATGCCAGTAGCGCCATTGAAGGCGCTGGGGCAAATGATGCTGCCGCTGGTTTCGCTGCCGAGGCTGAAGCCAACGGCTCCAAGCGCAGTCGCGCAGCCCGAGCCGGTGCTGGAGCCGCCGGCCCACAAGTTCTTGTCCCAGGCGCAGTGCCCGGGCCCACTGATGCTGGCGTTGGCTACGTCGTAGTTACCGCCGCCCGCAAGCTCGACCATGGCGAGCTTGGCGATTAGCACCCCTCCCGCCTCGCGCACCTTGGCGATAGCGGTGGCGTCGTGGTCGAATACCTGGTCCTCATGCCCTGGCGAGCCCCACCGTGTGGGAATGCCGCTTGTGGCGTAAAGATCTTTCGCTCCGTAGGGTATGCCGTTGAGCGGATTCTTGGTTTCGTCCATCCGGTGGTCGGCAAGCGCGGCCTGCTCGTAGGCCGTGCCCTCGGTCATCTCGGCGACCGCGTTATATTCTTTACCGAGCGTGCTCAGCCGCTTGATGTACATCTGGGTCAGCTCGGCCGAGCTGATCTCTTTCTTGCGAAGCGCCTTGCTAAGGTCGCTGATTCCCGAATAACAGTCGATCACGATACCTGCCCCCTGTCCTTGTCGTCGTCCCGCTTGGGAGTGGCCACAAAAATAAAGCATGGCTCGCTCTGCTCGGGCAGCGACACCTTGAGCCTGGCTGCGGTGTCCTTTTTCTGTGAAACCAGGTCAGCCTTGAGGATCTTGTGGGCGTCGTCGCTAAGAGGCTTTGACAGCTTCTTCTGAACGTCGTCGCACTCGGCGTCGGTAACCACGGGGTCCGGCTCCGTGGCCGCCGGTGTTTGTGCAAGAAGAGCGGAGGGGACGGCAAGCGCTACAGCGGTTGCGGCAGCTTTCTTGCCGAAATCGCGACGACTGATTTTCTGCATGCTGGTGATTTTAGCATGGCAGGTGCGCGGTCGGGGTGAAAGGTGGGAGGTGAAAGTAGAAAGGTGAAAGGTGAAAGGTGAAAGGTGAAAAGGTGAAAAGTGAAAAGGAGAAATGGTGAAGGTGATCACAGCCTCTACCATTCATCGACAGTCAAGCCAGCTTGGTGGAAGACGGAGGGAAGATCGTAGCCATCGGCTCACTGAAGTGGAACTCCAAGGCTTCACGCAGACTTTCCAGAGCGGACACCTCGGATTCGCCTTGGCTGGCCACGTCGACATCCAAGCACTGAGCGACGTACAAATCTCGCTCTTGCCAAACCTAAGCGCGAAACTTCTTCACCGCTAATCGTAGCTCAACCGCCGCTAGTCACCAATCACCTTTCACTTCGCACCTACAAGACGGACTGAAATAGCCAGGTTTCCAGCTTGTCAGGCGGGGTGGTTCGCATGTCGTTCATGTACTGCTCGTAGCTGAGACCTGCCGGGTCCGCTTGCAGCCCGCTCTTGGGAAACCACTCACCCATGAACTCGCCCCAGGCGGTTGGGAGCCCCGTGTACGGCCCCACATATTTGGCGACGGCGCACTTCTGTGCGGGCATGTCCAGCATCGTAATATTTGGACTTTCAATTGAGTAGCCCGCTGGAACGATTAGACATGCGTCGGATTGCAACTCCTCCGGTGCGTGGACGTTGGGATCCATATAAAAAATGGCCAACGCGCCTTGAATGGGCACGGAGTTCTCCCCGCCCCATTTTGCCAGGCGGCCGAATACGTCGCCGATCAGGGGGTAAGGACCCGTATGCCTCATCGCCACAACTCTTAGGGGCTCTGTGTTTTTGACTTCGACTTCCAATTCATCGTCTCCTAAGTGCTAATTCTAGACCGGCTACTCAAGCAAGCAAGGCTTATTTATCGGATTGGAACCACCGAAACCACCGAGGGCCACCGAAGGGACCGGAAGGGTTGGTTGTCGAGAGATCTAAATGGCGATAAATGCCCCTTAGTCCAGGTCTTCTTTCACCAATACAGCGGCGTCAAGCTGCCGCAATATTGCCCGAATCCCTCTGCCCTCAATACTCAACGCTCCTCGCCCTCCGTCCACTGCGGCACGATTTTCTGCTCGATTCCCAGGCTCTGCAGAATCCGCGCGACCACCGTATCCGCTAAATCCTCCAGGGTCCGAGGCTTGTTGTACCAAGCTGGGCATGCGGGTAGGATTGTCGCGCCTGCCTCGGCAAGCTGGGTCAGGTTCCGGAGCATGATCAGGTTCCAGGGCATCTCTCTCGGAACCAGAATAAGCTTTCTGCCTTCCTTGAGGCAGACGTCCGCAGCGCGCGAAACCAGATCGTTGCTGATCCCGTTCGCTATCCGCCCCGCCGTGCCCATCGAGCAGGGAACAATGACCATTCCGTCGTGGTGGAAAGAACCGCTGGCCGGTGGCGTGAAGTAGTCCCGATCGCCGAGAAGCTCGATATGCTTATACTCCTCTCCTAACCACTTTTTCGTGGTCCAGTTGGAGCGATCCAGTTCGATCTCCAGTTCCGTGCGCGCAACCTGAACTGCCTGTTCACTCATCGTCAGCAGGATCCGGTCATAGTGGTCGACGGCCTGTCGAAGGAAGCGTTGGGCATAAATAGCCCCGCTGCCACCCGTTATGCCTACGACGAGGATTCTGGACATTGGAGTGATTATGGGTGATTGGTGGAAGGTCGAAGGCGAAAGGTGGAAGGTCGAAGGTGGAAAGGGAAAGGTGGAAAGTGAATGGTGGAAGGTCGAAGGTTGAGCGGGAAGGCTGAAAGCCGCTCATTGGGGCGAGGTATTCGCAAATCACTGTTTACCAATCACAGTGGGCAAAAACCTGGTAGGAGTGCCGACTCTTTATGCGTTTCGCAAAGCCAAGTATTCATGTATAGGTTGCGTCGAGCCATGGAGGGCTTGCGAAGCCGATCTCCTGCCGGACCAGAAGGACCGGTGTCCGGTAGGAGCCATTTTTAGGTTGCGGGGATGTGGTGGTGGAGTTCGATTCCTTAGATTTTGAAGAAGAAGCCGAGTTGCGAATTCTGATAGTCGAAGACGACCCAGTCTCGGCTCTCTTGCTTCGTAAAGTGCTCGAACATCGTGGCCATGAGGTGGATCACGCCGAGAACGGGCTAAAGGCGCTTGAGCTGTTCGAAGAGCACCATCATCGCGTGGTGATTTCCGACTGGATGATGCCAGAAATGGACGGCGTCAGCCTTTGCGGAGAAATCCGAAATCGCGGCGGCGACTATGTTTATGTGATTCTGCTCAGCGCAAAAGGCCAACGGGCCGACCGTCTCGAGGCTTTCGAAGCTGGCGTCGACGACTTTCTCACTAAACCGCTCGACAGAGAAGAGCTGTTTGCGAGGCTCAAAGTCGGAAAGCGCATCATCGCGACGGAAAGGCGGCTTCAGCTACAGAAGGAAAAGCTGACGAAGGCTGGCGACAAACTCAAAATCGCCAACAGCAATCTGGTGGTTGCCTCACGAAGGTTCGAGGAACTCTTTAGTGGCATGCCTATGGCTTGTTTTACCTTCGATGTAAACGGCCTTTTGCATGAGTGGAACAGAACCGCCGAAACAACCTTCGGCGTGCCGTCCCACGCGGCCCTTCTCACCTTCATCTGGGATACGTTCCGGGACACGACGGACGGATTCTGGGCTCCTGAGCTGGTGGCGCGGGTCTTCGCCGGTGAGAGCTTCGAAAGCCTCGAATGGGTTTTCCGCCCTGCCGAGGGAGAAGAGCGCCACATGGTGTGCAACCTGTTCCCACTTTGCGGGCCCAGCAACGAGGTTCTCGGCGCGATCAGCGCTAACCTGGATATTACCGAGCGCAGAAAAGCCGCTCAGCAGATCGAGCGCCAGAAGGCTGAGCTCGAGGACGCCAACGAGCGTCTTGCCCTCCTTGCTATCACGGACGGCCTTACCGGCCTATGGAATCACCGCCGGTTCCAGGAGGAACTCGAGGCGGTGTATACCGAAACCCAGGAGAACGACCACGATCTGTCGGTGTTGCTTCTCGACGTGGACAACTTCAAGCTCTATAACGACTCCTACGGCCATCCGGCGGGAGACGTGGTGCTGAAGGAAGTCGCCAATACCTTGCTCCAAGTCGCCAAACAAGGGGAATCGATTTCAAGATACGGCGGAGAAGAATTCGCCGTGATCCTGCCTGGTTATGGACGAGAAGAGGCCGAACAGGCTGCCGAGCGATTTAGGAAGGCGATTGCCGACGCGAGTTGGCCCAACCGGGCCATAACCGCGAGCTTCGGAGTGGCGACCTGTCGCGGCGCCAACGATTCACCCGCGGCGGTGATCCGCCGGGCGGACGCGGCGCTCTATGCTTCGAAACAAGCTGGACGGAATCGTGTAACCCATTTCTGCGAGATCGAAGGGAAGTCCGGCGGGATTGCGGCCTGACGCCTCCTATTCGCTTGCGTTGAAGCCCGCGTAGATTCGGCCCGATATCAAGTTGACCAGGGCGAGAATCAACAGGCAGAGGATAGCGGCCACTATCGAACAGAGCACGGCCGGATAAGAGGCGACCATCATCGCCACGAAAACCGCCAGGGGTACGAAACCCGTGACTGCAAACGCAACCAGCATGACAAGACCGCGGAACTGACGCTGGGTGGTGTCTTCCATGTCCGGGAAAAGCACGGTCACGAGAAACATGGCCGACATCAGCAGCAGGTTCGCGGCTGGAGTCGAGATGGCGGCGGCGACCGCGAACTGCCAGCTTTGCGGCGAGACCACCAGGAAGCCGATAACCCCGAGCCAGCATCCCGCGGCGCCAAGAATCGATCGGGCCATGACTTCCTTCCAAACGAGCTCGCTAGACGTAAAGGGCAGAGCCTTCTCCAGGTCCACACGCCTTAGGACCTCGTTGAATCCGCTTTGACCGGCAATCGTGGATATCATGAAGGTCATCGAGCCCTGGAGCGAGAGCAGCATTATGCCTGGCCCTTGTTGGGACCTTCCTTGGAAACTCATGGTGGCAGAGAGGACGGAAAGACCAACCTCCATTACCAACATGATCACAATGAAGGCCAGCAAGGTGCGTGGCTGAATGATCAGTTCCTTCCAAACGAGCGCCCAGGAACCGGAGAGATTTCGGTTATAGAGCCAGCGCCAGCGACGGATTCGGAACCTGCCGGTGCGGGCCCGCTCGGCAACGATTCCTGCCAGGTCCCCCGCGCGCTGCATCGTCCGCTGGTTTTCGACGAAGAAGCCTTTAACCGCGCATTCGTCGTAAAACCATGAGATTTGGCAAAAGGCGATTCGAAGGCCAAGAACGATGACTGCAACGAGCCCGAAGGCGCCAAGTAGCCCCGACCTTAGATCCGCGCGAAACGGGGCCATCGTCAGCTCGCAAGCGAAGGTCGGTAATACGAACACCGCTCTCAGGATTGGCGAGTTTGCAAGGTCGATGGCGCTTCGTAGGCCCGGATGCACGTCGAACCAGTAGACCAGGAACCCAACAAATCCGAAAAGGAATATCCCAACGAACCAGCTTATGGCCGCGCGATACCGGTCGCCATTTCGGTCGCTCCTGTTGATGTAGAGAGCGGTCGCGTGAATGATGACTACAAAGCAAAGGGCCATCAAAATCCAACTCACCGACATGGCGCGAATCGCGAGCCCGGAATACTCCGGGTGCGGCATGTTGCGAAACAGCGCTTCCCAACCCATTTTTGAAGCTCTCATTCCTAGGAGCGCGATTACGAGCGGGGTTATCAAGGTGAAAAAGTAGTCGCGCACGATGCGAAAAGTGAGAACGACCTTAGGAGAGATCGGAGTTGGGAATAGCACGTCCACGTCCGCTGGTTTCATCGTGTTTTGGTTGGCGGTGAGAGCGACGAGCATGATGATCCAACCTAAGGAAAACAGGGCAAAGGCAAGCGCGTCCACGGCCTCGAGGGGAGGAAAGTTCAGCCGACCGCGCATGGAGCTAGGCACTCCGACGTGCGTCGCCCCGCCGACGACAAGGGCGGTGCGATTGATCAGAAACGCATAGTAACCGAAAAAGAAGAGAACGTAAAGAACCCGCGTCGGCGAAGTAACCGCCCGTTTGAGGCCGTTGATCGTCGTCCTAAAGGTTAAGAATAGGAGGGGCTTCAGCGGATTCATAAGTGAGTTTCAAGAAGACGTCCTCAAGGCTCTCGCCCTCCATGTGTATCTGCGTTTGAAGTTCCTGTACCGTGCCTTCGGCGATTTTCTTTCCTCTTGCCAGGATGACGACCCGGTCGCAAAACTTCTCGGCCGTGTCAAGCAGATGGGTGGAAACGAGGATCGAGCAACCGGCGTCCCGAGCGCGCATCAACTCGCTCTTCATTTCCACGACTCCGGCTGGGTCGATGCCGATTACCGGCTCGTCGAAGAGGAGAACGTTGGCCCGGTGCACGAACGCGCAGGCCACGGCCAGCTTCTGGCGCATGCCTTTGCTTAGTGTTGCCACTAAGTCCCCTCGCTTCTCGGCAAGGTGGTAGCGCTCGAGGAGCAGTCCGCCATTGGCTTTGTAATTGTCTAACTCGTTGAAGCACATCGCGACGAACTGTAGGTGCTCCTCAACAGTTAGGAGCTCGTAGAGTGACGGCACTTCAGGCACGTAAGCAAGGGCTGCCTTTGCCTTTGCCTGGTCAAGTAGGATGTCGAAGCCGTTGATCAGCACCGTGCCCATGGTAGGGCGAAGAATGCCGGCCATGCACCTGAGAGCGGTTGTTTTTCCGGCTCCGTTGGGGCCGAGGAGCCCCACGATTTCGCCCGGTTTCAGGACCAGGTCTAAGTCGTCGACCGCTCGGAACTTTTTATAATCCTTGACTAAGTGGACGACCTCGAGCACCGTAGCTAGTTTGTACCCGTTCGAATGCGCGCTGGGTTCGTCCCCGCGCGTCTCGTCAACACCGTGATAGAGTAAGGAGGGATCGTCACGGCCCCTCGGGCATGAAAGCGCTGGGGCGGCAGAGAATACGCCGGGTGGCCTTCTTCTTCAGCGGATATCCAGCGGTATTGCCGTTCGCCGTACTGGACCGCGTCGACGTCGGTCCACGTCAGCCCGTCTTGGCCAACAACAAGGGTGACCGTCTTCGATTTACTCTTATTGAGGACTAGGAGAGAGACGTCGCCGCCGGGACGGCGAACCGCGTAACAAGCCAGAGCTTTGCTTCCGGTCCCGGACAGGGCAACATGGACCAGGGAGTGTCGAGCGGACGGATCTGCACACCAGTCGTGGGTCATCATTCTTGCCGCGTAGTAGGTTGGCAACTCATACTTTGCCTGCCCGGACTCGTCCGACTGGATCATCATGAGGTTGCCCCAGAGGCCGTCCTTTTCGGAGATCGGAGTATTGACCTCGTAGCCGTAGAGGTAGGCGGCCGAACCGCCCAACTCCAGGAACTTGCCAACGATATCGAGGTTAAGGATCGCCCCTGGCAACTCCACTTCTTGCGGCGCGGCGAACGCTGAATAGCCGTACTCCGCGATGACCCATGGAAAATGTGTGCTTATCCCAGCGGCGCGAAGGCGCGCGATAGCGGCGGTGAGCATGCCGGGTGCGTCGAGCAGTTGGCTCTCCGTGTCGGCTTTGACGTCGTCGAACGGATACCACTCGATGCTCAGGAACTGGAACAGGTCGGACGCCTTGCGAGCTTTGAGGTAATCGAGGAACCGTTGCAGCCAAGTCCGCCCTGAGCGGCCCTCCGGCCACGACAGGTAGTCCAATTCAGGGTCTTGAAAGGAGGGTCCACCAAGCGGCGTCTCCTGATCGATCTTTCGAATGGCTCTTGCCACTTGAATGTAAAGGGCCGCGTAGTGCTCGGGAGATACGCATTGTCCGTCGGGCTCTTCCCCAATCTCGATTCCTCGGATGGGGATCACGCGAGCCTTTAGAAAGGCAACTTCGGCGGCCGCGTTGTCAGGGCTGTCGTAAAGAGCTGGTACGGAGACCAAGATCGGGAGGTTGTTGGTCAAACCGCTTCGAGCCACCAAGTCGAATCCAGGCTGCTCGATTTTCGTGTCCATATCCGAATCCCGGCCCCAGGGATCCGTCGACGAAGTGAAGAAGGCGGTTTGTTTTTTGTCTGGCCGGTGATCAACCCAATCGACAAAACGGCCCTTTACGGTGGCGCCCAACTGGATCTCGCGGATGGCAAACCCCATGGAATCTCGCGGGTCAGGATGGGAGCTCGGAAGAGAAGTGTGAGATGACCTCAACAGCCAGAGGCGAACGAATCGAACCTTGCCCTTGCAATCCATGTGAATAGCGTCATTCCCGCCATTCAGCTTATCGATGGGTTGGCATGCGGGAGTCCAGGCGCCCGATGAGTCGAAGCCGACGTCCTCGTTTGCCCCGCGCCAATACTCGACCTTGTATCGTTGCGCGAACGGGGCGGCCCATAGAACTTTGAGAGTGTCGATTTTTTTCGGCGTTTTTAGGTCGACGACGACCCATTGTGGGTACGCGTCCTCTGAATCACCCGTGTACGCGGGATCCAGGTAGGGATTGCTCTTCCAAAAGGTGGCGAGATTTCCATCGTCGAGACGGGAGTAGCCGTCGTCGTTGGCCTGGTCAACGGTATCGCCCCTTCGGGGCAACCGGTAGCCGTAGCACTTCAGAACCGGATCTTGCGACTCGCTGCTCGAAGTCCAATAGCCTCGTTGGTTAGATGAGTCGCTCCAAGTCCCTTTGGGGTTCCAGTGAAAGGACTCCACGCCAAGCTCCGTTCGGAGCCGGTAAGCCAGGGATCGCAAGCCGGCAGAACGCATGAGCTTTGTGTTGGCTGGCAAAAACGACCGGTCCACGTCGCCCTTCTCCTGGCCGTCGACGCCCGCGCCAAAGGCGGTCTCAGGGCGAAAACCATTGAGAACCCGAGTGGTATCGACGGAGGCGGTAGCGAGGAAATTTCCGCCAAGGATGGCCACGGCGCTAAGCAACATCAAGGATAAGTTACTCCAAGGATAGCCGGACCTGATTCTTCGGGTACGATTTCCGAGTTCGCATCTGGTCTTGCGCGATGCGGTTGGAAGGCATGAGCGTAGCGAATCTCTCCGAAAGCATCAAAGCGGAAATTTCCAAGGCCATAGCGGGGCAGGAAGTCGTCATCGAGCAAGTCCTGGTCGCATTTCTGGCGAACGGGCACGTGCTGTTAGAGGGCGTTCCGGGGGTTGCCAAAACGCTGCTGGTGAGGACGCTGGCGAGGGCTTTAGACCTCACCTACGGACGGATACAGTTCACGCCGGACGTGATGCCCAGCGACGTTATCGGGACGACCATCTTCGACCAAAAATCGGGTGATTTCGTGTTGAGACGCGGCCCTATATTCGTGAGCGTCCTGCTCGCGGATGAAATCAATCGAACACCGCCGAAGACGCAGGCCGCCTTGCTCGAAGCCATGGAAGAGCGCAGGGCGACGATTGACGGCGAAGCGCAAGTTCTTCCACCCCCATTCATCGTGTTTGCTACCCAGAACCCGATCGATTTCGAAGGCACGTACCCCCTGCCCGAAGCACAGCAAGATCGATTTCTTCTGAAGGTGCTGATCGACTACCCAACGGAAGCGGCCGAACTGGACGTTCTACGGCGACATCACGCGGGGTTTAGAGCTCAGAATCTGGAGGCGGCGGGGATTCGCCCCGTGATCACGGGCCAACAACTCGCGGAGATGCAGCAAGAGGTCGCGCAGGTAGTGGTCGAGGACAAGATCTTCAATTACATTTACGAAATCGTAAAGTCCACCAGGCAATCGAACGACGTCCTCGTTGGCGGCTCCCCACGAGCCGGCATAGCCTTGCTCAACTGTGGAAAAGCGATGGCCGCACTAAGAGGGCGATCCTTTGTTATTCCAGACGACGTGAAAGAGCTCTGTTTGCCCGTGCTGCGACACAGGATTCTGTTGCGGCCAGAGGCTGAAGTAGAGGGTCTGACACCGGACCGAGTTCTCGCTGGCCTGCTAGACGCTCAAGTCGTTCCACGTTGAGGCCATGTTCATCATTCCGTTTCTTGCGATCTTGCTCCTGAGCCAAGGCCAGGCGGGAGTTAACTCTGAAATTCCGGCCACGATCCGCCCGAGGATGCCTGGGCCGAATCAAATTATCGCCTCCGTCGACGGTGTCCCACTGACCGCCGGGGATTTGGATCCGATGGTTTGGCAGATTTATCACAAATCGATAATGCGGGACTTCGTGGACTACTTGGTAGTCAAGAACGCCGCCGCCGCCGCTAAGGTTACGGTGAGCGAGGACGAGGTTAACAGCCGGGTTTCGAGTTTCTTCGATCAGCTTCGGACAAAACTTCGGCCGGGTCAGACGATCGAAGCGAACCTTCAGGAGAACGATTTCTCCGATGCAAGGATTTATCTGCGCGCGAAGACAGAGCTTCTGCTAGAAAAGATTCAACTGCTCGGCTTTCACCCCGGAGATTGGGTCAGGGTATCGAGAATGGTTTTTGAGACGCCCGGAAAGAAGCCTGAGATTATGAAAAGCGAGGCGGCTAAAGCTCTAGACTTTTACAATAGGCTCAAAGGTGGCTCATCCTGGAACCAGTTGCTGATCCAACAGACGTCGGATCCCGCCGTCCTCCAGTCCAAGGGGAACATCGGATGGCATTCGCTGGATATATTTCCCGCCTCCACTCGGGACCAGTTCAAGCAGATGAAAATCGGCCAGGTAACGAGCCCAGTGGAAACGGCCACGGCTATCCAAATTTTCAGGCTCGACGGTCTGGGTGAACAAGCGGTAGGGCCAGACCTCGAGGCGCTTAAAGAGCGGTTCCTAGCCTCCACTGTCGCGCAAACTAAAAAGGCGATCTTGGACAAAGCTAAAGTTGTTTATGGGAAGGAAGGGAGCTAAGTTGCGAGGGGCAGGTGCCCCAATCGGCAAGTTGTGGCGACGACAAACCGCAAGCTTTGCGATGCTCCTGGAACTCGATGAATGAAACAAGTTATCCCCTCCAGTCGTATAACCAATGTTGGTGGAGACACTAGGGATAGTGGAAACGGAGGTCGGAGCAAGGATTCGCTCCCTCCATCTTCACAATTTTATTTGATATTCGCCACTGAGAATCGTACAATAGGGAACCGAAAGAGTTTTCAGTAAGTCTATCTTTGTGACGGAGCAATTCGATGCCTTTTTGCAATTGGTGCCAGTTGGACAGCGATGGCGGGAGTTCTTGCGTTTGGTGCAAGCGGCCATTCGACGATAAGCCATCGGTTTTTAATAAGCGCTCCGACTATCAGCGTCTTGCCACTGAGGATGAGCACATCCCGACTCCCTATTTCGCAATTTTGGGATTGGTGGGTTTCTTGGGGTTAGCAGCGGTCGGTTATGTTGTTTTTAGGCCGAAGCCTGCAGAAGCCGATCGCAAGAGTTTAGGATGGACGGTGCTCCCTCAACAGGGCCAGCCACCCGTTAGCGGTCACGGGGCTCTTACCAATTTTTCGCCACCAAGCGTACCGGTTCCCGATAGTGGCAACTTTGGCTGGAACCCGGCGCCAACGAACCCGATGAGTGGAGGGGGAGCGGGGAGCATCTCTTCGACAACCTATTCCGGCCAACAGTCGACGGGCCACATCCGAAGAGTTACGCTTCTTGCCGATTACGACGACACCGGCAAACTGCTCAGCTTTGGTTCAAGCAGCAGGCATATAGATTCGTTCACCCAGAAACTGGGAGTTTACGTGGAGTCGGTCAAGTTCTTACTGGTTCGCGACAAGAAGGGATCTACTCATTTGGTCGGAGACGTGGTGGTGCAGAACAATATGCTTGCCCCATTGACGGATGGGCGACTTTGGCTTCTGGTCAGCGGGATGAAATATGACCTTAAGCCCTATGACGGCTCTGTTAACGGCCCGAAATGGCTCCCACCTTTCTGGATTTCACCGCGCCAATCGACGATAACCCATGTAATGGCAATGGGCTTCCAACCGTGGGGACCGCTAACCGGGGCAAAGCAAATCGGTTTAGACGCCAAGGTGGCCTCGGAACCTGTTCACGCCGAAGCGGAAATAAAGGAAGCGACATCTGAATCGAACCAGTAGGCTCCTGGCGAGTTCTGGTTCGAGCGCTCTTCTCTTTCTGTTGGCTCTTCCGCCCTTTAACATTGGGCCGCTCGCCTTGGTGGCCCTGGTTCCTTGGTTTATACAGTTAGCCGCATGTTCAAAGAAAGCTGCGTTCTGGTCGGGCTATTTTCTCGGAGCAATTATCGTCCTCGATCAGATGTTTATGATCTTGGGCCTGGTGGATAAATGGACTGGGAACCTCGGCCTCGCGCTGGTTCCGTGGATACTCTGCGGGTTTCTAGGGGCTTTTTATTTTGCCTTCGTTGGGTTGCTTGTGCGTAGCGCCCTCATGCGGAACTACCTGTGGGCGATTCCTATGATTTGGGCTGGAGTCGAAGTTGGCCGCTCATTTATTCCTGGGCTTGCGTTTCCCTGGTTCTTGATCTCCACTTCGATGACCGCTTATCCGGCCTTAGACCAGCTAGCTTTCTTTGGAACGCAGTACATGATTGGCGCTTGGGTGTGCTTAGTCAACGTGCTGGTCGCCGGCGCGGCACTGGGGCGAAAACCGGCTTCGGCTTACTGGGTGGTCGCGACCGCATTTCCCATTCTCTCCCTTTGTTGGTATCTTCGCCCGGTTCACACCACTCCGCTCAGGATTGCCATGGGTCAGCCCGGATTCGATATGGCTTTTGGGGATCAACATGAAAGAGATCGTGAGTTGGCTATCCGAATTAACCGCATATCGGAGTTAGCCCTGCAGGCGCACGCTTCGCTTCTCGTACTACCAGAGGGCGTCGTCTCCGAATCGGGGGTACCACCGGAGCCATCCTTCGAGTTGTTTAGAAGCCTGCCTGTTCTTTTTGGGGGGCAGCGCGGCCGTGGGCCGGTCTATCAGACCGCCTTCCTCTTCGACGGCCGCAACTGGAGCTATGCCGACAAAAGCCGCCTAGTAGTCTTCGGCGAGTATGTGCCGGGAAGGGACTACCTGCCTTTTCTTAAGAACTTTAACGTCCCGGGCGGGGACCTGACGCCCGCCGCGAATGTAGAGTCGGTAAGGCTGCCGAACCTTGTGATAGGACCGATGCTCTGCTTTGAGGGGTTGTTCTACGACGTAGCGCATAAGCACGCTGAAAATGGCGCGCAAATCCTCGCCCAAATGTCGATCGACGATTGGTACATGGGCACAAGTGGTCCGGACGAACTGAAAGACTCGGCTACCTGGCGGACGATCGAAACTGGGCTTCCAATTGTTCGGTCGGCTTCTCTTGGCTACACTCTAGCCGTGGATCAGAAGGGAAGAACCCTCGGGCAGCTCCCGCTTCACACGAGCGACGTTTTGGTGGTGGACGTGCCGATTGAAAAGAGCCCACTTCGGAACCCGCTTCGCCCTCTGTTTCCCTGGGCGAGCGGCATTTTTCCATTCGCGTTTGCCGGTTATTGTTGGCTGGGCGTGTTGAGGCGGAAGAGGAGGGGATCAGAGTGTTAAGTGTTGAGTGTTGGGTGTTGGGCGTCGAGTGTTGAGTGTTGGGGTGTTGGGTGTTGGGGTGTTGGGTGTTGGGTGTTGGGTGTTGGGTGTTGGGTGTTGAGTGTTTGGTGTTTAGTGTTGAAGCCGCTGCCGGAGGATTTCTTGCGGATTGTTTCTGGCAAAGGCGCAAGTACGCAAAACCTCTGCGAGAATGTCGATGCCAATATCTAGCTCTCAGCATCCTGTTCGCGACGCCAAACACTCGACACTCGACACTCGACACTCAATACTCAAGACCCAACACCCAACACCCAACACCCAACACCCAACACTCAACACTCAACACTCAACACTCAACACTCTGAACCACTAACACCTACTCCGGAGAACCTCATCCAAAAACCTTATTGGGGTCATGTCATCGAACAACGCGTCCGCATCCATCTCCCTCATGGCTTCGCGTTGCCGTTCGAAATCGCTCGCTAGAGCCACATAATCGGCTTCGTCGGAAGCTATCAGCCCCTCCGCGTTTGCCAGCTTCAGGAATGCAAAGCTATGGCGGCTGCGCATCCAAGGGCCGGGAAGGGTGACGACTGGGGTGCCGAGGGCCAAGGCCTCCACGGTTGTGTTCCCTCCACTCCAAAGTGGCGGGTCTAGGGATACGTCGGCCAGTTGCAGCAGCGCGAGGAAGTCAGGCCGCTTGAGGTGGGGCAGCCAAATCGTTGGCACCCCCGCTTTCTCCAAGCGGCGCTTCGTCACGATCGTATCGCAGGGTTGAACACCTTCCAAGAGCACGATCGACGCCTTGGCTCTTTCGGCGATCTCTCGATACAAATGGTCGTGCTGGGGCAGAAGCTTTGGCTTGGTTTGGACGTTGACGATCAGCCGCCCATTCTCTGGGAGGCCGAAATGCGACCGCGTACGCGTTTGGAACGATTCGACACACGGATAGCACAGGCCGGACTTGGGCAAGCGGACAAGCTCTTCGGAATAATGGCTCTGAGCCCCTTCCGGCTCCATAAGGTCCGATGACAGATAGAGATCGACGGTTGGGTAGCCCGAGGTGACCGGATGCCCCCAAGCGGTTGCCTGGATGCGGGCCAGCCGCATCGTCGCGTAGCTTGTGTTGAAGCCGTGCAAACCGATATCCGTGATGATTAGGAAGTCCAGCCCCAGAGATCGGATGAAGCGCGCGTTGTCGGGTATCGAGCGAATAAGGTGGAAGTAGTGGTGGGCTTCGGTTCGAAACTGCCTGCTGACCTCGTCTTCGACCGTTCCAACATTGAGAGCAAAGGTTTCGATCTCGGGGCCGTGATTTCTCAGCCACCCAAGCGACCAGCGACAGCCGTTGCTTCCGTGCATGTTGGCGCTGAGATAGCCAACGCGAATCTTGCCTCCGGAAGTCTTCTTGTTGATAGGCTCGCACAACTCTGGAAACGCCCTGCGTGTGATCTCGCTCATGATTTGCCCATGCTCGACCATGATCTCTTTGTCTTGCATGCCCTGATAGGCGAGGCTCGCGGTACGATGCATGCTGAGGGCGTTGAACGCTTCGCCCGGTTCAAAGTCCCCTTCGGCAAAGGCTCGCATCGAATCGATGAAATGAGACCTCCACTCAGCGATCTCTTCCTCGCCGTCGTACACGCGGGGAACAACGATTTTGGCGATTTCTTGCGCGGCGCCTCCAAGCCTGAGCGTCTTCAGGGCGTCTCGAAACAGCCCTTGATTCAAACCTAAATCGTAGTATTCGCGGAGCGACTTCTCTGTTGCCGCTGGCAGGTATCCGGTGGGTTCGGTTAACTTTTCCTCGGGGCAAAACGCGGGCCGGGCGCCCCCGGAGACGTGGAAGCGCTGAACGGGGTCCTGGGCGATCCTGGCTTTGACCGCCTCGGGCAAAGTGGCGCCTTCCAAGTAGTCCTGCGCGAAAGAGGGCCGGTTCAATATCTCCAGGACCGCCGAGGCCAAGTGGACGTGCTCACAATCGAGAAACTCGAAGCGCGAGCCAACTCGCAGGCCGTGCTCGGCGGCGTGAGCCGCCGCGTCCTGCCGCACCAACTGCGGAGGAGGCGTCTCGCCTTCAAAGCTGAACCTGTGGCAGGCGGGAAGGGAAGTCACGCGGCAAGCAAACGGGCGGGCTGGATGCACGAGGCATCGGCCGCCTGAGAGAAATGGGCAACTGGAATCGGTTTGCGCTAGGCGGTTGGTTAGTTCGACGAGTTCGTCCGCGCCAAGTTGGCTCCGAAGGTATTCGGCGATCGTAATCGCTTCCGGAATGGTCGCGGTCGCAGATCTTTCGCATGAGACGAGCCAACTCGTTGGGTCGATCGGTGGTTCGGTTTGATCGATCGCCTGGGCGATCTCGAAATCAGCCACTTCGTAAAGGTGGCGCACAAGGGGTGGGATGACAAGCCCGGTCCGACCCTCCTCAAGGACGGCCTCTACCCTCGTCTCGCAATAACGCGCGACCGCTTTCAGGTGCTGCTGAAAGGCGTCGTCAAGCGCGGCGGATGGTTCGGCTTCGTCGGACATCGGCAATAAATGGACGATGCGGCCACTGGGAACGCGCCTTTGGCGGCCAAGGACTGTAAAATAGCTCGCGGAGAGATGGCAGAGTGGTCTAATGCGACGGTCTTGAAAACCGCTGTGGGGCAACCCACCGTGAGTTCGAATCTCACTCTCTCCGCCAGATTCAGGTTCAAACATAGGACCCATCCTAGTATTCTTGTGTTCAGACGTGCTGCATCGCGCAAAATGATTCCCTGACTTTTTCCCTGACTCTAAATTGGCCATTCGCGCGAGAAAGGTATAGCCAATGCTTGAGAAGAATAATTCTTCGTTCATCGCTTGATTTTTGGGCCGCTCTGAAGAGGCGCGGCGCTTTCTGCATCGGTGCCCAGCCCAATGGGGCCAGCCGGTGTTTGGAGGTGGAGTGGTCCGGATCCGGAACGTGGAACAGTGGCAAGATTGTAGGTATGGGAGATATCTTAAACTTCTCCTCATAAGTAAGTGGGTTTCAGCGCGGGCGATGGTGTAGGCAAGTAAGTCGATAAAAGCGCGGTTCGCGAAGCAGAATAAGCTTGTCGCGTCAAAGTCCTCACTGAGGGCGCGCATCTTGTGGATTTAATAGGAAAGACGGTTCAGCGCGGGCAATGGTGTAGGCAAGTAAGTCGATCAAAGCGCGGTTCGCGAAGCGGAATAAGCTTGTCGAGTCGAAGTCCTCACTGAGGGCGCGCATCGCGTCCACTTAGTTATCGGGGTCTCTAAGGCTCGGGCGTGCCATCACAACATGCCCGAGCACTATTTTCAGTCCTGCTTTTTCAAGAGTTCGCTGAGGGTTTCAACGCCCTCCTTTTGAAGTACCGTTCCGAGATGCGCGTCGGACCTGTAGCCCTCTGCGAAGTCATCACCATATTCTTCACGTAGCGTGCCGACGTGGGTGTCGCTTCGCTTTTGGCGAATTTCACCTCTTTGTCGCGCATGCGATTGTCGAGTCCTTTAGGGAAGTGTTGTTTATCTGCCATTGGTGTTCACCTGCTTCTGAATTCGCGCAGCTTTTGAGCTTGTGCGGCTTCGTGTAGAGCGCTTGCAATGCCAATACCGGCAAATATGGCAAACGCGTAAATGAGAAAGTTGGGGACGCCGAATGCGTCACCGCCTGTGGCTATTCCTGTTTTTGCTCATGGGTCAATTCGGACGTATGCGAGCAACAAAGAGATGCAAGATAATTGTTGGAGTTTTCAACAATTCTTAAAGCGCTTCATTGGCGGCTTTTTATTGCTTTGCACTTTAGAGCGTGCGTAGGTATTTCGACTGAGTGGTACCCGTAGCATTTCTCAAGACCCAGTGGATAGAAGCCGTGCGCACTCGTCCACGACATACTCCGGAACACTCTCGAATTTATGCGGATTGAGCTGCATGACGTATTCGTTCTCGATGTGGTAGGACTCATTTATGAATTTGGCGATGACATCATCATCATGCTGCCCACGAATAATTCGAAAGAGCTGGATCCTATCATATCCTGCGGTTGCAGCAGCGAATTTCTGCTTCATTAAGGCGTCGTCGCTCAGTTCGGCCAGGAGCGTGTCATAGTCGAACTCTGGAATATGATCTTGCTTGATTTGGGTTTCGGCTTGCGCCTTCTCAGCCGGAGTCATATCCCGATTTTCGGTGGCTGATTTGATCGTCGGTGTGGATCTCTTGTGGAACAGGCTGGCAAGGAGATTGTATTCAAGGCCTACGTCGTCGAGAATCTCATAATGTCGGCGTGCGTAAATTGCCTTAACGACTGTATCTGCAAGCATGTCAATATTGTCTTTACAGATTCTAGCAAAGGTCTGGATGTCAGCCCTAGTTATAGGAGTCTCTTCGATGTGCCCGCTTTTCGATGTGAGGTAGGTGGCGCTCGGACTCGAGCCTTGGAAGACACCGTCTGTGGTTTTGATGAGATCGATGGCAGGCTCAATATCGTGCGTCAGTAAAAGGGTCGTATAGTCTTTGAGGCTTGCCTTACCTTGAAAGAGTTCGTGCAGAATCGCAAACTTCTTGTTCTTGTCGAAAGAAGAAATTGGATCGTCCAGGATCACAAGGTCGGGATGCTCGCTTGTGACTTGGTGCATGAAAAGGACGAGTGCGAAGGCATTCTTTTCACCGTAGCTGAGATGCTTTGCGGCCGATTCTATGTGTTCAGCGGAGTCTTGATGAATAAGTTTCATCGTGTAGGAATCAGGTTCGGGAGTTATAGCAACGGAATACTTGTAACCGGCGGATTTGAGAAAAGTGTTTATGCTCTCCTGATTGTCTTTGATGGCTTTTTCAATCTTGGCCTTCTGCCTGTTAACGCTTCCCTTAAGGTTTCCTATCTCGGTAAGAAGTTCACCAAGCTGAGTGTTGATTGGGTCAACTACTGTCCGAGTCTCGCTTGAATCGAGTTTATCCATCAACGCGAGGTCAATCTTTAAGCGCTCCACCTTCTTGTCAATTTCGTCGACATCGCGCAAGGAAAAAAACGAAATCTCCTGCAAGCCTTCGAGTTTCACAATCAGGGCGTCAATATCCGTTTTTAGCCCTGAAAGAAAACCTTGTTCTTGGGCTGTAAGCTCGATCTTTGCTTTCGTCACCTTCTCTAAATTAAAAGTGCACTTCTCACTGAAATACTTGCCAAGCCTCTCGATAATCGCCTTAAGCGTGTTTAGGTGGCCGATAGCGGTTGCGTCGTACTCCTTTGCAACGGAAAAGGCCGTTTCCTTTTGGGCCTCCTCGCATAGGTCAGTCGAGCAATAGGGGCATACATCACCGAGCTTGAGAAAGTCATTTCCCTTTATTTGCCAAGCAATCCATTTGGATGGATCAGTGCCTTTAATAAAGAGTTCAAAAGGCTTCAGTGCCTCGGGCACATTTTCGATCTTATTGCCCGAGCCAAAAGCTTTGTGAATTTTGCTGTTCTTAGGTATTGAACCGGTTTTGGAAGTCCCGAAAGCATCTCGGAGGTCTTTAAGGTCTTTGAGCGTAGACTCAATCTCGGTATTTTTTGCAAAAGCATGTTTGATGCCCGCTAGAAGATCATCTATCTCTCGCATAGCCGCGACGTAATCAGGGGTTTTGATAAAGATATCGAAGCTATTCTTAATAACTTCGTCCTGCTGGAAAACGAACTGATTGATGTAATCCTCATCAAAGACCAGCGCGGAGGATAAATCCGTTACGCCATCTACGTCAGGTTTGTTCTCGCCCTGCGTGCCGCGGCATCGGAAAGGAAGTAGCGCATTAAGGGTCCCGTCGTCTCGAATTCTGCTAACGATAGCCTTAGCTATTGTGCTCTTACCGATCCCATTGGGGCCGTACTTCACATTAAGGCAACCTTTATTCAGCGATATTTCTGCATTCTCGATGCTATTGCAGCATCGGATTTTGATTTGATACTCGTTTACCATGAGTTACACGAACAGCACGAGAGTTTACACCGTTTGTCGTGATCGACTTGAAGGATTGCATCGTTGTGAAGAGGAAAGCCTACGGAAAGTTGTTGTTTGGACTTTGAGTGGTCCGGGGTCCGGAACCGGGCCCGCCGATCAGCAGGGAAGTGGTGAAGACCGACGCGAGTAAGGCTGGAGGGCACCGCCTGGGCAGCGTCGCCCGTAGCTGTCCCGCAGCGGAGCAAGGGCATCATTTGCACGGGAGCAAAAGCGTAGCGGTTCCATTCTGAGGAATTTCGCGGACGTGCATCGATGAAGCGTTAAGCGGGCGTGTGCTGCCCAGGAAGGGAGGATTTCCAGCCGTTGAGCGTTTTCCGGGCTTCGCCCTTCCCGTGGAAAGTTCTACCAGGCCCGGCTCTATGCGAGGCAGCCGGTGTAATGGGGTGGAGTGGCCCGGTTGCGGAACGTGTAAGAGTTGCAATCTTTAAATCTACCGGAGATATTTCGTATTTCTCCTTTCAATACCGAAGCCGTTTAGTTGCTTTTTCATAGTAAACGGAATCCAGTTCGATTCCGATGTAATCGCGACCGCATTGCCGCGCGGCAAGTAGTGTCGATCCAGATCCTGCGAAGGGGTCTAGGACCCAGTCGCCCGGTGCGGAGAATGCCTCGACGATTGGCCGTAAAGCGGCCAGCGGCTTTTCGGTTGGATGATATTTGTTGCCGGAATATTCCCACGGAAGCACATCGGAGATGAGATGCTGCGAGCGTGGATTTCCTTTCGCCAGTAGATAAGCGCACTCATGCGCATATTCGAGATGGCCGCTGTTGGAGGCGTAGCGCTTTGGAAATACGAGGTGTCCAACGATGCGGAAACCTGCAGCCCGCCAAGCTTCAATAAAGCGATCGGCGTGAGGCCAGCCGTAGAAGCTGACGCAATAGCTATCGCGTGCGAGCACACGGTAGATCTCTGCGAACGCTGGTTTTATCCAAGCGTCGTTATCATCACCGATGATGCTGCGCCCACTTCGGTCCACGTAGCGGGCCAAATAAGGCGGATCTGTTAGAACGAAGTTCACGCATTCACGCGTGAACGTTGGAAGGATGTCGAGGCAATCGCCTTGCAGAAATAAGGTCATTGGGGGACCTCCATTTCGCGTTCAGCAGCCTCGATGTCGGCTTCGTAGATTGTGAAGGTTTCTAATGGATCGATCCATCCTTCGCCGTTGGTGATTGGATAGACGTGAAGCTCGATACCGTCATCTGTGCGGATGATGGCTATGTCGTAGCGGTTGTCTACTCGGACGTAAGCCCGGTCGGACTGGTCTGTCGCGATTTCGGTTTCGAATGCGGTCACGATGTGTTCCTTTCATGCGTGAAAGTTGATGAGTGAAGGGAAGCGCGGGGCGCAAGCCCCGCGCGTTGAGCTATGCTGCGTCCTCTGCTGGCTCCGGAGCTTGGCCTTTGCTTCGGCTCGGCAAGAGTACGATCTGTGCGCCTTCGGCGAGGTTCGTTTTTAGCGTGAAGCGGTAGCCTGCGCCTTTTGGCGTTGGGTAAGCCGTCGCAACTTTCGTGAGCCGTCCTTTGGGTTGTCCGTCGCTCAAGAGAACGTCGAAGATTGTTTCTGTGGTCATGGTCTTTTCCTTTGTTGAGTCAGAGCACCATTGCCCTAATGCCGATTGGATTGGCGCGGGCTTCAAGCGACGGGCGGCAAGGGGAGGGGAAGCGCTTGCGCTCCCTGGCTGCAGGAACGAAGCTGGGGATACCCTTGCGACCTAGCGGCTTGCGCCATGGTCGGGATCTATAAAAGGGCAAGCGGTGAGCTGCAGAAGGAAAAGGCAAACAGAAAATGCCCTGCAAGCTTTGCGGAAAAGTGGACGGAAACTTTTATTTGGGGTCGTCATCTGCTGAGCCGGGTGCTAACTCTGAAAAATGCTCCAGTTTCGCATCGATGCGTTTCAATTGTGCGCGCCCGAGCTTGGCTAAGAGGGCGAAGAAGTCATGAATAGGCAGTCGGTCAAGAACTAACAAAGAAAATGCTATAGCCACGATCACGGGGAAGGAGGGGTAATGCAAGCAGGCAAGCAATGCGGCAAGACCAAGACCTGCGAACGCGAGAGCAAGTGCCCTAGGATTGTCAAGTGGACTAGTCGGCGGTGGCCGGTTTTGCGTGGGATTCGGGTGGTCGGATTTTCTATGCGGCAACGAAACTACCTCCTGCCCGAACCAATTTCGGGATGTCCGCTCCCTTAGAAAGGGAACGGTCAGGAGGGCCGCATTGAGTGGCGTCACAGTAACGCCTTTGAACTGGGCGTACCGGTTACGCCTTGAACCAATTGCTCTAGGAGACCTTTAGGTTCACGTCGAGTGGTCTCCTCGCCATTGCCAGTATGTCATGGCCGCTATTCTTGGCGGCCGCAGTGCTTTTTAACAGAAAATGTAAAAAGCGGCCCTGCTTTTCTTATTATTTGATTTTTTAGGCGATTCAATCCGCGAGTCAAAAGTAGAGGAAGTTAAAACGCTTATAAACTTACTACTCCATGAATCCGGAATCGTTACCAGACGAAATCGCGGCGCTGATTCAAAGCCTGAGTTAGGGAAGCTATCTCGTGTTTTGCGCTGCCGTAGAGCAAGCGGGAGGGGAAGTGGTGCTCGATGCCGACGCGCTGGCGAAAGACGCGCTACGGTTGGCTCCGCGCCTGGAGGTCACGACCGACGAGCGCGGTGTGATAGTTCGGTTTAGAAATGAAGCCGGGCTATTCGAAAACTGCGGTCCCTTCAGCTAGCGGCGCGTCATCGTCAGTGTCTTCGAAGTCAGCCTCGAACTGGGCTTTTGTTATTACAATGACCTTTAAGGGATCATCAACGCTTTGAAGAGAAACAAGCTCGGGAATCTCGTCGCCTTGCCAGACATGAGGGTCAATTTTGGGCGTCCACAAAGTACCATCGCTTTTCTTGTAGATGCCGTTGGGTCTCCATTTCATGCATGAAAGTTTAGCAGATTAGCATCTGACGCGCGCGTTCCAAGTCGTCGAGGATCACGCGGCTGGAGGTGCAACGGGCCGCTTGTAGGCATCGTTGAATGTAGTCATGAATCCAAAAATCAAACGGAACGTATCAATCCTTTCGCCTAATTATTTTGCGGCGGAGCGGAGCAAGGACGAACAAACGGAAATTGCGAAAGTGGTGGCCACGGAGTTGCGAAGCGCGTTACCTGGTTATGCGATCCGCTACAAAATGGATCCGGTTCGTGATCAGCAGACGAAGATTGTCGCGGCGGCACTGAGTGATGCCGAGAGGGAAGAGGTGCGTGCGGCTGTCGAAAACGCTGAAACGTTAGCTAGTAACGCCCGCGTTCCTACTCCCCAAGCGTAGCGCGCGCTGGTTCCGTCGGTCGTAACCAGGTGATTGGAGGTGGAGTGGTCCGGGTCCGGAACTTTGCCCGCCGACTAGCAGCGAAGTGCTGAGGCCGACGCGAATAAGGATGGAGGGCACCGCCGGTGCAGCGCCGCCCGTAGCCGTTTCGCAGCCAGGCGGAGCTTGCGGAGCCTGGCGGAGAACGCAATAGACCCGGAGCAAATAGCGTAGCGGTTCCCCGGAGGGGAAATTTGTGGAGGGTTGCTGCGAGGCGTTAAGCGGGCGAGTGCTGCGCGCCGGAAGGGAGGATTTCCATCCGTTGAGCGCTCGGGCTCGGCGCTCGCGTGCAAATTGGTCGCAAGTCTCCTTACACGGTCCGTTAGAAACATCTTCCTTTTCTGGCTTGGTTGCGCTTGGCGGCAAATCTGGTCCGCAAGTGCAGGCACTCCTTCTCTGCGTTTCGGTCGCAAGCGATGCAGCCGTTTTCCTTTAGCGCCTTGGGGTCTTCAGAAGGTCGCGATGTCCGCGGCCCGAAACGAAGGAGACAATCATGCGTCAATTTGCAATTCGGGAGCTACTGTTCCTCTCACGTGCTCAACTGTTCGAACTTCACGCACATATTGCCCGCGAATTAGTGACGCTGCCGCAAAACTCCGGTGATTACGCAACTGCGCTCGAGAATCTACGTCTTATCCGTTTCGTGCTGTCGCAACAGAACTGGATAGCGTCTCTCCGGAAAAGCATTGGCTTGCCGCCGTCAGCGATGTGCTGACGGCGGTCCGTGGGCGGATGGAGGGCACCGCCGGTGCAGCGCCGCCCGTAGCCGTTTCGCAGCCAGGCGGAGCTTGCGTAGCCTGGCGGAGAACGCAATAGACCCGGAGCAAATAGCGAAGCGGTCCTGTAGGTCTCCGTGGCCGGAAGGAATTTGCGGAGTGGTTGCTGCGAGGCGTTAAGCGGGTGAGTGCTGCGCCGGAAGGGAGGAGTTATCCATCCGCCCACGGACCGGGGTTGGCGCTCGCGTGGAGTTTCACCGCCTCATAGGAGCGGCGTCATTATCCGAAACTAACTCCCCGACTCCGCCACCGGAGGCGGTTCCTTATTCCGACCCTCCGGACATGAGTCCGAAGAACCGCTCGAAGAATGCGATGAGTTTGGCGAGGACGCGCTGCTTCTTCTCGCCGTGGCCACCATCCGCTGCAAATCGTGTAGCTGGTGGAAGAACCCGAGTGATTGCCGTTCCAGTCGTTCGGAGCGTACCATCGCGGAATGCGGTGTCCACGTAGGCCCTGGTTTCGTCCGGGCGAAGATTTTCCTCGGTGATGATTTGTTCAAGCTCGGATTCGCGCCGCTCTTCAATGAACTCTTGCCATGCTGCGTCAACCTCTTCGGTTGCAGAGAGAGAGTCTACAAAAGACTCGATCAAATCCTTCTTGTTTCTTAGGGTTGGCGAGGAGTCAACAGCGCGGGTGATTTGCGCGCGGATTTCGGCGTCGTCACCATCACCTTTTGCCTCGCGTAACTTCGCTACCAGCATCAGTATGAAGTCAACATTGATCTCGACCTGCTTGATCAGCTCAATCTCGAAGACGATATCGTCGTTGATCTGCTCTTTGTCAGAGTCGCGCCCTTGGCGGAAGTCCGCGTAGATGTCGAGATAAACGCTGCGGTAGTCCTGTCCTTGGCGTACTGTGAGGATCTCGTTCCCTTCAAAGTCATCGAAGGAGGTCAGGATGTTTTGGAGCCGCAAGATCGCTCCGAATAGGGCGACGAAATCCTTCTTTGCCTGCTCGCTGATGATCTGTTGACCAAGTGGGAAGTTGGCGAGCAACTCTTGCACCTTTGCCTCGTATTCGCCGTAGTAATCGGCATAAGGCTTGAGTACGGCAATGCCCTTCGCGTCCTTGTTGCCAAATAACGCGAGGGCGTCATTCGTTTCCTGCTCCAGGTCGCGGAAGCTGACAATGTTGCCGTACGCCTTCACCGAGTTAAGGATACGGTTCGTTCGCGAGTAGGCTTGGATGAGGCCGTGAGCACGTAAGCTTTTGTCGACGAAAAGCGTGTTTAGTGTTGTTGCATCAAATCCAGTGAGGAACATGTTGACCACGATGACCAGGTCGATCTGTCGGTTCTTCATCCTCAGGGACAGATCCTTGTAGTAGTTCTGGAACTTGTCGTCCGGCAACGTATAAGTGCGCCCTTACTGCGTTCGGTTATCATACCACGCGAGCATTAATAGAACTTTAACCCTATAGGTTGTACAATACGAGAAGCATGCGTCCAACTAACGAAAAGCGTATGGAGCTTTTGCGTGCCCGCCGATCCCAGATCGATGCGGAGCTTTCGCGTCTTGAAGCAAGACTTCGGACGGGCGAACGTAAGGCGGATACGCGCCGGAAGATTTTGCTTGGGGCATTGGTAATGCAAGCGATGGAGGCGGAGCCGGAGCGTATCGGTGCCTGGGCTAAAGAACTCTTAGAAACACGCCTGACCAGACCGAGGGACAGGTCCCTGTTTAATCTGGATGGGTCCGAGTCCGAATAGCGGGTTCTGCTGTTTCAAGCGTTCGGGAGATTTACGAGCTTGAACCGGCGGGACGCCCGTTGAGTTTGGCATCGCCGCCGGTGGTCGCAGTTGGTTAGGATCTGCGGGTAGAGCGGGGCATGGGCAGTTGTTCATCACGCGGTTTTGGCTGTTGCAGCACAATCTTGTGCTGGCCATCGATGGCGGCGGGGATTGCGTTAAGAAGAATGGTGAAGCCGCCGTTCTTGGTCGGAAAGGCGACCCCGATCGTCGTCCAATAGGTGTTGTTGTTTTCTTCGCGGACTGCGAGAGCTCTGAGATATTGTTTCATTGTTTTGTTTCCCTTCGGTGTCGTTGGGCGGGGGGATTCCCGCCGATGACCGAAAAGAACCGTGCGCATAGAGCGCTAGAGCAAGGCGAAGGGCGGCAGGGGTATCTCCCGGGTTGGCAGGCGCGGAGCGCCGAAACTTGGGGACGCCGTCTCTGAGGGCGAAGCCTTTACCATTGCGGAAGCGGTCGCGTGCGGTATTAGGTCATCAATCGGGCGGGAATTCTCCCCGCTACACCGAAAAGGGAAAACTGAAGAAACGATATCGCAGCTTTCAACTGCGCGGATAATGGCAGGACGTATTTGACTGTTGTTGGTGCGTTTATCCGTCAGGATCTCGGCTTACCTTTGGGTCCGTAACGCCTTCCCGCCGACACGTAAGGCTTGCGAGGCGTTGCAACGCCGTAACGCGTGTTGAGCATCGCCATCACCTGATCGCGCTGTTCTTTACGCAGACTGTCCATCAATTCTGTGACCATCTGCGCGATCTCAAACTCATTGGCTTTCTCGGTGGTGGTCATCTTGGCTCACAAATAATTTGAGGGATCCATCGCTGCATGGAGGATCCGAAGGACATAAATCCCCTCAATCATAGGAAGGTAAATGATGTAGTGACCGTATCTGGCTTTGGGCCATTTGACGTACCTCGCTCGGGCCTCCGTAGTCACCTGAAGTGGTTTACCCAAATGCGAATTCAGCGCAGCGAGACTTGCTGCTTTATCCAAGTGGTCACAGTAGCGCTCGGCTTGATCGTAGCCCCAGGCGCCCGCGGTGTAATCATGAATGTCGGAATAGTCTTGAGCGGCAAGAGGGCTGTAGATAACTACGCCGTCTGGCCTGGGTCTTCTGCCAGCCATGCACGCGTACGCTTTCTCGCCATTTCGCGGACTTGCGCGGCGGTGTAGCCCTCTCCGCGCTGAAACTGTTCTTCGGCAAGCCGAACCATTTCCATCTGCTCCGGCGTCAGCCGGATGGTTTCTTCAGGGTCGTGGGTTCCGTTCGCGGTCATGTTGCCTCTCTCTTAATATATTAGTGCAAGCAGCGAGGGGAGTCCAGAGGCTTTTGTCTATTCGGGAGCCGCCACTGGACCACGGGGCTCTAGCCATGCCAGCGATGGCGGCTCTTTAGTCGTCAAGGATAGCGGAGCTGGGCACTTTGTAGACCCGGCAAAGGTCGCGAAGTTCAAGCGCGGTGACCTGACGCTCGCCGCGCTCGATCTTTGCGACGAAGGATTGATCGCGGTTAAATATGGCGCTGACGCCAACCTGGGTTAGCCCGGCTTTCATTCTTGCCTCGCGCAACCTTTGACCGAGCGCCAGCAATTCGGTTGCCGAATGCAAACGGTGCCGCGATTCCATGCAATCAACATGCTTGGAAAGAATAGGCTTGCGTAGCCTAGGCTTGCTTAGGATATGATAGGACTCATGAAAAACCTACTGAATGGAACAGCATTGCTATTTCTATTGATATGCTTGATTGCAGGTTGCGGTGGCAGCGGTTCGGGCTCCAGTACAACTGGCACAACGGCAGGTAACACGACGGGAAACACTACCGGCAACACGACCGGGACGACGACGGGGAGCAGCTTTAAGATCACGGCTGCGATGACTTTGAACGGCGGTCATCCCTTATCTGGCGGCGCAAAGGCCGGAACGCAAACGATTGTTTTGTCAGATGCCAACGGCGACAACACAACCTTCAAGAATGTGCTGGTTCCGGTGCCGCTCGATAGCGATTTCGTAACCGTTATTCGGGCTGGATCGCAGTTGTTCCAAGGAACCTATGCGAGCAAAACTGCACTTTGGACCAACAATACATCAGGCGTCCAAACCGGCGTCCCCCTCAATAGCGACGGATCGTTGGCGCAGGATACCGCGATAAATGGCCAAGAGGGCTACCTCTCGCTCCCTGTGACATCCGATGGAGCTCTGAGTTTTAAGAACGGCATCGGCGCGCAACTCGATTGCAGCTTCATTGCGAACAATACGAAGGATGTGACGTTAACGCTCACGTCTCAGGTTGGCACCGTCCCTACGGGTAGCGGATCGTCATCATTCAACGCCATCGTAACGCTCGGCGGGGGCGGAACGGTTAACAGCAAAGCGAATGCGTTTGTGCGATGCCAAAACGATTCCCAGAGCGCGACTTTGGCAGGCAACGGAGCGACTAACCCGCCAAGCAGAACGGCGGTGATGAACGTACAAGTCGTAGGATCATCTCTGCCCTATACAACGAGCTCAGTAACGTACGACGTTCTGGATTGAGTTAAACCTGGGGGCCGCTGAGCCCCCATTAGCTCCATATTTCACGCCCGGCCAGCGGGCGCATGGACTGAGCCGGTAAACGGCTCCAAGCATAATCCGGCAGACTGCCCGGCGAAAACACGAGCCTACAGCTCCTCTTCTTCATGAACGTAAGCCTCATTCGCCTTGGTCCGGCGACTGTCCTGCTTTGACTTTGTACGCCGAACGTTGATGAATGAGGCATCAAGCGTATTCTTGATGTGAGCAGCGTAGAACTTCTCTATCATCTCGACGCTGGTGCGACAGTTTTTTGCCAGTTGGTAAATGTCGGCTCCTTGCATGAGCCGCAAGCAAATATAGGTGTGGCGCAAGCTGTAAGCTGTACGCGGATTGCCGTCGCGGTCCAGTTTTAGTTTTGCGCGCTTGAGCACGCCATTGAATAGTTTGATATGGTTTCCGGGAAAAACGGGATCCGTTGGCTGCGGCATGTTGCCTCTATCCTTTGATCGCTGATCAGCTTGTTTCCCGCCGTCCCCATCTTGGGTCAGCTGCCTCCTTATCCGGTCGGGCATCTCGCGGTCACGCAACCGCTCATAGGGTCGAACCGCACCCGGCATGCTCTTGCAATAACCGACGCCGCGTTTGCCGCGAACTTCAATTTCCAGGATTATCTCTTTGGTGTCCTGGTCTTTGACGATCTCGACATCGCGGTGCTGCAGGTTCTTCGCTTCGTCCGGCCGCAAGCCCGTGTTTGCCAGAAACAGAACATAGTCATGCACCTGTTCAGCATTCCAGCGGTGGCGGCTCGTCTTCAGGCTTTTCGCATAACTGCCAGTAGCCTTATAAAGTTGCTTGTATTCTTCAGGGCTGAACCAAGGGCGATGTACGATCTTGCCCTGGGTTCGGTAGGCGGGTGAGAAATCCGGTAAATGCGTAAGCCAGGCGTATCGGATCGCCGTCTTTAGCACTTGTCGCAAAGTTACGACTTCATCGTGTAGTGTGCTTCTCGCTGGCGGCTTTCCGGGTTGCGCCGTTGAAATCCTGTGGGCGCGATATTGCTGCACCTTACCAGGTGTTATTTCCGAGATGGGCATATTTCCAAAGAAAGGAATGAGATGTAACCGGAGGCGGATTTCATGGCCTTCTACCCACCTCGGGCTGCGTTGCCCCTCGGTGATGATCCTGTATTCTGATTTGAATTCATCCGCGACCTCGCTGAATGTCTTTTCTGTTTTCAGTAAGCCCGCGCGGGCTTTGCCGCGCAGTTCAAGATACCAACCCTCGGCAAATTCTTTGGCAAGCTCCAAATTGTCTTCTTTGGTGCTAATCCGAAATCGTTTGTTATTGAGATGACCGGAGCATTGCCAATAACCACTGCGGTTTCGGCGATAAACTTTGACTTTTCCGCCAAGGATGCTGTGCGCGACCATGGGAGCCCCTTTTGTGCCAAAGTGTGGCACCTGTGTGTCAGCCTATTTTGAGGTCTTGGCTTTGTCAAGCATTATCTTAAGACATTGGTTTTATTGGTCTTTTTGGTTGCGGGGGCCAGATTTGAACTGACGACCTTCAGGTTATGAGCCTAATAGCTATAGTAAAAAACCCTTGCATTCCTTGGCTCATATTGATGTCCGGGTCGCTGGTGTGGCAGAAAGTGTGTCAAAAGACACCCGTTTCCTAAAGCTGATTTAGAGTATTAGTGGGGACGATAACTGGCATTCCAGTTGATTCTTAAGATCTGGTCAAGGGGACAGGCCAGGGTCGTCAGGAGTGGGTTTTTCCGCGGGGTCCGTTGTTTGGCTCGCCGACCACGGGATTTTGTTGGCACTACCGCTGGCCCCAACCTTTTCAAAAATGAGTACCACTTCCTGTCGCATGCGGCCGCTCATGGCATTTCCTACTTCGGTTCGGTTGGGAGGAGGCATATATCTACGATTCTCAGGCAAATCACGGGACTGCTGCGACAGTAGGAGAAGGCCGTGATTGTTGGCAACTGATGAAGTAAGCCTAACCAGTCTGGCGAGATCATCCACAGTGATGAGAGTAATGGTCTTGGGATTGCCATCTGTCAGCGTAAGATCGCGATCACTCTTGATTTGGCGAGCAACCGATGAATCTGCTCCTTTTGTTGTTGGAAAAGAAGGGCCAACTACAATGGCATGCTCGCTTTTGTATTCGTCTCGATGCAATGCGATGGTCGAAACGTTGACGGTGGCAGCCGAAACTTTGCTGCCGTCAGCTTGTTTGCTCTTAGCTTCAAGCGTTACAGAGTATCGCCGCGGAGTTCCATTAGGATCAGCACTCAAATGAGCCGTCGCTATGCCGTCGGCTTTTCCTCTTCTGCCATCGCGTGCGGACTCAAACCCTAGGCTTGCAAAGGCAGCGACAACCTCGACCTCCAATCTATCTTCGTCATTGCGCGCATCGTGTAGAGCTTTCGAGACCGTGAGCGCTGTACGACGGCCCGAGCCTTGCGCTACGTCTCGAAGATATTGGTCACGAGCCAACATAACAGCATCAACCTGGCCCGGCTTGTAGCCAAATTGATACAGCTGGGACTCAAGCAGCACTTCTGCCATCGCAAAAAGCTCCAAGGGGAGTCCAGACGTTTTGCTCATGAACTCATCAAAGAAAGCGCCCACAAAAGGATGCAACCCATTAATTCTTAGGATTCCAGATGCCGCATCGTAGACGGCAATCCCGAGGCTAGAACCGGCATCGTAAACAAAATCGAGCCCGCTTACAAAAGACTCGGGAGTTTCTATCCTCTGCTCTAACGCCGCCAATATCGTTTTACGTTCAGCATCAGTCGTAGATCGAGGAACGGCTATGTAACGAGATTTGGCCGTTCCTTCCATGGAGGCGCGGGCCAACTCCAGAATCGGGCGGCGAGAAAGGCTCGCGGGACTGCCAGCAAGCTTGCTTGCCAATCGTGCCCCAGGTTCTTCACCTGCATCGTGTTGATCAATTAGCGGTCGAACGAAGTTAAATATCGCCCTCAGGATGTTGCGGGTGTCGTTTAGAATTGGACCTTCACGAATACGCTCGCGATCTGACTGCAGATAATCGTCCAGCCCATCTATTTGCACGACGACGCGTATGCGTCCAAACGTGCCATGTCGCAGTTCATCTGGCTTAATCCCAAAGTGGCCATCGGTGACGTTGATTAGACGACCAAGAACATAAACAAAAAATCCGTGACTTCGTCCTATCTCGTCCGACTTGCCAGTGAGCAGGTCTTTATATGCTTCCGCATAGCCAGTAATCCGCCCTAATTGAGGGACAGTTATTCCGAAACGCTTCGCCGATTCACGCGGCTCATTCTTATCTTCCGAAACAGAAATATCTTTTGGAGCCGGCTTGGGCAGCTGCTTCAAGTCCTTGCCAAGTACCCAGCGCTTCAGTCGCCCCTTCTCGGTCTTGCTTGAAACCAGTTTTGCGCCGTCCAGATAGATTGCAAAATCGTCGCGTAGAGGCAGCGCGGTCTTAAGCACCCACTCTAGGGTAGGCCGGCGAATTTCATGCACCTTCGGTTTCAAATCCGAAAGGATTGCAAAGGTCCACGAAGCCGCTGAACCGCGCCCGAATAGCTTAAGATTGCATTTGGTGAAGGCCGCGGTAGTCGTCCAAGGCGACAGTGCTTGCTCTGCTTCAGATTGGTTCATCTCACGCAGGCCTATCTTGATCGGCGTTTTTGATTCAATCTCGCGTTCGCCTCGCTTATCGACTTCGCGGAAATTCATGGTGGTGGAGTAATACTTGCCGCCGCGTTTGGAGATGTGGGTCAATTGGTTTGACAAAACGTAGGTTGCGAGCTTTCCAATCCCAAATTTGCCGATTTGCTGCCTGCCTTGAGGCAACTTCTTGATCGTTCGTTTCATGCTCTTGCCAATGAGCCAATGTTGCCTTAGCCCGGCCTCGTCCATGCCTTCGCCGTCATCGAGTACGGCAATAGTTGCATTTTGCTTGTGAAAATCTGATGGCAAGAGAATGGCGACGTTATGGGCACCAGCGTCAAAGGAGTTGGCGACTAGCTCTTCAACCGCTTTGTTGGGGCTGGCATACAGGCCCTCAGAGAATAGCTCGACAATGCGATAACTCAAGCGGACATCAATGTCGCCGATTGAATTTCCGAGATTTGTAAAGGTTGAAGCTCTTCTCATGTCTTACGGTTCGCCGATCGTATCTAGGATACCGGTCGTACCTAGCGGCAGAGTCAACTTCAAAACGCTGAAGGGACAAATAACCGCATGTCTGTGATTCCCAGCTTTCATTTGTTCAGCAAGCATCCGAAAGCCTCTATAACTTCCCATATATCAGGAGTCAAACGAGGAGGCAAAGACACACTTGCTCGACCTAGGTGTTGACAGGAGTGGTTTGCCAAAATTTGCACTGGGTAGAGTTATTCTTACAGTGGCCCGTCGTAATCTGACCCGCTAGATCGGATTGCGGTAGAGGCACGATCAGTTCAAGGTTCGTTGCGGCTTTGCCGTGACGGGCTCAAGTAGCCGGCTCAGACGTGCCTGTGGTAAGTATTTCTTACGGAATACTTGCCATGATCAGCAAGATATGCCTATAATGGGCTAGGATGCCTCGAAAAAGTGCCTCAAGAATGCCGGATTCCAGCGTCGCAAGTATCGTGAAAAGCGAGGTCATGGGTGCTGGCGATAGGACGTTTACGCAGCACGACTTCAGCGACCTTCCCCGTAGTGCCGTGAGCCATGCGCTTTCGCGCCTTGCTCAATCGGGGATTCTCAAACGCGTATCTCGGGGCGTTTATTATCGCTCGCGAGAAACAGTATTTGGTCAAAGCATTGCAGGCCAATGGTTGATCGAACAAACGGTACTTGATCCGAGTTCAAGGCCGACGGGTATAAGCGCGGCAGCATTCTTGGGCTTTACGACGCAGCAGCCCGCGCGGTCGCATTACGCAATTTCGAAGCATGATCCAACCACTCGTTTGAAAGGGGTGAAGCTGACAGTGCTCAGACCCCGCCACGAACTTTCACGGGAAGAGGGAGCCCTATTGGAGTTCGTTCGTGATCGAGGCAAGTGGAGTGAACTTAGCGATGAGGAGACCATTACCAAGACACTAAAGTTATTCCGAGATAAGGACCGCTTTGATCGATTAGCGAGAGCGGCGATGGCAGAACCACCACGCGTAAGGGCGATTATTGGTGCCATCGGCGAAAAGATTGGTGGACGGAAAAAGACGCTTGCAATGCTTAAGCGATCTATTAATCTAACCTCAAGATATGATTTCGGCAAATTCGCAAAGCTACCGACTGCCAAAGAATGGGGCGGTAAATGAGACTCGATGAACATTCCGAGTTTGTCCAACTTGTTGCCCTTACCGCTGAAGAGTTAAGGCAAAACGGCCAACCGAAGATTCGGGACGAGCACGTTGAAAAAGACTATTGGGTCACGGAAGTGCTTCGCCTATGCAACGACTACCTTGGCCCGCGAGCGCTATTCAAGGGCGGCACTAGCCTTTCCAAAGGCTGGGGCATCATCAAGCGATTCTCTGAGGATGTTGATCTAGCCATCTTGACAGTGCGCGATGGGAACTTGATGTCGAGCGGACAGGTCCGCGATGACCTCAGTCGCTTAGCCAAGTTTGTGGGGGAGCACCCAGGTTTAAGCCGAGATGATGCGCGCAAGCGTGTCGCCGCCGGGATGCGGGACGAATATTACATCTATGATCGGAAAATCGAAGGGTTGCTTGCTCCGGAGGTCAAGCTCGAAGCGGGGACGCGAAGCGGACAAGTGCCGAATATCCAGCGGGAAATTCAGAGCGATGTTATGCGCTTCATACATAGTCACGAAATTGCTCTTCCGGACGTCGATCTGCAGCAACCGTTTGAAATGCGATTGATGGATAGAACGCGGACCTTCATCGAGAAGTTCTTTGCAATTCATTCTGAAGTCGAACGATACGTGCGAGAAGCGCGTGACCTCGGCGGCATGGTCCGCCACTATTACGATTTGAACGCATTGGCGCAAGAGCAAGAAGTAAGGAATATTCTCGGCAGCCAGGACGACGTGACGATGAGAAACAACTATGCGGACATTTGCGCAAAGAACTTTCCAAGTTCGATATTACCGGAAGGGTTATCGTTCAGAGATTCAATTGCATTGTTTCCGCCGGCTGAGCTTCGCAAGGATCTTGGCACTCGATACGCTGCTCAAATGAATGTCCTCTGTTTCGAAGCAAGCCCACCGACCTTCGAGAGCATCCTCGAACGGTTTGAGTCTCTCCGCGACAAGCTGTAAGGCGGGTAGAGATATGTGGTTGCCTACTTTCCGCCTCGCGGAGGGAATTCTGATGTTTAATCTTGTTGCCGAGCGATGCGTATGTAAAGTGAGTCTTAGCGGGTTAGGTACATGAGATCGAAGATTTCTGAGCATAAGCGAGTCAAAAAGAAACTGATTCCGCCCATGGCGACGATTCCAAATGGGGTCCACCACTCTTGGAAGGACGACAGGTTGCCTGAAATGCTCTGGGCGGCTCTGATAGTCACAAATTTTCCGAGAGCAGAAGCACTTCAGCGGCTGGCGCGAGTTGTTCGTTCAGCTGTGGAAATTGCATTGGCGTTGGGTGAAGAAGCGAACGAAGGGCCGCTTCTTGTTACGATGTCCGGTATTGCTCTTTTGCCAGCCGATCATCGTGCAGCTTTGATTGCGGCTGCAACTTACGATGCCGCATCGATTGAAGCGTTGAGACCCCTCCTGCTGCTCGAATCTCTGCCGGCTCACGAAACATGGGATGCCGCCATCGATGCTGAGCCAACAGATGAAGACTGGCGTCTCTTGGCGAAAGCCATAGCGGCGTGCTATGACCACCAATTACAAGAAGCAACAGACTGTCGATGGGTTAGAGTTGCCTTTGCCCTGTTTTCGGCGCGCATCACAGTCGCGCCGGAAACCGTGGTGACACTTGCCGAATATCCAAATCACAGCGAAGAGGAGATGCGCTCTTCTCGGCCCTCGATTAGATCTTTGGAAATCTGTTTTGCTGGGGAATGGGACGGATCAGATTGGGCGCCGCAGTTTTGGCAGGAATGTTTAGTCAGAACTAGGTGCATACCGCCGCACTTTGATCAGGAGGCTTGGATGTCACGGCTAAGTCATGAGCGGTTGCTAGCGGATAAAGAGCAACTGAGCAAAATTAATCAAAGACTAACCAATCGTTTTTGGGAAACGCTCGATTCCACGGCCTTGGATCCTCAACATGAGGTTGCCTTTGGCATGGCACTGTACGCCGCCGATCTGGTTACGATTGCAATTGCATTGGGTATTGCCTTTGCACCTCAGGGAAGGATGACGTTGCGAGCTTTGGTCGAGTGTTTGATCACGTTGCGGTACTTGAGATTTAAGAATGAGCCTGGATTATGGGCCGCTTTCATGGCGCATGGTCAAGGTCAGGCGAAGCTTGTGAGCCAGCGCTGCGAAGAGACTGGCCGAGAGCCTGAATATCTAGATCAAAAAATCTTGTTAGAAATAGCGAATGATGATCAGTGGACCGAATTTTTACCGGTGGAACTGGGCCATTGGGGCGGCGTTGATTTGCGAACGATGGCTGAGGCCACGGGATCGAAAGTTGTTTACGACGATTACTATACGTGGCCATCCGTGTTGCCTCAAAACAAAACGTAACTTTCCGTGACCCGTTGCCTCAAAACAAAATGTTACTTTGCATGCTTGTAAAGTTCGTCCCTCAGCCTTGAGATCTGCTTGGCCACTTCGCCGGGTTTGATG